>Ga0335082_10000872_pt1 | contig 31739 bp, 30 predicted proteins | sample Lox_Sample_41_FD_206718 | JGI IMG/M metagenome (GOLD analysis project Ga0335082, IMG submission 206718) | Soil microbial communities from Loxahatchee National Wildlife Refuge, Florida, United States - Lox_Sample_4.1 | ecosystem: Environmental > Terrestrial > Soil > Wetlands | place: USA... | reverse complement strand
CCCGGTCGGCGTCGCGCACCAGCGCGACGCAGTATTCGAAATTGTCCATTACCACAGTTTAGGTCATTCGACCGCGATCAGTCCCGCAGCCACACGGCGTTTTTCGCCGAGCAGGATATTGTAGGTCTGCGCCGCCGGACCGGTGCCGAGGCAATCAACCGAAATATTCAGCGCCCGGAAACGCGCCCGCAAGGGCTCAGGCAAGACGTAAGGATCCCGGCCAGCCCCGATGAGAAACAGGTCGAGAACACCCGCCCGGTCGAACACGGGCGCAAGCGCGGTTTCGGTGATCTCGCGCGCAGCGGCGACCGGCCAGGCCCAGATGCCATCCGGCAGGCACAGCAGCGAGCCGCGGTGCGACATGGTGCCGAAGCGGAAACCGCCATTGCCGTAGGCGTCGATCGCGACCGGATAAGGCAGATGCGGGGCATCGCCGCCGGTTGCCATCGTCAGGGCTTTTCTTTCTTCGCGTCGGCCGCGCGGGTGAGCGCGTCGCCGCCGCGCCCGACGCCGAGATAGATCAGGATCGGCGAGGCGATGAACACCGACGTATAGGTGCCGACCAGCACCACGCCGAACATCATGGTCGCGGTGAAGGAATGAATGGCCTGGCCGCCGAACAAGAGCAGCGCCAGCAGGGCCAGCGACACCGTCACGTGGGTGATGACGGAACGCGACAAGGTCTGGTTCACCGAGGCGTTGAGCAGCTCCGGCATCGGCATCCTCTTGTAGCGGCGCAGCATTTCGCGAATTCGGTCGTAGATGACGACCGTATCGTTGAGCGAATAGCCGAGGATGGTGAGCAGTGCGGCGATGCTGGTCAGGTCGAAGTCGATCTGGGTGACCGACATGAAGCCGATGGTGAGCACGATGTCGTGCACGTTGGCGATCATGGCGCCGAGAGCGAACTGCCACTCGAAGCGGAACCACAGATAAATCAAGATACAGATGATGGCGAGGCCGAGCCCGATCACGCCGTAGGACAGCAATTCGCCGGACACGCGGGGGCCGACCACCTCGACGCGGCGATAGTCGACGCCGCTGCCGAGCGCGCCGCGCACTTTCGCCACCGCCTGCTGCTGCGCCTGTTCGCCGCCCGGCTGTTCGGCGATGCGGATCAGCACGTCGTTGGGCGCGCCGAACTGCTGCAACTGCACCTCGCCAAGGCCGAGGCCGCCGAGCGTCGCGCGCATCTTGGCGAGATCGGCCGGCCCCGACTTCGTTTGCACCTCGATCAGCGTGCCGCCTTTGAAGTCGATACCGAAATTCAGCCCGTGGAAGAAGTAGAGCGAAATCGCCAGGATCGACATCAGCGCCGAAATGGGAAAGCTGATGCGCCGGAAGCGCATGAAGTCGAATTTGGTGTTGTCGGGAACGATGCGGAGCAGACGCAACGACGCCTCCTAAATCGGCACGCGTTGCGGCCGCCGCCAGCGCACCCAGGTGGCGACGATCAGCCGCGTCAGGGTGAAGGCGGTGAACACCGTAGTGAGGATGCCGATGCCGAGCGTCACGGCGAAGCCGCGCACCGGGCCGGTGCCGATATAGAACAGCACCGCGGCGGCGATGAAGGTGGTGATGTTGGAATCGAGGATGGTGGCAAGCGCGCGGCTGAAGCCCGCATCGATCGCGTTGATCGGCGTGCGCCCGCCGCGCACCTCTTCGCGGATGCGCTCGTAGATCAGCACGTTGGAGTCGACCGCGATGCCGACGGTGAGCACGATGCCGGCAATGCCCGGCAGCGTCAGGGTGGCGTCGAGCATCGACAGCACGCCGAAGATCATGGCGACGTTGATCGTCACCGCGATATTGGCGAACAGCCCGAACAGCCCGTAGGTCGCCAGCATGAAGATGACGACCATGGCCGCGCCGACATAAGAACTGATCTTGCCCTTGGCGATGGAGTCGGCGCCGAGGCCCGGACCGACGGTACGCTCCTCGATGATGGTCAGCGGCGCCGGCAGCGCGCCGGCGCGCAGCAGGATGGCGAGATCGTTGGCGCTCTGCACGGTGAAATTGCCGGAAATCTGCCCCGAACCGCCGAGGATCGGCTCGCGGATCACCGGCGCCGAGATCACTTCGTTGTCGAGCACGATGGCGAAAGGTTTGCCGACGTTTTCCTGTGTCACCTGCGCGAACTTGCGCGCGCCCGATGTATTGAAGCGAAACTGGACGATCGGCTCGCTGCTGCGAGAATCGAACCCGGGTTGGGCGTCGGTCAGATCGGCGCCCGAGACCAGCACGCGTTTTTCCACGAGGTATGTCTGGGCCGCGTCCTTGCCGGTGCCATGAAGCAACTCGTCGTCCGGCGGCACCTGGCCCGGCTGTACTTGCGCGGCCGAATTTGCGCTATCGACCATGCGGAAATCGAGCTTGGCGGTCTTGCCGAGCAACTGCTTGAGCCGGGTCGGATCCTGCAGGCCGGGCACCTGCACCAGGATGCGGTCGGTGCCCTCGCGCTGGATCAGCGGCTCGACGGTGCCGAGCTCGTTGACGCGTCGCCCGATGATCTCGATCGACTGATCGACCGCCTGGCGCACGCGTTCGACGATGGCCGGTTCGGTATAAGTGAGCCGGATCAGGTTGCCTTGCTCGCTGGTCACGTCGAGGTTGCGCTGGCCGGTGGCGCTGAGGATGCCGCCCAGCGGCTGCGACAGCGTACGCAGTTTTTCGAGCGCGAGGTCGGCGTTCGACCCCTCGCGGATATGGACCTCGGCGCTGGTGCCTTTCACCACGAGGCCGGTATAGCCGATGCGCGCCTCGCGCAGCACGCGGCGCATGTCGTCGAGCAACGCCTGCGACATCTCCTTGCGCACCGCCTTGGTATCGACCTCAAGCAGAATATGCGAGCCGCCCTGCAGGTCGAGGCCGAGCACGATGTGGCGCTGCGCCCATTTCGGCCAGCTTTGCACCATTTTCTCGGGCAGGAAGTTCGGCACGGCGAACAGGCAGATGAATACCGCCGTCAAGATGATCGCCGCCGCCTTCCAACGCGTAAAATAAAGCATGAGGTCCCGACTTGATCCGGCGGACGCAGGTGCGGCGATCAGCCGGCCGCGGCCTCGTCCTTCACCGGCTCGCCTTTGGCGCGGACGTCGGTGATCATCGACCGTACCTGGCGGATGCGCACGTCGTCCGCAATCTCGATTTCGATCTGCTCGTCGTCGATCACTTTGGTGACCTTGCCGACCAGTCCCCCGTTGGTGATGACGGTATCGCCGCGCCGCACGTTCTTGACCAATTCGGCATGCTGTTTCACGCGCTTCTGCTGCGGACGCAGAATGAGAAAGTACATGATGACGAAGATCAGCGCGAAGGGCAGCAGCGTCATCACCGTGTTGCCGCCGTCGCCGCCGGCGCCGCCGAACAGCGATCCTTGCGCGAACGCGGTCGAAATAAACATCGAAAGCTTCCCTTGGCTCGGTTGTCAGGGGTGGTACCGCGGGCGCGTTTCCGGCCCGGCGGCAAATCGCAATTTCGCGCGGACTATAGCGGCCGCCGCTCCAATTGCAACGCCGCAAGACCCCTAGGAAACGGGCCATTTTTGGCCGTTTCCGCGCCTGCCCGCTTGCGGGGGCAACGCCGCCCGGCTAAGAGCAGCGCGTTTGCTCGAAAGTTCGCTGCATGGCCAAGTCGAAGTCGAAATCGCCCTCCAAAGCCAAGGCCGCCGCGTCCTCCGACGGTACGGACGTGCTCGCGCGCATCGCCGAAGCGCTCGAACGGCTGGCGCCGCAACGCGCGGCCGCACCCGATTTCGACGCCGCCGACGCCTTCATCTGGCACCCGGACGGGCGGCGCCTGGCGCCGGTCAAGCGCGTCAATCGTGTCGAGATGTCGCTGCTCAAAGGTATCGACCGCGTGCGCGACGTGCTGGTCGAGAACACCGAACGCTTCGCCAAGGGCCTGCCCGCCAATAACGCCTTGTTGTGGGGGGCACGCGGCATGGGCAAATCGTCGCTGGTCAAGGCTTCCCATGCTGGGGTCAATGTCGCGCTGGCGCGGCAAGGTAACAGCACGCCGCTCAAGCTCATCGAGATTCATCGCGAGGACATCGAGAGCCTGCCCGAACTGATGAGCATCATCCGCGGCGCGCGGTACCGCTTCATCGTGTTCTGCGACGATCTGTCGTTCGATACCGAGGACACCACCTACAAGTCGCTCAAGGCGCTGCTCGAAGGCGGCATCGAAGGCCGGCCCGACAATGTCATCTTCTATGCGACGTCGAACCGCCGCCACCTGATGGCGCGCGAGATGATGGAAAACGAGCGCTCGACCGCGATCAATCCCGGCGAGGCGGTCGAGGAAAAGGTGTCGCTGTCCGACCGCTTCGGGCTCTGGCTCGGCTTCCACCGCTGCAGCCAGGACGAATTTCTGGCGATGGTCGACGGTTACATCGCGCACTACAAAATTCCGGCGCGGGGCGAAGCGGTGCACCGCGACGCGCTGGAATGGTCGACCACGCGCGGCTCGCGCTCCGGCCGCGTCGCCTGGCAGTTCGTCCAGGATTTGGCCGGACGATTGGGCGTCGCGCTGAAGGACTGATCCAAAATGCGAATGCCCGGCGCCGAGGCCGGGCAATCGCGTGGAAATCGGTTTCAGGTCTTACGCGCCGCCGAGATACTTGATCGGGTCGACCGGCGTCGAGCCCTTGCGGATCTCGAAGTGCAGTTGCGGCGACGTCACGTTGCCGGTCTGCCCGGCGTGCGCGATCACCTGTCCGCGTTTGATGGTGTCGCCGCGCTTGACCAAGAGCTCGCTGGCATTGGCATAGGCCGATACGTACCCGTTCGGATGCCGGATCAGCACCAGATTGCCGTAGCCCTTGAGCTCGTTGCCGGCATACGCGACGACGCCGTCATCGGCCGCCTTAATCGGCGTGCCTTCCGGCACCGCGAGATTGATGCCGTCATTCTGTCCGCCGCTCGGGCGCGGGCCGAAGCCGGCGATGATGCGGCCCTTCACCGGCCAACGGAAACTCGGCAAGGCGCCAACCGCTTCCGCTGTCTTGGCCGGAGCCTCGGCGCCGGCCCTCGGCTCGGGCGTTGCGATGCGCGCACTTTCGGCCGACGCGACGACCACTTTCTTGGCGGGAATCGTGTGCGGCTGCGCGGCCTGAGGCGTCGGGGCCTGCGCGAGATGCTCAGGCGCGCGATGATTGCCGGGAATGGTCAGGCGTTCGCCCATGCTGACTTTGGCATAGGGCTTGATGTTGTTGGCATGCGCGAGAGCGGCGAGCGACACGCCGTATTTGTGCGCGATCAAAGTGAGCGTTTCGCCCGGCTCGACCGTGTGGACGTTGTCGGCGCCGTGCGAGGACCGCACCGGCGGCGTGGCAGCCGCGACTTGCGGCGTACCGGTCCTGACATAGCGCGGAATCACGACGCGCTGGCCCGGCCGCAGCACGGCGCCCTCGCGGAAGCCGTTGGTCTGCTTGATTGCCGCTGCGGGCACGCCGTATTTGCGCGCCAGGCTCTCCACGGTTTCGCCCGACGCGACGGTGACCGGCGAACCGCCGTCCCACGTCCAATGTCCGGCCGAATGATGCGCGGGCGCTGCCGCCGCGATCTCGCTGCGCTCCGGACGATAGTAGCCGGCCCCTTGCGCCCCGGCCGAATAACCGGTGCGCGCGGCGACCGTCGCCGGCTGGCTTGGCGCCGGTAGCGGTTGCGCATAGACCTGCGAGGCCGGACGCTGGGCGACGGAACTGGTCGTCTGGCGAGGCGCTTGCGCGCTGTCGAAGGGGTCTGAATCGAAGCGAGCGGAGTTCGAACAACCGGCGGCGACAAGTCCCATCAGCGCAGGGACCGCCACACGTAGCCAAATATGCGGGCGCGACGTCCCAATATGGCACGGCATTTGGTTACTCACTCGTACGCAACTTGAATAGATTTTGAGTTAAACCAGCAGCGAGTAAATAAGGGCTTAAAATTAACGGATCGTCGCCGGCGCGTTACCGAGCGGCAACATCACAATTCCTTCGCTTGTCCGGGCAATAACGGCACGAAACGCACGCCGATCAGATCCTCGCGCGCGACCTGCGAATTCGACTTGGTAAGCTTTACGATGTGTTGCGATCCGCCGTGCCGCCCGAGAGGTAGAAGCATGATGCCGTCGTCGGCCAGTTGATCGAGCAGCGTTTGCGGCACCTGCTCGGCGGCGGCGGTAATGATGATGCGATCGTATGGCGCTTTTGCCGGTACGCCGGCAAAGCCGTCGCCGGTGACCACCTCGACATTGTCGTAGCCGAGCGCGGCCAGCCGCGCCCGCGCCTGATCGGCCAGCGTGCGGTAGCGCTCGATGCTCACCACTTCCCGCGCCAGCCGCGACAGCACCGCCGCCTGGTAGCCCGAGCCGGTACCGACTTCGAGCACGCGATGGTGCGGCCGCAAGGCGAGCTGCTCGGTCATGTAGGCGACGACGTAAGGCTGGCTGATCGTTTGTCCGCATTCGATCGGCAGCGCCTGGTCGGCATAAGCATGGTCTTGGAATTGCGGCTCGACAAACTGCCCGCGCGGCACTTCATCCATGGCCCGCAGCACCGCCTGGTCGCTGATGCCGCGCCGGCGCAGCGTCAGCAGGAATTCCATGCGGTCTTCGTCTTGCCCGTTATGCGATGCAGCCGTCACGGCTCTCCCCCAATGGCCGATAATTTAGCACGATCGCTCGGCAATTCATGTAATCTTGCCTGCCAGCATGCAGCCGGCACGGAACCGGCGGCGGGGCGCCGGCGTTGTCAGCGGACCTATGATGAGCGAATCCTCGAAAACCGTGGCACGCTTCCTCGTCGTCGAGGACGAGTATCTGATCAGGATGCTGCTCGAGGACATGCTCGCCGACCTCGGCTACGATGTCGCCGCGGCGGTCGGCACCATCGGCGAGGCGCGCGAACTCGCGGCCAATGGCGACTTTTCCGCCGCCATCCTCGACGTCAACCTCGACGGCCAGGAGATCTTCCCGGTCGCCGACATCCTGGCCAAGCGCAGCCTGCCCTTCGTCTTCGTCACCGGCTACGGCGAGCGCAGCCTGCCCGACCCCTACCGCGACCGCCCGGCCCTGCAGAAGCCGTTCCAGGCCGAGCAGCTCAAAAACGCGCTCGCCGGTCTCGTGCCTTAGCCGAATACAGCCGCAAGCCTGGTCATGAACGGCTCGTCGGTGAGATCGAGCCGCAGCGGCGTCACCGCAATGCGCTTCTCGTTGAGCGCGTAGAGATCGCTGCCATGCGCCGCGCCGCCGATGCCGCCACGGCCGAACGCGATCCAGTAATAGGGATTGCCGCGCCCGTCATGACGCGCGTCGATGCGCAGCAATTCCTGGTCGCGCTTGCCCTGCCCGACCACCGAAACGCCGGCGACTTCGTCCGGCGGGCAATCCGGGAAATTGATATTGACCAGGACATCGCGGGGCATGCCGGCCTTGAGCACGCGGCGGATCAGATCGGGAGCGAACTTGATCGCGGTCTCCCAAGGAGGATCGCGCCGGTTGGCGAAGGAATAGGCCTGCGACAGCGCGAACGACGGAATGCCGAGCACGGTGCCTTCCATGGCGCCCGCGACCGTGCCGGAATAGGTAACGTCCTCCGCGGCGTTGCGGCCGCGGTTGACGCCGGACAGCAACAGATCGGGGGGCTCCTTCATCAGGTGCCGCGCGCCCATGATCACGCAGTCGGTCGGCGTGCCCTTCACCGCGAAGTGCTTGTCGGCAACCTCGCGCAACCGCAAGGGATCGTTGAGCGACAGCGAATGCGATACGCCGGACTGGTCGGTCTCCGGCGCCACGATCCAGACGTCGTCGGACAACGACCGAGCGATTTTTTCGCACGCCTCGAGCCCCGGCGCATGGATGCCGTCGTCATTGGTGATGAGGATACGCATTACTTGCCCGGCACCGCGGCGCGTTCCCCTCCCCCTTGTAGGGAGGGGCTAGGGGTGGGGGTCGTTGCTGGCAACGCGCGCGCGCGATCCGCAGCCACCCCCCTCCACAACCCTCCCCCATAAGGGGAGAGGGAGCAGAGAGTACGACGCTCGCTTCCAAACACCTCACACTGTCCTCTCGATCTTCGTCACGCCGCCCATATAGGGCTTGAGCGCGTCCGGCACGGCGATGGCGCCGTTCTCGTCCTGGTAGTTCTCCATCACCGCGATCAGCGCGCGACCGACCGCGACGCCTGAACCATTGAGCGTGTGCACGTGACGAACGCCGTCCTTGGCACGGTAGCGCGCATTCATGCGCTGCGCCTGAAACTCGCCGCAATTCGAGCACGAAGAAATCTCGCGATACATATTCTGTCCCGGCAGCCAGACCTCGATGTCGTAAGTCTTCTGCGAGGCAAAGCCCATGTCGCCGGCGCACAGCGTCACGACGCGGTAGTGCAGGTCGAGCTTCTTGAGTACCTCTTCGGCGCAGGCGAGCATGCGCTCATGCTCTTCCTTCGATTGCTCCGGCGTGGTGATCGAGACCAGCTCGACCTTGGTGAACTGATGCTGACGGATCATGCCGCGGGTGTCCTTGCCGGCCGCGCCCGCTTCGGCGCGGAAACACGGCGTGCAGGCGGTCAGCCGCATCGGCAACTTGGCCTCGTCGACGATCGCCTCGCGCACCAGGTTGGTCAGCGGCACTTCGGCGGTCGGGATGAGCCATAAACGATCCGCGGTGTCGCGCAGGATTTCGCCTTTGATGTTGTCGAGATCGGCCTGGTGATCGTGCCGCGTTTCGCCGGCCTCGGGCGCGGCGGAAAACTCATCGCGGTATTTCTTCATGAAGCGTTCGACAAAATCGCCGTAGGTAATCTCGTGGATCGCCTGGAATTGATCCTCGGCGAATTTCGGCAATTGCGCCGTCCCGAACATCACGTCGTCGCGCACCAAGAGCGGGGGACTGACTTCCGTGTAGCCGTGCTTGTCGCTGGTATGCACGTCCAGAAACAATTGCCCGAGCGCGCGCTCCATGCGCGCCAGGCCTTTCTGCAATACGACGAAGCGCGCGCCGGACAACTTCGCCGCCAGCTCGAAATCCATCATGCCGAGCGCTTCGCCCAATTCGAAATGCTGCTTGGGTTGGAAGGCATAGTCCCGTTTCCTGCCCGACGCGTGATGCTCGACATTGCCGCTGGCGTCGAACCCATCCGGCACATCGTCGGCCGGCATATTGGGAATTTCCGACAGCGCTTTTTTAAGTTCTTCCTCGACCGCTTTTTGCTCACGCTCGAGCGCCGGGATCGACTCTTTGGCCTCGGCGACCTTGGCCATGAGCTCGGAAACCCGGGCTTCGTCTTTCACCCGCTTGGCTTCGCCGATCTCCTTCGACGCCGAATTTCGCGTCGCCTGCCAGTTCTCGAGAATGCGGGTGACCGCGCGCCGGCGCTCGTCGATCGAGATGAGATATTGAGCCAGCGGTTCGATCGCGCGCCGCCTCAGGCCGCCGTCGAAGGTGCCGGGATGCTCCCGAATCCATTTGATGTCATACATGCCGCGCTTTTAATCGGAATCGCGGAAATCGTATAGCGGGGACCCGCTCTCCACCCTCCGTTTTATGCGGCGTGGATAAAAGAGCCCTACTCGGCCGGCTTGGCGGCGGCCGCTTCTTCGGCCGCCTTGGCAGCCGCCTTCTTTTCGACGATGCGCACCGACCAGATCGACCCCTCGAACAGCAGCATCAAGGGCACGGCAAGCGACATCTGGCTCAAAACGTCCGGCGGGGTAAGCACCGCGGCGACGATGAAGGCGCCGACGATGAAATAGCGGCGCTTGGCCTTGAGCTGCTCGGCGGTGATCAGGCCGACGCGGCCGAGCAGCGTCAGAATCACCGGCAGCTGGAACGCGACGCCGAAGGCGAGCACCAGCGTCATCATCAGCGACAGATATTCGCCGACCTTCGGCATCAGCGAGATGGTGGCGTCGTGCGCGTCGCCCGGCTGCTGCATGTGCAGCGAGAACCGGATCAGCATCGGGAACACCAGGAAATAGACGACCAGCGCGCCCAGCGTGAAGAAGATCGGCGTCGCGATCAGATACGGCAGGAACGCCTTGCGTTCGTGCCGGTAGAGCCCCGGCGCGACGAACATGTAGATTTGCCCGGCCACGATCGGAAACGACAGGAAGGCGGCGCCGAACATCGCCAGCTTGAGCTGCGTGATGAAATATTCGAGCAGCGCGGTGTAGATGAATTTGGAGTTCTCCGGACCGGCGACCCAGACGAACGGCCAGACCAGGACATTGTAGATGTCCTTGGCGAACACGAAACACAGCGCGAACATCACGCCGAAGGCGATCAGCGCCTTGATCAAGCGCGAGCGCAGCTCGATCAGGTGATCGAGCAACGGCGCCTTGCTCGCCTCGATTTCATCCTCGTCTTGCTTGGTGGTCACGCCCCGCCCCCGGCTTGCTTTGCCGGTTCTTTGGCCGGCGACGCGGCGGCAGCGAAATCCTCGTGCTTGATCTCGGCCGGCTGTTCCGGCGGCGGCGCTTCGATTTCAGGCAACGCTACCGGCGCATCCGGCACGGCGGCCGGGGTCGCGGCGGTCTCGGCCGATGCGTCTTTGGCGGGGTCGACCGCCGCGTCGAGCGGCGGCGTATCGGCGAAGGCGTGCTCGACGTCCTTCTGCACGTCGCCGATCGGATCGATCTGGCCGATCTCGCTCACCGAACTGGAAATCTCGTCGGCGTGCTTCTTCAGGTCGGCGAATTCGGCCTCGCGCAGAGCCTCGTTGAACTGGCTCTGGAATTCATTGGCCATGCGGCGGACTTTGCCCATCCACTGGCCGAGCGTGCGCAGGACGGTCGGCAACTCCTTCGGCCCGATCGCGATCAGCGCGACGATGCCGATGACCAGGACCTCGCCCCAGTTGAGACCGAACATGGATAGATCAACTCCCAGCGCATGATCCCGAAAAGTGGGCAGCGGTTTTCGGACAAGATCATGCGCAACCAAACGACGGCGGCCGCCCGCTTACCACGCCGCCGCCGACAGACGATTTTAGGAGTGCGCGCCCTCGGCGCGCCGCTCGGCATCGGTTTTGTTCGCGGCGTTTGCCTCGATGCTCTTCGTCGCCTCTGGCTTGGCCTGCGCGGTGTCGTCCTCCGACATGCCCTTTTTGAACGCCTTGATGCCCTGGGCGAAGTCGCCCATCAGGTTGGACAGCTTTCCGCGGCCGCCGAACAGAAGCATCACCACGACGATGACGATCATCCAGTGCCAGATACTTAATGAACCCATTGGCTAACCCTCCGCGGCAAGGACTTTCGCGTGTGCCCGCGTCCCGCCTGTGATTTGACTCCAAACTAGGCTCCGCAGGCGGCAAAAACAAGGACTTACGGCCTTTGTAATGTGGCCGTAATGCCGCGTGCGGCGGCCTTATTCGCCTGAGTTTACGGCAGCTTAGCTGTCACGCGAGGGCGGCGGCGCTAACCCTAAGTCGAGATCGCCGGGCTCCAGCGGGTCCTCGTCGTCGCGCAGCGCGGCATCGTCGGAGGGCACCGGCACGGCAAAACCCGCCGGCAGATTGCCTTCGAGCAGCCCGGCACCCTTGAGCTCCTCGAGGCCGGGAAGATCGCCCACCTCTTCCAGCCCGAAATGGGTGAGGAACTGTTCGGTGGTGCCGTAGGTGATCGGCCGGCCGGGCGCCTTGCGCCGTCCGCGCGGGCGGATCCAGCCCGTTCGCAGCAGTACGTCGAGCGTGCCGGCCGCCGCGACTACCCCACGGATTTCCTCGATCTCGGCGCGCGTCACCGGCTGGTGGTAGGCGATGATGGCGAGCGTCTCGATCGCCGCGCGCGACAGCTTGCGCGTCTCCACTGTCTCTTTGGTGAGCAGCCATGACAAATCGTCGGCGGTGCGGAACATCCACTTCTTGCCGACTTTCACCAAGTTGACACCGCGCGCCGCATACTCCGCCTTGAGCGCGGCCAGCGCCTCTTTGACGTTGACGTTATTCGGCAGCCGACGGGCCAGCGTCGCTTCGTCGAGCGGCACTCCCGCGGCGAACAGCAAGGCTTCCAGCAGCCGAAGCTCCTCGGGCCGCACTGCGGCTTGCGGCGGCGACGGCTCCGCTGCCGCCGCGTCGTTGTTTTGGACAATAACGAGCTTCTTGGCCACGCTGGGCATCGACTCTTTCTCCTTAGACGTTTTCTTGCGCGTCATGCGTCGCAGCGCTTCCGTTCATGCCGACCCGCTTGCGCATGTAGATCGGCGCGAACGATTCTTTCTGGTGAATCTCGGCGACCCCCTCGCGCACCAGCTCGAGCGCCGAAGCAAAGGAGGACGCCATCACGGTCGCGGCGAGCGCGGGCTCGACCACGTAGGAAATCAGAAAGGCGTCGATGCGCGACCAGTCGCTCGACGTGCCGATCAGCCGCTCCAGCGCGGCGCGCGCCTCGGCGAGCGACCATACCGTGCGCTGCTTGAAGCGCACGCGCGACAGCGCGCTCTTGGCGCGTTGCGTCGCGTAGACGCTGAGCAGGTCGTAGAGCGTCGCTGTCCATTCCGACTGCTTGACCTCTTCGATCGGCTCCGGCGCGCCGCGCGCAAAGACGTCGCGGTTGAGTTGCGGGCGGCCCATCAACCGCGTCGCCACGTCGCGGAACGCTTCCAGCCGGCGCAGACGATGCGCCAAAGCCAGCGCCATTTCCTCCGCGCTCGGCCCCTCGCCCGGTCCGGATTCCGGCAGCAGCAACCGCGATTTGAGATAAGCCAGCCACGCCGCCATCACCAGGTAATCGGCGGCGAGTTCGAGCCGCAATTGCCGCGCCGCCTCGATGAAATTGAGATACTGGTCGGCAAGCGCCAGGATCGAGATTTTGGCGAGATCGACCTTCTGCGTGCGCGCGAGCGCCAGCAAAAGATCGAGCGGGCCTTCGAAGCCCTCGACGTCGACGATCATCGCCGGCTCGGTGGTGCCGCGATCGGCCTCGATTGTCGTTTCGAAATCGTCAGGCGTCATGAACCGGTCTTCCGTTGCGGCGCTTCGCTTGCCACCATCTGCGTGAAAATCCTGCGCGCGGCGTCCACGTCGAAGTCCTCCGGCGCACGGCGCTGTGCGAGCGCTGCCTCCGCGCGCTGCGCCGGATCGCCGGCAAGCGGCGGCGCCTCGCCCGCGACCTGCGTCATCTCGGCAAGGTCGCCGTTGCAGTGGAGCACGATGTCGCAGCCCGCCGCAAATGCGGCGCGGCTGCGCTCCGCGATCGTACCCGACAGCGCCTTCATCGACACGTCGTCGCTCATCAACAGGCCCCGAAACCCAATAAACCCGCGAATCACTTCGCGCACCATTGTGGCCGAAGTGGTGGCCGGTGCATCGGGGTCGATGGAGGAAAACACAACATGCGCGGTCATGCCGAGCGGCAGCCCGGCAAGAGGCCGAAAGGCGGCAAAATCGGTCGCCTCTAGCGTGGCGCGGTCGGTATCGACCACCGGCAGCTTGAGGTGGCTGTCGGCGGTGGCCCGGCCATGACCCGGCAGATGCTTGACCACCGGCAACACACCGCCGCCCAATAGGCCTTCGGCGATGGCGCCGGCGATGGCGGCAACCTTGCCCGGCTCGGAACCATAAGCGCGGTCACCGATCACGGGGTCGGCGCCGGGGCTGAGAACGTCGCCGAGGGGAAGACAATCGACATCCAGTCCGAGGGATTTGAGATCGTGGCCGATAAGCCGCCCCGCCAGGCGAGATATCGCCAAGGAACTGGTGGGATCGCGATCATAGAGCGCGCCGTAGACCGTGCCGGGCGGATAGACCGGCCAATGCGGCGGCCCGAGCCGCTGCACGCGGCCGCCTTCCTGGTCGACCAATATGGGCGCTTGCCAGCCAAGAATCTCTCTAAAAGATTCTGCTAATTCAGTGACTTGCTGTGGTGAATTCACATTTCGCTTAAAGATAATCAGGCCCCACGGCTGGGCCTCGCGCAGAAACGCGCGTTCGCTGGCGGTGATATCGAAGCCGCTCAAGCCGGTGATGAAAGCGCGCGCCATGGTCGGCGCGGATTAGCCCGCACTCACGCTAACTTCAAGCAAGCGCGCGCTAATTCCGCTGGATAAGACACTGCCCGCCGGCGGCGCGCAGACCGTTGCACAGTTCAGTCGCTTCGTTGGCATTGGCAAAGGGACCCACCATGGCTCGGTAGTAGGTCCCCTTGGCGCCGAGTTCCACTTTGTGGATCAGGGGTTGCCGGTCGCCCAGGATTTTCGGGTATTTGGCCTGCAAGCCGCGGAACGCAGCCTGCGCCTCCGCCTCGGTGCGCTGCGAGGACACCTGCACCGCATAGCCGCCGGAATGAGTTGCCTGCGGCGCGGGGGCGGGCGCGGCGGCCGCGGCCGTACGCATGGGCCGCGATGGCGGCGCATCCGGGCTCAGCGACAGCGGCGCATTGCCATGCGCCGGTGCGGCGGCGCGCGCTTCGGCCGGATGCGGCGGCGGTGCTGGTGCGGCACTTGCCGCAGGCGGCGGATTGTTCATGGCCGGAGGGGGCGGCGGCGCTGCCGTCCGCGCCGGAGCCGGCGGCATAGGCGGCGGCGCTGCTGCGACAGGTGCTTGCTGGCCGTTGCCCATTTGGTCGGGATGAATGACGATGGTGTGGACCTTTTTCGGCTCGGTGGAAATGACGCCGCTGCCGGGCGCCGGCTGGGCCATAGCCTGCTGTCCATTGCCTTGCGGCGGCGGCACTGTCGCCAGCGCAGGTTTGTTCTTGACCTCGACCGTCGTGATCGTGACCGGTTTCTCCTCGCGCGACACCAGCCTTTCGCCCTGCGCCTGATCACCGACCCGATCGGTAATCAATTTGTTGGGTGTTTTACTTGCGGCCGCCGGCACGATCTTGCTCGGCGCAGTATCGGCCTTGATCACCGGCGGCGGCGCGGACGAGCGCGAGCCGCCGAATATCGCGCGATAGCCAAAGGCGCCGGCGGTTCCGATCACCGCCAGCGCGAACACCGCGGCGATCGCCAAGATGCCCATGCGGCGTTTCGGCTGCGGCGGATCCTCGTAATAGGCCGCGTCGTCGAGCGGGTGGCCGGCATCGCCAGAATGATAGGGATCGGTTTCGAAGCCCGGGGGTGCGCCGGCCGGGTGGGCTCCGCCGTGAGGCGGAAACCCGTCAGCCGCATAAGGCTGGCGCGGCGCGGTCGGCGGCACGGAAGGCGGTGGCTGCAGCGGCGTCGGGCGTGACGGTGGCGCCGATGGCGCATCGAAATAATCGGCCTGGCCGAAGCTCGGCGGCGGTGCCGATGGCGGCGGCGCCGGACGGCGGGCGTTCTGGCGACCGAACTCGGCGAAGGGGTCGGTCTGCCCGATCAAGCGGGCAAGTTCGGCGAGCGGATCGCTGCCGGTGGCCGACGCTCGCCCTCGCGCCGGCGCTTCGTTCGGTCGATAAGATCGCTGAGTCTGGTCGTCTGCCATTCGGTCCCCGGTACCCTACTCGCCCGCTGGCTCAACTTCCCGGACGGCATGAGCCTCGTCCGGTCAAATGATTATCGCATTTCTTCGGGCGCTTCGACCCCGAGTAGAGCCAGCCCCGACGCCAGAACCGTGACTATCCCCTGCACCAGTGCGAGCCGGGCCGTCGTTGTTTCTGGATCATTCTGCATAATGAAGCGTAAATGAGGCAAGTCCTTGCCCCGCGTCCACTGTGCATGAAATTCACTTGCTAATTCATACAGATAGAATGCAACCCGGTGCGGCTCGTGAGCCTGCGCTGCGGCCTCGACGAGACGCGGGTACAGCGCGATGCGCTTGAGGATCGCAAGCTCGCCGGAATCGGTCAGTCGGTCGAGCGGCGCATGCATCAGCCACGGCGCGCGGTCATCTGCCGCAGCCGGCAGGCCGGGCACTTCGCCGGCGGCGTTGCGGAACACCGACGCGCCGCGCGCGTGGCCGTACTGCACGTAGAACACCGGATTGTCGCGGCTCGCCTCGATCACCTTGGCGAGATCGAAGTCGAGCACCGCGTCGTTCTTGCGGTAGAGCATGTCGAAGCGGACGGCGTCCTTGCCGACTTCCTCGACGACCTCGCGCAGCGTGACGAACTCGCCGGCCCGCTTCGACATCTTCACCGGCTCGCCCGCGCGGAGCAGTCGCACGAGTTGAACCAGTTTGACGTCGAGCACGGCCTTGCCATTGCTCACAGCCTTGACCGCCGCCTGCATCCGCTTGACGTAACCGCCGTGATCGGCGCCCCAAACGTCGATCAGGTTGCGGAAACCGCGGTCGAACTTGGATTTGTGATAGGCGATATCGGTGGCGAAATACGTGTAGCTGCCGTCCGACTTCAGAAGCGGCCGGTCGACGTCGTCGCCGAAATCGGTCGAGCGGAACAGCGTCTGTTCGCGATCCTCCCAATCCTCGAGATTGCCGCTCTTGGGCGGCGGCAGGCGGCCTTCGTAGACCAGGCCGCGCGTCCGCAAATCCTTGATCGTTTCTGCGACTTGATCCTTCGCCTTAGCCGCTTCCGGCGCACCGGCCGCGAGCGCTGGGAAAAATAGATCCCCGTCCTCGCCTTCGATCAGCGCCCGCTCGGAAGAGAATACGTCCGGCACCACCCTGAGACTCATGAGGTCGTTGCGGATGTCGGCCATCATCGCGTGGATGGCGCGCTCGCGCACGACCGGCAGCCACTCGGCTTCCGGCTTGGTGGTGAGATCGAAGCCGTAATCGGCCGCGAGCTCGCCGCCCACGGGTTTGAGGTAATCGCCTGGATAAAGGCCTTCCGGAATCTGCCCAATATCCTCACCCAGCGCCTCGCGGTAACGCAGGTAGACCGAACGCGCCAGAACATCGACCTGGGCGCCGGCATCGTTGATGTAATATTCTCGCGTCACGGCGTAGCCGGCGAAGGCCAGCAGATTGGCGAGCGCATCGCCGAACACCGCGCCGCGGCAGTGGCCGATATGCATCGGGCCGGTCGGATTGGCCGAGACGTATTCGACGTTGACCTTCTCGCCCTGCCCGATGTCGGAGCGCCCGTAATCCTTTCCCGCCGCCAGCACGGCGCGCAGCGCCTCACCCCAGACATGCGGCTTGAGCGTGAGATTGATGAAGCCGGGGCCGGCAACGTCGACCTTGGCGACGAGTTCGTCGGCGCCAAGCGTCCGGGCGATTTTATCGGCCAGATCGCGCGGATTTTTGCCGGCGTCCTTGGCCAGCACCATGGCTGCGTTGGTCGCCATGTCGCCATGGGTCGGATCGCGCGGCGGTTCGACCACGATGCGGGACAGATCGGCGTTCGCCTCCAGCAGCGGCGCCGTCGCCGCGCGCACGCGGCCGAGCATCGCGGCAAAGAGGTGCTGCGACCGCGCCGCCGGAGCGGGTTGCCGCTTCCAAACAACATCGGCCAGCAGCTTGCGCCTGGGCGCAGGCTTCGGTTTCGATTTTACTTTGGTCTTCGGCTTGGTGACGACCTTACGCGCCGCCTTGCGCGGCGCTTTCTTGGCTTTGCGTGTCGTCTTGAGCTTGGCCCGAGCCCCGGCCTTTGGCTTGGTTTTGGCTTTACGCCGGCGCTTCAATTTGTTTCGGGATACCATTGTGGCGCTGCGGGTAATGGAATTTGCGAACTAAGTCAAAATGGTGCGGAAATCTTACTCGCCTGCCTCGCTATACCACCGTTGCGCCGCTGTCGACGGAAATCACCTGGCCGGTGGTGATCGCGGACTCGTCCGACGCCAGATAGAGCGCCATGTCGGCGATATGGCTGGGCAGGCCGAGACCGAGCAGATTGCTCGCCGCCAGCTTGGAAATATCCTTGGAGCCTTCCATCAGCTTCTTCACCCGCTCTGACAGCACGACGCCGGGCGCGATGGCGTTCACCCGGATCTTGTGCGGGGCGTATTCGACCGCCATCGAGCGCGTCAGCGCGGCAATCGCGCCTTTGGCCGAGGTGTAGCAGTCGCGGCCAGGCAGCGCCTTGAGCGCGACAATCGACGACATGTTGATGATCGAGCCGCCGCCCGACTTGATCAGATACGGGATGCCGAGCTTGGAGCAGAGAAATGTGCCGAACAGATCAAGCTTGATGGCGCGCCAGAACTCCTCTTCCGGCGCCTCGGTCACTGGGCCGTCCGCCGGTGTCGCGCCGCCCGCATTGTTGTGCAGGACGTCAAGCCGGCCATAGCGTTTGATCGTTTCAGCCAGAGCCGCTTCGACGCTGGCGCGATCGGACACGTCGCAGTGAATGAAATGCGCATCGCCGCCGCTGTTGCCGACGCGCCCGCGCGCCGACTGCGCGGCGTCCTGCCCGCGCGCGGCGTCGATTTCGGCCATGACGACCTTGGCGCCTTCCTCGGCAAAGCGTTCGGCGGTGGCGCGGCCGATGCCAGCGCCCCCACCCGTAATGAACGCCACTTTTCCGGCCAATCGTGCCATGCGTCAAAATGATAGCACGCGCGCGGGGCGGCGCCACCTCACCGCAATTCCGGCGTCGTCGTGAAATACTTCGCGTGCTCGATGAGCGCGTAGCGGTCAGTCATCCCGGCGATGTAGTCGGCGACGCGGCGTGTTCGCGTGCTCTCGCCGGCAAGCGTAAAGCCTTCCGACCATTCCGCCGGCAGATGGGCCGGCGTTGCGACATAATGCGCGAACAGATCGCGCACCACCGCTTCCGCCTCGTTCATCACGCGCATGACGCGCCCGTGGCGGTACATGCGCGGATAGAGAAACCCCTTGATGTTGGCATCGGCTTTTTTCATCGCCGCCGAGAATTCGACCAGCGGCCCTCTGGCCTTGCGCACCTCGCCGACGTTGGGTTTGTGCGTCTCCGCCCGGCGGCTGGTCTCGGCGATGACGTCTTCGATCATGCGCGTGATCAGCCGGCGCACCGTCTCGTGCCCGCGCCGCGCCGGCTCGAGGCCGGGATGTTGTCTGTCGATCTCGCGCAGAATGTCGGCGACGATCTCGACCGCGGCAATATCGTCGAGGGTGAACAGATCGGCGCGCAGGCCGTCGTCGATGTCGTGGGCGTCGTAGGCGATGTCGTCGGACAGCGCCGCGATCTGCGCCTCGACGCTCGGCTGCGACCATAGCTCGAGGTCCTGGATTTCCGAATAGGCCAGGATGGGCGTCGGCACGCCGCGTTCAGCGTAGCGGCCGATGGCGCGGCCGTTGCGGTCGGTCAGCGGGCCGTTGTGCTTGACCAGACCCTCGAGCGTCTCCCAGGTCAGGTTGAGGCCGTCGAAAGGCGCGTAGCGGCGTTCGAGCTCGGTGACGATGCGCAGCGCCTGCGCGTTATGATCGAAGCCGCCGAAGCGGCCGACCGCCGCGTCGAGCGCGCGCTCGCCGGCGTGGCCGAACGGCGGATGGCCGAGATCGTGCGCCAGCGCCAGCGCCTCGGCGAGATCCTCGTCGCAGCCGAGCGCACGGGCGAGCGAGCGGGCGATCTGCGCGACCTCCAGCGTGTGGGTCAGCCGCGTGCGGTAATGATCGCCCTCGTGATAGACGAAGACCTGCGTCTTGTGCGCAAGCCGCCGGAAGGCGGCGGAATGGATAATGCGGTCGCAGTCGCGGCGGAAGTCATTGCGGGTGGCGCTCGCCGGCTCCGGCCAGCGCCGGCCGCGGCTTTGCGCCGGATTGGCCGCGAAATCGGCCCGTTTGCGCCCGCTGTCGATCGCCATCGGCTCATTGACCTTGGGTTGGCGCGCACTTAACTATTCGTCAGCGGATATGCCAATAGCATATCGGGCCAGGACGAATGATGGACGCAAGCGTCACAGTCAGCGAGCGCGCGGCGCGCCGGATCGGCGAGATCCTCAAGGGCGAGCCGAAAGGGGCGATGTTGCGCGTATCGGTCGAAGGCGGCGGCTGCTCCGGCTTCCAGTACAAATTCGGCGTCGAGACGGCGCGCGCCGACGACGATCTCGTCATTGCCCGCGAAGGCGCCGTCGTGCTGATCGACCCGGTGTCGGTGAATTACATGGCCGGCTCGGAGATCGACTTCGTCGAGGACCTGATCGGCGCGTCCTTCAAGGTCAAGAACCCGAAAGCCACCGCGTCCTGCGGCTGCGGCACCAGCTTCGCGCTTTAATCTTATTCCGCCGCGACCGCGGGCGGGACCTCCGCCACTTCCTCAAGCTGCGGCTCGATGCGGCGCTTGATCAGGCGGTCGATGCGGTCGAGATAAACGTAGATCACCGGCGTGATGTAGAGCGTCAGCAGCTGCGACAGCAGCAGGCCGCCGACCACCGCGACGCCGAGCGGCTGGCGCAGTTCGGCGCCGGCGCCCGTGCCGAGCGCGATCGGCAGCGAGCCGAAGATCGCGGCGAAGGTCGTCATCATGATCGGGCGGAAGCGCAAGGTCGCGGCCTCGCGGATCGCCGATTCCGCCGACAGGCCGACGCGGCGGCGCTCAATGGCGAAGTCGATCATCATGATCGCGTTCTTCTTGACGATGCCGACCAGCATGACGATGCCGATCATGGCGATCACCGACAGGTCCATCCTGAACAGCATCAGCGTCAGGATCGCGCCGATGCCGGCCGACGGAAGGCCTGAGATGATAGTGATCGGATGGATGAAGCTCTCGTATAGGATGCCGAGGATTACGTAAGCGGCAAAGATCGCCGCAAGCACCAAAATGACCTGACCCTTCTGCGCTTCCTGAAATACCTGCGTCGTGCCCTGGAAGCCGCTGGTGATGGAGGCCGGGAGCCGCTCTTCCCGCTCCAGGTTCTGGATCGCATCGACGGCCTGGCCGAGCGAGAAATTCGGCGCAAGGTTGAACGAGATGGTGACTGACGGCTGCTGACCCTGGTGGTTGATCTGAAGCGGCCCGACCGACGGCACGAAACGCGTAACGGCCGACAGCGGCACGACCGTGCCGGCGGAGGTTTTCACGTAGATGTTGTCGAGGTTGTTCGGGCTCTGCTGGAATTCCGGCTTGGTCTCCAGGATAACCTCATAGTCGTTCGCCGGCGTGTAGATGGTGGCGACCTGGCGCGAGCCGAACGCATCGTAGAGGGTCTGACGCACCTGATCGACGGAGACGCCATAGACCGCCGCCTTCTCGCGGTCGACCTCGATGGTGACCTGCGGATTCTTGATATAGAGATCGGTGGTGACGTCGCGAAGCGCCTCGAGTTTCGACATCTTGTCGCGCATTTCCGGCGCGATGCGATAAAGCGCGTCGGTGTCGTTCGATTGCAGCGTGTATTGGTACTGGCTCTTCTGCAGCTTGCCGCCGAGATTGATGTTCTGGATCGGCTGGAAGAAGATTTCGATGCCGGGAACGATGTTCACATTCTTGCGCAGCCGCGCCAGCACGGCCTGCAGCTTGCCGCGCTCAGACTGCGGTTTGAGCGCGACCAGCATGCGGCCGCTGTTCGGCAGCGTATTGGGACCGCCGGCGCCGACCGTCGAGTTGACGTAGGCCACCGCCGGATCCTTGCGCACCAGATCGGCGATCTGGCGCTGCAGTTTGACCATGGCCGGGAACGCGATGTCGGTATTGGCCTCGGTGATGCCGATGACATAACCGGTATCTTCGGTCGGGAAGAAGCCCTTTGGCACCACGATATAAAGCCAAATCGTGCCGGCGATGGTGGAGAGCGTCACCACCAGCATGATCGACCTGTAGCGCAACACCCAGTCGAGCGACCAATGGTAGACGCTCGCCATACGCTCGAACAGCGCTTCGAACCAGCGCAATACGAAGTTCTGCTTTTCCTCGCCGTGATGGCCCTTGAGCACGCGCGCGCACAACATCGGCGTCAGCGTCAGCGAGACGAAGCCGGAGGTGATGATGGCAACCGCGATGGTCACCGCGAACTCGCGGAACACGCGGCCGACCATGCCGCCCATCAACAGCACAGGGATGAACACCGCGATCAGCGAAAAGGTGATCGACACGATGGTGAAGCCGATCTCGCGCGAGCCCTTCAGTGCGGCCTCGAATGGGCGCATGCCGCCCTCGATGTGGCGGACGATGTTCTCCAGCATGACGATGGCGTCGTCGACCACAAAGCCGACCGACAGCGTCAGCGCGAGCAGTGTCATGTTGTTGATGGAGAAGCCGAAGGCATACATCGCCGCGCAGGTGCCGATGAGCGATACCGGGACCGCCAGCGCCGGAATGACGGTGGCCGACACTTTGCGCAGGAACAGGAAGATCACCATGATCACCAGCGAAATGGCGATCGCCAGCGTCTCCTGCACATCGGTGACCGCGGCGCGGATCGAAATCGAGCGGTCGAACAGCGGCTGCATCTGGATCGATGGCGGAACTTGTGCGCGCAACCGAGGCAAGGCGTCGCGCACCTCGTCGACGACTTCGACCGTGTTGGCGTCCGGCTGTCGCTGAATCGCGAGCACAATGGCGCGCTCGGTGTTGAACCAGGTCGCGATCTTGTTGTTTTCGACGCTGTCGATGACGTTGGCGACCTGGTCGAGCTTGACCGGGGCGCCGTTGCGGTAGGCCACCACGACGTCGCGATAGTCGGCGGCACGCCGCATCGCCCCCGTGGCGAGCAGCGTCACCGCCTGCTGGTCGCCCTGCAAGGTGCCGACCGGCGCGTTGGAATTGGTCGCGGCGACGACGGCGCGGATATCCTCGAGCGAAATATTGCGCGCGGCGGACGCAACCGGATCGACCTGAACACGCACCGCGAATTTCTGCGCGCCGTAGACCAGCACCTGAGCGATGCCAGGCATTTGCGAGATGTTCGGCGCCAGCACCGTTTCGCCGTAGTCGTCGACCGTCGACAGCGGCAGGGTATCAGAGCGCATGCTCACGTAGAGCACCGGGAAGTCGCCGGGATTGACCTTGCGGAAGCTCGGCGGCGTCGTCATTTCGACCGGCAAATTCTTCGCCGCGACCGATAAGGCGGTCTGCACGTCGAGTGCCGCGCCGTCGATATTGCGGCCGAGATCGAATTGGATGGTGATCTGCGTGAGGCCGAGCGACGACGACGAATTCATCGACGAGATGCCGGCAATCGTCGACAGCTGCCGTTCGATCGGGGATGCGACCGAGGACGCCATCGTCTCCGGGCTCGCGCCGGGCAACTGCGCCGTAATCTGGATGGTCGGGAAGTCGACCGCCGGCAACGCCGCTACCGGCAAAAGCCGGTAGGCGAAAGCCCCGAATACGATCAACGACGCCGTCATCAGCGTCGTCAGCACCGGGCGGCGAATGCAGGTTTCCGAGATGTTCATGGATCAGCCGCCGGCGACTTTGGCTTTGCGCGCGTTGACGCGCGTGCCGTTCGCCAACAGCAACTGGCCGTCGGTCACCACCGTCTCGCCGCCGTTGAGACCGCTGCCGATGACCGACTGATCGCCGACCGTGCGTTCGACCTTCACGTCCTGCTTTTTGGCAACGTCATTGTCGATGACAAACACGAAATTGCCGGTCTGGCTGACCTGTACCGCGGTCGAAGGCACCACCACGGCCTGCGGCTCAACGCGCAACGTCAATTCGGTGGTGACCAGAGTTCCCGGCCACAGCAATTCGTCTTTGTTGGGCATGGTGGCGCGGATGGTGACCATGCCGGTCGTCTGGTCGACGGTGTTCTCGATCATCGTCACCTGGCCGGTGGCGCGCTTTTTGTCGCCGGGGATGATCGCTTCGATGCTGGCGGTTTTCGCCGACAAGGCCTGACGGATTTCGGGCAGCACCTTCTGCGACACGGTGAAGCTGACATAGACCGGCGCCATCTGGTTGATGGTCGCCATCGGCGTGGTGTCGGCCTGACGCACGAAATTGCCGACCTTCACATTGGCCGCACTGATACGGCCGTCAATCGGCGCGGTAACGGTGCAATAGCTGAGCTGGACCTTCAGGTTTTCCAGGAGCCCGCTGTCGGCCTTGATGGCGGCGCGAAACACATCGGCCTGGGTCTTGGCGTTGTCGAGATTGACGACCGGGGTTGCGCTCTTGGCGACCAGATCGGTATAGCGCCGCACGTCGCGCTCTGCGCCCTCAAGCTGCGCCCTGTCGCGGGCGATGGCGCCTTCGGTCTGCGCGATCTGCGCCTCGATGGCACGGCCGTCGAGAGTGAACAGCGGCTCGCCCTTCTTCACCTCGGCGCCGTCGCGGAAATGCACCGCGGTAATCGTCGTGTCGACCCGCGCCTTGATGGCAACGCTGGCGATCGGCGTCACGTTGCCGAGCGACTGCAGGCGTACCGGCATCGGCTTACGTTCGGCGGTAGCGACCTCGACCGGCACGACGCGGTCGCGCGCCTGCGAGCGCGCCGCGACGCCGTCACTCGTCCATAGCCCGCGGACGAGCAGGACAATGCCAATCAGGGCGAGCGCCGCCACCCCAAATAGCCACTTTCGCTTCGTCATCTGCGATTGTCCGGCCTGGGGCTGTTATGGGCCCTACCCAGGCGCTCCCTAGTTCCGCGGAATCTCGTCTCGTACCACTCTGGGACCGCGTCAGCGGCTTACCTAGCATACAAACGCATCTCGGTGCATATCCCTGCGGTTTCTCAGGTAAAAACACACCAAGGCGCGGCTTATTCTTACCATTTGGACATTAACGTCATGAGAATCGCCACCTGGAACGTCAATTCGATCCGCCAACGGCTGGACAACACGCTGGTCTGGCTGAAGGAAACCACGCCGGACATCGTTTGCCTGCAGGAAATCAAGTGCGTCGACGAGGCTTTCCCGCGGGAGGCGTTCGAGAGCCTCGGCTACAACGTCGCCGTGCACGGCCAGAAGGCCTTCAACGGCGTGGCCTTGCTGTCCAAGCTGCCGTTCGACGAGGTGGCGCCGGGCTTGATCGGCGACGACGGCGACGCGCAGGCCCGCTTCCTCGAGGCGCTGGTATCATCCAAGGCCGGTGTGGTGCGGGTGGTGAGCCTTTATTTACCCAACGGTAACGGCGGTCCTGAAAAATATTCTTACAAACTCAAATGGATGGACAGACTTGCTCGTTTTTCAGGTGAACGGCTGAAACTGGAAGAACCGCTCATCCTGGCAGGCGATTATAACGTCATCCCAACCCCGAGCGATGCCAAGCGACCGGAAGCCTGGGTCAACGACGCGCTATTCCTGCCGGCCACGCGCGAGAAATTCCGGGCGCTGACCAATCTCGGCCTCACCGACACCATCCGCGCCGTCAGCGACGCGCCCGACCTCTATACCTTTTGGGATTACCAGGCCGGCGCCTTCCAGAAGGACGACGGCATTCGCATCGACCACCTGCTGCTGTCGCCGCAGGCCGCCGACCGGCTCATCGATGCCGGCATCGACCGCCACGTGCGCTCCTGGGACAAGCCGTCCGACCACGTGCCGGTCTATGTCGATCTCGATATCGAGAGCCGGTGAGCACGGCATTTCGTCCGGCTTCCACCAGGTTGAAAACACTCCTAGCATGCGCGCAGCCGGGCAAGCCTCCGGCCAACGATAGGCAAATGCCGTTTCCTAGGGGGAGACACTCATGCAAACCGTCACCAAGTCAGGACTCTGTCTTGCTTTCGGCGTCGCCGCCATCGCCTTCGCGGCGGCGCCCGCGCCGAGAGCGCAAAGCCAGCCCAGCGGCGAGATCACGCTGCTCGACGACAAGATGATGGGCGATTGGGACAAACTCGGCGACAGCAACTGGCGGTTCGAAGGCGGCGCCGTCATTGCCGACGACAAACCCAGCAAACCGTCCTACCTGGTCAGCAGAAAGTCGTTCAAGGATTTCGTGCTGCACGTCGAATTCTGGTCGAGCGACGACGCCAATAGCGGCATCTTCATCCGCTGCAGCGACCCAAAGAAGGTCGGCGACCACACCTGCTACGAGATCAACATCTTCGATCAGCGCAAGGACCCGACCTACGGCACCGGCGCCATCACCCACTTTGTCGAGGTTAACCCGATGCCGAAGGCCGGCGGCAAATGGAACACCTATGAAATTACGGCCAAAGGCCGCCAGATCACGGCGGTGCTCAATGGCCAGAAAACCGCCGAACTGCACAACAATCTGTGGGCCGAGGGGCCGATCGCCCTGCAACACGGCGCCGGCGTGATCAAATTCCGCAAGGTGGCGATCAAGCCGCTGTAACGGCTACTCGCGCCGCGTCTCCAGCCAGCGCTTGAGATAGACCAGCGCCAGCGCGCGCTCGTCTTCGGTCGCCTGCCGGAAGGCGCTGTCGTAAAGCCGGTTGATCCATTCCTGATCGGTAGTGGCGCCGTCCTTGGCATTGTCCTTGGCGAGCGTGAGCCACATCAGGCCGCGCGCCGCCTGGCGCGGCACGTGATCGCCGGCGAACAGCATGGCGCCGAGCATCGCCTGCGCCTGGCATTGCCCCTTCTGCGCCGACAGGCCGAACCACCGCGCGGCCGTGCGCGGATCGTGCGGCGCACCGACGCCGTCGAGATAGAGCCGCGCCAGATAATATTGCGCCTCCGGGTCGCGGAAGTACGACGCGGCATAATTGAACATCTCGCGCGCGCGTTCCGGATCGCGCTTGATCGCCGTCTTCGGGATGCCGTCGAGATAATATTGACCGAGCGCGACAAAGGCGTTGGCGACAAAGCGCGCCTGCGGCGTGTCCGGGTTGTCGTCGGCATGGTTGTCGGCGATACCGCGGAAATACTCGAATGCCTTGAGATCGTCCTGCACCACGCCGTCGCCTTCGGCGTACATGCGGGCGAGCTTCCATTGCGCCAGCGGATGGCCCTTTTCGGCGGCGTATTCGAGCGAATGGAGCGCTTTCGCCTTTTCGCCGGCCTTGAGCCAATGCGCGCCGGAGCGGAACGCCTCCATCGCCGACACCGGCGGCGCGGCGGCAATCGCGCCGGTCGACTTTGTGCCGTCGAACGCCATCGCCGGCGCCGCCATCAAGCCGGCGCCGACCACCATCACGCGTACGAGATACTCAGCTATCCGCATAACATTGCTTCTCGCCCGCCCCACCCGGATGGGTCACCGCACCGTTGACGGCGGGGCCGACCTGCTGGGTGTATTTCCATAAGTAGCCGGAGCCGTATTCGTTCTCGCGCGGCTTCCATTGCGCCTTGCGCTTGGCCAACTCGGCGTCCGACAGCTTGACGTTGATGGTGCCTTTGTCGGCATCGAGCTCGATGGTGTCGCCGTCGCGCAACAGGCCGATCGGGCCGCCGACAGCCGCTTCCGGTCCGACGTGGCCGACGCAGAAGCCGCGGGTGGCGCCGGAGAAGCGGCCGTCGGTGATGAGCGCGACCTTTGCGCCCATGCCCTGGCCATAGAGCGCCGCTGTGGTGGACAGCATCTCGCGCATGCCGGGGCCGCCTTTCGGCCCTTCGTAGCGGATCACCAGCACATCGCCTTCCTTGTACTTTTTGTTCTTCACCGCATCGAAGCAGGCCTCTTCGCCGTCGAAGCAGCGCGCCGGTCCGCTGAACTTCAGGTTGGTCATGCCGGCGACTTTGACGATGGCGCCTTCGGGCGCGAGATTGCCTTTCAATCCCACCACGCCGCCGGTCGCCAGCAGCGGCTTGTCGGCGGGGCGCACCACATCCTGGTCCGGGTTCCAGGTCACACTCTTGAGATTTTCGGCAATCGTGCGCCCGGTCACGGTGAGACAGTCGCCGTGCAGATAGCCGTGGTCGAGCAGCGTCTTCATCAGGTTGGGCACGCCGCCAGCTTCGAACATATCCTTGGCGACATAACGGCCGCCCGGTTTCAAATCCGCGATATACGGTGTCTTTTTGAAGATTTCGGCGACGTCGAACAGATCGAACTCGATGCCGCACTCGTGCGCGATCGCCGGCAGATGCAGCGCGGCGTTGGTGGAACCGCCGGTGGCGGCGACGACGGCCGCGGCATTCTCCAGCGCCTTGCGGGTGACGATGTCGCGCGGGCGGATGTTCTTGACGATCAGGTCCATGATCATCTCGCCCGCCAGCATGCAAAGCTTGTCGCGGATCTCATAGGGCGCCGGGGCGCCGGCCGAATAGGGCAGCGCGAGACCGATCGCTTCCGACACGGTCGCCATGGTGTTGGCGGTGAATTGCGCGCCGCAGGCGCCGGCCGACGGGCAGGCGTTCTCTTCCAGCGTCAGCAGATCCTCGTCGGACATCTCGCCGACCGAATGCTTGCCGACCGCTTCGTAGACGTCCTGGATGGTGACGTCCTTGCCCTTGAATTTTCCGGGCAGGATCGAGCCGCCGTAGATGTAGATCGACGGGACGTTGAGCCGGCACATCGCCATCATCATGCCGGGCTGCGACTTGTCGCAGCCGGCGACGCCGATCAACGCGTCATAGGCATGGCCGCGCATGGTGAGCTCGACCGAGTCCGCGATCACCTCGCGCGACGGCAGCGAGGCTTTCATGCCGGCATGGCCCATGGCGATGCCGTCGGTGACGGTGATGGTGCAGAATTCGCGCGGCGTGGCGCCGCCGGCTGCGACACCGAGCTTCACGGCCTGCGCCTGGCGCATCAGCGCGATATTGCAGGGGGCGGCTTCATTCCAGCAGGTGGCGACACCGACGAAAGGCTGGTGGATCTGCTCCGCCGAAAGCCCCATCGCGTAATAGAATGCCCGATGCGGCGCACGATCCGGCCCTTCGGTGGCGTGGCGGCTCGGCAGCCTGGCTTTCAGATTGCTCTTTTTGTCGACCTTCGCGTCCATAACCTTGTCGTGCCCCCAGCCCCAACTTTTTGCCGCCGGATTGAACCGGCTAGGAATCACGTGGCCCCCCGGGCCTGCATTTCCTTAAAGCCCGACAACGGTTTGGCCGCAGCCCGGCACCCTTTCGATCAAGGAAGGGTATGGCCAAATCGCGGCGCGGCGGGGATGATGTGCCGGTAAAGCTTAAATGTTCTAAATGTGTTGCAGCTTAGCCACAGCCCTGCCACCGATGTTCCTGAATCCCAAGCTGCGGCGACGCTTTTTCGACCGGCCGGTGCTGGAGGTCGCCCCCGACCTGATCGGCGTCACCCTGCTGGTTAACGGCGCGGGCGGGCGGATTGTCGAGGTCGAGGCCTATCATCACACGGACCCGGCGGCGCATTCCTATCGCGGCCAAACCGACCGCAACGCCGTCATGTTCGGCCCGCCCGGCTATGCCTATGTCTATCGGTCCTATGGCATCCACTGGTGCCTCAATTTCGTCTGCGAGGCGGAAGGCTCGGCCAGCGCCGTGCTGATCCGGGCGTTGGAGCCGCTCGCGGGAATTGCTGCGATGCGGCGAAGACGCGGCCTGCGCGACGAATGGGCGCTGTGCTCGGGGCCGGGCAAATTATGTGAGGCCCTCGGCGTCACCCACCGCCACAACGACCTCGCGCTCGACCGGCCGCCGTTCGAACTGCGGGCGCGGGCCGAGACGCCCGAGATCGCCACTGGGCCCCGCATCGGCATCACCAAGGCGGTCGATCACCCCTGGCGATTCGGGCTCAAGGGCTCGCGGTTCTTGAGCAAGCCGTTTCCCTGATCCGTCAATACGAAATGACGAACTCGCAGCCCGCCGCCGTGTCGAACTGCCGCGTGATGCGGCCGCGCGACAATTCGAATTCCAACGTCACCGCGGCATCGTGGCAGCACAGCAAGGCATGCTGGCCGTCGGCGGCGAAGCCGAAGCCCATCGGCGCTTTCGGCGTCGTAAAGCCGGTGATCTGATCGAACTTGAAGCCGTCGTAGATGGCGGTGTAGTTGTCGACGTGCGACGAGACGCAGACATGGCGGCCGTCCGGCGACACGCGCACGCGGCGTAATTGGTTTACTTCCCCCGGCGCGCCGTCGATGGCAAGCGTGCGATGCAGCGCTTGGGTGCGCGTATCGAATACGTGCACGACGCCCTTGCGGTGCGCGCAGACGAACAGCGCCCAGCCGTCGGGCGAAACCGCAATGCCCTCGGCGCCGTGCGGGATCGGGATGGTGCCGATCATGCGGCGTTGCTCGATGTCGACCACCGCCACGGCTTCCTTGGTCTTGAACGAGGCGAACAGCTTGCCCGACGCATGGCTGATGGCGATCCAGTGCGGCGAGCCGCCGAGCGCGATGCGCTCCACCGCGCCGGTGGCCGGATCGATCGCCAACACGGCATTGCCAAGCTCGGCGGTCGACCACAGCGTGCCGCGCGCGTCCATCATCAGCGAATGCGGCGCGAAATTGTCGCCGACGTCGATGGTGCGCGCGAGCGACTTCGAGGCGAGATCGATCACCGCGATGCGGCGGTCGGGGTCCTTGTTCTTGCCGAAGATGCCGCCGCCATAGACCGAGCCGTAGAGCGTTTTTCCGTCGAGGGAACGGATCAACTCGTGCGTCGAGGCCGGCATGTCGATCTCAGCCGTTTTGGCGAGTGTCGCGGCGTCGAAGAACTGCAGCTTGTCGGCGCTCTTGGCGGTGAGCACAAGATTGGGTCCGCCCGGGCGATTGTTGGGATCGATGGTCATGCGTCGAGTGCTCGCGCCGGCATGCCGTCGAGTATCGGTGCGGCGTCGTGATTGATCAATGGCGGGACATTTCGCATCGCCCGGCGAAGCCGAGCGATGACAAGCGATGGCGTCGCGCGCGTGTCAGATCGCCAGCGGATCGAGCCCGTATTGGTTTGGTCCCTCTTGGCCGCGCCGGATGTAGACGAAGATCAATTGCGCAAGGCCGATCAGCATGGCGACGCCGAACAGGATTTCCGCGAGCAGCCAGAACAGCCCTGCCTGATGGTACAGGTAAAAGCTGAGCCCTAGCAGGACGCCGCCCGCCACCAGCGGGATGAGATAGACCAGGCTCCACCAACCCGGATAGCCGAGATCGTGGAAGCGCTTGAAGCCGATGCAGATGCTGGCCCACAACAGCGCCAGCGAGATCAACTGGCCGAGGATCGGAATCCAGCCCAATACGATGTTACCGATGAAGATCGGCAGGAAGCCGTGTAGCCAGAATTGCTTGCGCGAGATGCGGCCCGACGGCGAGGTGAACAGCTGAATCCAGTAGCCGCTGCCGGTCGGAATGGTGCCGGCGCCGCCGATGGCGGCATAGGCTGCAGGTGCGCCCGCACCCGGCCCCGGCGCGTAACCGGCAGGACCCATCGGCACGAATGAGCGTTGTTGCGGCATCGCGCCTCGTTGCGGCGGTGCAGCATTGGGCGGCGACGGATTGTTGACGCCGAAAATATCGACGGGCTGACCTTCCCACATCTGGAATTCAACGGTTTGCCCGACCTTCACGGGGCCGTTGCGAACCTCGCTGGTCCAGTAACTGTACCGTTGGCCGTCGTCGGCCGCGATCTGCCCATAAGTGCCGTCGGGCACGATCCCGGAAATTACGCCCCGCATGCCAACCCCCCTGATATTGCTGACGGATACTGCGCCAGTGACCGCAACTGTCAAGTCATGAGGCGTTCTTGAGCCGCTCCAAAGCTTCGGCGATCTTGGCCTTGCGCGCCACCGCTTCCTCGCGCTTTTCCTTCTCTTCCTCGACCACCTCTTCGGCTGCGCGCTCCATGAACTTCGGATTGTTCAACTTGGCGTCGGAGCGGGCGATGTCGGCGTCGGCCTTCTGCATCTCCTTGGCAAGCCGGCCGCGCTCGGCGGCGAGATCGATGACGCCTTTCAGCGGCAACGCCGCGACTTCGCCGCGCACCAGCAACTGCACCGAGCCCGCCGGCGCCGCATCGGCGGAGGAAATATCGGAGACGCGCGCGAGGCGCTTGATGAACTCGGCCCAGCGTTCGGCGCGCGCTTTGGTTTCGGCGGAAGCCGCGGCCAACACGACAGGGATCGCGGCGGTGACGTTCATCTCCGCGCGCACCGAGCGAATAGCGGTGATCAGATCGATCACCCAGCCGATTTCCGCTTCGGCCTTATCATCGGTAAGGCCTTCGAGTTGCGGCCATGACGACAGCGCCAGCA
>Ga0335082_10000871_pt1 | contig 31744 bp, 26 predicted proteins | sample Lox_Sample_41_FD_206718 | JGI IMG/M metagenome (GOLD analysis project Ga0335082, IMG submission 206718) | Soil microbial communities from Loxahatchee National Wildlife Refuge, Florida, United States - Lox_Sample_4.1 | ecosystem: Environmental > Terrestrial > Soil > Wetlands | place: USA... | reverse complement strand
AGCAGGTACAGCGCATGCGCCGCCGCGGTGCGGCGGTGGAACTGCTGACGCCGGCCGCCGCGCGCGCGCGCGTGAGCCCGCTGCGTGTCGACTACCTCGCAGCGGCGGCCTATGAGCCGGAGGTGTACGACATCGACGTCGAAGCGCTGCTGCAGGGGTTGCTGCGACGCGGGCGCGCCGCGGGCGTGCAGCTCATCACCCATGCGCAGCTGGGAGTCCCGCAGCACGGCAGGGATGGCTGGCAGGTGCCTCTCGGCGAGCAGACGCTGCGCGCGCCCGTGGTGGTCAATGCCGCCGGCGCCTGGGCCGACCAGGTGGCCGGCCGCTTCGGCGCCCGGCCGCTCGGGCTGCGGGTTCTGCGGCGCTGCGCGGCGCTCATCGATGCGCCGCCGGGGCCAGAGGCGCCCGGCTGGCCCATCGTGTTCGATATAGATGAGGAGTTCTATCTCAAACCGGAGGCCGGACGGCTGCTGATCTCTCCCGCCGACGAGGAGCCGGCAATTCCCGGTGATGCCTACGCCGAGGACCTTGCCATCGCCGTGGCGGTCGATCGCATCCAGCGCGCACTCGCCCTCGACATCGAGCGCGTGCACCGCAGCTGGGCGGGCCTGCGTACCTTCGCCCCCGACCGCGACCCGGTCATCGGCTATGACGAGGCAACGCCGGGGTTCTTCTGGTGCGCCGGACAGGGCGGCTACGGCATCCAGAGCGCGCCGGCCTATGCGCAGCTGGCCGCGGCACTGGCCTGCGGACGGGACATCCCGGCGAGCGTGGCCGCCGAGGGCGTCACGGCCGCGGCCGTGGCGCCACAGCGCCTGCGCACTGCCCCTTAGGAAAGCGGGTTTGCGCCGGGGACCGGATCCGCGGGCAGCGGAATGAACTCGCGGTTGTCGGCATCGGGAAGCTTCATGCGGCCGGCGCGCCAGTCGGCCTTGGCCTGCTCGATGCGCTCCTGCGAGGAGGCGACGAAGTTCCATTCGATGAAGCGCGGGCCGACCGGGTCACCGCCGAGCAGCATCACGACACTGTCCGCCTGTGCCCGCAGCAAAGGCTGCTGCGCGCCGCTGAGCAGCATCTGCCCGGGCTCGATCCTGTGACCCTCCCCTTCCAGGACTCCGGAGACCAGGTACACCCCGTGCTCGGCGTAGCCGGCGGCCATGGGCACCGCGGCACCGCGCGCAACACTCGCGTGCACGTAGAACAGCGGCGAGAGCGTGTGCACCTTGGCGCGCAGCCCGAAGGCTTCGCCCGCCAGCACGCGCAAGGTCACGCCCTCGCTGCGCTGCTGCGGCAGGTCGGCCCCCTCGTGATGGGCGAACACCGGCTCGGTCTCCTCGGCCTCATCCGGCAGCGCCACCCAGGCCTGCAGCGCGTGGATCGGACCGCCCTCGCGCCGGGCACGCTCGAAGCGCTCCGAGTGCGTGATGCCGCGGCCTGCCGTCATCCAGTTGACCTCGTGGGGACGGATCGCCTGCTCGATGGCGGTGGAGTCGCGGTGCATGATCTCGCCCTCGAACAGGTAGGTCACGGTGGCGAGCCCGATGTGCGGATGCGGGCGGACGTCGGCATCGCGGGTCAGCCCGCGTGGCAGCGTGACCGGACCCAGGTGATCGAAGAAAATGAACGGACCGACCATGCGGTGCAGCGGGTGCGGCAGCACGCGCTCCACCTCGAAACTGCCGAGACTGCGTCTGCGTCCCTCGATCACGACATTCATAAGCGGTGCAACCCTCACTCGCCAAACGCATCATCATCATGACATGGAACGCGCCGGGTCCCGCAGCGGCCGGGCGCCCCAACAAGCCGAGGAGAAGTCCGATGAGCAAGATCACCTACGAGATCGTCCCCCACGACGGCGGCTGGGCCTACCGCGTCGATGGCACCTACTCGGAGCCGTTCGCCTCGCACGATGCCGCACGCGAAGCCGCCACGCGAGCCGCGCGCGAACAGCGCGAGCCGGGGGTTAGCACCCACATCTCGTGGGAGGACAGCGCCGGCCAATGGCACAGTGAGCTCGCAGCCGGGGACGACCGGCCGGAAACCGAGGTGCGCGGCTGAGCGTCGGGGCGCCCCCGGGCGAGGCTTTTCTGCGGCAAGGAGAGCTTCACCTGCCCGGGCGGGGCGGTAGACTTGCGGCGGAGCTCGAGTCACCGTAACCACGCCCGGGGAGGACTCACTTGCGTCTCTTCAAGCGCATCGCAGCCGTGCTGCTGGTGCTGGTGGTTACTGCACTCGCGGTGCTGGCGTTCATGCTGCAGCACGACACCGCCTGTCCGGCGCAGGCTCTGGCGGCACCGGCCGGCCCGGCCATGAACGCCGTCGTGTATCGCTGCTACGGCTCACCCGCCGTGCTGCACGTCGAGTCGATCGAGCGCCCGCGCCTCGAGGAAGACCAGGTGCTGGTGCAGGTGCATGCGGCGTCCCTCAACCCCCTCGACTGGCACTTCATGCGCGGCACGCCCTACATCGTGCGGCTCGATGGGGGCATCGGGCATCCCAAGAACATCCAGCTCGGCGTGGACTTCTCGGGCACCGTGGTCGAGGTGGGCAGTGCGGTGCGCCGTTTCCGGGTCGGTGATGCGGTGTTCGGCGGGCGCGACGGCGCCTTCGCCGAGTACGTGCCGGTGCGCGAGCAGCGTGCGCTCGCGCTCAAGCCCGAGAACGTGAGCTTCGAGCAGGCCGCCGCCGTGCCGATCGCCGGGGTCACGGCGCTGCAGGCGCTGCGCGACAAGGGGCACCTGCACGCGGGCGACAAGGTGCTGATCAACGGCGCCTCCGGCGGCGTCGGCACCTTCGCCGTGCAGATCGCCAAGGCCTACGGCGCCGAGGTCACCGGGGTGTGCAGCACGCGCAACGTGGAGCTGGTGCGCTCACTGGGCGCGGACCACGTCATCGATTACACGCGCGAGGACTTCACCCAGCTCGGGCAGCGCTACGACCTCGTCATCGACACCGTGGGCAGCCATCCGCTGCTCGACTACCGCCGCGCGATGACACCGCACGGCACGCTGGTGATCGTCGGTGGACCGAGCACGGGCAACTGGCTGGGTCCCCTGGCCACTCCGATCAGGGCCATCCTGCTGCGCCCCTTCGTCTCACAGCGCTTCGAGCCCTTCCTCGCCGAGCTTTCCGGGGCTGACCTCACGGTCCTGGCCGAACTCATGCAGAAGGGCAAGGTGACGCCCGTGATCGATCGGCGCTACCCGCTCGCGGAGACCGCCGCGGCCATGGCTTACCTGGAAGCCGGGCACGCGCGCGGCAAGGTCGTCATCAGCGTGCCGTAGCCGCCGGGGTCCGCGCGTCCGCCGTGGCCGGAGCCTGCGCCTGCGCCAGCAGCGCGGCGCAGTTCTGGTCCTTCGCCAGCCCCGGATCGACGAAGGCGATAATCGCGGCGAGCGGCGTGAGCACCGCCCCGAGGGCAACCGCGATGCCGCCCTGCTTGAGGGCATGGCCGGCCTCCAGACTAAATGTCGGGTGCAACAGACGCCCCTTGACCTCGACCGGCGCCTTGATGCGGATCAGGCGCAGCTTCTTCGGCTGTCCCTGCACGATGAGGTCGAGCCGTTCCGGACCGAGATAGACCTGTCCGTGGCCCGTGATCAGCACATTCTGGGTGTCGAACACGATGTTCTGCGCCTGCGCGGTGCCCGTGTTGAGCGCGAACCGCGCAACGCCACAGCGAATCGGAGCACGCTGGTCCGCCTTGCTCAGCACGAGCCCCAGGCCCTCGGCGACGTCCACGCCCGTCAGCTCTGCGAAGGCCGAGCGCACCTCGCCATGCGGGACGACGAGCGTGAGGGTGCCGTCGGCATCCTGCATGACGGCGTGCACGGAGTCGCCGCGCCCGGCGATCTGCGCACGCAGCTGCATGATCCCGGCAAGCGGGGGCTGTCCGTTGGCGGACTTGGCCCGGAACTGCTCGAGATCGATGTCCCTGCCCCGCAGGTCGAGACGTACCTGGGGCACGCGCGTGCGGGCATCCAGGCGCAGCTCGCCGGCAAACCTGCCCTGCTGCAGGTCGAACTCGAAGGAGTCAACGTCCAGCACCCCCTGCTGCAGCCGCGCGTGCGCCGCCACCTGCTTGAAGGGCACGGTACCGGCCTCGATCGCGGTGGCGCGGAAGTGCACGTCCGCATCCATGGCGCGCACGCGCTCGACCTGCAGGTGGGCATCCGGGAACAGCTGCTCCGCGGTACGCGGTGAATCGCCTGCGGTGGTTGCCGTGGGCGCCACGCCGGCGGCGCTGGCGCCCGTGACCGCCGTCAGGTCCTTCAGCCGCAGGCGGTGCGAGAGCAGGTCGGCGCGCACATTCGGTCGCTTGCGCGACATATCCACCTCGACGTTGCCGGAGATGTCGCTGCCCCCGAACGAGCCGGAGAGCTCGCGCACCGTGAACTGCTGCTCGCGTCGCGTGACGCGCGCCTTCACCTTGAAGGGCGGTGAGTTGGGCAGCGCCACCTGGGTGAGGAAGTACAGCTCGGCGGCATCATGACCCTCGGCCTCGACATCCAGATCGAGCGCACCGAGATCGAAGGGCTTGAGTACCCGGCCCTCTGCCCTGATCTCGTTTTTCCCGGCCTGTACGGCGAGCCGGAAGGGATAGGGTTTGTCAGGACTCAGGCTGACCAGCGGACCACCGGCGATGTGCAGCCGGAAGGGCTCGTTGTTGATCGTTCCCTCACCCTTGATGTGAAAGGGCTCCGGATCCTGCGTCGTCGCGCGCTCGTGCGCTTCGACGGTGCCCGTGACCTTCAGGCGGCGCAGTTCATCGATGAGCTCGAGCTTTCCGGACTCGATCGTCAGGTCCTGCATCGCGGGCAGCCGGCTGGGCGGGGAGTTCGGGGCGCGGGTGGGTGCGTTGTTCTCGAACGTCCAGTTCGCCCGTCCCGACTTCTCCTGGTGCAGGTACAACTCGGGCTGCACCAGCTCGACCCGGCGCAGCACGAGGTGCCCACGCAGGAGCTGGGAGGCCGCCAGCTGCACCTGCACGTGCTGCACCTCGAGCATCACCCGCCGTGACTCCCACGGTGGGTTGCCCACACTGAGTCCGTCGAGCGTGACGGTCGGGGTGCGGGACCAAAGCCGCACGCGCAGTGGTCCGTGGATCTGGACCGTGCGCCCGAAGCGTACGCTGGCCGCGCGCTCGAGCGGATGCTTCAGCCAGTTCCAGTCCATGAGACTCAGGGCGAGGATCAGCAACGCCACCGCCACCGCCGCCACGGCCACGATGCGCACCCCGAGGGGGTAGGAGGAAAAATGCACCCGCCAGCGTTGCGCCGTACTCACCGCCCCATGTTGAGCACGACCTTCGCCTGCGGGCATCGGCGGTTTACGAAGCCGCCTGTCAGGAATCGACCCGGCCAGGCGCGCGAATCATCCGGTCGCGATCGCCCGCCGCGCGCGTCAGCTTCTCAGGAGAGTTTGCCGCGCGCGCGTCCCTTGGCCTCCGCGTCCTGCAGCTCCTGCGCTTCGGCCTCGGACTGCGGCTCCGCGGCACGCGCCGCACGTTCGATGTCGGCGCTGTGCACGAAACGTCCCACGCCGGCCCGGTAACGGCGCGCGGCCTCATAGTCCCCTTCGCCCTGCACGCCGCCACGGCCGTTCGAGCCGCGGCGCGCGCGCGCCTGCCCGAGGTGCTCGCTGAAGCCGGGCAGCAGCTCGCTCAGCGTCGTGGTCAGCTTGCTGGCGGCGACGCCGATCAGCGCGGCCTGGACGTCCTCCCAGACGTGCCGCAGCTGGCTGCGCCGACCGTCGCGCTGCTCCGCGGCAGCGTCCGGGCGGGCCTCGAGGCGCGGTCGCGCCGCGAAGGGTCGGCGGCGTGCGCGCCGCGGCATGAGCCCGGACAAGAGCAGCCCACCGGTGAGGGCCAGCCCCAGCATGAGCCCGGTGTGGCGCTCGAACTGCTGCCGCCAGTCAGTGACCGCCTTCACCTTGTGCTCCAGTTCCTCGAGGTTAGAGCGCAGGTCATCGCGCTTGCTCTCGATGCGGCTCGCTATTTCGTCGCTGTCTTGGCCCATGCCACCGCCTCCTTTACGGTCTGGTGTGCTTGCGCGGCGGCGCGTGGGGCGACCGGCCGCTGCCGCAGACGCCGGGAACCCGCCGCGCCGGTAGCCACCGCGGTGACGGCCAGCCCCGCGGCGATACAAACCGCCGCAGCCCAGGGCGGCATGACGTGCCGCAGCCCGCCATAGAGCGCCAGCAGCAGAAAGAACACGCACCACAGGGTCGCGATGAACGCAGCGGCGAGGAGCAGACCGGCGGTGCGCGCCCCGCGCAGGTGCGCGCGCACTTCCGACTGTGCCAGCCGGATCTCATAGCGGATCATGTCCTGGATGTTGAGGACGATGTCGGTCAGCACTTCCGAGACCGAGCGCGCCCCCATTTCCGGCCTGCTGCGCATCAGCGCACCTTGCGACTAGTCGCGCGCGAACGCGCGGCCGATGAGAAACCCCAGCGCCAGCGCCCCAAGCAAGGCCGGTCCGGGGTTGTTGCGGATGACCCCGACCAGGTCATCACCCATCTGGCGCAGATCATTGCTGCGCAGGTAATCCGCGCCCGAGGATATTGCATCGGCCGCGTTATGCGCCGCACCGGCCACCCGGTCGGCACGCTCGTGCACCGCCTGCGCCGCCGACTCCAGGCCACCGGCGGCGGCCGTGCGCACCTGCTCGGCGCGCTGCGAGGCCTTGCGACCCAGTTCTCCGGCACGCGCCTTGGCCTCGGCGCCCGCCTGCATCACCTTGTCCTCCACGCCGTCTGCCCCTCTGCTCGATTCGGGATTGTTCGGTTCGTACGCCATGGCTCGCTCCGTTTTCAGGTTAAGGATGACATTTAGCATCGTCGCGGCGCATGGCGCAGTCAGACAGCGGCTGACTTAGCCGCAGGATGACGCTCGCGCTCAAGTTCGCGCTCGCGCTGATCGCAGGGTGCAGAGCTCAGGACTGCTGGAGCCGTGGGGCGCGGCGCCCGAACAGGTGCGTGGCGCGCTCGCCCGCCACGTGCCCGGTGCACTCGTAGCCGAGCGCACGCATGTCGAGGCCGGCGAACAGCGCCTCTCCCGCGCCGAGCAGCAGGGGTCGCTGCGCCAGGTGCAGCTCGTCGATCAGGCCGGCGGCGAGAAACTGCCGCAGGGTGGCGACGCCGCCGCCGAGGCGCACGTCACCGGGACCGGCGGCCTCGCGGGCGCGCGCGAGCGCTGCGTGGATTCCATCGGTGATGAAATGGAACTCCGTACCGCCCTGCATCCGCAGCGGCGCTCGCGCGTGGTGCGTGAGCACGAAGACCGGCGTGTGATAGGGCGGCTCCTCGCCCCACCAGCCGCGCCAGCTTTCCTCCGGCCACGGCCCGCGCACCGGACCGAACATGTTGCGCCCCAGGATCCACGCGCCGAGGCCCTCGAAGCCGCGCTCGGCCATGGCGTGATCCACGCCCTCCTCCCCGCCCTCGAGGCCCTGCATGCGCCGGAAGGCCCGCGTCGGGAAGAACCACTCCATCAGCCGCAGTCCCTGCACGCCGAGGGGGTTTTGCAGGTCTTGGCTGGGGCCGGCCCCGAAGCCGTCGGCCGAGACGGCGAAGCAGCGCACGCACAGCCTTGACATGGGTTTCTCTCGGACCGGGTGTGTGAGCGGAGCGTCGCGCACCGAAGCTTAGGCGCGCCCAGGCCCGCGGGCGACCGAGGCGCGCCCGAATGCCCGGCGCAGCTCCTGCTTGGCGCCCTCGAGGATCCGGCGCCGCTCGGCGCTCAGGCCGCGACCGCCGCGGTTGATGTGGAAGTTGAGCATCGACATCGCCGAGCGGAACGGCTCGGACTTGCGGCGGTGGCTATGCTCGGCAGAGCGCTTGAGTGACTGCGCGATCTGCCGTGAGCTGCGCTTGGTAAAGACGCCCGGCTCCAGGTCGAGCGCATCACTCTTGCGCATGACGCCTGCCGACCAGCGGCTGCTGGGCCTGCGGCGCGTGGTTTTTGCCTTCCTTCTGGCGGCCATAGACTTACCTCGACGCTCTGCCCGAGCGACCTAAGATAGCGCAGCGCCTGGCACGCGCCCCTCCCTCGCTTGCGCAGGCTGCAGTCGGCACTCTCCTGCGTCGAAGTCCATTTGGCTCAGCGGCGCGCCACATCCGCTGCAGCAGCCTCGAAGCTCTGCCAGCCGCCCCCGAGCGCCTTGTAGAGCGAGATCATCGCCGTGAGTGCTGCCGCCTGTGCGGCGATGCTCTGCTGCTCGGCCGTGCTATACGCGGACTGTGACTGGAGCAGCACGATCAGGTCATCCTCGCCCGCACGGTAGCGCTGGCGTGCGAGCGCGAGGGCTTCCTCGCTCTGGCGGCGTGCCAGGTCGCGCTCGGTGCGCGTCTGCTGGGCCGCGGCCACGCGGTTGACGGCGCTCTCGCTGTCACTCAGCGCGCCCAGCACCGTCGCTTCGTAGCTCGCGCCGGCCGCGTCCGCCCGCGCATCCGCCGCGCGTACGTTCGCCCGCAGCGTGCCGCCGGCGAAGATCGGCCAGTGCAGGCTCGGTCCTACCGAGAAGTAGGTACTGTTTGAGGAGGTGAACTCCTGCGCGGTGAGCGCCTGCTGGCCAATGGAGCCCACCAGCGAGAGGCGTGGAAACAGTTCGGCCGTGGCCACGCCGACGTCGGCCGTGGCCGCGGCGAGCTGGCGTTCCGCCGCGCGCACGTCGGGGCGGCGCCGCAGGACCTCCGAGCGCAACCCCGTGGCGATGAGCGCGGGGCTGGTGGGCAGGACCTGGGGCGCGAGCAGGCGTGTCGCGAGTGCCTCCGGGGCTTGTCCGCTCAGCAGCGCGAGCCGGTACACGGCCGCGTGCGCATCGGCATCCAGATCCGGCAGCAGGGCGCGCGTGGAGCGTGCCTGCGCATCCGCACGCAGGAAGTCGAAGCGCGAGGCCTCGCCGGTGCGCAGCCGCTCGGCCACGAGCTTGGCGATGTCCGCCTGGGCGTCGGCATCGGCCTTGACGCTGGCACCCTGCTGCTGGGCGCTGCGCAGGTCGACGTAGCTGCGGGCCACCTCGGTGATCACGCGCATGAGGGTCTCGCGTCGCGCTTCCTCGGCGGCGACCGCGCGCGCCGTGGCGCCCTCGACCGCGCGGCGGTTGTGGCCCCACAGGTCAAGCTCCCACGAAGCATCGAAGCCGGCCTCGAACAGGTTGTAGTAGCGCTGGAATCCGGGCACGCGTTGCACCGGAATCGGGCCGTTCTCGCTCCAGGCATTGCGGGTCGCCGAGCCGGTGAGGTTTACCTGCGGCCAGGCACCGCCGCCGATGGCCTCGCGGTTGGCGCGCGCCTCGCGCAGGTGCGCATCGGCGGCCCTGAGGTCGAGGTTGTGCGCGACAGCCGCCTGGATGAGTTCCTCGAGCAGCGGGTCGTGCAGGCCCTGCCACCAGGTGAGGTCCACGGGCGCGCTGTCCGCGCTGTTGAGCCAGTCCCCGGCGGGCAGGTTGGCGGGCGGTTTGTAGTCCGGTCCCACGGCGCACGCGCAAAGGAGTGCCACAGCGATGGTCAGCGGAATGAGGCGCGAAGGTGTCATGTGGTTCACTCCATGCGGGCGCGGAACAGCCAGGAGGCTGCCGAGAGCGTGAGCAGCGCGATGAGCGCCAACGGCCAGGTATTGGCCAGGATCTCCGGCGGCGGCATCGCCTTGAGGAACACGCCCTCGCTCACGATGAGGAAGTGCTTGGCCGGGTCCGCTTGCGCCACCACCTGCAGCCAGCCGGGCATGTTCTCGATCGGGCTGGCGTACCCGGAGAGCAGGATCGAGGGGACCGTCACGAGGAAGGCGCCGAGGAATGCCTGCTGCTGCGTCTGTGCCACCGCCGAGACGAGCATGCCGACCCCCACCAGCGCGAGCAGGTAGCAGGTCAGGGCGAGGAACAGCAGCGGCACCGAGCCGGTGAGCGGCACGCGGAACACGTTGGGGATGAGGATGACGTACAGCGCCGCGTTCGCCAGCCCGATCAAGAGCGGCGGCACCATCTTGCCGATGAGGATCTCGTGTACCCGTAGCGGCGAGACCATGAGCTGATCGAAGGTGCCCAGTTCGCGCTCGCGCGCCACGGACTGCGCCGTCATGGCAAGGCCGGAGACCATGCCGAGCACCACGATCAGCGCGGGCATGGCAAACCACAGGTAGTCGAGGTTCGGATTGAACCAGTGCGAGACGATCGCCTGCGCACCGGGCGCACCCGCATTGGGGCGTACCTGCGCGCCCATGCCGGCGGCGATCTCGGTAAGGTAGCCGGCTACGATCTGCGCGGCGTTCGAGCGGCGCCCATCGAGCACCGCCTGGATCACCGCCGCACGCCCGGTGCTCACGTCGGCGCTGAAGCGCTGGTCGAACATCACTACCGCCAGCACGGTGCGCTCATTGATCGCCGCACGCACGGCCGCGGGTGAGCCGAGCGTCACGATGCGGTGCACGTTCGGGCTGCCGCCGAGGCGCTGGATGAATTCCTGGCTCCAGTGTCCGCCGTCGCGGTCGTAGACGCCGACGTCGAAGTTCTTCACCTCCAGGGTGGTGGCGAAGCCGAACACGAACAGCTGCATGAGCGGCGGCACCACCAGGATCAGCCGCGAGCGCGGGTCGCGCAGCAGCGCCCACATCTCCTTGACGATGATCGCGCGCAGCCGGCCCATTCAGGCCACCCGGCGATGCGTGGCGCGCAGCGCCAGCAGGAAGAACAGGGCCCCGAACGTGAGCATCATCGCCATATCGCGCGCAAACAGACCCCACAGGTCGCCCACCAGGAACACCGACTGCAGCGAGGGAATCAGGTAGCGCGCCGGCACCAGGTAGGTGAGCAGCCGGATCGGCAACGGCATGGAGGAGATCTCGAACAGAAACCCCGACAGCATCAGCGCCGGCAGGAACGCCGAGAGCAGCGCTACCTGGCTGGCGACGAACTGGTTCTTGGTGGCTGCCGAGATCAGCAGCCCCTGGCCGAGCGCCGGCACCAGGAAGGCCGAGGAGATCGCCAGCAGGGCAAGCACCGAGCCGCGGAACGGCAGGCCGAACAGGAGGATGGCGAGCAGCGTGCACAGCATCATCGAGCCCAGGCCGAGCAGGAAGTACGGAATCACCTTGGTCGCCAGGAACTCACCCATGCTCAGGGGCGTGGCGAGCAGCGCCTCCATCGTGCCGCGCTCCCACTCCCGGGCAACCACGAGCGCCGTCAGCAGCGTGCCGATCATGGTCATGACGATCACGATCGAGCCGGGGATGAGGAAGTAATGGCTGGTGAGGCCGGGGTTGAACCAGTAGCGCGGCACGAGCTCGATGCGCCCCGCCGGCGCCCCGCCGCTACGCTCCGCGGCCCAGCTCGCCTGCACGCCCTGCGCGTAGGAGGCCACGAAACCCGCGGCGTTCGGCTGCGAGCCATCGGTTACGACCTGGATCTGCGCATCGGCGCCGGGCCGCTGCAGCCGGCGGCTGAAGTCCTGCGGGATTACCACGAAGCCGCGGATGCGCCCGGCGGATAGCTCCTGCGTGAGGCTCGCCACATCGTGCCGGCCATGCACCGCGAACCATTCGGAGTTCTCAAACGCCTGCGCCAGGCCTTGTGCCGGCGAGCCGCTGTCCTGGAGCGCGAGCCCGATGCGCGTGCGCTTCGGATCGAGCGAGATGGCGTAGCCGAAGAAGAACAGCATGATCAGCGGCAACACGAAGGCAATGAGGAACGTCGACGGGTCGCGCACGATCTGCAGCGACTCCTTGTGCAGCATCGCCACGAAGCGGCGCAGCCTCGGCGTGGCTTTCATGCGACCTCGCGCGCGTGGTCGGAGGCCTGGATGAGTGCGATGAAGGCGTCCTCCAGGGTCGGCTCCCTGAGTCCGGCCGCCTGCGCCGCCCGCGCCTTGAGCTCATCCGGCGTGCCGAGCGCGATCTCCTCGGCGCGATAGATGAGGGCGATGCGGTCGCAGTACTCCGCCTCGTCCATGAAATGCGTGGTGACCAGCACCGTCACGCCGCGCTGCACCAGCCCGTTGATGTGGGTCCAGAACTCGCGGCGCACGATCGGATCGACGCCCGAGGTCGGTTCATCGAGAAACAGCACTGGCGGCTGATGCATGAGCGCGCAGGCCAGCGCCAGGCGCTGTTTGAAGCCGAGCGGCATGGTACCGGCGTTTGCGGCCAGATAGTCCTGAAGGTGAAACACCTCCACCATCCGCCCGATCGCTTCACGCTGTGCATCGCCCTTGAGGCCGTAGACGCCGGAGAAGAAGTTCAGGTTCTGCTGCACGCTGAGATCGGCGTAGAGAGAGAATTTCTGCGCCATATAGCCCAGGGACTGGCGCGCATCGGCGCGCGCACGCCGCAGATCAAAGCCGGCCACGTGGCCGTTGCCGCCAGTCGGGGTGAGCAGCCCGCAGAGCATCTTGAAGGTGGTGGACTTGCCGGCGCCGTTCGGGCCCAGCAGGCCAAAGATCTGCCCGCGCGGCACGCTGAAGGAGATGGACGAGGCCGCCGTGAAGTTACCAAAGCGCTTGGTGAGCCCCTCGGCCGTGATCGCCGGCGCGGCGCTCTCGGGAATCACCCGGTACGCCTGCGCGAGCGCGCTGGTGCCGCGCGGGCCGCCGCCCAGGAGGTCGACAAACGCGTCTTCGAAGCGCGGCGCGGCCGCTTCGATGCGGGCCTGTGCCACGCCCAGGCTCTCCGCGCTCGGGGGCGCGGCTTCGGCCTGCATGACCACCCGCAGCGCATCGCCCTGGATCGTGGCGTCGGTGACGTCGCTGCGATCGAGCACGCGCTCGAGCAGCGGGCGCCGCTCCCGGGCAGCGGCGCCCACGCGGAATACGCGCTGCTCCAGCCGTGCGGTGAGTTTCCGCGGCGCACCGGCGTGCAGGAGCTTGCCCTCGTTGAGCAGAAAGACCATTTCACACTTCTCGGCCTCATCGAGGTAGGCCGTCGACCAGAGCACGCCGATCCCCTCCCCGGTCAGCTGCCGCACCATCTTCCACAGCTCACGCCGGGAGATCGGGTCGACGCCCACCCCCGGCTCATCCAGTAGCAGCAGCTTGGGCGCCTTCACCAGCGCGCACGCCAGCCCGAGCTTCTGCTTCATCCCACCGGAGAGGTTGCCGGCGAGCCGGGTGCGGAAGCGCTCGAGGTCGGTGAAGGCGAGGAGGCGCCGGAAGGTCTCCTCCTGCTGCGCAGGCTCCAGGCCCCGCAGCTCGGCGTACAGGGACAGGTTCTCGATGACGCTCAGGTCCTCGTACAGGCCGAAGCGCTGTGGCATGTAACCGAGCGCCGCGCGCTCGGCGTCGATGGCGGCGCGCCCGAGTACCTCGACCCGGCCGGCGTCGGGCTCGAGCAAGCCCGTGAGGAGTCGGATCAGCGTCGTCTTGCCGGCACCATCGGGCCCGACCAGGCCGGTCATGCACCCGGGCGCGATCTCGATGCTGACGTCATCGAGTGCCGGGTGACCGGCGGGCGTGAAGCGCTTGCTGACGCCGAGCGCGCGCGCGAGCGGCGCGCTCATCGGCGCCCTGCCGCCGGGCGCGCGCCAGGAACCCGCACCGTGACCGGCTGGCCCTGCCGCAGGGCATCGTCCGGATCCGTGACGATGAGCCGCAGCCGATACACCAGGTCGGTACGCAGGCTCTCGGTCTGCACCGTCTTGGGGGTGAACTCCGCGGTCGGGGAGATGAAGCCAATGCTGCCGTGATAGGTCCTGGGATTGCCGTCGGTCGTGACCTCGACGGCCATGCCCGGGGAAATGCGGCTCAGGTCCGGCTCGGCGATGTACGCGCGCACGCGCAACGGGCGGTCGATGGTGAGCACGAACACCGTCTGCCCAGTAATGGCGATGGCGCCGGGTTCCTGCGCGCGCGTGAGGATGATGCCGTCGGCGGGCGCGAGGATAGTTGCGTCACGCAGGTCGGTGCGCGCCTTGTCGCGCTGCGCACCCGCGAGCGCGTGCTGGGCTTCGGCCGCCTCGATGTCCTCGCGGCGTGGGCCGATGCGCTGCAGTGCCAGGGCCTCCTGCGCGGACTTCAGTTGCGCCGCCGCGGCCAGATACTGTGCCTTGCTGGCATCGAACAGCGCCTGGCTCACCGCGCCGGTCTGCACCAGCTCCGCGCGCCGCTCGTATTCGGCCTTGGCCTGGGCGAGGGTGGCGCTGCGGTCGGCCACCTGCTGCTCGGCCTGTGCGATGTCCTGGGGGCGATTACCGTTGCGCAGTTTCTCGAGCTCGGCGCCCGAGGCCTGCAGCTGGGCCTCGGCGGCATTCAGGGTATCGGTGAGTGGCTGGGTATCAAGCTGCGCCAACACCGCCCCCTCCTTCACGTGGGCACCCTCGTCCACGGCCAGCAGCGCGATGCGCCCCGGTACGCGGAAGCCGAGATCCACCGAGCGGATGTCGACGTTGCCGTAGAGTTTCAGTTCGCCCGCGCGCCGGGCGGCGATGAAATGGAACACCGCCCAGGCGATGGCCAGCACGCCCACGACGCCGAGGACGATGATGATGAGGCGCTTCTTGTCCATGACGTACGGGCCTTAAGACGCAGTGAGGATGGCGCGGATGTGGGCGTGCAGCACGCGGCGAATCTCGGCCGCTTCCGGGGCGCCGATGGCCTCCCAGCCGTTCACGCGCAGCGCGGTCGCGCGCGAGACCCGGAAGACGAGCACCTGACCGATGAGTGCTACCGCGCGCACCCGCGCCTCGGCGAGCTTCCAGCGGCCATCGCCGGCGCGCAGCACCAGCTTCACGAGGTAGTCACTTACGGCCTGCATGAACTGGCCCCAGAGGACCTCGAACGCAGGGGTGGGCTCCATCTGCTCCCGCACGATGAAGCGCGCCCAGGGCGCCGACTCCGGATCGAGCATCATCGCGAGAAAGCCATCCGCGAACGCCGTTACCTGCGCGACGGCCTGCTGGGGGCTGAGCGCATCCGGCTCCGCGGCCTGCGCCAGGCGCGCTCCCATGCGCGCCGTGATCAGTTCGGAAATACGCCGCGCCGCCGCAAGGTACAAACCTTCTTTGCCGCCATAGTGATACGTAATCGAGGACATCGCAGTTCGCGCCGCCGCTGCGATGACGCGTGTACTCGCGCCTTCAAGGCCCTGCCGCCCGAACTGCTCGATCGCGACATCCAGCAGTCGCTCATCGATCGGCATCCTAGGGCGTTTCCTCATCTTCTCAGATACTAGTTCGTTCGAACGAATCTCACAAGCGAGAGGTTCAGCAGAGCGGCAGTGGAACAGCGCGGACGTATGCGTCCCGGCTCACCGCTTGCCGTGCTGGCCCGCCAAGCTGCTATGGTCAACGGCCGCGCCCGACAAGGAGTCAGCCATGATTGCCCACACGTCCCTTACGGTGAGCGACTACCGCAAGTCCAAGGCTTTCTACGTAACCGCCCTCGCCCCTCTTGGCTACCGCAATAACATGGAGCACGGCTCCGCGGGCGGGTTCAATGACGGCAAGAACACCGATTTCTGGATCAGCGAGGAGAACACTGTCTCGCCAACTCACCTTGCCTTCCTGGCACGCAACGCGCAACAGGTGCGCGACTTCCATCAAGCAGCGCTCGGCGCCGGCGCGAAGGACAATGGAGCTCCGGGTTACCGCGACTACTCACCCGGTTATTACGCCGCCTTCGTGCTCGATCGAGACGGTAACAACATCGAGGCGGTGTGGTTCGACGAGAGCAAGGAGAAGTGATCGTGCGGGACGTGGCGGCCCGCCAATGGGCCGCAGGAAGAAGAAATAAATGTCACATAAGCGGCCTTACTCATGGCCACCCGGGCGCGGCGCATAGGCCGCGACACTCTGGCTCTTCGGGCCCGTATTGAGGACACCATAGCTGCCTCAGACAACGGGCCCCTTGTGTTCGGCGGCCACATGGATCTTCGGCTGTACTACTAGCGCCATGACAGTCGGCAACAGACCCCTGGCGCCATCAGGCCTTGGGTGTGCTGGCAGTCCTCACACTCGAGTAGCGACGCCTGTCGCGGGCATCTGACCGACCCAGGGCCCTTCGGGCCTACAGAAGACTGCCAATCTGGTATCTCAGGGTCGATTCTAGAATCAGAACCTCGTAGCGTGCGCTGGCCTCACCGATCTGCGCGGAGGTGAGTTCCAGCTGGGCCTGACTCAGCTCGACGATAGATGTACTGCCGACCTTGTACCGGGCCTCCGCAAGCTGATAGGCGTCGCCGGCATAGCGCTCCAACTGTGCCGTCGTCCGTAAACGCTCGCGCGCACTCTTTAGATTAAGCCAGGCGATGCGCACGTCACGTGCCACTTCATCTTCAAGAGCGCGCAGTGTTTCTGCGCTCACGCCAGCCCGATGCTCGGCGGCGTGTTGCCGGGCCGCGTAGAAACCACCAGCGAAGAGCGGCACGCTGATCGTAATGCCCCCGGCACTATAGGAGTCCGGGAGACGTGCGTCGTGGGAAGGAGCATCTCCTGCAACAATTTCGGCTGCTATCGTTGGTAAGCGAGCATCCCGCATGGACTGGGCCAGTTGCGCGGCGGCGTCACGTTCCTCGCGCAGGCGCACCAGCTCCGGGCGATCCCGCAACGCCCTGTCGATCATCGCCGCGACATCCTCCTCGCTCGCTATCGGTGACGGTTCACGTTCCACGGGATTGAATTGCCGCAACCCCTTGATGCCCAGCGCAGCTGAAAGCGTGGCCTGGGACGAGTCCAGATCGTTGCGTGCGCGCTCGTGCAACAAGCGCGCGTCCTCGAGGGCGACGCGCGCGAAGCTTACATCCAGATCCGACTTGAGCTTGTTGGCGGCGAGAATGCTTACCCGGTCCAGCAACAGCTGGCGCGTCGCGAATGCCTGGCGCGAGACCTGCACGAGCGCCTGCGCCTGCAGCACGCCGAAATAGCTCCGGTCGACATTGAGCAACACCTGCTCCCGTGTGGCCGCCGCGGCCGCCCCCTGTGCGCTCGCCTGCAGCTTACTGCTCTCGACCAGGTGGGCTGTATGGCCGAAGTCAGTGATCAGCTGGTTGAGCCCGGCGCCATAAGCAACGCGGTCCAGTACGCTGGGGTTGTTGAGGCTCCCGGCCATGATGCGCGTGTTGGCCGAACCGGCGTGCACGGCACTGCCATACAGTGCGACCTGGGGAAAGAGAGCCGCCCGGGCCTGCTTGAAGTCCTCTTCGGAAGCCAAGGCTCGCTGGTCCGCGGCCACGATCTCCGGGTGGTTCTGCAGCGCCAGGGCATGCGCCCGGGCAAGGGTCAGCGACTCATTTTCGCGGGAAGCGTCCTCGGAGGTAACTGGCGGCGAGCGGATCTCGAGACTCAGAGGATGTCCGGTGGCCGCGGCGGCCGTAGTTGCGGGCGCGGGTTCGGCGCCCTGCGCCCCGGCCGGCATCGCCGCAATCTTCGCGGCGGTGGTCAGGGCTAGCCCGATAGCGGCAGCTATCCTCATTGAGCCGTTCGTGTCGGGCGCGGCTCATCCGCCTCATGCACCAGACAGTAGGCCGCCGGCACGAGAAATACTGTCAGCGCTACCGATAGGGCGAGTCCGCCAATGATCGCGCGCGCCAGCGGCGCGTAGGCTTCCCCCGCGGTGCCGAGCTTCAGCGCCATTGGAAGCAGTCCAATGAGCGTCGCGAGCGAGGTCATCAGGACCGGGCGCAGCCGCACACGGCACGCCCGGGAGATCGCCTCCAACGCGGTGAGCCCCTCTGCGCGCAAGCGGTTGGCAAATTCGACGATCAGGATGCTATTCGACACTACGATTCCGACCATCATCACGATGCCCATGAGGGACATGATGTTCAGCGTCGTTCCGGTGAGGCACAGCATGATCAGTACACCGGTAAGGCCGGTCGGAACTGCGAGCAGGATTAGCAGCGGGTCAAGGAACGACTTGAACTGTGCCACGAGCACCAGATACACCAGCAGCGTGGCGAGAATCAGCCCGAGGCCAAACGCACTGAAGGCGGATTGCATGGCTTGGGCCGAGCCACGCACATTTACCCGCACGCCTTCCGGCAGCCTGAGTGCCGCAATGATGACCTGGGTCTGCCTCAACACGCTACCGAGTTCCTCCCCCGCAGGTGCGATGTACACATCGGTCTCGCGCCGCAGCTGGTAGTGATCCACTTCAGTCGGGGACTTGATGTGGCGCAGATTGGTTACAGTATCCAGCGGCGTCGCCTGGCTGGCCCCCGTGCCGCGCAATGGGACCGAGAGAAGGTCGTTGAAGTTGTCGATGAAGTTCTCTGGATACTGGACGGTCAGCAGATAGTCATTTCCAGTGTGCGGATCGACCCAGTAGCTGGGTGCGATCATCTGGTTCGAGGTCAGTGCAGTGATGATGTTACCCACGACCTCCTTTTCGTTGAGTCCCAGTTCGCTGGCCCGCACGCGGTCGATGTCCAGTCGCAGCGACGGGTAATCGATATCCTGCGGGATCTGCACGTCGCTCACCCCGGAAAGCGCGCGGACGCGGCGCTCGATCTGCACGGCCACCGCGTAGCTTGCCTCCAGGTTGTTGCCGCTGACCTGAACGTCAATCGGAGCGGGAAGTCCCAGATTGAGGACGGCATCCACCAGTCCGCCGGTCTGAAGGTAGATGGCCAGTTGAGGCAGCTGCTCCGCTACTCGCTGGCGCACGAGTTGCATGTAGTGGAACGTGCTTAGCTTGTGTCCTTCCTCGAGCCCCACCTGCACAAACGCGGTGTGCGGGCCGGAGTTAGGCGTGTACATCGACGAGAACCCCGGCGTCGTCCCGATATTGGAGACGATGATCTTGAGTTCGCTGGCCGGGACCACCTGACGCACCAGTTGCTCCACCTGCCCAATCAGATGGTCGGTCAGCTCCAGGCGCGTGCCTGTGGGCGCCTTCACGTTGATGACGAACTGGCCCGGGTCGGTGCGCGGAAAGTACGCCTTACCGACCCACGGATAGAGCCCGAGACTCGCGACAAAGAGCGCAGTGATCGCTACCACGGTCGTCTTGCGTTGCCGCAGAGCCCGACCAAGCACGATTTGGTAGGAATCCAGCAGCGCACCGAAGCCCCGGTTGAACCAGCTCTGAAAGCGTTGTGCGCGTGAGGGCGTGGCCGCCCGCCCGGGCGCGCCCTCGGGCATTGGGGTGGATGCGTGGGTCACCCGGATCCAGCGGGCGCAGAAGAGCGGAACCACGGTCATGGCGACGAAGTAAGAGGCTACCAGTGACAGCACGACAGCCAACGCAAGCGCCGTGAACAGAAAGCGGCTGACCCCGTATAGCAGGGTCACCGGAAAGAACACGATGGCGGTGGTGAGGGTGGCCGCCAGCACGGCAAGGGACACCTCGGTGCCGCCACGCTCCGCTGCCACTGCCGGCGCCTCCCCGTGCTCCATGTGGCGGTAAATGTTTTCAAGGACGACTACGGAGTTGTCGATGAGCCGCGAGAAGGCGAGTGCCAGTCCGCCGAGAACCATGGCGTTGACCGTGCTATTGCCTGCCGAGAGGGCGATGAAGGTCGCGAATGCCGACAGAGGGATGGAAAGAAACACGGCTGCGGCGGCGCGCAGGTTGCCGAGGAACAGCAGGATCATCAGCGCCGTGAGAATCAGCCCTATGGCGGCCTCGTGGATGAGGTTCTCAATCGCACCGCGGACGAACTTCGACTGATCGAAGACAACGGTGGCGATCAGTTGCTTCGGAACGTCGAGCAGGTGGCTGACGCCGCGCTTGATACCATCCACCACCGCGATCGTATTGGCATCCCCTCCCTGACGAAGCACTGGCAGGTACACCGAAGGCTGGCCATCAACGCGAACGATATTGCTCTGGATCTGCGCCGCGTCTGCGGCTCTCCCCACGTCGCCGACGAGCACCGAGGCGTTGTCCACGGTCTTAAGGGGCAGCCGGTTCAGGTCGGCTATCGCATCGATCTGGCTGTTGGCGTACAGGTTGTAGTCGTAGGGCCCGATCTTGACGTCGCCCGCCGGCAGAATGAGATTGGCCTCGTTGACCGAGCGCACCACGTCCATGACGCTGAGCTGGTGCGCCTGCAGCTTCAGCGGGTCAACGTAGACCATGATTTGCCGGTACTTACCACCAAAGGGCTGCGGCACCGAGGCACCCGCGACGTTAGCGATCTGATTGCGCACGTCGTATTGGCCCAGGTCACGCAGCTGCGCCTCGTTGAGGCCTGCGCCTTTGAGAGTGACCAGACAGACCGGCAGGCTGGACGCGTCGAACTTCAGGACGACCGGAGGCAAGGTGCCCGGCGGCAGTTTGCGCAGATCGGCCATGGCCAGATTGGCGATGCTGGTCACGGCTGCGTCAGCATCAAACCCCGGCTGGAAGTACACCCTTATCAGACTCACGCCGGGCAGCGAGCGCGACTCGATGTGATCGACCCCGCTCGCGAGCGTGAAGAACCGCTCGAAGCGTCCGGTGATATCCGTTTCCACCTGCTCCGGCGGCATGCCCGAGAAGAACGTCGCAACGACAACGACAGGTATGCGGATAGCCGGGAACAAGTCCACCGGCAGGCGCACCAGACTCGTCACCCCGACCACGCAGGTGATCAGGCACGCAACGATGATTAGGTAGGGAAAGCGCAGCGCGAAGCGGGGCATCTGGGAACCACCGGAGCGGTCATCGGGCCGTCGGCGCGGCTCGCGTTGCGCGCAACGTTCGCGGCTGCATGTTGTCGGTGGTCGGCTGCGCCGCCGTGCGCCTAGAGTTCACGCTCATTGACGCGCGAGAGGCTCCGCAACGCGTGGCTCAACAGCTTGCCCAGCCACGAATCGATCCGGACTTCCGAGCATGATCAGCTCGCCATCCTGGAGGCCCGACACCACCTCGTACTGAGTGGGAGTCTCGAGCCCAAGCTTGATGCTCCGCGCCTCGAGACGGCCTGCCGAATTGATCACGAAGATCGAGCTGCCATTGGCGGGCGCGGCCTCGATTGGTATCGCCAATACGTGCGAGCGCTCATCCACCTTCAGCGTCACGTGGGCGTACATGCCCGGGACCAGTTCCAGGGCGCGGTTCGGAACCTCCATCTCGACGGTCATCGTGCGCGTGCTGTCATCGACGCGATCGGTAAATCGCGCAATGGTCCCGGTGATGACCCGGTCGCCGAGCGAGTCGACCCGCACATGGACGACGGCGCCGACGTGGATTCCGTGTACATAGTCCACCGAAACCGGGAAATCGAGTCGCAGCAGAGTAATTTCGGAAATTCTGACCAGCGGAGTCGCCTGTGTGGCCGAAGTAGTACCGGCCTGGATCAGGGTCCCCGGGTCCGCGTACCGCTTGGTGACCACGCCACTGAATGGCGCGGTGATGCGCGTGTAGTCCACCAGGGTCTGGTATCTATCGACATCCGCCCGCGCTGCAACCAGCGCACCCTCCGTGGTCGCGTCCCTTGCCTCTGCGGTGTCCAGATCCTGTTGTGCGATGAGGTTGGGATGTTCACGGTTCACGTCGAGCAGGCGTGTGTAGGAAAGATGGGCGTCCTTGTAGTCCGCCGCTGCGCGCCGGCGCACGGCAGTGGCACGGTCGAGCTCATCATGCAGTTCGGGCACCTCGAGCACCGCGAGCAGCTGTCCGGCCTTCACCCGGTCGCCAATGTCGACCTTCAGTTCGCTTACGTAGCCGGAAACCTTGGCGTGGACGTCCACCTCGTTGTAGGCCCGGAACTCTGCCGGGATCGTGATCTCCCGGTAAAGGTCCATACGTTGCACGCGTATGGCCGCCACCAGCGAAGGACGAAGCGCCGATGTCCGGCCGACGGCCGCCGCGGCATGGCGTTCATGCACCAGCAACGCGCCGCCCACCAGCAGGCACGCAACTACCGAAAGCGTCCACGGCAGCAGCCGCCGGGACCAGGGATGCCCGCCGCAGCTCATGACCGCGCATGCGCCACGGCGGAGCCCGCGTTCCTGTGTTCATCCGCCGGAGCAGCGGTCCAGGGGCGGCAGTTTATGACTGCGCGCAGGCCAGGATCGGCGTCCTCAAGCACGAGCTCGAACTCATGCAGCCGCAGAATTGCGGTGACAACGTTCAGGCCAAGCCCCGATCCCGGCGCAAGGCGATTGCGTTCGGCACGGTAGAAGCGTTGCAGCACCGCACCCCGCTCCTCCGCCGGGATCCCGGGTCCGTTGTCCTGCACGATAATCTGAGGGCGCGCGGCACCCGCATGGATGCGTACCTGCACCGTGCTGCCACGACCGGCGAACTTGATCGCGTTGTCGACCAGGTTGGTGACTGCCTCAAACAGCAGCTTCGGGTCGGCCTCGACTATGGCGCCACGCTCGGTGATGACCAGCAGCCGGACCCCGGCGGCCTCGGCTAGTGGTGCGTACAGATCTGCGACCGGAGCGAGAATCTCGGTGAGATCGGTGCGCCGAAAGCCCGCGCGCCGCTGCCCGGTTTCGAGGTCCGCGATGCGCAGAATGGCACGAAATCGTTCCAGCACTTCCTCGATGCGACCGGTGATTTCGGCGATGTCTTCGCGTCTGAGCTGCTCGGCCCGCTGCAGCTTGCGTAGTTGCAGAGTCGCACTCGCCAACGGACTCAGCAGGTCGTGGGCGATCACCTCGGTTGCGCCCTTCACTTCGGACATCAGTCGCTCGACTTCGGTCATCATGAGGTTGACGGTCTCGGCGAACATATCCAGCTCGTCGTGCCGGTCACTGGTTGGCATGCGACGCTTCAGATCCCCTCGGGCGATGTTGTGGGCTACCGCCTGGAGGCGCTGCAGCCGCTGCAACGGTGCCAGGCTGAGTGCGGTCCCGCAGGCGAGACCGATCAAGAGGATGGAAATGCCGCTCCAGGTAAGAGCCGAAACGATGATCGACCGCATCTCGCGCAGCTGGCTCACGTCGCGCCCCACCACCAGCGTCTCCCCGCCTGGCAGGCGTCGCGCGATGAGGCGCACACTCGCAGGAAACGCCGCGCTGGACGCTACCTCGATCGGTTTTCCGCCAGGCACAATCGCGGGCGGCAGCGTCCGCAGATTGCCAGCGAGCGATTCACCCGTCCGGGAGAACAGCGCAAAAACGTTGGTCCGGTCGCCATTGATCGCGAGCTCTTCGACGACCCGCTCCCGCAGGCCCGCCCGCGGTGAGCGCGCGAGAGCATCCGCCTCGGTGCCGAGAATGCCGTCGACCCGGCTCGTCAGGTATACGGCGGAGCGCAGGTAGATCATCCACAACAGCGCCAGCGTGCCCAGGGCAAACAGCACGCCGTAGAGGATCGTCAGCCGGAAGGTCGTCGTGCGCCTGAGATCTTCAATACGCATCGAGCAGGTAGCCCACGCCGCGTTCCGTCCGGATCAGCGATGGCTTACCCGGAGTATCAATTTTCTTCCGCAGCTTGCCGATATGGACATCGATCAGATTCGTCCCGGGATCGAAGTAGTACTCCCAGACGTGTTCAAAGATCATGCGGCGACTGAGCATCTGCCCCGAGTTGCGCATCATGAACTCAAGCAGCTTGAATTCCATGGGCAGCAGCTCAACGATGCGGCCTTGACGGCGTCCGATACGCTCCACCAGATCGAGCTCGAAGTCACCCACGCGCAGGACCAGCTCTCGAGCCCGTACGCGCCGACTGCGGCGCAACAGTACTTCGATGCGAACGATCAGTTCGCTCGGCTCGAAGGGTTTGATCACGTAGTCGTCGCCGCCGCCGCGCAATCCGGCGAGCCTTTCGTCCAGATCCGCGAGCGCACTCAGCATGAGAATGGGCGTCTCGAGCCCTGCATGGCGAACGGCCTGCGCGATCTGCAGGCCGTCATAGCCCGGCAGCATGCGATCGAGCGTAATCAGGTCGAAGCGACCGCTCAACGCCAGACTTAATCCCGACGTGCCGTTGAAGCATGGCTCCGGCCGAAAGCCGGAGCCCGCCAGGCAGGAAGTGATCTCGGCCGCCATCTGCGCATCGTCCTCGATCACGAGCACCTTTGTTTCGGCCGCATCACCGCTCGCGCGCACTGGGTGTCGTACCTCGAAGCCGCCGGCTCAATAGACTGGGTTCTCGATGGCGAAGAACGTCTGGTCAAGCCGGGTCACGCAGCGGGCGAATTCATCCTGCGAGGGCTCGATACCCACAGCTGCGCAAGCGCGATTCTCGCGTCGGTGGTGCTCACTGTTGGAGGCGGAAAGATAGGAGCCGTTCGGTGCCGACAGGGTCTGGCTGATCGGCTTCGTTGACGTAGGCGCTGCCGCGGCGGCCTGGCCCGAGTTAAGTTCACACAGTGCGAGCTCGCCGCTGCCTGGTGCGTAACCCTGGGCCCGGCAGCCCGCACCGGCCTCGCGCGCAGCTTCCGCTCTGCTCGCGCGTTGCACGGAATCTGACAGGCTGAGGACACAGCCGCGATAGTGGTTGCTTTCCTCCCCCAATCGTTCCGCACCCAAAAAATCGGCACCGCCGATGAGCGGCTCCTTGGGATCCAGCCCTAACACGTTCTGGCACACATCGGCGATCCGCTGATACTGTGCGTCCGCGAGCCCGTCGGGATTGTAGGCGCGTTCAGTTGCGCAGCCTGGCACGCTTGCGAGTATTGCGGCGCTGAAAACGATGGCCAATCCAAATCGCTTCACCAAAGACGGCGCAGCAGCGCAGCCGTCGAAGGGTCGAGTGGTCATTGCAGTTCTCCACGATAGGGCGTGGAGAGGATGCTAATGACACGTCAGGTGGAGACCAGTGAAAGAAAGTTTATTCAGCGCGCCGCGTAAAAGGGCGTTGATGAAGAAATGTTCATGTTCGGGTGGTTAAAAAGTAGGCACCCGGCCGGTGGCACCGGCGCGAGTGCCTATCAAGTGCAACTCCGGAGCTTCCAGGAGTTGCGTCCCAGCTCGGTTACTTCTGATAGGGGTAATAGCGGAAGGAAAGCATCGCGATGTTGATGTCAGTGTCCGGAGCTCCACCCACGCCCGGGTGGATCTCGCGCCGTATGTAGTTATCGGTGAGGCCCAGCTGCATATTGCCGACGTGACCCTGATAGAACTTCCACCAGAAGCCGCCCATTACGGACCTGATCGAAGCGGTGTTGGCGGCACACTTCGTCGAGCCCTCGATTTCGCAACCCTCGTTGCTGAATAGCGGGTTCCCATAGCCGTAGCCGTACGTGACGGGGCTGCCGATCGTTGTCGTGACGTCGTAGTAACGGGCGTCCACATGCTCGACACCGCCGTAGACGAACAGGGTCCACGCGGGCGCCGGTCGAAAAATCAGATCGGCCATCGCATGGTAACCCGGCAAAGGCGTGAGACTCCCATTGGTCGGATCGATAGTGGCGTCGGGTTCGCTGGCCGAGCCATAGCGACCGATGCCCTTGCCAGTCAGGTATCTGGCTTCAAAGTCGAGGACTTTCGGCAGCAGGGGCAGAACGAGGCTGCCGCCCACGCCGTAGCCGTGGGTCACCCGGTTGCTCTCTTCGCCCGGCAACGTATAGCGGCTGCGGAACCAGCGCGCGAGTCCGAAAACCTCGTAGTGACCCCAACCCGGATCGAGGGCCACTTTGCCGATTAAGTCTGGCAAGTAGTCGGTCGTGACGTTGGTCGTGGGTGCGTAGGCGTTGCTCGCACCGGGGGTGTTGTAGAAGACACTGTTGTACAGGCTGTCGGAGCTCGGTGCCGTCGTCGATGCCGCGATCTGCGCTGCGGGATTTTCTGCGGAGACACCGACGGCGAAGCTGCTGCCAAATGTCTTTACGAACCGGACCTGAGCCACACGCAACCAGTCAAAGCCGGGGACGTACTGGCCATCGATACTCAGCGGGATGCTCTCGTTGCGCGGCAGCATGCCGCTCTTGTGCGCCGTCAGCAGGCTCCAGGTCTGCCCGAACAATAGATACCAGCCACTGTCAGTGCTGCGCAGGTCCGCGTAGAAATGACGTATCCGCAGCGCGTAGCTCGAACTCTCATTGTTGTTCCCGTTGGTCGATGACCCGCCGAAATCCGTCTCCACGTACCCTTCAATGCCATAGGCCTGATCGGCGGGCCCCTCGACCAGGGCGGCCAACCGACTCTGGCGGGCGGTAAGGTGGAATTCCGAGAGGTAGTAGTTGTGCGAATTTGGAAAAGGGATCGCCGTATTGAAGTTCGAGGCCCAGTCGGCGGCCTCGTTGCGGCTGCGACCTATCCCCATCAGTTCCACGAATCCGCTGGGGGTTATTTTGACCGGCCCTGCATTGAACACCGGGGGCACGCCGGTATCGACCGGGTCGGCGTGCACGGGAAGGCACCCAGGTCCCAGCATGCCCATGCCAAGTAGTAAGGTCAGGCGCGAACACCGCGTGTTGCGTGGTGCACACAGACGCCGGCTGCTCAATAAACTTGGTGCGCTCACAGAAGGCTCCTCCTGCCGTGACTCGCTGCGCTAATCGCGGGCGAGTTTTTCGGCGGAAAATCCTAGCGGCAGCCACGCGGCACACCACTGAAAGATATTTCATCAAGCCCTCGCAGAACTGTCATACGAGGGACTGTTGGTTTTCCTCAAACGCAAGCGTCGTGCCGAGGGAGTTGCTACTTGCATGAGCAACTGAACCACGCCCTCGTTCAGCAGACATCCTTACTTCGTGACGTGAGACCTTGGGATCTCAGACCGGCGGCTCGTACTCGGGCTTCGATTGGCTCGAACGGCCATTGCGGCACATGGCGACCTGATACCCGACGTCCCGCACGGTACGTCGCGATACTGAAGAGTCAGGCCTACGGTCGGAATCTAAGTTCGCGCGTAGGTCATTGACCACGTTACCCAGGACGGTACCTGGTTGCCCGAGATACCCCATGTCGTACCCCGGCGTCTTATCAGCCCGGCAGCGCGCGCTCCGGGGGCGGCACGCTCAGCAAATAAAACGGCACATTCCATAGGTCCATTGATCAACAGGACCACGGACTGTGCGCTGGACCGTCTGGCGTTCGCGCGTCGCGAGCGCTGCGTGCGCGGAGGCAGCAAGTCCCAGAGCCGGCCCCGGCGCTCGACTCACCGGCACCGACACATTCGGCCAGTGCATTGAAGCGCGCATGTGCGACGTGTCCAGAAACGGACTTGGCAAACGCGTTACACTTCTCTTTGCTTAGATAGTCGCGTGATATGCGTAGACGGACTCTCTCATGCCTGCTGTCGCTCTTGCTGCTGCTCACACAGCACGGGGCGGTCTTGCATGAGCTCAGTCACTTAAGCCACCGATCCCTCACAGCGGGCGTGAGCCTGCACTCAGATGGGCTCGCGCCTGATACCGGGTCATGCCCGACCTGCCACGCGTTCTCGCAAGTCGCAGATCCGGTTTCCCCGAACGCGACTGGCCTGTCGGTATCGTTAACCGCGAGCCTCTGCGTTCCCGACCCCGGTTACGCGACCGCCAGCACCGAGGCGCCACGTCCCCGCAGTCGCGGTCCACCGCAAGTCTGAACTGAGCCCTCGATCCCGAGAGACGCGGCGCCCGAGCAATTGGATGCTGCGCGTTTCAGTTCTTGCGGAGTAGACCATGATCCATTTCAGAAGCCGAGCGGCCACACGCGACGTGGTTGCCATGTCGACGTGCTTGGTCATCGTACTCACAGCGCTGCCGGGCAAGGCAGCCGCCGTCGATGCCATAGGCTCATCAGCCCGTCCTGCGGAAGCGGCCGGCGAAATCGCCAGCGGCGATGCCTCTGCCGCCCCCAGCCACACCAATGAGTCTGGAAGCAGTGGGGATTCTCTGGCGACCATTGTGGTGACGGCGCAGCGTCTCAATGAAGCGCGGCTCGGGGTCGAGACGCAGACGGGCGCCTCCACCTACACGATCGACAACCAGGCAATCGAGGCGCAGCCCGGGGGTGGCAATCAGTCGCTCAACCAGGTGCTCTTGCAGGCACCTGGTGTCGTGCAGGACTCCTTCGGGCAGCTGCACGTGCGCGGTGACCACAATGGGCTCCAGTACCGCCTCAACGGGGTCATTATTCCCGAGGGAATCAGCGTCTTCAGCCAGTCGCTCAGTCCGCGGCTCATCTCCTCGGTGAGCCTTATCACCGGCGCGCTGCCGGCGGAATTCGGCCTCCGCACAGCTGGCATCATCGACATGCACACCAACAGCGGCCTGATGCAACCGGGTGGTTACGTGTCGTTGTACGGCGGCAGCTACGGGACGATACAGCCGGCGTTCGAGTACGGCGGCAGCAGCGGCACTCTCAGCTACTACGCCACCGGCGACTACAGGGAAACAGCCGTCGGTGTCGACTCGCCCGACGGGACTGCGCCGCCGCTGCATGACCACGCCAGGGACATTCACGGCTTCGGCTTTCTCGAGAAGATTCTCGACGAGAACAACCGCCTGTCGCTGATTCTCGGGATCTCCGACGGCAAGTTCCAGATTCCGAATCAGCGCGGCTTGCAGCCGACCCTGGGACTTACCGTGCAGGGAGTGACGGAGTTTCCGAGTAACGATCTGGATGAGAACCAGCGCGAGCTTACCGAGTACGGGATCGTCAGCTGGCAGCACTCCGCCGGGCCGCTGGACTTTGTGACCTCACTGGCCGCCCGCTACACGAGCCTCCACTTCTCGCCCGACTGGCTCGGGGATCTGCTCTACAACGGCATCGCGCAGGAAGCCTTCAAGGACGACACGGCCGTCAGCTGGCAGACCGATGTGTCCTACAAGTTGTCTGCGAGCCACACGGTGCGCACCGGGTTCTACTTCCAGCACGATGACTCGCAGAGCACCACCACCTCGCAGGTCCTGGCCGTCGATGCCGCCGGCATGCAGACCAGCGACGTTCCCCTCGTCATCCCCGACAACGGCACTCAGACCCAGCAGATCGCGAGCCTATACCTGCAGGACGAGTGGCGGGTGTTCAGCCCGTTGACGCTCAACTACGGCCTGCGCTTCGATCGCTACAGTGCTTACTCGAGCGGCAGCCTTTGGCAACCGCGGGTTAACTTCGTCTGGCAGATCGGCTCCGGCACCACCGTGCACGGCGGCTACTCGCGTTATTACATCCCACCGCCCTTCGAGCTCATCGGCACTACCAGCATCAGCAAGTTCATCGGCACGACTGCGGAGCCAGCCATCCTGCAGGACACGCCGCCCTTCGGTGAGCGCGACAACTACTACGACCTGGGCGTGCAGCAGAAGCTGCTCGACAATGCGCTCACACTTGGTGTCGATACCTTCTACAAGCAGTCGCAACACCTGATCGACGAGGGCCAGTTCGGCGCGCCCATCATCCTGACGCCCTTCAATTATCGTTACGGGCTCATCGGGGGGGTGGAGTTCACCGCTAACTACGTGGTTCGCAACTTCTCTGCCTACGGCAACCTGTCGTTTCAGGCGGCCCACGGCAAGCAGTGGGAGTCGGCCGAGTTCAATTTCGATCCGGCTGACTTCGCCTATCTCTACGACCACTACATCCATCTCGATCACGAGGGGCGCGTGGCAGCCTCGGGCGGCGTGTCGTATCTCTGGCAGGGGACACGCATCAGTTCCGACTTCATCTTCGGGACCGGCCTGCGCCAGGATTTGACCCTGGCGGACGGCACTACGGTTCCGAACGGTGACCACTTGCCGAGCTATACGCAGGTAAATCTGGGCGCCAGCCACGACTTCCCTCTCGCTGGCTCGAGCGTGCTGAGTGCGCGCTTCGATGTAATCAACGTGTTCGACAAGATCTACGCGATCCGCAGCAGCACGGGCGTCGGGGTGTTCGCTTCACAGTACGGACCGCGGCGTGGGGTTTATGGCGGATTAGCCTGGCAGTTCTGAATCTGGGGCCGCTCCTGGCCCTCGAGCCTCAACTGCAGGAGGATAGGAGGTAAGGTAAGCGCATGCACACATTGGCACGCGAAGGAAGCGCGCTCACGGTCACCTTGCCCGGGCAATCGAGATGCTGCAAGCGAGCGGACCGTGGCCGGAGCTGGCGCAGCAATTGCACGCGATCGAGAAGGCCGTCGGTAAGGCCAAGAAGGAGCTGAGCAGGAATCACATTCACCATTGCATGCAAGAGACCTCGGTCGCCATGCCTCGCGAGGTCAGGGAGTCGATCAAAGAGTTTCCAGGCGTCACCAAATACCTTTAGTAAGCCGGCGAGGGACATCGAGTGACGGACGTATCAAGCACGACCGGCCTGGAGGGTCACAGCCACGTCTTCCTGGGCAGCGGTCACGAAGAGAACGAGCGCAGGACTTGGGGCGTGATCATCTTGTGCGGCGTGATGATGCTGGTGGAGATCATCGGCGGGAGTCTATTTGGCTCCCTGGCCCTCATCGCCGATGGTCTGCACATGTCCACGCATGCGGGCGCAATGGTGATTGCGGCGCTCGCATATACCTACGCGCGGCGTCACGCCTTCGACAGCCGCTTCGTCTTCGGCACGGGCAAGCTCGGGGACTTGGCAGGCTTCAGCAGTGCCATTGTCCTGGCGATGATCGCTTTGCTGATCGGCTACGAGGCGGTGTCACGATTTCTCGCACCGGTCCCGATCCATTTCGCAGAAGCCATTCCGATCGCCGTCGTCGGGCTTCTCGTGAACATCATCAGCGCGTGGCTGTTGGGCGGCGGCCAACATCATAGCCATGCTCACGATGACGCCCACGGTCATGAAAATCATGGTCACGCCGAGCCACGGCGGATTGGAACCACAGCGGGCCCGGTTGCGCTGTCGATCTTCGAAGACGGCGTTCCGCCGCGGTTTCGGCTCGAGTTCGATGACGCCACGATCCCGGGTGAAACATGGATATCCAGGCTGCAGACGATCCGCCCGAACGGTAAGTGCGAGGTATTCACGCTAGTCAACCGGGGCAAATTCTGGAAGTCGCTGGAGGAGGTCCCGGAGCCTCACGACTTCCGCGTGCTGCTCGAGCTAGGCGACGACGTACACGAGACGTCTTTTGTAGAACACCAGCGCGAGCCCGCGCGCGATGACGCTTCCGCGCGCTCCGCGCACCGGGATAACAGCATCCGCTCGGCCTACATTCATGTGCTCGCCGATGCTGTCGTCTCGGTCCTGGCTATTACCGGGCTGATTCTCGCTCGTATTTTCGGCTGGCTGTGGATGGATCCACTTGCGGGCATCATGGGCATGTTTGTGATTGCGAACTGGTCATATGGGCTGATTCGCGACACGGGGCGCATTCTTCTGGACATCAACCCGGATCCGCGCATCACGGCCAAGGTCCGCGAGGTCATCGAGCATGAGGGCGACCGATTGCTTGATCTTCACGTGTGGCGATTGGGACCGGGCCATTTCGGCGCCGTAATCTCAGTGGCAACCAAGGAGTCCCGCGATTGCCGCTACTATCGCGCGCGCCTTAGCAGGTTCAGCACGCTATCGCATGTCACCGTCGAGGTGATGCCTGTCGGCGCATGAGGCGCACTGACGAGTTGCCCTGCCGCAAGCCGCGACGCGCCTGCAATGCAGATTGCGGAGTCGGCGATCCTTCGGTACAAGGGCAAACTCCCCGGGGAGTAGTCCCTAACGGACCCGGTCGTACGTCAACATGCTTGGGCGCGAGCCCATGGCGTACGGGGCCTTCGGGTATGGCGAGACCAACGGCGTGAATCTCCATCATGAGCGGCGCCGATCCCAGCCGTGGCCTGTCATTCGTACGTATCCCAACGCAAAAGACGGTGCCCCAAAGAGGCACTGAACGCAGACGGACACTGAAACGGCGAAACACATGGCAATTTCAGCGTTTTGTAGGTGGCCTGGCCGACCTGGACGTACCCGTAGGTACGTCCTGACACAGAGGATTTGAGGCTAGGGTCGGAATCGAACCGGCGTAGACGGCTTTGCAGGCCGCTGCATGACCACTCTGCCACCTAGCCGAAGGTGAATTGAAG
>Ga0335082_10000869_pt1 | contig 31785 bp, 16 predicted proteins | sample Lox_Sample_41_FD_206718 | JGI IMG/M metagenome (GOLD analysis project Ga0335082, IMG submission 206718) | Soil microbial communities from Loxahatchee National Wildlife Refuge, Florida, United States - Lox_Sample_4.1 | ecosystem: Environmental > Terrestrial > Soil > Wetlands | place: USA... | reverse complement strand
ATTTGCAGTGCATTTTTTTGGCCGCCACAAGCATCCCGTAAGTCGTTGATTCCTTGTAGTACTCCGCATACACCGCACCCAATGTCCGCGCGCCGAATCGGCCCAAAAATCACTTACCTATTTTCCTTTCGTGCCCTCAAGCGGCGGCGGAGTTGCGGGGAGGGCGCCGGGTGCGTTCGGGAGGGGGTGGAAAGAGGGGGCAAAAGTGTTCGATTTCGAACAGCCGGGATTGCGAGCGGTCAGGTCCGGCGGGGATTCCGCGTGCGAGTGCCGGCTGTAACATCCGTAGTTTCTGAGGTTTTCGGCAGGGGCGTCTTTGGTCCGCCAAATGCAACCCTGGATGCGTTATGGATATCGCACGCCCAGATATAAAGCGGAAAAAGAAGCGCCAGATGATCGTCTGGATTGGCGCTGGGGTTCTTGTTCTTGCCGGCGCGGGTTTTGCCGTTTCGCGGCTGAAGCCTGCGGCGCCGGTGGTGGATGCGTCGGCGGTGTGGCCGGACACGGTGAAGCGCGGCAACATGATCCGGCAGGTGCGCGGGTCGACGGGGACGCTGGTTCCGCGCGAAGACAGCATTGAGCTTATCCCGGCGCAGACGGATGCGACGGTGGTCAGGATCCGGGTGTTGCCGGGGGCGCAGGTGACGCCGAATACGGTTCTGATGGACCTGGCCGATCCGCAACTGGAGCAGAAGCTGCTGGACGCGCAGCTGGCGGTGAAGGCCGCGCAGGCGGACTACAAGAGCCTGCAGGCGCAGTTGCAGAGCGCCCTCATGGACAAGAAGACTGCGGCAGCGCAGGTGAACGCGGATTATACGCAGGACCGGCTCCAGGCGCAGACGGATGAGCAGCTCTACAAACTGGGCGTGATGTCGGGTCTTGCCTATCAGAAGTCGAAGGGGACGGCCGATCAGCTTGCGGCGCAACACGACCTGAGCCTGCAGCAGATTGACGTGAACCAGAAGGCCATCGAGATTCAGCTTGCTTCGGCACAGACGAAGATCGACCAGGCGAAGGCGCTGCTTGGGCTCTATGAGAAGCAGGCGGAGGCGCTGCACGTGAAGTCGACGATTTCGGGGACGCTGGCTCCCCTGGCCGCGCCGGTGCAGGTGGGCCAGCATATCACGCAGGGGACGTCGGTGGCGGAGGTGATCCAGCGCGACAAGCTGAAGGCTGCGTTGCAGATTGCGGAGACGCAGGCGCGGGATATCCAGATCGGGCAGCCGGCGACAATCGACACGCACAACGGGGTGATTCCGGGTCACGTGACGCGCATTGATCCCTCGGTCGTGAACGGAACGCGCACGGTTGACGTAGATCTGGATGGGCCGCTGCCCGCGGGGGCGGTGCCGCAGTTGAGTGTGGATGGAACGATCGATCTTGAACACCTGAACGATGTGTTTTACGTGGGCCGGCCGGCGCTGGGCAACGAGAACTCGACGTTGAGCCTGTTCAAGGAAGATCCCGATCACAAGGGCGCTACGCGGGTGCAGGTGAAGGTGGGGCGCGCGTCGGTGCAGTACATCCAGGTGCTCGAGGGACTGAAAGAAGGCGACACGGTGATTCTTTCGGATATGTCGCGGTATGACAACGTGGACCGCATACGGCTGGAGTAAAGCCAGTGAACAGTGATCAGTGTGCAGAGGACAGAAGGTGTCCTGGGGCCGCTGAGAGCTGACCACTGACCACTGACCACTGATGACTGAACGCTGACAACGGAAACGAGGACTGCATGGCAAACGACACGCTGATTGAGATTGAGGATTTGACCAAGATCTTCTACACCGACGAAGTGGAGACGCACGCGCTCTCCGGGATTCATCTGACCATTTCGCGCGGCGAGTACGTGGCCATGTCGGGCCCGTCGGGCTGCGGCAAGTCAACGCTGCTGTCGATCCTGGGGCTGCTGGATACGCCGACGGGCGGGCGCTACCTGCTGAACTCGAAGCCGGTAGAGAACCTGAGTTTCAGCGAGCGGTCGCGGATTCGCAACCAGGAGATCGGCTTCATCTTCCAGAGCTTCAACCTGATCGGCGACCTGACGGTGGAAGAGAATGTTGAGCTTCCTTTGACGTATCGCGCGGGCATGCCTTCGGCGGAGCGCAAGAAGCGGGTGAAGGAAGCGCTGGAGCGCGTGAACATGGCGCACCGCATGCGGCACTATCCGGCGCAGCTCTCGGGCGGTCAGCAGCAGCGTGTGGCCGTGGCGCGCGCATTGGCGGGTTCGCCGTCGATCCTGCTGGCGGACGAGCCGACCGGCAACCTGGACTCGAAGAACGGCGAGGCGGTGATGCATCTGCTGGCCGATCTGCATCGCGAGGGCTCGACGATCTGCATGGTGACGCACGATCCGCGTTTTGCCAAGCACGCCGAGCGCGAAGTGCACCTGTTCGACGGGAAGGTGGTTTCAGAGGACGAGCTGAGGAAGCTCACCGCTGAAGTGGAGGCGTAAATGCTGCTCCAGGACCTGCGCTACACCTTGCGCCAGCTGCGCAAGTCGCCGGGGTTTACCCTGACGTCGGTCATCACGCTGGCGCTGGGGATCGGAGCGACGACGGCGATCTTCACGCTGGTGCATGCGGTGCTGCTGAAGTCACTGCCCGTTACCCGGCCCGACGAGCTGTGGCGGTTCGGCAAAACGGTCCATTGCTGCAATTGGGGCGGCTACACGCAGTGGGAAGAGTTCTCGCTGTTCAACAACGAGCTCTACCACAGGTTCAAAGACAATACGCCGGCGTTCGAGGAGCTTGCCGCCTTCCAGGGCGGCAACGCGGGGCTGGGGGTGCGGAGGGCCGGCTCCACGCAGCCGGCGGAGACGCGCAACGGGCAATTTGTCTCCGGCAATTTCTTTTCGACATTCGGCGTGGGACCGTGGATGGGCCGTGTGCTCAATCCGTCCGATGATCGCGAGGGCGCGCCGCCTGTGGCAGTGATGAGCTACCACGCGTGGACGGAGAAGTTCAACTCGGACCGGTCGGTGGTGGGATCGGTGTTTCAGTTCAATAACGTTCCGTTCACCATTGTCGGCGTTACGGCGCCGGGATTTTTCGGGGCCGATCTACGTGGCTGGGCGATGCCCGACGTGTGGATGCCGCTTTCCACCTCGCTTCTCATCGATGGCAAGGCTGCGCGGCTGCCGCAGCCAGATCTCAACTGGCTGGACATCATCGGCCGGGTCAAGCCGGGTACGGATCCCAAGGCGCTGGAAACGCAGCTGAGAACCGAGTTGCGCCAGTGGCAGATGAGCCACTACGCCGACCTGACCATGCAGGACAAGGAGTATCTGCCGAAGCAGCAGATGTTCCTATCGCCGGGCGGGGCGGGCGTGACCGACATGCGCGAGCAGTATGAAGACGCGCTGCGCATTCTGCTGATCGCGGCCGCGTGCGTGCTGCTGATCGCATGCGCCAATCTTGCCAATCTGCTGCTGGCCCGCGGGCTCAGGAGCCGGCAGCAAACTTCATTGCGCATCGCACTCGGCGCCTCGCGCGGCCGGTTGGTGCGCAAGGCGCTGGTGGAAAGTCTTACGCTCGGTGTTGTGGGAGGCGCAGCCGGACTGCTGGTCGCGTATCTTGGGACGTCGCTGGTACTGCATCTCGCCTTTACCGGACCGAACACCTGGGTTCCCATCGATGCGTCTCCTTCGAAGCCGGTACTCCTGTTTGCGCTGTGCGTTTCGCTGCTGACCGGGGTTCTGTTCGGCATCGCTCCGGCGTGGACAACGTCGCATGCCGAGCCTGTGGAAGCGTTGCGCGGCGCCAATCGGACGACGGCGCACGGCGCAAGGTGGTCACAGAAGGTTCTTGTCATTGGGCAGGCGGCGGTGTCGCTGGTGCTCATCAGCGCGGCGGTGATGCTGGCGCAAAGCCTGCGCAACCTGGAGCATCAGAACTTTGGTTTTGAGACCGATGGGCGCTACATGGCCTCGATCGATGCGCGCCAGGCGGGATATCAACCTGAGCAGCTGGATCTGCTGTACCGGCGCATGTTTGAGCAGTTGCAGAGGATTCCCGGAGTTCAGGAAGTTGCGGGCGCCACGTATGCCCCGATGAGCGGCGATAGCTGGAACGATGGGGTACGGATCCAGGGCAAGCCCGAGCCGCACGCGGCGGACGACACCAACTCGACTTTCACGCGGGTGACGCCGGGATTTTTCACGACACTTGGCAATCGCATCACCAAGGGCCGAGCCATCGATGAACACGACAGGGAGAATGCGCCGCTGGTGGCGGTGGTGAACGAGGCTTTTGCGCAGAAGTTTCTGAAGGGTGAAGATCCGATCGGCAAGCGCTTCGGCACCGATGAGATGTCCCACGCAGGCGACTACGAAATCGTCGGGGTGGCGGCCGACATGCGGTACCTGAACTATGGCTACAAGGATCCGGATCATCCGATGTTCTTCCTGCCCATGGCCCAGCACACGAAACACACCAAGCCCAACGAAATCGAAGGCGAGAAGCAGGCCCACTACATGGAGAACCTAATCATCTGGGCGCCGGGCAAGCCGGAGGGCCTGGAGATGCAGGTGAGGAAGGCGCTGTCAGAGATCGATCCGAATCTCGCCCTGCTCGATTTCGCCAGCTACCACGAGACGCTGCATCGCGACTTCGGGCAGCAGGACATGATTGCGAAGCTGACCCTGATCTTTGGTGCACTTGCACTGGGGCTTGCGGCGATCGGGCTGTACGGCGTGACCGCGTATTCCGTGGAGCAGCGCACCAACGAGATTGGGATTCGCATGGCGCTGGGAGCCGATCGCGGAACCGTGCTCGGCATGGTGCTGCGGAGCGCGTTCCTTCAGGTGGCCATCGGGCTTGCGATCGGGATTCCGGCGGCCATCGCAGCGGGCCGCGCCATTACCGATCAACTGTACGCGGTGAAGCCTTACGACCCCTTGATCCTTTTACTGGCCGTGCTTGTGCTCGGGCTGGCGTCTCTGGTTGCCGCGGGAGTCCCGGCGCGCCGCGCCGTGAATGTGAACCCGACAGAGGCGTTGCGGGCGGAGTAGCAATCTCGCGCACCGAATCAGATTCTGATTGGAAGGACTCGACGATGCTGACTCAAGACCTTCGATTTGCAACCCGTCAGTTGCGCAAATCGCCGGGGTTCGCGATCACGGTGGTGGTCACGCTGGCGCTGAGCGTGGGGGTGGCGACGGCGGTGTTCTGCGTGATTGACGCGGTGATTCTGCGTCCGCTGCCGTACGCGCATCCGGAGCAGATTGTCGATATTCAGTCCATCAGCCGCAACGGTTACACGCAGCCGGCATCGTGGCCCAGCTATGCCGATGAGCGCGCGCAGGCGCATGCGTTTGCGGCGCTGGCCGGGTACACGGACTTCGGCCAGATGACGGTGGAGACGCCGGCGAGCGGGCCGGTGCTGCTGGACACCATTGCGTCCACCGACAATTTCTTCCAGGTATTTGGAGTGCAGCCGCTGTTGGGACGCACTTTTGTTCCGGGTGAGGAACAGGAAGGAAAGAACGATGTTGCGATGCTCAGTTATGAGGCATGGCAGAGGTACTTCGGCGGCGGCCGCGACATTCTGGGACAGCCAGTCAAGCTGGATGGGCGCGCCTACAGCATCATCGGAGTCATGCCCGCAGGGTTCCGTTTCCCGCTCAGGATGCGTGATGAGATCTATACACCAGTGCACCTCAATCAGGACTGGATGCATGGGCGCGGCAACCACTGGCTGCGGACAGTGGCCAGGCTGAAGGACGGAGTCACCATCGAGCACGCGCAGGCCGACCTGGCGCAGGTCTTCAGCAACATGGGTAAGGCGTACCCGCAGACGGACGGCGGACGGACGGTGAAGCTGTCGCCGCTGGCGCAAAGCGTGAACCGGTCCACGAGGGGTCCGCTGTGGACACTGCTAGCCGCAGTGCTGGCGGTGCTGGCAATTGGGTGTGTGAACGTGGCCGGGCTGCTGCTGGCGCGCGGGGTAAAGCGCGAACGCGAGATGGCGATGCGCACCGCGATTGGCGCGGGCCGGATGCGGCTGGTGCGGCAGGTTTTGACAGAAGGGCTGCTGCTGGCGGCGGCCGGTGCGGCGGCCGGAGTGGCGCTGGCGTGGGCGGTGCTGGATGCAATGCGCACGTTTCTCATCCATGCGCTGGCGCGGGGCGGCGAAATACATCTGAACTGGACGGTGCTTTCCGCGGCACTGGCGGCAGCGGTGATGGTGAGCCTGGCCGCATCGCTGTACCCGGCGCTGCGCATGGCGCACGCGGATCCGAATCGCGCGCTGAAGGCCGGCGGTGGCAGTGCCGGAACGGAGCGCAGCCAGCATCGTCTGCGCGCCGCATTCGTAGTGACACAGGTGGCGCTGACGCTGGTGCTGCTGGTGGTGTCGGGCATGCTGATCCGGATGGTGACGAATTATCGCCATGCGGATCTCGGCTTCGATCCGAATCGCATTCTCACCACGCAACTCAACTTGTCTCCGGATCGCTATCGCAACCGCGATGTGATCGCCGATTTCTATCAGCCGCTGTTCAATCGAGTGGCCCAGATTCCGCGGGTGCGCGCGGTGGGAGTCATCAGCCTTCTCCCGATCGAAGCCTGGGGATCCAACTCCGATATTCATATTGCGGGCCAGCCGCCGTATCCGCCCAACCAGGAGATGCTGGCGGAGGGGCGGTTTGTAAGCGCGGGATATTTCGACGTGTTCGGGATTCCGCTCAGGAGCGGGCGGATGCTCTCGCCCAGCCTCGATCGGCCGGACAATCCATCCGCCGCGGTGGTGGTGAACGAACGGTTCGTGCGCAAGTTCATGCCCAAGGGGATGGATGCGGTGGGACAGCGGATCGACGACGCGGACAAGGAAGCGGAGTGGACGCGGATCGTGGGCGTGGTGGGCAATGTGCGGCAGGACATCTATGAGCAGCCGCTGGCCGAGCGCGACTGGCTGATCGATGCGTTTCCCATGAAGCTGCGGCCGGGGGTGCTGAGCAGCATGTCGCTGGTGATGCGGGTCGATGGCGATCCGAGCGCAATTGTTCCGGCACTGCGCAGCGCAATTCACGACCAGGACCCGACGGTTCCGTTCAAGGCAGCGTACACCATGACCGAAGTCGTGTCCCGGACCCTGGTCTTCGAGCGCATGGAAAGCTGGCTGTTTGGAATCTTCGCCGGACTGGCGCTGGTGCTCGCACTCGTCGGACTGTATGGGCTGCTGAGCCACGAAGTGGAACTGGGCACGCGCGACATCGGGGTGCGCATGGCGTTGGGCGCATCGCGCACGCGCATTGTGGGCATGGTGCTGCGGCGCGTTTCGTGGATGCTGGGAGCGGGGGCCGTGGCCGGAATGTTGCTGACCCTGGCGGTGCGCAAGGTCATCGACATGGTGATTTATGTGGACGCGCAAAAGGAGTCGGGCACGCTGCTGGTCACCGCATTGGTGCTGATCGCGGCAGGCATGATTGCGGCGCTGATTCCGGCGCGCAGGGCGGCATCAGTGGAGCCGATGCGGGCGTTGCGCATGGAGTAGCGGGTTGTGGATCGATTCACAAAAGGGGCGGCCGGGATGAACAGTGTGCTTCAGGATCTTCGTTTTGCGATGCGGCAGTTGCGGCGCGCGCCGGGGTTCACGCTTGCGGCGGTGCTGACGCTGGCCCTGGGGATCGCCTCTCTGACGACGGTTTTCACGTGGATCAAGGCGGTGCTTTACGATCCCTGGCCGCATGTGCGCGATCCGCGGAGCATTCGGTTCGTCGATGCGACGGTGCGCGGCTCCGGGGGCTATTCGGTGCACTTCGATGCCGTCGAATACCTGCGCCAGCGAAGCACAACGCTCGACAATGTCACGGCGTTTGCCCTGGGCACACTCGACCTCGGCTCGGAGGGCTCGCAACCCGAGGCGGTCACCGTTGGCCAGGTGTCGAGCAACTATTTCGACTTCCTCGGCATGCAGCCGCAGCTTGGGCGGTTCTTCACGTCGAATGCGAACGATCATCTGTATGGCGCGCACGACGAGGTGGTGCTGAGCGACCGCGAATGGCGGGTCCGCTTCGGCGCTGACCCGCACGTGATTGGGAAACCGGTCACCGTGAATCGCCACCCGTTCACCGTGATCGGAGTTGCACCTCCCGGATTTGCCGGTATCTTCGGCGGCATGGCGGAGGCGATGTGGGTGCCGCTGTCGGCGCTGCGTTCATTGCAGCCGGAACCTGTGGGAGATCCCATTCAGCACATCGGACTGATGGTGGGGGCACGTCTGTGCCCGGGCGCCACCGACGCCGGCGCGGCGGCAGAGTTGCGTGCATTGGCGCTGTCGTTCATGCGCGACAAGAACCTCACGGGCTGGGACCTGAACCTGCGCGACTCTGCGCATTTTGAGCGTGGACTGTTCGGTGTCATCGGCGAGCAGTTGCCGATCCTTCTAGGCGCGTCGGTTCTGCTGTTGGTTCTAGTATGCGTCAATACGGCATCGCTGCTTGGCCAGCGCGCGGCGCGGCGCAGCCGCGAGATTGCCATTCGTTCTTCTCTCGGCGCCACGCCGCGGCGCATTGCATGGCAATTGCTGATGGAAGCTTTGGTGCTCGCGTTCCTGGGCGGCGTTGTCGGTTGGGCGGCGAGCAGCCTGCTCGCGCAATCTGTCTACGTGCTGCTGCCCGCATTCGGGATGCAGCTCAGTTTCAACCTCACCACGGATTGGCGCATTCTGGGCTTCGTTGCAGCGCTGGTGATGGCTGTGGCGCTGCTATGCGGGATGATGCCGATCCGGCAGGCGCTTCGGGGATCCCAGAAGGACGCTCTGCGCGAGGGCGGGCAGGCGATTGTGGGCGCCGGGCGCGGGCGCTACGCGAAGACGGCGATGCTGGGCTTGCAGCTCGGCATCTGCTTCGTGGTGCTTTCGGCGTGCGCCCTGCTTACGCGCACGGTAGTCAACGTGGTGCAGCGTGCCCGCGGCTTCGACCGCGAGAACTGCATGACCGCGGCCCTCTCGCTTTCGCGTTCCGGGTACAGCGAGGCGAGGGGCCTGGCCTTCCAGTCGGCGCTGCTTGACGGGCTTCGCGCGGCGGCGGGCGTGCAGGGCGCGACCCTCACGACGCACCTGCCGATGGGCGATGAAGGATCGGGCAATACGTGGGACTTCGACGTGCCGGGCTACAAGTTTGCGCCGAACGAGGGCAAGGAAGTGGTGACCGACCTGGAAGGGCCAGGATTCTTCCACGCGATGCGGATCACGATGGCGCAGGGCCGCGACTTCAGTGACCAGGACCGCGAAGGCGCGCCCGCAGTGGCGGTGATCAATGAGGACATGGCGCATCGCTACTGGCCGAAGGGCAACGCCCTGGGCAGCACGGTGACGGTCATGAAGAAGCCGGTGCTGATTGTAGGGATCGTCAAGAACTACTCGTACTACAATCCGTCGGACACGGATCCCCTTCCGGTGCTTTACCTGCCGATTCTGCAGCATTATCAGAGCAGCTTTTTTGTGGCGGTGCGCTCGCGTACCACCGAAGGCGCTGTGCTGCCTGCGCTCACGCATGCGGTGGGGAAGCTGGATGGCGCGTTGCCGCTGGAGAGTCTGCAGTCGCTCAAGTCGGTGACCGATACGCGCTATCAACTTGCCCGGATTCCCGCGGAGTTGCTGGGCGTGTATGCGCTGGCCAGCCTGCTGGTTGCCAGCCTGGGATTGTACGCAGTGATGGCGTATGCCGTGACCGAACGCAGCCGCGAGTTCGCATTGCGCATGGCAGTGGGCGCCACGAGAGCGCAGATTGTTCGCCTTGTTGTAAGCGGCGGATTGGAAACGGCGGCGGCCGGTTTGCTCATCGGCGGCGTGGGGAGTTTTTTTGCGGTGGGTTTGCTGCGCTCGATTCTGTTCGGCGTTGCGCCGTTCGATCCGATCAGCTTTGCCGGCGCCGCCGCGGTGCTGGTATTGACGGTTCTGCTTGCCGGGCTGGCGCCTGCGCGCCGCGCGGCAACGATTCAACCCATGCAAGTGCTCAAGACGGAATAAGCCTGCGCCAGATTCCCCGTGTGCGTGATCGGAAAGTGAGCTGGAGGAAAGGAAGTCGACGATGAACCGGGTTCTGGCGGATTTCAACTATGCGTTTCGGCAGTTGCGTAAATCGCCGGGATTCGCGATCACAGCGATTCTGACCCTGGCGCTGGGCATCTGTGCCAACAGCACGATCCTGAACTGGATCAGCAACACGTTGCTCAATCCCGTTCCCGGCGCGGCGCGCACCGGAGACATGGTCACGATCATGGTGGGAGAAAGAAGCGAGCATCCGCCGCCGCCCTTCTCTTACCCCGATTTCGTGGATGTGCGGGCGAATGCGAAGTCGTTCGCAGGAATGCTCGGCTATCACGACGATTACATGTCGATCACCGGAACTGCGAAGCCGGAGCGGATCTATGGCGCGCTTGCCACGTCGGACTACTTTGAGGTTCTTGGCGTGCAGCCGATTCTTGGCCGCAGCCTGCTTCCGACGCGACAGAACGAGATCGCAGGCGCGCCCGAGGCCGTTGTTGGCTATGGACTGTGGCAGAACCGGTTTGGCGGCGATCCCAACATCGTCGGAAAGACGGTTCAGATCAATCTGCACCCTTACACCATTGTGGGTGTCGCTCCGCAGGGATTTGTAGGCTGCAAGAGCGGGCTGCGCACCGATATCTGGCTTCCTCTGGGAATGGACCACCAGGTGTGGGGCAGCACCCGGATCTCCAATCGCGGGAAGTCGTGGATCAACGTGCTGGGCGTGCTTCGGCCGGGGGTGGACCAGCGCCACGCCGAACGCGAACTCAGCGTGATCATGCAGCAGATCGTGGATCGATACCCCACCGTGCACCAGGGCAACAACACGATTTCACTGGATCCGCTGTGGCGCTCGCCGTTTGGTGCGAATGTCTATCTTTCCGGTACTCTGCCGGTACTGCTTGCGCTTGCCGGAGCTCTGCTGCTGCTGGCGTGCGCGAATGTCGCGAATCTTCTGCTGGTGCGTTCGGTGTCGCGGCGCCGCGAGTTTGCTATCCGGCTGTCATTGGGAGCCGGAAGGGGAGCGCTCATTCGTCAGTTAATGATCGAGAACCTGATGATCGCGGGCGCGGGTGGGGCGGTAGCGCTGCTGGCGAGCATGTGGACAGCGCTGTCGCTGCCGAACTTCATCCCGGTCAAGACGCTTCCGCTGGCGTTCCACACCGGAATCGATCGGCGGTCCGCGGTGGCGACCATCTTGATTTCGCTCTGCACCGTGGTGGTTTCCGGTCTTGCTCCAGCCATTCGTTCTGCGGGAATCGCGCCCGGCTCGATTCTGAAGGACGAGGCATTGAACGCATCGGGGGGGCTAAGGAAATCGCGCCTGACGTCGACGCTGGTGATCGCCCAGGTAGCGTTGTCGCTATTGTTGCTGGCCTGTGCCGGGCTGTTTGTGCGCAGTTTGCAGAATGCGCGGAAGATCAATCCGGGATTCGATCCCGACCACGTGCTTGTGGCCACGTTCGATCTTGATCCGCTGGGGTATAACCGCGCCACGGGAATTGAATTCGATCGGCAGGCGATTGCGCGGGTGAAGCAATTGCCGGGCGTTGAATCGGCCACGGTGGCCGACTTCTCGCCGCTCAGTTTCACCATTCATTCCGAGGGTGTGATGCCGGAAGGCTACGTGCCGCACCTGCACGAGACGATAGAAGTGGATCGCGGCATCGTGGGACCGGGATATCTGGAGACATTGCGGACGCCGCTGCTGGCGGGGCGAGACTTCACCGACCACGACGACGAGAAGGCGCCGGATGTAGCGGTTGTGAACCAGGCCTTTGTGGATCGCTACTGGCCGGGCCAGAACGCCCTCGGCAAGCGCATTCACGTCGGCTGCTGCTGGTACACCGTGGTCGGTGTATCGGCGAACGGGAAGTACCGCCGCATTGTGTATGAACCCGCCCCGCTGATTTTGACGGCGCAGCTGCAGCGCTATGAGAACGAGGTTATTCTGCACGTGCGCACCAAGGGCGATCCTCTGGCGATGAAGCAGGCGGTGGAGCAGACGCTGCATGGACTGAATCCAAACCTGCCCCTCTACAACGTGATCACGCTGCGCGAGCAGATGCTCATGGGCAGCGTGTTCGAGCGGATCGCGGTGGCGTTCGCCGGCTCATTCGGACTGCTGGCGCTGCTGCTGGCGGCGGTGGGCATCTATGGCGTGGTGGCTTACACCGCGGGACAGCGGACGCACGAGATCGGCATCCGAATGGCGCTGGGGGCGGGTAGAGGCGACATCTTCCGCCACGTGCTGGGGCATGGGCTGCGCCTCACGCTGGCAGGACTGGGCCTGGGTGTGATCGCGTCCGCGATCCTCACGCGCTTTCTGCGCAGCCTGCTGTTCGGCATCGACAGCACCGACTGGCTGACCTTCGCGACGGTGTCCCTGTTGCTGTGTGTTGTGGCCCTGGTGGCATGTTATCTGCCGGCGCGGCGAGCGGCCTCGATCAATCCCATGCAGGCGCTGCGCACGGAGTAGAGGGAGAGGAGATGTCCATGATGCGCGATCTTCGGTACGCAATCCGTCAGCTGGTCAAGTCGCCTGGCTTCGGCGCCACGGTTGTGCTGACGCTGGCGCTGGGCATTGGCGCGAGTTCGGCGATCTTCTGCCTGATGGACGGGCTGTGGCTCCATCCCATGAGGGTTCCGCATGTGGGCGAGCTGGTGAGGGTCTTCTCGACCACGCAGCAGGGATCCGAGGGCACGTTCACGTATGGGGAGTTCCTGACATTCGCCGAACGCACCACCACCTTGAAATCACTGGCAGCGATCGGCCGCCGGGGGAGCATCATGCCCCGTGGCGACGGCACATCGTCCCTGCTCTTGACCAACGTGGTATCGAGCAATTTCTTTGACGCGCTGGGGGTGCGCCCGATGCTGGGGCGCGCGTTCACGGCGAAAGACGGCGAGCGACTGCGCACGCACCCCGGGGTGCTGCTTGGCTATAGCTTCTGGCGACGCCAGTTTGGGGGCGACCCGGGGGTTGTTGGCAGGCAGATTACGCTGCTGCGCGGCAAGGATCATCGCAGCCAGGTGGATGTGTGGGGCGTGCTGCCGCCGGAATTTCGCGAGGTCGACAACGGGTCAGACCGCGACCTGTGGATGGCTGCTGAGACCTGGGCGGCGGTTGCGCAGCCGGAGGAGCTGACCTCGCGCAGGTTCCGCTGGTTCAATTTGCTCGGCCGGCTGGCGCCGGGAGCCACCGTGGCTGAAGCCAACGAGCAAGTGGCTGCCGTGGCGCGGGCGCTCGCGTTGGCGGATCCGGAGGCCAATCATGGACAGGGCGCGCGAGTTATCAGCGACTTTGACTATCGCATGAGTGTGGCGGGGACCACGGGCCTGGTGCTGTTCGCGATTGTGGGCGGCGTGGTGCTGCTGGCAGTGGTCAACGTGGCCCATCTGCTGCTGGCGCGGGGCCTGTCGCGGGGCCCTGAGGTTGCCTTGCGCCTGTCGCTCGGTGCGCGGCGCATGACGGTTGCGCGGCAACTGCTGGTGGAGAATTCAGTTCTCGGCGGGTTGGGGTTTGCCGCCGGCATCGCGATGGCCATGGGAATTGCAATCGCTTTGCCGCATCTGCTCGTCTCCGAGCCGGCCATGCTCGTGACGGTCGGGTCAAGCGAGACGAGCTTTCAAGTGGATACGCGGGTCCTGCTCTTCGCATCGCTGCTGGCTCTGGTGACCATGCTGCTGCTGGCGCTGGTTCCGCTCGGGCAGGTCTACCGGCCGGAGCTGCTGCCGGTTTTGCACGCAGGCTCGTCGACACGCACTGCAGGCCGCATGCCGATGATGCGCCGCGCGGCCATCTGGCTGCAGATCGCGGTCTCGTTCGCCTTGCTGGTTTCTACGGTCGCACTGGTGCGTAGCTTTGCGAACACGCGCACGCAGTCGATCGGCTTGACGCGCGGCCAGGTGCTTCTTGCCTGGACTCAGGAGCCGGACGCGGCGATGCGCGACGCGGTGGTCGACCGGATGAAGGCGCTGCCCGGTGTTGAGCACGTCGCCTACGCGATTCGCGCGCCGCTCAGTCTCTCAGAGGGCGGGATTGCCGCGCGCACGCTGCTGCCCAGCCATCCCGAAATCCGCGAGCCGGTCAACATCAAGTTCAACGCGGTCAGTCCGGACTTTCTGGATGTGATGGGAACGCGTATTGTGCGCGGGCGCGGACTGGCCGCCGCCGACGATGCGAACGGGCCGCCTGTGGTGCTGATCAACCAGGCCATGGCGCAAACGTACTGGCCGGGCCAGGACCCCATTGGCCAGATGGTGCGCTTGCCCGGCTACAACGCAGGGTCGGTTCACGGCGCCGAGGCGCGCATCGTGGGCGTGGCGGAGAATGCGCCCATCAACCAGGTGGGGGAATTGCCCGAATCGTATCTCTATCTTCCCTACGACCAGTACGCGGCTCACATGTCGAATATGGGGGAGATCACGTTTGCCCTGCGAACGGGGATGGATGCAATGAGCATGGCCCAGCCGGTGCGGCAGGTGCTTATCCATGCCCACCCGCTGCTCGATCCGATGATGGTGACTTCGCTGCCGGAGTTGATCCGCTATTCAGCCGGCAACTACCAGATGATGGCGGAACTCGTGACCATCCTGGGCGCTATCGGGCTGGCGCTTACGATCGTGGGTCTCTACGGCTTCCTGGCTTTCCGCGTGACGCAGCGGCGGCGTGAAATCGGCATCCGCATGGCTTTGGGAGCCTCGCGCCGGGCTACATCGTGGCTTATTGTGCGCGACACCGCGGGCATGGCCGTCGTCGGGCTTGCCATCGGAGCGGCGATGTCGATTGCCGCCGCGCGACTGGAAGCAAGCCTGGTGTTCGGCGTGCGCCCGCTTGATGGGCTCTCGCTGGCGTCGGCTTTCGTCATCCTGCTGGCTGCGGTGGCAGCTTCAGCGTGGCTGCCGGCGCTCCGCGCGGCTTCCACTGAACCGATGCAGGCACTGAGAACGGAATAGGAGGCGGGATGCAATCATTCGTTCAGGATCTTCGCTACGCGCTGCGCCAGTTGCGCAAGTCGCCGGGCTTCACGGTGGTGGTGGTGGTGACGCTGGCGCTGGGCCTGGGTGTGACCGCGGCCGTATGGAGCGTGGTGCAGGCGGTTCTGCTGGCACCCTTGCCTTACCCCGAACCCGATCGCCTGGTGGGCGTGGCATTCACGTTTCCCCATGAGAAGCCGAATGCGGAACAGACCGGTGTATGCGCGGAGTTCATCCGCGATCACAGTCAGGCGTTTTCAGCGAGCGCGGTGACGGACGACGGAAGTGCGGCCGTGAATCTCTCTGTGGCAGGCGGACACTCCGTGCAGGTGAATGCCCTTCGCGTGTCGGAAGGATACTTCAGGACATTGGGAGTGATGCCGGCGCTGGGGCGTCCGTTCAATTCCGAGGAAGACCGGCCCAGCGGGCCGCGCGCGGCGATTCTGAGCGATGGACTCTGGAGACAAGCTTTTGGCAGTGATCCGAATATCATTGGCCGCGACGTTCGCGTCAACCAGGAGGACTTCACCGTCGTTGGCGTGATGCCAGCGAGTTTCGTTGTGAGTTCCGAATCCGCTCCCGGCGTAACAGCGACGCCGGGCCTGTGGATGCCGTTGCAACTGAGCCCCAAGGACCCGGGGTACGAAGGCGATAACTACCAGATGATGGCACGCCTTCGCCCCGGCATCACTCTTGCGCAGGCGCAGCAGCAAGTGCGCGCGCTAGAGGGGCCGTTCTATGCGCAGTTTCCAGCGTACACGCGGTGGTACGCGGAGAACGGCGGCAAGACGCTGCACCAATTCCGCATCTCTGCGCTGCAGGAAGTCCTGGTTGCCGATGTACGACGAAGCCTGACCATGGTGCTTGGCGCGGTGGTTGCGGTCCTGCTGGTAGCATGCCTGAACCTAGCGGGCCTCATGATGGCGCGTTCCATGCGGCGCACGCGCGAACTGGATCTGCGCTTTGCTCTGGGAGCCACGCGGACACAATTGATTCAGCTGATCGCCGCAGAGGGTGCATGGATCGCTCTCGCGGGTTGGCTGCTGGGAATTGCCGCGGCGCGCACCGCGGCGAATCTGCTTCTGCATGCGTCGCCCCTGCCGATTCCCCAACTGTACGGCGAGCCGGGAGTAACCCTGCAGTCGTTTGTGGTGCTGGCATTGGCCGTCGTTGCTACATTGCTGTTTGCGGTCCTCCCCGGATGCATAGCGCTGCGAAACCGCAACAAGGAAGCGCGCCTCAACGGGCCTTCGCTCGGCGAGACGATTTCGCACGCGCGCGTTTCGCGGGTCTTGGTCGTCGCGCAGGTGGCGGTGGCCATGGTCCTGGTATCCACGGCGTCGATTCTGCTGGGGACATTCGTGAGACTCCATTCGCTGCCGTCGGGCGTTGAAGCGAAGCAACTCTCGGTCTTCCAGGTCACGCTGAAGGGCGATCGCTATGCCAGCACTCAGCACACCATGCAGTTTGTGAATACGGTGCTCGACCAATTGCGCCGGACGCCGGGAGTCGATCGCGCAGCGGCGGTGAACGGGCTTCCGCTGGATCGCGGGCTGAACGAGGGCGGCTATCCAGCGGGACGGCGCAACCTCCAACAGACTGTCGAGTATCGCGCCATCACGCCGGGGTACTTCGAGGCGATGGGCATGCACCTTCTTGCGGGGCGTGGCATCAGCGATGCGGATCGAGCCGGCGCGGACCGGGTGGTGGTGATTGGTGCGACGGCGGCGCAGAAGTGGTGGCCGGGCCGGTCGCCCATCGGCGACGGCATTCAGCTTGGGGGCGGCGCGAAATTGCGTATCGTCGGCGTGGTGACGGATGTGCAGATGCACTCTCTCGTCGAAGCGCAGGGAATCGCGATCTATGGTCCATTAGCGCAGCTTTCGGACGAATCGACCGCGGTCCTGAACGGATGGTTCCCGATAAGCTTTGCAGTGCGTACCGCGGCGCATGTTGACCTGGCGGCCAGCGTGCAGCGAGCGGTGGAGCATGCCGATCCTGAGATCCCCATGGCTCGCGTCGCCACGATGCAAGCGGTGATCGATTCGACCATGGAGGCGCCGCGATTCTTCTCTTTAGTGGCGAGCGGATTTTCAGCCTTCGCACTGGCGCTCACGGTGTTGGGCCTCTTTGGGTTGTTGAGTTACCAGGTGGCACAAAGGACCCGCGAAATCGGCGTGCGCATGGCGTTGGGCGCGGACCGCGTGCAGATTCTGCGCGCCTATCTGGTGCGCGGATTATCGCTTGCGGCGACAGGGGTTGCGATCGGGTTGGGGATTGCAGCACTGGTGCGGCCGATGATTCATGGGCTGCTTGCTGACATGGGAATCGATGCGCAGGCACAGCGCATGGTGACGAACGGAGTGGCGTCTACGCTTGCGGCGCTATGCGCCGTGTTGGCGGCAAGTGTTGCCGCCAGCTGGCTGCCGGCGCTCCGCGCGGCTTCCACTGAACCGATGCAGGCTCTGAGAACGGAATAGGAGGCGGGATGCATTCATTTGTTCAGGATCTTCGCTACGCGCTGCGCCAGTTGCGCAAGTCGCCGGGCTTCACGGTGGTGGTGGTGGTGACGCTGGCGCTGGGCATCGGGGCCAATGCCGCGATCTTCACCTTGTTTGACCAGGTGCTGCTGCGCATGCTGCCGGTGGAGAGGCCAAAGGAACTGGTGCGTTTTCAATGGACGGGCGGATTCTCCGGATCGATGAGCAGCTTTGGAGGCGATTCCAACAACTACTTTTCCTACCCGATGTACAAGGATCTTCGCGATCAGAATCGCGTGTTCACCGACATCCTGGCCGCGGACAAGGCCAGCGTGGGCGTGTCCTGGCACAACCGGGCGGAGAGCAAGGATGCCGAGGTTGTAAGCGGGAATTACTTTCAGCTGCTGGGTCTCAAGCCGGCGATCGGCCGCCTGTTGACCCCGCAGGACGACACGACGAAGAACGCCAATCCTGTCGCCGTACTGAGTTACAGCTACTGGCGGAGTCGCTTTGCCGCATCGAGCGATGTGGTAGGACAGACGATTCTGATCAACGGTCATCCGTTTACCATTCTGGGTGTGGCGCCGTCGAACTTCGATTCGGCGATCGGAGGCTACCGGCCGGGGCTGTTCATTCCGGTGAGCATGATCGATGATGCGATTCCGTGGCGCGCGCCGCTTGACGATCTCAACAACCATCAATCGGTGTGGCTGACGCTCGTGGCGCGTCTCAAGCCGGGGGTCGGCAAGGACCAGGCGCAGGCGGCGCTGGCTCCGCTGTGGCATTCTCTGCGGGCCTACGAACTGACGCTGTACAAGAACAAGTCGGAACACTTCAGAAAGAACTTCCTCGACAATTCGAAGCTCGAGGTGGTGGACGATTCCAGGGGATTCTCTCCGGGGCGGGTGGATTTGCAAAAGCCGCTCTTCATCCTCATGGGCATGGCGGGACTCCTTGTGGCGATGTGCGCGATCAACGTGGCGACGCTTCTTCTGCTGCGCGCCTCGGCGCGCGCCCGGGAGATGGCGATGCGCTATGCGCTCGGCGCGCATCGGAGGCGGATCGTGTCCCAGTTGCTGATCGAAGGGGGAATCCTCGGCGCGGCCGGTGCCGCCGCAGGGCTTGCGATCGCGCCGGTGGTTGCCAGGATCCTGGTACGGCTCATGATGAATGCCGATCCCGGAAGCGAGTCGTTTTCGACATCCGTGGACGGGCGCGTGCTGTTGTTCACGCTTGCTGTTTCAGTGATTGCCAGCGTGCTGTTCAGTATTGCTCCGCTGGCTCACTTCATCCGCCCCGATCTTGCCCATGCGCTGCGCCAGAACGCGGGCACCGCCTCGCGCGAGTCGCAGCGTTTCCGCAAGCTGGCGGTTGGCGCGCAAATCACGCTGAGCGTGCTGCTGCTTGGCGTTGCCGGCCTGTTTGTCCGTACGCTCGACAATCTGCGTCAGCAGCGGGTGGGATACGAGACCGACCACTTGTTGACCTTCAACCTGGATCCTGCCAGTTCCGGTTACGGAGAGGCCCGCACCCAGCAGGTGATCGTGAGCGCGCTCGAGGCCCTGAGCCGCATTCCCGGCGTCGCCCGTGCCGCGGCGACGAACGATCCGGAGTTGACCGGCGACACCGAAACGTCCAACTACACCATTCAGGGCTACAAGGCCGCCGAAGACGAGAAGATGAACTTCGAACAGCCTCGCATCACGCCCGGTTATTTTGCAACGCTCAAGCAGCCGTTACTGGCGGGAAGGGAGTTCACGGACGCGGATGCGAAGGACAATCCCAAAGTGGCTGTGGTCAACCTGGCCTTCGCGAAGCGGTTCTTTGGAACGGCGCAAAACGCGATAGGACGGTTGATCGCGGAGGGCGGCGGTTCTGACATCAAGTATGACGTGACGGTTGTGGGAGTGGCCGGCGACATTCGCCACACCGACATGCGCACGCCGCTGGGGCCAGCCGTCTATTCGCCCTATTTGCAGATGAAACACCCGATGGGAGTGGTGATCTATCTTCGCACCGTTCCGCCGCCGGAGACGATTGAAGCCTCTGTTCGGCAGGCCATCCGGCAACTGGATTCCACGCTGGTGGTGGACGAATTGCGCACCATGGAAGACCAGGTGGTCCGCAGCGCCTCCGACGAGCGCGCTCTCGCATTCCTTGCCATTGGGTTTTCGGCGCTGGCGCTGGTGCTGGCAGCCGTCGGGCTGTATGGCGTGCTGGCCTACTCCACCGAGCAGCGCACGCGGGAGATTGGCGTGCGCCTGGCGCTGGGCGCGCAGAGAATCAGCGTGGTCGCACTGGTGCTGCGGGAGATGCTGCTCATCGCATCGGTTGCCGTGGCAGCTGGTCTGCCCACGACCGTGGCGCTGGCGCGCCTGTTCAGCAGCCAGCTTTACGGACTTAGTGCGTGGGATCCGGGGGCGCTTGCCGCCGCAGTTGGGTTGACCGCCGTCATGGTTTTCGTGGCCGCGGCTTTGCCGGTGCGCCGCGCGGCTGCCATTCAACCCATGCGCGCACTGCGCACGGAGTAGTCACCGAGTTAGTGAAACCGGAGTTGAGAGAAGAATATGATCGAACTCAAGAATGTAGAACGCAGTTACAAGACTGGCCACACAGAGACATGGGTGTTGCGCCGCGTCAGCCTCACCATTCGCGAAGGCGAATTTGTCACCGTGATGGGACCGTCGGGGGCGGGGAAGTCGTCGCTGCTCAACGTGCTTGCACTGCTCGATGACGGGTGGCAGGGCGAGTACTGGTTTGCCGGGACCGGGGTGCACAGCCTGAACCGCAAGCAGCGCGCGGACCTGGCGCGGCAGCGTGTCGGGATGGTGTTCCAGAGCTATCATCTGCTCGACGATCTCACCGTGGCCGAGAACATCGACCTGCCTCTCTCCTACAAGAATCTGCCCGCCAAGGAACGCGCCGGGATGGTGGCCGATATTCTCGACCGGTTTCAGGTCGTCGCGAAGAAGGATTTGTTTCCCAACCAGCTCTCCGGCGGGCAGCAGCAGCTTGTGGGCATTGCGCGAGCCGTAGTGCATGCTCCCGCGCTGCTGCTGGCAGACGAGCCCACGGGCAATCTACATTCGACGCAGGCACGCGAGATCATGGAATGTTTTCGCGAACTCAATCGCCAGGGCACGACCATTGTGCAGGTCACGCATTCTGAAGAGAACGCGCGCTACGGATCGCGGATTCTCGAACTCCGCGATGGCTGGCTGACGCGTGACTGTGCCGTCGAGACGCCTGCGATCACGGGGGCCAAGTGAACGTTTTCAAACAGCGAGTTTCTTTTGAGGGCCGCATGAACCGCCGTTCTGTTCATTCTCATTCCACGCGCCTGCAGGCGGTTTTGGCTATTGTTCTGCTGCAGGCGAATCTGGCCCTGGCCGTCGAGCCTTCAGGCCCCGGGCCTTCGGTTCCCGCGCACGCCGCGGCATTGCAGCCGGTGCAGACGCAGGCGCCGACACCGCCCGCGGACATTCCGTTCCAGCAGTTGCAGCAGGGGTCGCACAGTCCCCTCAGCCCCTATCGCGGTACCGCCGTGCCGCCTCCGAACATGGCGAATTCCCTGCGCCTCAGCACGCTGATTCGCGATGGCAAGCTCTATCTTTCGCTTCGCGATGCGATTGACCTGGCCTTGGAAAACAATCTCGACCTCGTGATTGCGCGTTTTAACATTCCCATTGCGCAAACGGATGTGCAGCGCACATCGGCGGGCGGTGTAGTGCGCGGTGTCAACACGGGCGTGGTCACCGGTACTCCGGGCGGCAATGCCGGAGGCGCAGGGGCAGGCACCGGCGCCGGCGGCACCAGCAGCGGCGCGGGCGGGGCAGGCGCCGGCGCTGCCGGTATCGTCTCTTCCACCCTGGGCACGGGAACTTCGGTCTCGGGTTTCGACCCGGTGATCAGCGCGATGGGCTTCGTGGATCACACGTCGCAGACACTGACCAACATTCAGCTCTACGGCGTGCCTGTTCTTCACCAGAACACCATTGCGGGAAACGTCAGCTACCTTCAGGCCTTTCCCACGGGCAGCAGCCTCGAGGTTGACTTCAACAATAACCGCGCAACTTCCAACAGTCCCTACAACAGCCTCAATCCCCAGTTGTATTCGTACGTGCGCTTTCTGGTGTCGCAGCAGTTGCTTGCCGGATTTGGTTTTGGTCCGAACCTGCGCTTCCTGCGTATCGCCCGCACCAACCAGAGGATCTCCGATATCGCCTTCCGCGCGCAGGTCATCGCTACGGTCACGCAGGTTTGCGATATTTACTGGGACCTGGTGAGCGCCTATGACGATGAGCAGGTGCAGGAGCGGTCAGTGGCGTTTGCCACCGAGACCCTCGACATGAGCCGAAAGCAGCTATCTCTGCAGGCAATTCCGGAGATGGACGTGCTTAAGGCCGAAGGCGATCTGGCGCAGCGCCAACAGGACCTTACCCTCGCCCGCACCAGTCTGGAGCTGCAGGAACTCTACATGAAGAACGCCATCACGCGTTCGCTTGACGATCCTGTGCTGGAAGAGATGCCGGTGATCCCGACCGACAAGATCGGTACACAAGTGCAGCCGGTTTCAGAATCCGTGCAGGATATGATCGCCAGTGCGCTGAAGAATCGCACGGAGCTTCAGGAATCGGTGCTGGACCTGAGGAACCGCGAACTCAGCCGCAAGACTGCGCGGAACGCACTCCTGCCATCACTCAACATGTACGGTTTCTATTCCGGCACCGGCTACGGAGGCACTCCGAATCCGCCGTACGTGGAGCTCAATGGCGCGGTTACTGCTCCGGAAGGCTGGCCGGGCGCGGTGAAAGAAGCATTCAACTACACGTCGCCGGAGTACCAGGTTGGCTTCCAGTTGAACGTCCCGCTGCGGAACCGGGTGGCCAAGGCCGACCAGTATCGCACCGAACTCGAGTATCGGCAGTCCCAGGTGTACGCTGAGGAATTGAGAAAGCGCATTCGCATCGAGGTTCGCAACGCCGCCTATGCGGTGGAGCAGGGCGCCAGCCGCGTCGAGGCCGCACGCAAGGCGCGCGATCTTGCCCAGAGGACTCTGGAAATCATGCAGAAGGAACAGACGCTCGGCGCGGGGTCGAACCAGCAGACGCTTTCGGCGGACCACGATCTGGCGGTGGCCGAATCTGCCCTGGTGGACGCCGAGACTGCATACGAGAAGGCGCGGATTGAGATGCGGCGCGCCACCGGTTCCATTCTCGAAATGTATGGCATCTCGATTGAGGCCGCGAAAACCGGCATTGTGGAGGCAAGCCATTCCGACTAAGCAGGCAAAAATCCGGGTACTCGTGGCTGACGATCAACCGCACATCCTCGAAGCCGTAGAGCTGTTGCTGCAGCCGCAGGGCATCCTCGTGGATAGCGTGCGTTCGCCGCAGCTTGCGCTGGAGGCCCTGGGACAAAGCGACTACGACGTGCTGCTCATCGACCTGAACTACACGCGCGATACAACTTCGGGGCAGGAGGGACTGGACCTGCTGGCGCGGATCCAGGAGATGGATTCGCGGCTTCCCGTGATCGTGATGACGGCGTGGGGCAACATCGACCTGGCCGTGGAGAGCATGAAACGCGGCGCGCGCGATTTTATCCAGAAGCCATGGGAGAACGAGCGGCTCATCAGCCTGATCAAGGTTCACGCGGAGCTGCACCAGGCACTGCGCCGCGCGCGGCAGCTCGAGCTGGAGAATCGCCTGTTGCGCGCCGACGGCATGCCTGAGTTCGTGGCCAGCGCGCCTTCCATGCAGCCGGTTCTCGAACTGATCGCGCAAGTGGGCCCGTCCGACGCCAACGTTCTTATCACCGGCGAACACGGCACCGGCAAGGAGATCGTGGCCAAGCTGCTGCATGCCGCTTCCCCGCGGTCGCGCATGCCGCTGGTCGCGGTCAACGCCGGCGGCTTGCCCGAGGGCACGTTTGAAAGCGAAATCTTCGGCCACGTGAAGGGCGCGTTCACCGACGCGCGCACCGACCGCATCGGACGCTTCGAACTTGCCAACAATGGAACGCTGTTTCTGGACGAGATTGCCAACGTGCCCATGCGCCAGCAGGCCAAGCTTCTTCGCGTGCTGGAGACGGGCGAACTGGAGCGCGTGGGCTCCTCGCAGACGCGCCGCGTGGACGTGCGCGTGCTATCGGCTACCAACGCGCAGGTGCACGATGAGGCCGCAGCGGGGAATTTTCGCGAGGACCTTCTGTTCCGCCTGAACACGGTGGAGATTCATCTTCCCGCATTGCGCGAGCGCCGCGAAGACATTCCCCTGCTGGCCATGCATTTTCTGGCGCGCAACCGCACGCGCTATCGCAAGCAGGTTAGCGGCTTCTCGTCGGCCGCGATGCAGCAGATGATGCAGTATGCGTGGCCGGGTAACGTGCGCGAACTGGAGCACACGGTGGAACGCGCGGTGCTGTTGTGCCGCGGAGATGAGATCGACCCGGCGAATCTCGCCATCACCGCGGCCCGCGGCGCCACTCCTTCCTTTGACAACATGAGCATCGATGAAGTCGAGGCGCTGCTGATCCGCAAGGTGCTTCGCCGCTGCGACGGCAACATCTCCCAGGCCGCCGATGTGCTGGGTCTCAGCCGCGCGGCGCTCTATCGCCGCATCGAGAAATATGGCCTCTGAACGGTCGGTGCGCAGGCGCCGGCCGCGCTCCGCGGTACGGCGCGCGTGGCTCCATTGCTTCTGGCTCTCGCTGCCGGGACTCCTGTTCTGCGGCATTCTTCTCTATCGCGAGAAGATGGGCACCGGCACAGCCGTTTTGATCGGATGCTGCCTGTTGCTCTACATGCTTCTGATTGCGGCGGCGTTGATCGAGAGCCTGGTTCGTCCCTTGCAGACGCTTTCCAACGTGGTGGCGTCCATGCGCGAGGGCGATTACTCGTTTCGCGCCCGCGGCGCGGGGGCGCGCGATGCCATGGGAGAGCTTGCCACCGAGGTCAACGCGCTGGCCGATCTGCTGCAGAGGCAGCGCGTGCGTTCGCTTGAGGCAACCGCGCTGCTGGCCCGCATTCTCGAGGTGATGCACGCGCCTTTGTATGCCTTCGACCGCGAGAACGTGCTGCAACTCGTGAATAATGCGGGCACGCAACTGCTGGGCAGGCCCTACGCGCGCTGCTTCGGGCACTCGGCGGCCGAGCTTGGCCTCGAAGACCTGCTCAAGTCGCCCGATCAGACCATTCACTCGTTCGGCGAGAAGTCCACGCGCTGGCTGCTGCGCAAAGCCGGTTTCAGGCAGGAGGGCGTGCCGCACACTTTGCTGCTGCTGGCCGATGTGAGCGTGCCGCTGCAGGAAGAAGAGCAGGCTGCATGGAAGCGCCTGATTCGTGTACTGGGCCACGAACTCTCGAATTCACTGGCGCCGATCAAGTCGATTGCGGGAAGCCTGCTGGCGCGCGTGGACGCGATGGAGGGCGACGCCGACACCATGCGTGACTTCCGTCGCGGACTCAGCGTGGTGGAGAGCCGCGCCGACGCGCTGCACCGGTTCGTGCAGTCGTACCGGCTGCTGGCGCAGTTGCCGCCTCCCCATCTGCGGTCCATCGCGCTGCCGCCGCTGCTGGAACAGGTTGTTCTGCTCGAACAGCGACTGAACGTTGAACTGGAACCCGGGCCGGCGGTCGCTCTTCACGCAGATCCGGATCAACTGGAGCAGATGTTCATCAATTTGCTGGCCAACGCCGTGGATGCAACGCTGGCAAACAACGCAAAGCTGGTCCGCGTGAACTGGCGTGTCGCCGACTCCGCGGCCTGGGTCACCATCGAAGACAGCGGTATGGGAATCGCCAACACCGAGAACCTGTTCGTTCCCTTTTATACGACGAAACCGAAGGGCAGCGGGGTGGGACTGGCGCTGGCGCAACAGATTGCGCGCGCCCATGGCGGCGAGATCCGGCTGGTGAACCGGGAAGAGGGCGAGGGAGCGCGAGCCACTGTGCGCCTGCCGATCGCCTGATGGTCGTTATGACTCCGGCCAGGGCTCAGGGGATTCGTGCCAGGCCCGCAGCAGCGGAACGACATCGCGCGAACCGGCAATCGCTTCATCGACAAACCCGAATGTGCCGTGCATCGCCATTTCGCGGGCACTGAGGAGAAACGCGCCCAGCGCCGCGCGAGCCAGGGCGCTGCCCGTACTGATGCGCCGCACTCCCAGTTGAGAAAAGCTGGTCAGATCCAGATGGATTCCAGGCATTCCGGCAAGCACGTTCACAGGCCGGTCGACTGCACGAACCACGTCCGCAATGTCTTCCTTGTTCGTGAGTCCGGGCGCGTAGAGCACGTCCGCGCCTGCCTCCTGGTAGGCCTGCAGCCGTGCGATCGTGTCGTTGAGATTGGGCCGGCCGTGCAGAAAATTCTCGGCGCGCGCGGTGAGAGTGAACGTGAAACTCAGTGAGTGCGCTGCTTCCGCCGCAGCCTGAATCCGCTCCTTTGCCAGTTCGAGCGGGTAGATGGGATCGCCAGGGTTGCCGCTCGAGTCTTCAATCGATCCACCGGCGAGCCCTTGCGCGGCAGCCATGCGAATGGTCTCAGCTACGGTCTGGGGCGAGTCTCCGAAGCCGTTCTCGAGGTCGGCGCTCACAGGCAGACCGGTTGCGGAGACAATTTCCGCAACATGACTCATCATGGCGTCTCGCCCTACGGCGCCATCCAGGGCGCCGCGCGAGAATGCATATCCCGCACTGGTCGTGGCCAGGGCCTCAAATCCAAGCTGGGCCAGCAATCGTGCGGTGCCGATGTCCCACGGATTGGGCAGGATGAAAGGCCGGTTGCGCTGGTGCAGGGTACGGAACCGCTCTCCCTTTTCGAATTGCGTTGCCATGGTTTTACTCCGGTGACACGCTGAAGCGCATGGTCCGATAGTCGAAGGTGTAGCTGCGCAACTGGTCGAGCACATCGATGCCCAGAACGCCGTAGACATCATCGAGCGCGGCGGAACCGAGCGGTTGCGTGAGCACCTGGATGTAATGCGCGCGCACCGTGGCGCCGCCCACATCCAGCGGAACGGTTTCCGCGACAAAGGCAGGCTGCGGGGGGATCGATGGATCTGTGGGGATGGAAAAAGTGGACATCTTCTGCCCAGCGAAGTCGCCCGCATGCTCGTCATAATACCGCGACGTGAGGTAGGTCTGCTGTCCGCCGGCATCGACTGCGAACATGCGCTCGTTTCCCGGCGAACCCAGCCCCACGATCACCTGGTCGCCGTCGAGGAAGAAGTGCGCGCCGAGGGGGTCGGCGGGGTCCCCGGAGGCAGCAGGATCAGCTGGTTCCTTCGCATGCGCCGTTTCCGCGGGAGAGGTGGCCGGCGGATCGATCGCTTGTTCGGGATGCACTTCGATGGTGGCATGGGCGGTGATCTTGATGCTTCCCAGAGCCTGCAGGGCCGCGTATCCCAGCACGCCCTGCACCTGGTACTTCGTCCCTGGAAAGTAATAGTCCGCATCGTCGAACACGAAAGCCGTCATGTTTCGCAGGGTGAGCCGTCCGCCGATGGTGAAGCGCGGAATCACGGTGACGCGCACCTGCATCGGTTTCCCCGTGAGCGTATGGATGGTGGCCACTTCGTCAGAAACCCTGAGTCCCACCTCGTGCGCCAGCGATCGTGCGATCAGGTTGAAGGGCGCGGTGGGGTCGAACATCCAGCTGTGCGGCTGGGCGTCGACAAATACGGGAACGTCCGTCAACCCCAGGGGGTCCTTGCTCACCTGCATCACGAACGGCTCGCACGGGTCCACCGTCATGGGCGGATGGTCCGCCGCCAGGGGCAGCATCCGGAGCGGCATCTCGATCGCGTCCCGTTCATCGGGAGTCAGCTTGTCGCGCAGGCGCGTATCGAGCGCCCGATACGCCTTAGCGGCCATGGCCCAGTCGCCTGCGCGCAGATAGTCCTCGGCCAGTGCGATGCGCAGCAGCTTTTCGCGCGCGGTATCGCCGCTCGCCGTCACCTTGTCAATCAACGGCTCCAGCAACTGAATGGACTTTTGCGGATTGTTGTTGCGGTTGGCCAGGATTCCGCGATACATCTGCGCCTCGTCCGGGGGCAACTGGTCCAGCACGTCCGCAATCTGGAAATACTGGTGGTCGGCAAGAAGATTGCGGATGCGCTCGTCGAGTTCCAGTCCGCTGCTGGTTCCCGTGTGGACCTGCGCGCCGGTCCCGGATTGCTGCTGAGGCGGGTCGGGCGGCGGCGTCTGCTGGGCAAGCGTGCAGAGGCCGGGCGACAAAGCGGCCGCCAGCCCCATCCTCAGACACAAGCGCGCAGCCCACGCCTCTCTGCCCATCCTGCTCATGGTTACTAAGAAGGTAACAGATTCCCGACTCTCCCGAACTGGCCATGTTCCTGCCCATTGAAACGCCTTTAACGCCGCCCAAGTTAAACTGAATAGCAGCCGAATGGCAAAGCGCACGATTGAACATTACGAGATTATCCGCCGGCTGGGCGCCGGGGGCAGCGGCGTGGTCTACCTGGCCACGGACACTCTTCTGCAGCGCCCGGTGGTGCTCAAGGTTCTACGCAGCGGGCTCATGTCCGCGGAGAAGATTCGCTCCACGGTGCTGCGGGAAGCCCGGCTGGCGTCGGCCATCGAACATCCCAACGTCTGCGGCATTTATGAAGTGGGTGAGAGCGGCGACGAGGGCTATATTGTCATGCAATACGTGCCGGGGCAGTCGCTGGACCGGCTCATAGCGCGCGGCCCCTCCAACCCGCAGCTCGCGCTTTCGGTGGGCATCCAGGTGGCCGATGGCCTGCAGGCGGCGCACGTGCTGGGAATCTTTCATCGCGATCTCAAGCCGCAGAACGTGATGCTGACCGACGGCGGCCTGGCCAAGATTCTCGACTTCGGCCTGGCGCGGCGACTGCGGCCTGAGGATGCCAGCTTTGACCCCGCCAAGCCGTCGCTGGCCAAGGATGCTTCGATTGCCGCCACCTATACGGCGCGCGGAGGCACCATCCGCTACATGGCTCCGGAACAGTTTGTCACCGGGCAGTCGAGCGTGCAGTCGGACATCTGGGCCCTGGGCATCATCCTCTATGAGCTGGTTTCGGGACGGCATCCCTTTGCGCGACCCGATGCGGAGGATTTTCAGGCCATTCGTTCCATCCAGTTTTCCGATCCGCCCGATCTGAGCGAGATTGTGCCCAACATCCTGACGGAACTGAAGAGCGTGATCGGGATGTGTCTTGAAAAGAACCCCTCGGCGCGCTACGCCTCGGCGGCCGAAGTGCGCGAAGCGCTGAAGACCATCATGAAGGCGCTGCAAATTGAGACCGGCAGCATTCCCGGGGACGCAGCGGCGAACCTGCCCACCACCGAGGCCGAAGCGGAGAAGCGAGCTACCGGATTTCTGTCCATGCTCGCGGAGCGATTTCGCGAGTCGGCCGGAGACCGCGTACAGAACTCGGTGGTGGTGCTTCCGTTTGCGAATCTTGGCGCCATCGAAGTTGCCCCGCTGTATGGATACGCGCTGGCCGATGCCATTGCCGCCCGCCTGGCGCGCATTCCCGCGCTCGTGGTGCGTCCGTCCAGCACGCTCATGAAGTTGCCCATTGCGCAGATGGATCCGCTGCAGGTGGGCCAGCGGTTGCTGGTTTCATTCGTCCTGGCGGGCAGCTTTCTGCGCTCCGAGCATGGGTTCGATCTCAACTGGCAACTGCTTGAAGTGGCCTCGCAGAGTGTCCGTTCCGGCGGCGCAATCCGGGTTGCTTCGCTGGACCTGATCGCCGTGCAGAATGAGATCTCCAACGAGGTATTCGCGGCGCTTCACGGCCTCAGCGCCGGCGAGCAGATGGACGCGCCCCGTTCCAATTCGCATGAAGAATCGCTGCCAGGCCCGGTGAGCGAAGAGTATCTTCAGGCCCGCGCGCTGCTGAGCTCGTTCATGGTTCGCACCGGATCGCGAGCCGATCTCGACCGCGCCCACGCACTGTTTACCAGCGTGACCAGCAAGGATCCCGAGTTCGCGCTCGGATGGAGCGGTCTCGGCATCGCCGAGTTGCAGTACACGCGGCACGGCTTTGGCGGCCAGAGCCACATCATGCGGTCGCGGCGCGCCTTCGACGAGGCTCTGCGGCTCGATCCCGCGGCTACCGAGCCGAACCTGTATCGCATCTACATGCTGCTGTCGCGCGGCGAAAAAGAGTCCGCGCGCCACGGCATCTCGAACCTGCTGACCCATGCAGCCAACGACTGGAACGTGCACATGGTCGCCGGCCTGGCATTGCGCGGCGACGGCATGTATGACGAGGCGCTTGCCCAGTTCAATTCCTCGCTCAAGCTCAATCCCGCGAACGCTGCGATTCTCTACAATCATCGGGCGCGTGTCTATCACTACCAGAACCAGCTGGAACTTGCCGGCGATGAGCTTGAGAAGGGGCTTGCGCTGGAGCCGCGTCATCCGCTGCTGCGCACCTCTGCCGGCTATCAGCAGATGCGCCTCGGCAATCTCGGCGACGCCATCGACATTCTCGAGGGCGTGATCCGCGACGATGAGTCGCTGCGCATCGCCGTGCCCACGCTGGCGATCTGCTACGTCCAGGCGGGCGAGCGCTCCCAGGGCGCGGCGCTGCTCAAGGACGAAACGCTGGCAGCGGCGGAGGCGGACAGCGAGATGGCTTATCGGCTGGCCACCTACTTTTCCGTTGAAGGCGACTCGACGGAAGCGCTGCACTGGCTGCGACGCGCCATCTATCTCGGCAATGAAAACTACCCGTGGTTCCAGAAGAATCCCGCGTGGAACAACTTCCGCACCAATGCCGATTTCGAGCGCATTCTTGAAGACCTCAAGAAATCCTGGCGCAAGAACCAGAAGACGTGGAAGCGGCTGCTGGAACAGATTCCGCGCGAAGGGGAGTAGTGGGATTCTTGGCAGTTTTTCCGATCCGCCCGTTTTAACGATCGCACTTTGCGGCGCCCCGGGTCGCCGTGGCGAGGGCGTATTCAAGCGCGTGCGGGGCTGATGGGATCAGCCCCGCAGCGACGAAACTACTTCAGACTTACGGTTGCCTTGAGGGGCAGCTTGTCGCTCGAACCGCCGGCCAGGATGGTGTAGTCGCCCGGCAGCAGCGACCAGTCGTTCTTGTTTTCGTCCCAGATGGAGAGGTACTTTCGGTCGATCTCGAGCGAGACCGGCTTGCGCTCGCCGGGCTTGAGGTTCATCTTGGCAAAGCCCACCAGGCGCTTGGGCGGTTCCTGCGCATCGGCGGGCAGCGTGGCGTAGACCTCCGCGATCTCCGCGCCTTCGCGTGTGCCGGTGTTGGAAAGCGTGAACGATACTTTCACGCTGTCGCCGGGCGTCACCTTCAAAGCCGAGTATCCGAACGTGGTGTAGGAGAGGCCATAGCCGAACGGGAAGAGGACCGGCTTCTTCTCCGCGTCGTACCACTTGTAGCCCACCTTCACGCCTTCGTCGTAGTTCACTGGGAATGGCGGCAGCCCGGCGGCCCACTTCTCCGGCGACATTGGCCCCGAGCCATGCTCCGACGCCGGCGGGGGCTGGGTGACGGTGGGATGGGGCAGGTCGGCTTCGCTCACCGGGAAGGTGTTGGGTAGCTTGCCGCTCGGGTTCACGGAGCCGAAGAGAATGTTGCCCAGGGCATCGGCGCCGGCGGAGCCGCTGTACCAGGTTTCCAGGATCGCTGCCGGAGCGTCGACCCAGGGCATCGTGACCGGGCTGCCGGTTTCGAGTACGACGATGGTGTGCGGATTTGCCGCGGCCACAGCGGCGATCACAGCGTTCTGATCCACCTCCGGATCATCCTTGTGGCCGTTCTGTCTGTATTTGGGCAGCGACAGCGACGGCAGATCCATGCCCTCGCTCTCCCACTGGTAAGCGAACACGACAGCCACATCCGCGCCTTTGGCTGCTGCTGCTGCTGCGGCGGGATCGGTGCCCGGGTCGTATTTCACCGTCGCATGAGGCGCCCGCTCCTGGATGGCCTTCAGAGGCGAGGTCGGGAACCAGATCTCCTCCAGCCAATGGGTCGCGCCTTTGCCGGGAGGCATGATGGCGTTGCCGCCGATGGGGTCGACCTGCGCCGAGCCGCCACCGGAGATCATGCCCACGTCGGAGTGCGCGCCGATGACAGCGATGTTTTTGAGCGTGGCCGCATGCAGAGGCAGCACATTGGCCTTGTTCTTCAGCAGCACGATGCCGCCCTCTTCGATCTTGCGCGCTGTTTCGAATCCGGCGAACGGATCGACCACGAAACGCTGGCGGGGAGAATCGATGACTCCTGCCGCAAACATGGAGCGGAGTATGCGGTGCACGTGATCGTCCAACTCGGTCTGCGCGATCTTGCCCGAATCGACGGCGGCTTTGAA
>Ga0335082_10000867_pt1 | contig 31807 bp, 27 predicted proteins | sample Lox_Sample_41_FD_206718 | JGI IMG/M metagenome (GOLD analysis project Ga0335082, IMG submission 206718) | Soil microbial communities from Loxahatchee National Wildlife Refuge, Florida, United States - Lox_Sample_4.1 | ecosystem: Environmental > Terrestrial > Soil > Wetlands | place: USA... | reverse complement strand
GACGGGCGAAGGCACAGCCCGATCCTCTGGCGCCGTTTAAGGGCTTGGTGATCACGGACACGGAAGTCTCTGATCTGCTGGCCGAGACTCCGACAGTGGAAACGGACTCATGCGGATCCCGCGAGGACATCGCGGAGCAACGGGGTCTCGATGAGCTTCTGCAGAGACATCAGACGCAACTGGACGAACGGCGAGCGGCAAGCGCAGTGGCGGGCGTTGATCTCCCGCTCTCGCGCCTGGCCCGCCTAATTGGTCTGTCGCGCTTCGAAGAGGAATGCCTGATTATCTGCCTTGCCAACGATATCGACGGCAAATACGCCAAGCTTTACGCATACCTTCAGGATGACGCGACCGCCAGAAAGCCTTCGGTGGACTTCGTTCTGCGACTGCTTTGTGAGAGCCAGACAGAGAGACTTCACGCGCGGGCAGCGTTTGACTCGTCGGCGCCATTCATCAGGTACCGGCTCCTGCAAGTACACGAGAGGCCGGGCGAGAACAGTGGGCCGTTGCTGTCGCGTCAGTTACACCTGGATGACCGAATCGCAGACTTCCTATTGGGCCGCCAGTCGATGGACGCAAGATTGGAGAGAGTCTCGCGGATTACGGTCTTCGGCCAGGATTCGACAAATCCGTCGGCCGACGACGAGCTTTCGCGACGCACCACTTCCTTCATCCGTGCGCATTTTGGCCAGGAGCAGGGCAGCCGCAATGTCTTCTTCTACCTGCAAGGCAAGTCCGGCCAGGAGCTGCGCGCACTGGTTCAGGCGGTATGCTGCGAACTTGGACTTCCGCTCCTGACGGCTGATGTTGAGATCATGAGGAGCGGCACGCTTGGCTTCGAGGAGAGTGCGTGGCTGCTGGGGCGCGAAGCGGCTTTGCAGTCGGCTGTCCTTTGCCTGGAGGAAGCGGATGGCCTGCTGGCCGAAGCGGACAAGCGGCACGTCGAATTGAAGTCTTTGACGGACGCGACCGCGACGTTTTCCCGGTTAACGTTTCTTTTGGGCAGCCGCAGCTGGAATCCCGGCGATCTACTGCGCGGGCAGGTGTTCCTTCCGGTGACGGTTCCTTTGCCGGATTTCAAGCTCAGCCGGCGTCTGTGGCAGGAATCACTGGAAGCCTGCGAGCACTTAGCCGAGGACGTATCGTGCGATGATTTTGCGAGCAAGTTTCGCTTCGGAAGGTCCCGCATCCAAGCGGCGATTTCGGCGGCGGAGCATCAGGCGCTGTGGCGTTCGCCTGAAGACTGGCACATCACCGCAGCCGACCTGTTCGCCGCATGCCGCGCGCTCTCAAGCCCCAGACTCGGAACGCTGGCGCAGAAGATCGATCCCAAATACGCATGGGACGATATCGTGCTGCCGGCCGACCAGTTGGAGCAACTGAAGGAGCTCTGCAGCCAGGCCAACCATCGGCACACGGTGTATGGCGAATGGGGATTTGATCGCAAGCTGTCGCTGGGGAAGGGGCTGAATGCCCTGTTTTCGGGCCCGCCGGGAACCGGCAAGACCATGGCAGCCGAGGTCATCGCCAATGCCCTCCAACTTGACCTGTTCCGCATTGATCTTTCGCAGGTGGTCAGCAAGTACATCGGTGAGACGGAAAAGAACCTGCACCAGATCTTCCTGGAGGCGCAAGCGGGACATGCCATTCTGTTCTTCGACGAGGCGGATGCGCTGTTCGGCAAGCGGTCGGAGGTTAAGGATGCGCACGACCGGTACGCCAACATAGAAATTGGATATCTGCTGCAGAAGATGGAAGAGTACGAAGGAGTGGCTATCCTGGCCACCAATCTTCGACAGCACATTGACGATGCGTTTTTGCGGCGTATGAACTTCGTGGTCGAGTTCCCATTTCCCGACGTGGAATACCGCAGGCGGATTTGGCAGGTGGTGTTTCCCGAGGCTGCGCCGTTGTCGGACAAGGTGGATTTCGACCTGCTGGCGCGGGAGATCAAGTTGGCGGGGGGGAACATAAAGAACATTGCGCTGCGCGCGGCGTTTTACGCAGCGGCGAACGGCGGGACGATTGCGACCCTCCACCTGTGGCAGGCGGCGTGCCGAGAGTATCAGAAACTCGGCCGCACTTGGAGCAGTGAGGAGCTGGAAAAAGAGCTTGGAGCGGAGAAAGCGCCATGCGATTGATGCAGACAAGACGGCAGAGCGAGGAGTTGACTGACAGCTCGGTGGGACGGCACCCGCGAGTGCTCAGGGCCACGACTTCGCAAGAACACGCTCCGTGGGGGCCGCTCTTGGGATTGCAACGAGAACATGGGAATCAGTTCGTGCAACGATTCCTGGCCACGGCCATGTCGCCCTGCAGTTGTGGGGGCACATGCGCTCATTGCCGGGGGGAGAGCGAGAAACCAGAGGACATTGCCGTAAGCCAACCAGGTGACGTCTACGAGCAGGAAGCCGACCGCGTGGCCAACCAGGTGATGAGCATGGGTGTAGCCGCTCCGAAATCGCCGGATGATGAAGGTATTGGCTCGAGGGTCGATGAAGGGATGCCGGCGCCCGATGAGGAAATGGAGGCCGCCGGGTCGCCGCCGACCACCGCGATAGTACCGGCGGCGTGTGGCGCATGCCACGGGCCTGAAGCGGAGGAAGAGATCCACCGGAAAGCCGATGGTCCGGCCCCGAGCCATGCCTCGGCCGACGCCGTGGTGAACGGTGAAGGCCAGCCAATGAGCCGCGCGCTGCGAGACTATTTCGAACCTCGCTTCGGCTACTCTTTCGATCAGGTCAAGATTCACACCGACAGCACGGCGAATGCTTCGGCGCGCAGCTATAACGCGCTGGCGTACACGTTCGGAAGCAACATTATTTTTGGGGCGGGACAATTTCGACCGGACACTGCCGCCGGAAAGCTCCTGCTGGCACACGAGCTGACACACGTCGTGCAGCAGGGGGCGGCGGGCGCGTCGGGGCCAGCACGGCAGGCCGGGATCCAGCGGAAAACCGGCATGCTGATCCAGCGCTGGACGGTGTGCGATGGAGACCCATCGCTGAACACGATTATTTGCAATGGCAGCGGAGTGATCGACGTGCAGCTTGGGGGCACGGGGAATGCCAACCAGACAACGTGCCTGAGCGACTGCATGCGGAAACATGAGGAAAGCCACAAGGCCGACGCATTGGCGGCAAATTCCAAGATCTGCGTAGGACAAACGGCGGGCAAGATTCCTTGCTTCAGCGGGCCAGCGGAACAGAAGCCATCGGAGATCAAGGCATCGAACGTGGAAATTGATTGCCTGAAGTTGAAGAAACCGAATGCGAGCGCCACCTGCAAACCGATTATCGAGTCGCGCATCACGCAGATGATCGGGTACCGGGATTCGTTCAAGTAAGCGCAGCGAACCGGACGGATAAAGGATATTCGACCGAAGTGCAGGCAAAGTTGGCGGTCGAGGGTGATCGAAGCGGGGCGAAGCTCAACCTCAGCTTGACCAACGAGTCGGGCGAGGCGCTGACGGTGTATCGTCACGCGCTGCCGTGGGTGGGGAGCAGCAGCATTTTGCTGATCGCCGCGCAGACGGACCGGCCGGGTACGTTGCTGGAGAAGACGCTTCCGGTGGATGACCCGGGTCCGGAGCAAGTGACGATTGCGCCGGGGGTGACGGTGAGCGGGACGATCGCGTTGCCGCAGCGGTTTCCGGGATTCGAGGAGGCGCTGCGTAGCCGGGACGTGGTGGTGTTCTGGAGCTATCAGTGCGTGACTGTGGCGGGACAGACGCTACCCAGAACGAGTGGAGCAGTGTTGTTCCCGGTGACGGGAACGGGGACGGCGTAGCTGGGGGGCCGGCGGCGGAGTAACCGGAACAGGGAATTGCGGTGATTCGGGATCTGAGCGAAACATTACGGGCAGTCCTGAGCGATCCGACGCTGTCGGCCAAGTATCCGGAACTGGCGGCCGCGCTGATCGTGTTCGATCGGCCCGATGAGAACTTCAAGCCGGCGCAGACGAGCGTTGACCTGTTTCTATTCGACGTGCGGGAGAACTTCGAGCTGCGGAGTAACGATCCGATGATCGTACGCAACAACGGACAGTCAGTCACGTATTCCGCTCCCGTGCGTGCGGCGTGTACGTACCTTGTGACGGCGTGGCCGGTCGGCGGTACCGACGTAGTGTTGCAGGAGCAGCGATTGCTGTCGCAGGTGTTTCAGGTGATGCACGGCTATCCGAAAATACCGAATGCTTTCTTGAAAGGAAAACTCGCCGGACAGGCCCCGGCGTTGCCGGTGCTGGCGACGCATCCTGACGAGCTGAAAAATCCGGCCGAGTTTTGGACGGCAATTGGGAACAAGATGCGTCCGTCGCTGACTGTAATGGTTACCATCAGCATGGACGTGTTCGATCCGACGACCGCGCCGATTGTGAAGACGGCCGAAGTTCGGCTGGGAGAACGGGCAGAGGACGACGAGCTATTGATTACCGACACGGTGCAGGACTTTTTCCGAATTGGCGGCAAGGTGACCAGCTCCGGAAATCCACTGGGCGGGGCAACCGTTAGCCTGGTGAACACCGGGCTGGCGTCGCGCACAGATTCCGACGGGCTCTATGTGATTGGGGCGGTGCAAGGCGGACCTTACGTGCTGCAGGTCCAGTCGGGCGCTACCAGCAAGCAGGTGAACATCACAATTCCCACAAAACCAGGCAGCAACTACGACGTGCAGATGTAGCGAATGCGTTCGCAAGGAGATAACCGATGCCACAGTACCTATCACCGGGTGTGTACGTACAAGAGGTCCCGTCAGCCGTAAAGCCCATTGCCGGCGTCAGCACCAGCACTGCGGCATTTATCGGCGTTGTCCCTGATGCGTTGGACCAACCGCTGGCGAAGATGACGAACGTCGTAATTGCAACAGGCGACGGCACCGCCACGGTTTTCAACCTGCCAGCGTATCCCATCAACACGGCCAGTTCGCAGGTGAAGGAGAGCGCGGGAGGCGCAACCGCCACCCTGAAGAATGACACTACCAAATCGGTGGCGACCGCGACGTTTGCGACGGCTCCGGCCAAGGGATCGAAGATCACCGCTACGGTGATGCCTTCGTTTGCGGCGGTGGCGGCAGGCACGCCCAAGCTGGTCACCAACTTCGGCGAGTTCAAGAAGTTCTTTGGAGATTTCTCCAGCGACCAGAAGCACAGTTACCTGGCGCAGGCGGTGTACGGGTTCTTCAACAACGGTGGCAGCCGCTGCTACGTGATGCGCGTCGTGCAGGAGGGGGACATCCCCAAGTTCCTGGTCAACCTGGAGGCCATCGACGAGGTGTCGATCGTCGTCGCGCCCGGCCTGGCGCAGGACGACGCCACGGGGAAGAACACGCGCACGGAATTGATCGCGCATTGCTCCGTGAAAACGCAGACGCGGTTTGCCATCTTCGATTCCGCGCAAGTGGTGGAGACCAGCAACAGCCTGGACCTCACGTTGCTTGACCCGACGAACGCCAGCACCAAGCTACCTCCCAACACCGATTACGCGGCATTCTATTTTCCGTGGATCCAGGTGTTCGACCCGGTGGCGCAGGCACCGGTGTACATGCCTCCGAGTGGGCATCTGGCGGGCATCTACGCTCGGGTGGACAACGATCGCGGAGTGCACAAGGCCCCCGCGAACGAGCCGGTACTGGGGGCGCTCGACCTGAAGTACCAGCTCAGCAAGGCCCAGCAGGACGGCCTGAACCCGCAAGGGGTCAATTGCATCCGCAATCTCAACGGCAATCTCACGGTGTGGGGAGCACGCACGCTGGGCGGAGACGCCAATGCCGACCTGAAGTACATCAACGTGCGGCGCACGCTCATCTTCCTGCGGAAGTCGATCGACGAGGGCACACAGTGGGTGGTCTTCGAGCCCAATGAGCCGGGACTCTGGCAGAAGATCACGCGCAACATCACCGCGTTCCTGACCAACGTGTGGCGTTCGGGCGCGCTGTTCGGCACCACGGTGCAGGAAGCGTTCTACGTGAAGTGCGATGCGGAAACCAATCCTCCGGAGCTGCGCGACTTGGGGCAGGTAGTGACGGAAATCGGTGTGGCGATCGTGCGGCCTGCCGAGTTCGTAATCTTCCGTATCAGCCAGTGGACGGCTCCCAGCAAGTAGTGGGTTGGAGCGGGTCCGGAGAGCACGGTTGGAGTTAAGGGTCTGATGGCGCAGACGTACAAGAGTCCGGGTGTATTCCGCGAAGAGGTGATCATCAAGCCACCTCCGGTGCTGGCTACCGGCGTGCCGGGATTTGTCGGCTACGCCGACGCGGCAAATGGAGGTCCCGCGACCAACACTCCAATCCTGCTCAACCGGAAGGAGGACTGGAGCCTCCACTTCGTGGCCCGCACGGAGAGCTTTCTCGCGGACGTCGTGAGCGCCTTCTTCGACAACGGGGGCGACCGGTGCTACGTGGCCCGAGTCGATCTTGCGGCGGGTGCCGACGGATTGGCGGACGCCGTCGCGTCGCTGGCGCCGCTGACCGACCTGGACCTGCTGGCTTCGCCTGACGCCATAACGTTCCAAACGTACTCCGGCGCTCCGGATGTGGAGTCAATTGAAAGAGCACAATCGGTCTTGCTGGAACAGTGTGAGGAGTTGGGCAATCGCATGGCCATTCTGGATTCTCTGCCGGCATGCGCGCCGAGCGACGTTCTTGCACAGCGAGCGGCGCTGGCATCCGGGAGGCTGGAACCAGTGCGAGGTGCGCTTTACTACCCGTGGCTTCTGACTTCGAGCGGACGAATGGTGCCGCCTTGTGGCCATGTCGCCGGCATTTACGCTCGCACCGACGACAAAGCGGGGGTGTACAAGGCACCCGCCAACGAGGAAGTGCTCACGGTCCTGGACCTGGAGAGGCCGATCGATAACAGCATCCAGGACCAACTCAATCCCGAGGGCGTCAACTGCTTGCGCGCGTTCCCGGGGCGGGGCATTCGGGTGTGGGGTGCACGCAGCATCAGCAACGATCCAAATTACCGCTACGTCAACGTGCAAAGGCTGTTCATCACCCTGCGGCGCTGGATTGACATGAACATGGGCTGGGCCGCATTCGAACCCAATGCGCCCCACTTGTGGGTCCGGATTGAACGCGAATTATCGACATATCTCTCCGGGCTGGTGGGCGCTGGTGCGCTGAGCGGAGCCACGGAGGCCGAAGCTTTTTATGTCAAGTGCGATGCAGAAACCAATCCCCCGGAGGTGCGCGACGCCGGGCAGGTGGTTATCGAAGTCGGCTTGGCCCCGCAGTCGCCAGCGGAATTCGTAGTGGTCCGTATCACCTGGCGGGCAGGCGCCACAGCTGATTACTAAGAACCATGAAGTACGAACCCTGATTACAACCGGCGGGCTGGCGAAGCCCGCATGATGGCCAGTCAAAACACAGGAGGAAGCTAATGGCAACTGGAGCTCGAGTAGATCCCTATCGCGGTTTCAACTTTCTGGTGGAGATCGATGGCATCACCCAGGCCGGATTTCAGGAGGTCGGAGGACTGGATGCCACCACCGCTTCGCAGGATTACCGGGAGGGAACATATCCGAACCATGTACACAAGCTTACGGGACTGAACACGTACAGTCCGATTACGCTTAAGCGCGGAATCACGGATTCGGATGAGTTGTGGAAGTGGCGCCAGACGGTGATCGATGGGAAGGCGCAACGCAAAAACGGCTCCATCGTGCTGCGGGATGAGACCGGCACGGAAAAGCTGCGCTGGAATTTCTCCGACGCCTGGCCGAGCAAGTGGACCGGTCCGGCACTGAACGCGACCAGCAACGCGGTGGCGATCGAGGCCCTGGAGATAACTCACGAGGAGCTGACAAAGGCGTAAGGCACCCAGTCCATCCGCTGCGGCAAATGTTGTTCGACGCAACGCCGGGGCGCGATGCGAGGGAGCCTGCCTCCGTAAGCGGAAGTTCCTCGCAGCGGACAAAGGACAACGAACATGTTGCAAGTGGAATTTCCATTCACATTGCCCAAAGGCTACGTGGATGGTGAAGGCAACCTACACCGTGAGGGAACGATGCGGCTGGCGACGGCGTTTGACGAGATCGCGCCGCTGAAAGACCCTCGGGTGCATAACAATCCGGGATATCTGCTGCTGATCCTGCTGTCGCGCGTGGTCACGCGCTTGGGCACGCTGGAGCACATAAATCCGAAGGTCATGGAAGGACTGTTCGCCGCGGACCTGGCCTATCTGCAAGACCTTTACCGGCGGATCAATGAATCGGGGCAGAACATGTTGCGCACGCAGTGTCCGCACTGCCAGCAGCAGTTCGAGGTGGAGTTAAGCAGCGTGGGGGGGCCTGGCGCTACCCCTTAGATCGGCTCTATGAGGAGGTAGCGTACATTGCGTATCACTTTCACTGGCCCCACGAAGAGATTCTGGCGCTCGATCATGCCGAGCGGCGGCGGTGGGTGAAAGAGATCGCAACCCTGAATCAGCGGGCGAATGAGCAGGTGAGCCGGCCTGACTCATGAAAGGGCTGAGACGCTCGGCCACCACGCTATGCGCAAGGACTTGCAGCGAGGGAGGGGAAAATGGGACTGCCATCGGTCGGGTTGAACACAGCATTTGCGGTGCTGAGCAATGCGCTGGGGATTCGCAACGATCCGTACCAGGTCTTCAATTTCATGGTGGAGGTCGAGGGCATAATAACCGGAGGCTTCTCCGAGTGCAGCGGGCTGAGCGTGGAGACTGAATATTTCGACTTCCGCGAAGGGGGCCAGAACGATTTCGTGCACCGTCTTGCCGGCCCAACGAAATATCCCCCGCTGATACTCAAGCATGGCTTGACCCAAATTGATGGGCTCTGGAACTGGCACCAGGATGTCACGAAGGGCAAGATCAGTCGCAAGAACGGTACCATCTACCTGCTCGACAAGCTGCGGATCCCGGTCATGTACTGGAATTTCAAGGAGGCCTACCCGGTGAAATGGACCGGACCGGATTTCCGCGCCTCGGATGCGGGGATCGCGATCGAGAGCGTCGAGCTGACCCACCGCGGCCTCAGCCGGCCGACGCTGGGAAGCGTGCTGGGAAGCTTTGGCACGGCGGTTGCCGGCGCCGCCGGAATCGCAGCGGGATCGATTGGGATTTAGAGATGCAGAAGTCCGAAGAACAAAACGGAGTTGAGAGCTCGAGAGTGCCGACTGAGCTGGCGGAGCGGCTGCTTCGACGCGTCCATGAGCCAATTGGGGTGATTGATACGCGGGAAGCGCAGCGCATGTACTCTCGGAGCACGGAGTGGCTCGCGCAGAGGTTCGAACTTGCACACCGGATCAGTATGCGCTATGGAGTTGCCGAAGGCTCTCCGACCGCGATTGCAACTCCGCTGGCGCGTCATCCAGCATCAGCGCCAGCAGAGGACATCTGGTCTGGGTTGCGCACGGTGAGTGTGGATGGCTCGCCAGCACCGGTCCACGCGCCGGCTGTAGAAAAGTCGATACCTTTGCAGGCGGTGCAGCGTGAAGCGGCGGGAGATACGGAAGCAGCTCGGTCAGTCGCGGCTCAGTCCCCGGCGCATCTGGATAGGCAACGCGAACTGCCCGCAGAAGCGGCGGCGTCTGTTTCAACGGGCAGTCCTGCTGCTTTACCGGTGAGCAGGGAGATTCGGGCGCAGGGCATGCCGGCAGGTGAGTTGCCAGTTCAGCGCAAGAGCATCCTCGAATCCTCACCGGTCGAAGGGCCGCGGCAGGTGCCGCCAATGGCGGAGAGGCTCCCACTGGTTTCTCCCGTGCCTTCGGCCGAGCGACAGTCAATGCCACCAGCGAAGTTGAGCGACGCGCAGACATCGAGCGTGGCGCCTGTGGCCGGGAGCGCTGCGAGCCAGATCGCCAGATCGCATGAGCTGCCATTGCTTCGGAGGACAGCGATCGGACCGGACAATCTTGCGAGCGCGGCCCACGTCGTGCCGAGGGATTCGGCGGCCAGTAGCGCTGTTCCCATAGCCAGTGTGTCCGTCGATCCGAGTGCGGATTTAGCGCGCACAGTAGTGGTTCGCGAGTTCCCGAGCGCTCCGCCGCCGCTGGCTGCGCCACTGATTCTTCGGCGCACCATCGAGGCATCGCGCACTGTCACTTCGTCGTCGCAGTTTCATCCAGCATCTCCGCCGCCGGTCACGACGGCGCGAGTCGAGGCGCCGCAGATAATGCGCGTGATTGAGCCGGCGAGTGAGTTTCATGCGATACCTTCCACACGAAGCGAACGCAGCAACGCCGTGAACGTTGCCGAGATTGCGGAACGAGTGTACCGGCTGCTCGCCCGGCAGATCGAAATTGCGCGGGAGCGCAGTGGGAGGCCCTGGTGACAAGCCTCGAGAAACTGAAAATTACGCCGCAAGAAGGGCCCAAGAAGGGACAGCCCATTGAGGTCCCGTTCAACCCGAACAAGTACACGATCAACAAGGGCATTTCGTGGACCGTTCCGGGAGGCAAGGGGTCCGAAGGCTCCGCTGACCAGACTAACTCAAAGCAGAATGCGCCGCCGCTCGCGTTCAGTGGGGGTCAGTCGCGCACTCTCAGCTTGGACCTGCTGTTCGACAGCACCGAGGTGACAGCCGGACCCGACCGCGATGTTCGTAATCAGATCAAGCCCATCGTCGGACTGAGCCGCATCATAAGGGACCTCGACCCGCCGCGTCCGCCGGTTTGCGAGGTCTCGTGGGGCAAGAAGCCGCAACTCGGATCGGATTTTCCGTTTACGGGGGTGCTCTCCAAACTGAACGAGGCGTTCAATCTGTTTGCCTCGGATGGCACGCCATTACGAGTCAACTTGACGCTTGAGTTCACCGAATGGCTTGACCCCAAAAAGGACGCACTGCAGAACGACCCAGAATTTACGACCAGGCTTTGCAAACGCGGGGATTCGCTCGCCAGTATCGCGGCTGAGGTTTACAGCGATCCGGCGCAATGGCGGGTGATTGCCGAGGCCAATGCCCTCGATGATCCTCGCAATATCCCGATCGGATTGCGGCTGAATATCCCAAAGCTGGGGTGAGGATGGCGCATGGGGACGATGTCTTCAACAGGACCGTCGGTTGCCGAGTGCGATGTGATGGTCAACGGTACGCCTCTGCCGGAAGGGACGCTGAGTTATTTAATGGAGGTAACGGTTGACCAGAGCGTGGAATTGCCCAGCATGTTCAGCTTTCTGCTGGCGAGTTCAGACGCCCAGGCCCAGCCCGTGGCTTGGATGAACAAGGTATCTGCATTCGCCATTGGCGACGCAATGGAGATCAAGCTGGGTTACCACAATAAACTTGCGACTCTGATCCGGGGAGAAGTCACCTCCCTGGAGCCGGAGTTTTCCGCGAGCAGCCTGCCCCGCCTGCGGGTGCGCGGTTACGACCGCCGCCATCGCCTGCAAAGGGGGCGGAAGACCAAGTCGTTCCTGAAGCAGAAGGACAGCGACATAGCGGCGTCGGTCGGCGGCGCCGCGGGCCTTTCTGTGAATGCCACGGACAGCACCACCGTTCACGAATACGTCCTGCAGGCCAATCAGACCGACTGGGAGTTTCTCTGCGAACGGGCCAGCCGCATCCGATACGAAGTGTTGGTGGACGACAAGACCATGACGTTTCGGCCGGCCGCCAACGATCAGAGTGCGGTTTTGACACTCGACGTGGAACACCAGAGCGACCTGCTGGAGTTCCGTTCGCGCCTAAGCGCGGCGGCGCAGCCGACAAGCGTGAAAGTTCAGGGCTGGAGCGTGCCAGACAAGCAGAAGCTGGTTGGGAGCAGCAGTTCGGGCGATGTAGTGTCGAGGATGGGTGGAGGAAAGACGGGCGGCGAAATGGTGCAAGCGGCCTTCAGCGCCGCCGATGAAGTGCTGACCGGGTATCCGGTTGCGGTGCAGGCGGAGGCGGACGCAATCGCCAAAGCATGCCTGAACGAAGCGGCCCTCGAGTTCATCACCGGCGAAGGAATCTGCATCGGGAATACCGACCTGTGTGCGGGGAAGGTGATCACCATCACGGGCATTGGCAGCCGTTTCAGTGGCCAATACTACGTAACTTGCGCGATTCACAGTTTCACACCCGACCGTGGCTATCAGACGGAATTCACGGCGCGGAGGACCGCTTCATGAACCTCTATGACTATATGGCCGGCACGCTGGGAGAAGAAGCTCACGCCGGACGTATCAGCGGAGTGGTGGTTGGCCTGGTGACCAATAACCAGGATCCGGACAAGCTGGGACGAGTGAAGTTGAAGTTTCCGTGGCTGAGCGACGTGGACGAGAGCAATTGGGCACGCATCGCTGTACTGATGGCGGGAAAGGACCGGGGAACGTTTTTTCTGCCTGAAGTTGACGACGAGGTGCTGGTCGCCTTCGAGCACGGTGACGTGCGTTTCCCCTATGTGATTGGGGCGCTGTGGAACGGGAAGGACACCCCTCCGCTGGACAATAGCGACGGCAAGAACAATATTCGCGAGATCAAGTCGCGCAGCGGACACGTGATCAAATTGAACGATGAAGACGGGAAAGAAACGGTTGAAGTCATCGACAAGTCTGCCAAAAACAGCATCGTGATCGATACCGCGAAGAACACAATCACGGTTACGACTGATAAGGACATTACGCTTTCCGCATCCAAAGGAACGATCACTCTGGACGCGCAATCAGTGGAGATCAAGTCGTCCCAGGCGACGAAGATCGAAGCCCAGGGCACGATGGACGTTAAGGCGACGGGAACCATGACGATTAAGGGCTCGACAGTCAACATCAATTGAGGTATCGCGGCGCGGATTTCATGGTGGCGTGGAGGAACAGTGGGGCAGCCAGCAGCTAAGAAGGGCGACAAGGTCGTCGGAGTGGATATTCACATCGTGGTGATTCCTTCTCCACCTGGAACTTCACCGCTGCCGCACCCCTTTAACGGCATCATCAGCGATGGGCTGAGCAGCGACGTGAACATCATGGGCATGCCAGCGGCAACCGTGGACAGCACCGCGGACAACACGCCGGCCCACACACCGACGCCGCCGGGGACGGCGTTTAACAGTCCGCCATCGAACAAGGGCACCATCGCCATGGGAAGCCCCACGGTCAAAATCAATGGCAAGATGGCCGCCCGCAACGGCGATACCGCCAAGACTTGCAATGATCCAACAGACTTGCCGGTCGGAACGGTAATCGCAGTGGGAACAGTGCTCATCGGTTGAAGCAGGTGGATTTAAGCGGTTCGAATTTTAGAAGGCTGCGGAGATAGGGAATGCCGAAAGCGTTTCTGGGCGTTGGCTGGAGCCTCCCGGTAGCAGTGGACGATACCGGTGAAGTCGCGCAGGCGCAGTACGAAGAGAGCGTGCGCCAGTCCATTTGGATCATTCTCGCCACCTCCAAGGGCGAGCGGGTGATGCGGCCCGATTTTGGCTGCGGAATTCATGACCTGGTGTTTGAAGTTAACTCAGCCTCCACTGCCGGCAGAGTCGCGCAAGAGGTGGAGCAGGCACTGTTGCTGCAGGAACCGCGAATCGACCTGCTGGACATTCAAGTTGAGCCGGGGGGCGACGGAGAAGTGTTGCTGATCAGCATCGAGTATGAAGTACGGGCTACCAATAACGTCTTCAACCTGGTGTATCCGTTCTATCTGCAGAGGAGCGCGTAATGGCGGTTTCGCCACCCAACATTGACGAGCGCACGGCAGAGTTGGTCAATCAGCAATTGCAGCAGCTGATACGGTTTTATGCCGCTCCTTCTGACGCTGGACCCGACTGGGCATTTTCGGGCTTGGGCGAGGGCCTGGTTGGAGTTGCCGCGCGCTTTTCCGAGATCGTCATTCAGCGCCTGAACCAGGTACCGCAGAAGAACTTTCTCGCCTTCCTGAATCTGCTGGGCGCTTCTTTGCTACCGCCGCAACCGGCGCGTGTTCCGCTGACGTTCTACCTCGCCAAAGGTAGTCCAACAGACGGGCTGGTGCCCGCGGGAACACAGGTGGCTGCGCCACCCGGGCCGAACGAGAAAGACCCGGTTATCTTCGAAACTGAAAATGAGCTGATGGTCACGGCGGCGCAACTGGTTGCCTTGTTCACCACTGACCCGGCACGAGACATGTATGCCGATTATGGCGCGGCGATCTCGTCTGTGATTGCGAACGGCGCCCCGTGTTTCCATGGCAATCGCAAGGCCGAACACATTCTGTACATCGGGGACTCGCTGCTGGGATCAGCGGGGATCAGCAGCCTGACTCTGGCTTTCGTCATGAGCGCTGCAGGTGCTGATCCACAGACCGTGCAGTGGGAGTTTTGGAATGGCAATGATTGGGTCGCGCAATCACCCACCGGCGACGGAACCAAAAACCTGCGGCAATCCGGTTCGGTAACGTTTTCCCCGGTGGCGGCGGTCCCCTTACAAAGCGTCAATTCGGCCCCCCAAAATTGGCTGCGTTGCCGATTGATGACGGCCATCACGACCGACAGCAGTCCACGTGGCGGTATGGTACGCAGCAGTCAGTTGCCCTTCGTCCCGAGTGTCGCGCTCACCGCGCAGATCGCTGCCGCGGGAGAGACTCCAGCAGCCGCATTTACCAACCAGACCCCGGTGGATCTGACGAAGGACTTCTATCCCTTGGGGGAGAAGCCCAGGTTGAGCGATTGCCTGTATCTCACGCTCGACTCCAAGTTTGCCCGCGCTGGAGCCAGCCTGGACATCCATGTTACGTTGGCCAATCCAGTCAGCGGCTCGCCCATTCTCCCTCTGCCGGTGGTCTATACCAAAGGTAACATTCTGCTGGCGTGGGAACTCTGGAATGGCCGCTACTGGGATCTCATCGGCACCTCTACCTCGCAGGGATCGCAGTCGGCAGGGTTCAAGGATGGAACCCAGGCCTTCACCAACTCCGGTATTGTCAGCTTTGCCTTGCCCAGCATGCCTGCCAGTTCCACCATCGGCGGCGTGACGGGAATGTGGATACGCGTCCGCATCGCCGGCGGTCACTATGGGCTTGAGGCGCGCTGGATACCGACGACCGACCCCAAAGTTCCTTACCAGTTCATCATCGCCGATTTCGCCCCTCCGGTGATTAAGTCGCTGACAACCGACTACCAATACGCCGCCACTCATGCTCCCGAGGCCATCCTCTCCTACAACGACTTCAAATTTCAGGACAATACAGGGAAAAACAGCCAGGGCGGTTTCGCGCCGTTTGTCGCGATGCAGGACACCCAGCCGACATTCTATTTCGGCTTCATCTTGCCTCCGGGACGCAGCAGCTTTCTCAACAACCCAGTAAGCCTCTTCCTGCAAAGCGTCGACCTGAAATTCGGACAGACCAGTGTTCCGCTGTCTCCGGACATCAGCAAGGCGGCCGCCGATCCGGGGAACGTTGCCGACCACATGGTGCTGGTGACCAACCCTGACACAGTTCCGGCGTCGTATAAGTTCGACGTAGTGGGCACTAGGTGGCAGACCATCGCCGACGCCTCCCCGTTGACTGTTCAGCCGGGTGACTCGGCCCAACTTCACCTGAAGGTCACGGTGCCGTCAGGCACGGCGTTTGGCGACAGCGATAGCGGCTTCCTGCGGCTGCTGGGGGATGATTCGCTGCCACGGGAAAGTGCGGAGTTCATCACGTACGCGCACGAAGAAGCCGTTCAAACGCAGCAATTGCGGATAAAGTGGGAGTACTGGAACGGCACTCAATGGGCCGCGACTGCCGCTAAGGACAACACCAACAACTTTGCGCAGGATGGAGTTGTTGAGTTTTTGCCGCCGCCCGATTTCGCGGACCACACCAAGTTCGGCATGGGTCCATACTACTGGCTTCGGGCGCGCTGGGAGCAGGGCGAATTCGAGCGCGAGCCGCGATTGAGCCGCGTGTTGCCGAACACGGTCATGGGATCGCAGACCGTCACAATTCTTAACGAGGTGCTTGGCTCAAGCGACGGCAGCGGCGGCCAGCAGTTTCAGACGGCACGGAGCCCTGTTCTGGCCGGTCAGACCGTAATGGTGCGCGAACCGGAGATGCCGACCGCCGAGGAGTTGGCCACGATTGAGGCGGAAGAGGGCAACGACGCCGTAACAATCGTTCTCGATGCGGTAGGGCAACCCAAGGAAGTCTGGGTGCGCTGGCACCAGGTCGAGGATTTTTACGCCTCGGATGCCCACTCCCGTCATTACACGCTCAACCACCTCACCGGACAAATCATGTTTGGCGACGGGCTGAGCGGGCTGATTCCGCCTGCAGGCACGGGCAATCTGGTGGCGGGGATTTACAAGACTGGCGGGGGATCGCTCGGCAATCGTGCTGCCCAGACGATTGTGCAATTGAAGACAACCTTGCCCTACGTGGACAAGGTAACAAATCTGGAGGCTTCGACCGGTGGTGCGGAGGCGGAATCCACCAACTCGCTTATTGATCGTGTGCCGACCGAGATTCGTCATCGCCGCCGGGCCGTGACCGTCGAAGACTACGAAGATCTCGCACATCTGGCCTCGCCCGACGTCGCCCGCGCCCTCTGTGTTCCGGACCGCGACCTCGTGGCCGACCCGTTCGACACCCTGCCGGCCGCACCGGGAAATGTCAGTGTCATGATTGTGCCGGACTCGCCCGAGAGCAAGCCCCAGCCGAGTTTTGTGCTGGTGCAAAGGGTGCAGCAGTTTCTTTTGGCGTCGTGTCCGGCGAACGTGAATGTTGTGGTGGTGGGTCCGCTCTACATGCGCGTGGACGTGCAAGTCGAAATCGGACTGGTGAGCTTGGATTCCTCCGGAACTGTAGTGCAGAAGGTGCAGGCTCTGCTGGACGCGTTTCTGCATCCGCTCACCGGGGGCTTCGCCAAGACGGGGTGGGAATTTGGCAGGGCGCCGCACCGCTCCGATTTGTACGCCTTGCTGAAACAGGTTCCAGAGGCCGATCATGTCCGATCGCTGGTAGTGAATGAAGTCGAGGATTCGCCTGGCACCCGAGGTACGGGCAGGTTTTTGGTTTATTCCGGAATCCACACCATTAACTTGGTTTACGAACCGTCTTGAAGGATTGCATGGCTGCGTAGCGCAAAGAGTCTGACCAACGATGCCTCTGCAACTGCCAAATCTCGATAATCGCACTTATGACGACCTGCTCGAAGAAGCGTTGGCTTTGATTCCGACGTTTTCTCCGGAATGGACCAACTTCAACCCGTCCGACGCGGGCATTACTCTGGTAGAGCTTTTCGCCTATCTGTCAGAGATGCTCATTTATCGGCTCAACCGGGTGACCGATGCCAATGTGAAGAAGTTCGTTAAGTTGCTAAATGGGCCTGACTACGTCGTCCCTGCCGACGCCGACCTGCGGGAGCAAGTTCGGCAGGCTGTACTCGGGATTCGCGAACGCTATCGGGCAGTGACGGCGGACGACTACGAGTTTTTGTCCACCACGAGCTTTAATCAGCTCCTGGCGGAATCGAACTCGACGCTTCCCAAGGTTGCGCGGGCGCATTGCGTGCCTCGAAGAAACCTGGACGCGGGGCAGGAATCCGATCGCCTTACCGACAGGCCCGAGCACGTGAGCGTAGTCATACTTCCGGCGACAGCGGATACTGACAGCGTCAGTCCGCAGCCCAGCCAGGCACTCATTGACGCCCTTTTCAGTTTCCTCGACGAGCGTCGCATTGTTACAACCCGGATTCATGTGGCCGGACCAGTGTACGCACCGGTCGCCACGGAACTGGTGGTCGCGAGAATGGCGGACGTCCTGGAGAGTGATCTGCGGCCGCAGATCGAAAACGCCCTCAAAGGCTTTCTAGCCCCGATGCGCTCGAATGCGGGCGACGGATGGCCCTTTGGGCGCGACGTGTTCGTTTCTGAAGTCTACGATCTGTTGGAAAAGATCCCCGGGGTTGATTTTGTCACCGATGTGATGCTGACGAGCCAGGCGAAGCCTGGGGACCCGCACTCTGTGGCTGCGGATCCAGTGTGGCACAGTGAAGGCGACCTCGTCGGGTTGCGCATACAGCCGCATCATCTGCCGTTGTTCGACACGGCCAACACGGTAATCGCTCCCTCGTCGAACTTCATCACCGTCAACATCGCGATCACAGCGAAAGGCACCACCGATCCGGCCAGCCTCAAGCGAGCAATACGGGCGACCGTGCGAGATCAACTGCACCCAGCGCACCATGGGCCGAACCCTAAGTCGGGTCAGCCGATGCAGATTTTCAGCTCTGACATCGCCTCTGCAGTGGACAAGATTCCGGGAGTGGTATCCCCCAGCAAGGCGGAAATCGTCAGCACGGTGCCGGCTTCGGCGGGGCAAACCGATCCGCAGCGGGGTGCCTATATTCAAGTTGCTGCCGGACAGCTTCTCAACTGGCGGGTACAGATTACGTTGAACTAGGACGAATGGAAATGGCAATCGATCCGCATGTGTTGTCACCGCGCACCGGCCAGAACAGCCGTTTGCTGAGCTACCTGCCGGCGGTTTTTCAGGAACAGCCCGGTGCGGCAACCGGGTCGCCCCTGTTTCTGGGTCGCCTGTTAATGGCATTTGAAGCGATTCTACTGGGCCTGAACAAGTCCACTCCGCAGGAGTCCGCGGAGCTGAGTCAGGTGGTTGGACTGGAGGAAATTCTCGGCGGCGCGGTCGACTCGCTGACCGGCAAGAAACTCCTCGAGGGGGTACAGCGGTTCTTCGAGCCAGGAGCGGGTCTGGCGGATTCGGAACGTGTTCCGACCGACTTCCTGCCCTGGCTGGCGGGATGGGTTTCGCTGACATTGCGGGAAGACTGGGACGAGAGCCGCAAGCGGGATTTCATAGCCCGTGCTGTGCAGCTCTACCGCACCCGCGGCACGAGCAGCGGGGTAGCCAGCTTTGTGGAAGTGTACACCGGACTGCCCGTCGAGATTGACGAGGCCAACGAAGCTTTTCAAATCGGAGTTCACTCAAGCGTGGGGGTTGACACGGTGTTGCTGGGGGGCGAACCGTTCTTCTTCCGCGTGAAGCTTCGTCTGCCCAATCCTGACCCTGTGCTATTCAAGCAGCAGACCGACATTGCAACCTCAATCATCGAGTTGCAAAAACCCGCACATACCAGTTTCAGCCTCGAAGTTGAGACTCCGCAATTTCGCATAGGCTTGCAGTCAACCGTCGGGGTCGACACTTTGCTGGGAACCAGTACGAGCAGTTGAGCACTGCAGGACGAGTGCCGTGCGTAAGGGACTCCAGAATTTTGACTGTGGGAGCCAACACGATGCGGCTCCGTTCATGGGAGGGATGAGATGGCGAATGTAGTCAAGCGGCTGAACTACTTTGATCACCAGTTCTTGCGGGCGCCGGATTTCAACGACGAGCAGAACTATCACCTGACAATGCGGCGCTATCACAACCAGATGCTGCACACGCCGGGCATCGTGCAGGGACTTGTGCCCAGCGCACAGGCTGGCGCCACCACGGTTACCGTGTCGTCGGGTTTTGCGATTGATGGCATGGGCCGGGAGATGTTGCTTCCTGGCGACGTGCAGCTTGATCTCACCAATGAAGCTGCTGGGAAGACCGTCTATTTCACCATCGAGTACAACGAGCAGCAGTCCGACCCATCTGCCGACGCGGGTGCCACCGGCAATACTCGCTGGACAGAGTCGCCCAAAGTGAGCTTTGCGGAACAGCCTCCGGCCGTTGATTCCATGGCGCTCGTTCTCGGGCAGGTTTCGCGTACTGCCACGGGTCTCGGCCCCATCGACCTGTCTGCGCGCAAGTCGGCAGGAGTCGTCGTCTCCGGCGATCTCAAGGTCAACAGCCTATCGCTGAAGCGGGACGGGGTTGATCCGGCCACATGGCCGAATTTCAGTTGCTCCGGCCCTAATCAGGCGGTTGCGACCGGCAGCTTGGGAATCGGGACGGCGGCTCCGAATCGCAATCTCAGCGTCTCCGGACAAGGCGACACGACCGGCGTCTACGCCAATGTCAAGAATGATAAACAGGAACTGCTCATCGGCGTTGACAGCGTGGCCATTGTGTCCGCCATGACCGCCACCGACCTCCACATCCGCACCAACAACGCTACCCGGATCGTGGTCGCGCAAGGTGACGGCAACACCAGGGTCCAGAACACTTTGACCGCCGGACCTTTCGCCATGCCGACAGCCGAAGGCAGGCTGGCTGTAACCGGCGCCTCCGCCGAGCTGAGTTTTACGAGGCGCAATCTTTCCGCCTGGCCGGCAGCTCCGGCCGCGGGCGACCGCTTCGTCTGGTACAACCCCGATGGTACGGCTCGCCTCTATACCGAGAAGACCGGCGACTTGCTTACGGTCGACGCCAAAGGTTTTGTTGGACTTGGGACAACGCCGGGATTCAAGCTGGACGTGGCCGAGAGAATGCGCGTCCGGCAGGGCGGCACTCCGTCGGCTGGTATCTGGTTCTTTCAAACCGCTGCCAACGGCGACCGCGCCTTCGTCGGCATGGCGAACGATAACTCGGTTGGATTCTGGGGCAATACTGGTGTTGGCTGGGGAGTGCAGATGGATACATCCAACGGCAACCTCACCACCCGAAGCGTTTTCCTCGCGAACTCCGATCTCTATTTCACCAAGACCGATCACAATCACACCGGTTTTGGCAACACCGCCGGCTATGCCGCCATCGAAAACGCCGCCAATTACAACGCGCTGATGATCCTGGGTAGAACCATCAGTACCAACCCGCTCGTCCGTCTGGTTAAAATGTGGGACCAATTCGAGATGAATGGTAACGCCCTGAAACCCGGCGGAGGGGCCTGGGGCGCGCTGTCCGATTTGCGCCTTAAGAAGAATGTCAGCTCTCTTGAGGGAGCACTCGATCGGTTGCTGAGCCTTCGCGGTGTCGAGTTCGAATGGAAAGACCCTGAGAAGGCCGGAAATCTCACCGGCCTTCAGGTCGGACTGGTTGCTCAGGAGGTCGAAGAGGTCTTCCCGGAATGGATCGGGAATGATTCCGACGGCTTCAAGACAGTCAGTGTTCGCGGATTCGAGGCGCTGGTGATTGAGGCACTAAGGGAGTTGAAGTCGGACGTCGCTGCCTTGCAGAAACAAGTGTCCGCGATTTCGCCGGAGGCCGTCGGGGCAAATGAATCGGACAAACCCGTTGCACCAACCGCGGATGCGTCCGCCAAGGCACGCAAGGCGCCCATGCGAAGGTCAGACAGTGGAGCCAAGAAAGACTGAGTTGATTTTTCCGCTACTTCAGCGTCAGGTAAAATCGAGAGAGTGGTTTCGCTTGCGCGCTCTGTGGGCGGACATTGGGGTTAACCGGAGAGGACAACATGTTACAGCGGCAACAGCTCCAGGAACGGCTCGATTCGCTGCAGAAGGAATTCGAAATCGGGCAGACCCGCCTGAAGGAACTGGAGAAGGAAGAAGCCTACGTCCGAGAGACATTGTTGCGGATTAGCGGAGCCATGCAGGTGCTTAAGGAACTGCTGCAAGGTAGCCCGGAGCCGGGTTCCGCGGAGCATGCTAAAGAGGTCGGTGCTGCCGGCTAGACCTGTTTCAGCGTTGCTGTGGACCGGAATCGGTAGAGCCGGCCTTCAGAGCCTGCCCTGAGCCAAGGACGCTCTGTTGATCGTCAGTATTGTCAGAAACAGTTTAAGAGTGAGAGGGTGGTGAAGGTGAGCTCGGCAAGCGAAGACCGGCCGGGTGCCCCACACAAGCGCTTTGGCAATTGTGGAGACTCGCGTGGCCCGCAAATGCCCGAGGTTGGCAGTTGCGGAGAGAACGCCGCCTAGAGGCCAAAAATGAGCTCCTATCTTCTTTCGAATGAAGATCTTGCGTGCAATTCGTTTGTTATGAAGAATTTGCCAGCAAATATCCCCTATCCTCATGAAAACAAGGATATTGGGAAGTGGGGAGGGGCCTCACCCAGCTACGCGGGCCTCATCGTGAGCTTCCGCGCCGGGTCGGTGACGGCGCCGATTTTCGCCGCGTAGCCGGAGTGCTCCGCGATGTCCGCGTCGCTGAGCAGGTGCACGTCCAGCAGACCCTGGCAGCGATAGCCGGTGCGGAGGAAATTCACTTCCGCCAGGCAGCGGCTCCACCCCTCGAGCCAGAGCATGAGTTCGCGTCGTTGCTCGGGGGTGCCTTCGAAGTGCACCAGCAGATCGATGTCGCTCTTGGGCCCGGCGGTGGCGTTCTTTGTGCTGCCGATCAGGTAGAGCGCTTTGACGCCAAATTGGCCCGGCTCCAGCTCGGCTGCGATGCGCTGCGCGATGCGATACCGCCAGCGCCAGTGATCGTCTCCTCCCCGGCCCGGCGTCGCCAGTGCAGCCTCGGCCAGTTCCCGCTCCTTCTGCGGAGGCGCGAGCAACGCCACAGCCTGATCCAGTTCTGCGTTCATCAGGACGCGCAGAACCAGACCATTGGTTTCGCGGGGCACGTCAATCACCCGCAGAGTGTCGGAGAGGTGCGCGAATTCGGGTAGCAGTTCGTCGAGAACGCTGCGCGAGCCGAGCAGGAAATCTTCGCGAAAGGCGTTCTTGGGGTCGTCCGGGTACAGAGGCAGGTAGCGGATCGATGCCTCGACGAGGTCTTGGAAGAAGTGGGTGCCGAACGACAGGTCGGGGAGATAGTTTCCCTTTTGCCGCGCGACTTCAATGAGCATCGCGCTGTTGTTGATGTCGGAGTAGGTGACGGGAACGCCCAGCTTGATATCGCCGCGGCTGCCCCACCGTCCTGGGCCAATCAGGATGAACTGCCGCTTGGGCAGCAGCTTGTTCAGCCGTCCCACGGCCCGGCCGACGTCGCGCATTGACTTCTGATCGGGCAGGCGGCTGTAGCCGTCCAAATCGACGTAAACGATGTGGGTAATCTCGGGCACCCGGCCATTGGAGACGAAGCGATTGGCGGAGAAAACCACGCGCTCTGCCGGCAAATCGCGGGGGATGGGGACGGGAGCGGCGTCGCCACTGTAGCTTTGCGGGCGGCATTGCAGCAGATAGAAGTCGTTGCCGTCGTAAGCGAACTCAATATCGACGGGCTCGCCTAATCTTTCCTGCAGCAGCGCCAGAAGTTCGCGGGCGTAGCTGACAAACTGGGTTTTGCGAATCAGGCCCTCGAAGGTGAAGACGGCGTCCTGCTTCTGGAAGTCTGGCAACATGCCGACCGGCTGCTCGATGCGGTCGTGATCAACGAAGGACACCATGTGCCGAATTTGCGGGTAGCGTGCACCGCAACTGCGGAGAAGGTCCCCTGCTTCGACGGTCTCGAACGAGTTGGTTTCGAGGTTGATGACGTCAACGCGCCGCGGCGAGTAGCGAAGGACCTCCTCGACGGTGACATTGGCGCGCAGGTTCGGCTGCCCGGGGGCGATGAGCACGGGGTAGTCGTCGGCAACCCGATCGACGGCGCGCGTGCCGAGACCGGGCACTAGGCGGATCAGACCGTCATTGCGGCTGATGCGCGCTGACCAGCGAAACTCGTTCTTGCTGAACGCCACACCCGAGCAAGCGGGGAAGAAGTATTTTCCGGATGCTTGGCCGACAACTTCCTGTATGAGGATCCCCATCTCTTCGTGGACATCGAGCAGACCGCGCTCGGCGCGGTATTCGGTGGGGTCGGGGCCGAAGATCGACGCGTACACTTCGGCCACCGCGTCCATAAGGGCGGCGAGCCGCTCCTCTTTGGAGCCGCGATTGCCCAGGAACAGGCTCTTGTACTTGCCGGAAAAGGCCGAGCCGGCGCGGTCTTCCAGCAGGCTTGAGCTGCGCACGATGATGGGACGGTCGCCCAGGTCGTCGAGCGCGAGGGAGAGTCCTTTCGCCAACTCGGACGGGAAGGAGGAACTCTTGAACAATGCCACCAGGTGCGGATACTCCTGTCGTACCTGGTCGATCTCCATGTATTTCCAGTTGAGGACGTCTTCCAGTTCGTTGTAGTGGACGAAGTTGAGGATCCAGTCGGAAGTGACATACCAGGTCTTGGGGACCCTGACCTGGCGCAGAACGCTGTCGGCCGGGGCGTGCTTGTCGATGATTTTCTTGGCGAGAAACAGCCCGGCGCTTTTGCCTCCGAGTTTTCCGTGGCAGCGGGGCGGAAAGATAATGCGGCCGAGAATGTCGTAGAAGTCCTGTACCGATATCGCATTCTTGGCGACGTTGATGAAGCTCAGGCTCTCGGAGAAGAAGCGGCGGATGAGCGAGACGCGCAGACCCTTTTGGGTGGAGAGCGAGAGTTCCGTCTCGTTGATGTCGGTGTGGCGGTAACGCTCGATGGCCTCGATAATTTCGCCTAGCGGCGTGTCCAGTTGCTCGAGCGCGCGGATGAGGAAGCCGGACTTTTCCTCCTTGATCCAGGTGGTGACGCACTCGAGAATTTCGTTTTCGCTGAGGTGCTCGCTGGCGAGGCGGCAGGCTTCGGCGGTCAGGTCCACGGAGCGCAGAGGTGGCTCGCGCCGGATGGGCTGATTCTCGTCGTCGGCGCCTACTGCCCCGGCGAGCCCCCCGCGCTGGAGGAGTTCCTTGGCTTCGGCGACACCGCTCCAGCTCAGGTGGTTGACCAGCTTGCGCGCAATGCGCTGCAGGAGCACGGGGTCGGTGTCGCGCAGGAACTCGAGCACCACGTTCCACTCGCCCTTGGCAGGAGTGTGGCCGCTGGCAGCCGCTGAGAGCCCGGCAAACGCCGTCTTGAGGCGCCGTTGCAGGATGTGGCCGGCGATGCGGTCGGCGATGGTTTCGATGAGCTTGCGCTCTTCCTTCAGGAAGGGACCCTCATCGGCACGAGGCATCTGCTCGCGATAGGAGACTTCGACCGTGCCCACCACCTCGCCCTGCACGACGATGCCGGCGGACTGCACCCACTCGGTGGGGCGGAAATGGGATGACTCGATGACCCGTTTCTCGTAGGAGATGCGGGCCTGGCAATCGTGCGGATACTGCCAGCCGGGCGGGAGGATTTCCACGATGCCGCGGAAGACCTGCTCCAGAGGCACGTCAGACTGATTGAGCAGCTCATCGACGCGGTACAGGCAGTTCAGTTCCTTGGCGCGCTCCTGGAGTTCGCGCAGAATCGTGGGTACTTGTGCCTCGTCGCGGTTCATTGCACGTTTCCACCCCCTGGGTTATCAGTCCGCGCCAGAACCACCCCACGCGCGCTGCGTCCATCCACGCGCACCGAGATGGGCCCGGACGGCCGGACGTGGCGCACAAATTCGGTTTCGCTCACCAGCGGTTGGCGATTCAGCCACCCCCAGTTTATGGGGAAGGGGCCGTCGTGTCGCACCGTGAAATAGCTCGCCCGAAAGGCTGACAGATTGTGGAAGAAATGCGAGCCCTGGCTCAGCTCCACATTCATGTCGGGAAGCGTGCCCTCGACGATAGCGCGGGCGCCGGAGATCTGGCTCCAATCGACGGGGATTCCCAGCGAAGGATGGGAACTGCCCCAGCGCCCGAAGCCGATCAGCAGATAGATCCTGTTCTCGTCGCGCAGTTTGCGATTCATCGCTTCCAGTTGCTGCGCGATAAGTGGCGTCTGCATAGGTGAGAAGGCTTCCGGCCGCACGAACACGATGTCGCGAATGCCCTCCTGGACACCGTTGCCCATGACCAGGTCCGAAGCGATGATGGCATTGGGGTCGCGAAGGTCGCTGGAGGGGACATCCACAGTCTCGTGCGAGACCACCATGGGCCGGACTTGCAGCATTCCCAGGCGAAGCTGTGCCGGGGCGCCGCGGGGGGCATCAATGGTCGCGGCGAATTCGATTTCGACCTTCGCCTCGAACGTGTCTTCGGCTGCTGCCAGCAGGGTCCGTATCAGGTCGTTGAGGGGGAAGCGGTCGAGCACGAGCAGGGGAGAGAAATCCAGAATGCGCGCGCCCGGCGAGCCAACACCGGGAATGACACGGTCGCGCGCGGGATCGTAGGTGGAGGCGACGAAGCGGAGAACGTCGTCGGCTTCGGCGTCCTTCAGGCTGGCGCGCAGCATGTACTCCACTTCGCTGACTGGATCGTAGGCGGGAGGCTTGCCCATGTTCACCGCCCAGAACTCGGTTTGGGTGCCGCGCAGCAGTTCGGTCGTAGAAGCGAACGGTGGCGGCTTCCGGGGATAGGCGGGGGAATACGTCCAGGCAACGCCGCCATCGACGATGGTCTTTCCGAGGCCGAGTGCCAGGGTGGCGACGCCGTCCTCCGGGCGCGCGGGAGGAATGGCGTAGAAATTGTAGGAGCGGCCGACGCCCGACACATCGGGATAGAAGCGGTCGCCGTGGCGCCGTCCCACGACCTCCTGGATGATGACCGCCATCTTCTCTTCGCGCGGGTCGAGTCCGGTGGTGCGAATGTAATCGCGGGCCTCGCGAAAATAGGTCGAGGCATAGACGAACTTGATGGCCTCCACCAGCCGGCGGAAGCGCGTGTCCGCATCGAACTGGTTGTTGGGGATCATCTTGGTGGCGTACACGCCGGCGAAAGGACGGTCGAGTGCGTCCTCGAGCGAGCTCGAAGAGCGGACCGCGAGGGGCGTCTTGACCTGCTGGCTTAAGGCGCGGAGGTCGCCGAGCAACTCGGCGGGGAACTCTGCCTTCTGGAAGGCGTGTCCGATGCGGTCATCGGGCAGATCTTGGAGGGGCAGCTCGGCGAGGCGATTGCGCTTGATGAATTGGTCAAAACAGCCCGTGGCCACCACCGCCATGATGGGCACGTTGATCGCGACGCCAGGGTGGCTCGCGGGATCGACGGCCTGTGCCAGCAAGTCCTTGATGACGACCAAGCCGCTTGCTTTACCCCCAAGGGCGCCGGAACCAATGCGGGTAAAGCGAAACGTGCCGTCCCAGAAGTTCCGGTCGAATGCCGGAAGATCGACGGAAGCGGGCTTGGTCTCGATCATGTCTGACTCCGACCACGGGGCCGGGAAGTCTAGACCCAGCCCCTTTCATGGCAAGCCTTGGCCACGCGGCCAATGGCGATCGCGTAGGCGGCGTCGCGCATGTACAGCTTCTCACGGCGCGCCAGCTCCGACACGGCAAAATAGGCCGATGTCATCTTGACGTCAAGTTTGCCCAGCACCTCATCCTTTTCCCAGAAGTAGTTCATGTTACTCTGCACCTGCTCAAAGTAGCTGCAGGTGACGCCGCCAGCGTTGGCGAGAAAATCGGGCACCAGGAGTATGCCTCGATTGCGAATCTGCGCATCGGCCTCGGGCGTGGTCGGACCGTTGGCGCCTTCCACGATGAGGCGCACGCGTTGACTGATTTTCCCGACGTTGTCGCCGGTGATCTGGTTTTCGATGGCCGCGGGAATGAGGATGTCCACGTCCTGCTCGACCCAGGCGTCACCCGGAAGCACCTCGTATCCCAGGTCGGCGGCTTTTGCTTTGCTGATGCCGCCGAAGCGGTCGGTGATGGACTGCAGTTGCTGCAGGTCGACGCCCTCACGTTTGCGATAGGTGTACGAGCACTGGTCGGACTGGTCCCAGCAGGAGACGGCCATGACGCGTCCGCCCAAACGGTGGTAGAGCTCAATGGCGTACTGCGCCACGTTGCCGAAACCCTGCACGCTGGCGGTGGTGTTTTCGGGCCGAATGCCCAACTCCTTCAGGGCCTCCCGCAGGACGAACACCACGCCGTAGCCGGTGGCTTCGGTGCGGCCTTGCGAGCCGCCCATCTCCACCGGCTTGCCGGTGATGAATCCGGGATAGCGTCCGCCGTGGATATGCTCGAACTCATCGAGGATCCAAAGCATGTGCTGTGCATTGGTCATGACGTCCGGGGCGGGAACGTCGGTAATGGGGCCGACATTTCTTGCCACCTGGCGCACCCAGCCGCGGCAGATTTGCTCCTGCTCGCGCGCACTAAGGTTGTGCGGGTCGCAAATGACCCCGCCCTTGGCGCCGCCCAACGGAATGTCAACGACCGCGCACTTCCAGGTCATCCACATGGCCAGGGCGCGTACGGTGTCCACGGTTTCCTGGGGATGGAAGCGGATGCCGCCTTTGCCCGGGCCGCGGGCGTCGTTGTGCTGGACACGGAAGCCGCGGAAGACGCGCACGGTTCCGTCATCCATGCGCACGGGAATGGCAAAGTGATACTCGCGCAGGGGGTAGCGCAGCAGGTCGCGGGTGGCGGGGTCGAGTCCGAGGTATTCGGCGACTTTGTCGAACTGCGATTGGGCTATCTGAAACGAGTTGAAGGCTTTGCTCCTCTTGGGTGGCGCGGGAGCGGTCGCGGCAGCCTCGCCTGCCGCTGCGACGGGTTCGGTTACTGCACTTTCCGGCATGGTGTTTCTCCCTCATATGTCCTGACTGGGCAACCTTCCATGATCGCCGAAGGGGCCCCGGCAAACAGTGACAGCCCGCACAGCAGGGCGTGATTTTGCTACGCGGGCCCCCTTGGCTGGCCGTGAAGCCGAAGGAGGCCAAGGTTGGCCTTGAGTCAAGCAAGTACAACTTGTGTGGCTGCCGGCAGAAGTCTCACTTTGCCTCTTGACGCCGCTCGATATCCGAGCTGTTGCGCAACTCTCTGCCAACCTGCGCGGCGACTTGCGCGACCGCTCGCTGCACAGCGGGAGACAGACCGTTACCATCGGCAAAGTCCGCGCCTTCAATGCCGTACACGACCATCCGCGACGGCAACTCATGCAGTGCCCGCGCCATTTCGATGGCCTCGGCGACGCCAAAGGCATGGGTGGAGCAGGGAAAAAGTCCGGCGGGAACCGGAGCCTGGCTGGCGTCGAAGCGATGAATTGTGCCGGGGGCGGCGCCGGACTGCACGGCGTCCACCAACACTACCGACGCGGCTGCGCGCCATGAGTCGAGGAGCGAGGTGCCTTCGCCGCTCTGTTCGAGGATGCGGACGTGCGAGGGAAGTTGGTTCCGCAACAGGCGGGCGACGGCGATGCCGGCGCCGTCGTCTCCGCGATACTCGTTGCCGACCCCGATGACAAGAGTTGGGGAATGCGAGGCCGTCATTCCCTTTCGATGCTCACCTTCAGGAAATGCGTTGCGCAGGAGATGCAAGGATCGTAATTGCGCACTGCGGCCTCGCAGCGCCACTGGAGGCGGTCCTTCTGCATTTCCATGTTGGCCGGGACAAGCTGCAGCAGGTCGGCTTCAATGGTCTTCAGGTTCTGGGAGGTGGGTGGAACAATTTTGGCATCAACAATCAATCCACGCTCGTCGAGTCGATAGCGGTGGTAGAGCGAGCCGCGGGGCGCCTCGGTGCATCCGTAGCCCGTGCTCACGCGGGGTTCGGCTTCGACGTAGGGCTTGTCGGGCGTCTCGAATTGCTCGATAAGGCGCAGCGCCTCCTCGCACGCGTACAGGGTTTCCACACTGCGCACGATGATGCCCTGGAAGGGATTGCGGCATACGGTGCCGAGCCCGGCAGCGCGGGCGGCTTCTTGCGCCGCCGGCGTCAGCCGGTCGAAATTCAGGCTGTAGCGCGCCAGCGGACCGACGAAGTAGGCTCCACGTTCTTTCATGACCGAATGCAGGGCGTTGGAGTGGGCGACGTGTTCCTCAGCGAAGTGCTGTTCGTATTCGCGAGTAGGAATATCCAGCCCCTTGCTCGATACGATTCGCCCTTCGTTGAAGGGGTATTCCTCGGGATGGCGCAGCGAGACGAATTCGTAATCGCGCTCGAAGTCGGGGATGGGAATGGTTGCGACCCAGCGAACAGTCTCCAGAGCTGCATCGCGTGCCCACTTGAGCTCCTCGGCCAAGGCCAGAAATTCGGACTTGGGCGGGATCTTGTAGAATCCGCCGACGCGGACGTTGATGGGATGGATTTCGCGGCCTCCCAGCAGGTTGACGATCGTGTTCCCGGCTTTTTTCAGGCGCAATCCGCGTTGGACCTCGGTGGGATGGTCCTTGGCCATGCGGATGGCATCTTCGTAGCCGAGGAAATCGGGGGCGTGCAGCAGGTAGACGTGGAGTACGTGGCTTTCTATCCACTCGCCGCAATACAGGAGCCGGCGCAGTGCCCGGATGGGTGCTGGGATCTTGACCCCGAGCGCGTCCTCCATCGCGTGACACGAGCTCATCTGATACGCGACCGGGCAGATGCCGCAGATGCGCGCCGTGATGTCGGGAGTTTCGGTGAACCTGCGTCCACGCAGAAAAGCCTCGAAGAAGCGCGGCGGCTCGAAGATATTCACCTTTACCTCGGAGACGTCCTGCCCTTTCATCTTGATCAGCAGGCCGCCCTCGCCTTCGACGCGCGCCAGGTAATCGACTTTGATGGTCCTACTTTTCATGAAATTCGCTTTCCCGACGGAACGGCTCGGCGTAAGCGTTGTAGGTGCGGTACACGCGCACCAGGTCGCGGTCGCCGACGCCCATCCGTTGCCACCACTCGCTCAGCGCCGGAGTGTTGGGAGTCTCCTTCGGCCCGAAGCAACCAAAGCAAGCACGCGCGTAAGACGGACAGAGGGCTCCGCAGCCAGCGTGGGTCACCGGGCCGAGGCACGGCATTCCCTGTGCGACCATCACGCACACCGTACCGCGCAGCTTGCATTCGATGCAGACGGAATGCGGTGGCGTATTGGGCTTGCGTCCATTCAGGAACGCGCTGAGGACTTCCACCAGTTGCTGCTTGTTGATAGGACAGCCCCGCAGTTCGAAATCCACGAACACGTGGTCGGTGATGGGCGTGGATTTCTTCAGCGTCTCAATGTAGTCGGGCCGGGCATACACGATCGAGGTGAATTCCTTCACGTCCTTGAAGTTGCGCAGCGCCTGAATGCCGCCGGCAGTGGCACACGCACCGATGGTCACCAGGAACTTCGAAGCGCGACGAATTCCGTGGATCCTTTCAGCATCGTGCGGCGTGGTGATGGAGCCCTCGACAAGCGAGAGGTCATAGGGCCCTTTGACGACGGCGCGCGACGCCTCCGGAAAATTGGCTATCTCAACGGCGTCGGCGACGGCCAGCAGTTCATCCTCGCAATCCAACAGGCTCAACTGGCAGCCGTCGCAGGAAGAAAACTTCCATACCGCCAATTTGGGCTTGCGTCTGGCCATCTCAGACCTCCGCCCTGCCGAGCAATGCGGCGATGCGATCGTAGGTAAACACTGGGCCGTCCTTGCAGGTAAACACCGGGCCATACTGACAATGGCCGCACAAGCCGATACCGCATTTCATGTTGCGTTCCATGGAGAGATAGGTGCGAACGGTCGCCACGCCGCGCTTCTGCAACTCCATCGCGGTGAAGCGCATCATCACTTCGGGACCACAGATAAACGCTGCGGTGTTCGAAGGATCGAAGGGAGCGCGCGGGATCATGGTAGTGACCACACCGACATTGCCCCTCCAACTGCTGGCCGCCCGGTCCACGGTCACCTGTATCTCCAGGTCGAACTTGCCGCGCCAATGTTCGAGTTCGTGGCGATAAAGTATGTCCTCCGGAGTGCGGGTGCCGTACAGCAGCACGATCTTGCGATACTTCTCGCGCTGGGCCATCAGGCGATACAGCGCGGGCCGCAACGGCGCCAACCCAATGCCGCCGGCTACAATGACGACGTCGCGCCCGGTGGCGTCTTCCACCGGCCAGTGCGTGCCGAAGGGCCCGCGGATGCCCAGCATGTCACCCCGCTTGAGCAGCCGCATCGCTTTGGTCACGGTCCCAACTACTCGCGTGGTGTGCTGGAGCAGGGGCGCATCGCTGGGATCGCTGCTGATGGAGATCGGCACCTCGCCGACGCCGTAAACGTAGAGCATGTTGAACTGACCGGGGGCGAAGGAGAAACCCTCGGCGGAGTCGGCGGGCACGAGCTCCAGCGTGAACGTGTCGTCGGTCTCCTGCTTCACCCGCTGAATTCGATAGGGGGCGGGGAGCATGGGCTCCACGTTCAACGGCACCGTTGCGAGTTGGTCACTTGTCGTTGCCATATACATCCAGCAGTTGCAATCTAGTTGACTCCAGGCGTTCGGTTACGACCTGCATGAAGCGCTTGA
>Ga0335082_10000866_pt1 | contig 31814 bp, 44 predicted proteins | sample Lox_Sample_41_FD_206718 | JGI IMG/M metagenome (GOLD analysis project Ga0335082, IMG submission 206718) | Soil microbial communities from Loxahatchee National Wildlife Refuge, Florida, United States - Lox_Sample_4.1 | ecosystem: Environmental > Terrestrial > Soil > Wetlands | place: USA... | reverse complement strand
GCGGGTGAGCATCGAGTTGATCACGCCGATTGCGATGGACGAGGGGTTGCGCTTCGCCATCCGCGAGGGTGGCCGCACCGTCGGCGCCGGCGTGGTGAGCAAGATCCTCAAGTGAGATGGTGAGGGCCTGATCGCTTATCGCATCTCGAGAAGAAGCAAACCGGAGCAGACGATACCGCGGCAAACCCGAGAGAACGATAAGCACTCACTATGAACGAGAAGATCCGCATACGCTTGAAGGCCTATGACCACCGGCTGCTCGACCAATCCGTCAAGGAGATCGTCGAGACAGTCCGGCAAACCGGTGGTCGGGTGGCCGGGCCCATTCCGCTCCCGACTCACATCGAACGCTTCACGGTGAATCGCTCGCCGCACGTCGACAAGAAGTCGCGCGAGCAATTTGAAGTCCGCACCCACAAGCGCCTGCTCGACATTCTCGAACCCACGCAGCAGACCATCGATGCGCTGGGGAAGCTGGACTTGGCGGCGGGTGTCGACGTCGAGATCAAACTGCAGTGATGCAGGGCGCCATCGAGTGATAGGCCAATGTTGGGATTGATCGGAAAAAAGCTGGGGATGACGCAAGTCTTCGACCCCACCGGTGAGCTGATTCCGGTGACCGTCATCCAAGCGGGCCCGTGCACCGTGGTGCAAGCGAAGACCGTCACGAGCGACGGCTACGTGGCGCTGCAACTCGGCTTCGGCGAGCAGAAGCCACAACGCCGCGCCAAGGCATACCGCAATCACTGCACCAAAGCCGGCAAGGGCGTCTTCGCCGTCCTCGGTGAGTTCGTTCCGGCAGATGGCGCAACGTACGCGGCAGGCCAGGAAATCAAAGTCGAGGATATCTTCAAGGCCGGGGATCGAATCGACGTCAGCGGCACTACAAAGGGCCGCGGCTACGCCGGCGTCATCAAGCGTCACGGCTTCAGCGGGTTCCCGGGTAGCCACGGCACGCACGAGTACTTTCGTCACGGCGGTTCCATCGGAAACCGGTCGTTCCCCGGACGCGTCTTCAAGGGCAAGCGCATGGCGGGACAATACGGCAACGACCGCGTCACCACCCAGAACCTCGAGGTGATCGCGGTGCGGCCCGCCGAGCACCTGCTGTTGGTGCGTGGCTGCGTACCCGGTGCGCGGAATGGCGTGCTCCTCATTCGCCCGGCAGTGAAGGGGATTCCGCGTGTCTGAGCCATTGACGGTAGCGGTGCTGTCACAGCAGAACGAGCGCGTCGGTGAGATGACGCTGCCCGCCGAAGTGTTTTCGGGACCGGTGCGTCGGCATCTGCTGTATGAGACCGTAAAGATGCAGATGGCGAACCGTCGAGCCGGGACGGCGAAAACGAAGACGCGCGGCTTCGTCAGCGGCGGCGGCAAGAAGCCGTGGCGACAGAAGGGCACCGGCCGGGCTCGCGCCGGCAGCACGCGCTCGCCCCTGTGGGTGGGAGGCGCCACGCTGTTCGGCCCGCAACCACGCGACTACTCGTACCGCACGCCGGCATCGGCACGGAAGTCGGCGTTGCGCGCCGCCTTGGCGGCGAAGGCCAAGGCAGGCAAGCTGCTGGTGCTCGACAAGATCGAGCTCGAAGCGCCGAAGACGAAGCTGATGGCGCAGTTGGTCGCCGGCCTCGAGATCGACAGCGCGCTCATTGTGATTCCGGCGCGCGACGACACCATCGAGCGCGCGGCGCGCAATCTGCCGACCGTCAAGGTGCTGCGCGCGGAGGGCGCCAACGTGTACGACATCCTGCGCTACGACCGCCTCATCCTCACCCAGGACGCCGTGCAGGCGTTGATCGGAAGGCTCGGCTCATGAAGGACCTGCACCGGGTGATCGCCTCACCGCTGATCACGGAGAAGGGAACGCTGGTCAACGAGCAGGGGAACCAATTCGTCTTCCGCGTGCGGCCCGAGGCCAACAAGATTGACATCCGGCGCGCCATCGAGACGCTCTTCAAGGTCAAGGTCGAGAAGGTGCGGACGCTGAACTACGTCGGCAAGATGCGCCGCGTCGGCCGCGCGCTCGGCCAGAGGCCACGGTGGAAGAAGGCGTACGTGACCTTGGCGGCCGGACAGCGCATCGACTTTTTCGAGAACGTGTGAGCCATGGCAACGCGTCAGTACAATCCGACATCACCGGGCCGCCGCTTCCAAACGGTCCTCGACTTTTCGGAGATCACCGAGAAGGAACCGGAACGCCGCTTGCTGGCGCCGCGCCAGCGCTCTGGCGGGCGCAACGCTCTCGGCCGCATGACCAGCCGCCACCGTGGCGGTGGTCACAAGCGGCGCTATCGCATCATCGACTTCCGCCGCGACAAGGATGTGGTGCCGGCGAAGGTGGCCGCGATCGAGTACGATCCGAACCGCTCCGCGCGTCTCGCCCTGCTGCACTACGCGGACGGCGACAAGCGCTACATCCTGGCACCGCTAGGGTTGCGGGTGGGCGACACGATCACCGCTGGCGAGGGCGCGGACATCAAGCCGGGCAATGCCATGGCGTTGCGCCAGATCCCCACCGGCACCATGGTGCACAACATCGAGCTGAAACCCGGGCGCGGAGGGCAGTTGGTGCGGGGCGCCGGGACGGCCGCGCAGTTGATGGCCAAAGAGGGGGTCCGCGCGCTGTTGAAATTACCGTCTGGTGAGCTACGGTACGTTCAGCTGGCGTGTCGGGCAACGGTCGGGCAGGTCGGCAACGTCGATCACGAGAACGTTTCGATTGGCAAGGCGGGCCGCACGCGCTGGTTGGGCAAGCGGTCGCGCGTCCGTGGCATCGCGATGAACCCGGTCGACCATCCGCACGGCGGCGGCGAAGGGCGCTCGAAGGGCAATCACCCGCAATCGCCGTGGGGGCAGCCGGCGAAGGGATATAAGACGCGGCACAACCCGCGCACGGAGCGCTTCATCGTCAAGCGCCGGAGCCGATAAGGAGCAACAGGTGCGTTCGGTCAAGAAAGGGCCATTCGTGGATGAACACCTTCTCAAGAAGGTGCAGACGATGAACGTGGGGCGCGACAAGCGCGTCATCCGTACCTGGTCGCGGCGCTCGACGATCACGCCGGAGATGGTCGGGCATACGTTCGCCGTCCACAACGGGCGCAAGTTCATGCCGGTATTCGTCTCTGAGAACATGGTTGGCCACAAGCTCGGCGAGTTCTCGCCGACCCGGACGTTCCACGGCCACTCCGGCGACCGCAAAGCCGAGGTCAAACCGGCCGCCGCGCCCGCACCGGCGGCGCCGGCAAAGGCGTAGGATGGAAGCGCGTGCAGTCAGTCGCCATCTGCGGATCTCGCCGCAAAAGGCGCGCCTGGTCGTCGATCTCATCCGCGGAAAGAACGTCGGCGAGGCGTTGATGATCCTCGACTTTCTCCCCAAGAAGGGCGCCCGCATGGTTGCCAAGACGCTGAAGTCCGTGATCGCCAATGCCGAGAACCGCCAGCGGGTCGATGTGGACCGACTGTACGTGAGCCGCGTCACTGTCGACGGCGGTACCACCATGAAGCGTTTCCTGCCGCGGGCGCATGGCCGCGCCACGCCACTACTCAAACGCACCAGTCACATCACCATTGTCGTCGACGAGCGAACCAAGGGGGCGTGAAGCGCTATGGGCCAGAAAGTACACCCGAAGGGATTTCGGCTGGGCGTCATCGAACACTGGGACTCCAAATGGTTTGCCCGGCGCGAATACGCGCAGCTGTTGCACGAGGACCTGCGCATGCGCAAGTTCTTGAAGGAACGGCTGTACCACGCCGGCGTCTCGAAGGTGGAAATCGAACGCGCTGCCAACAAGGCGAAGATCAACATCTACACGGCGCGCCCGGGAATCGTCATCGGCAAGAAGGGCGCAGAAATCGAGAAGCTGAAGAGCGAGCTGGCGAAGCTCACGAAGCGCGAATCGTTCATCAATATTCACGAGGTGCGCCGCCCGGATGTCGATGCCCAGTTGGTGGCCGAGAACGTTGCGCTGCAGCTCGAGCGGCGGGTGGCCTTCCGGCGCGCGATGAAGGAGGCGGTGGGGCGTGCCATGCGCATGGGCGCGCAGGGCGTGAAGGTGCGCTGCGCCGGACGCCTCGGGGGTGCCGAAATTGCGCGCACCGAGTGGTATCGCGAAGGCCGGGTGCCGCTGCATACACTGCGCGCCGACATCAGCTACGGCCTCGCCGAAGCCAAGACGACGTACGGAATCATCGGCATCAAAGCGTGGATCTTCCGCGGCGAGGTGCTGACACAGGAAGAAGAGAAGCAGAAGGCGGCGCTGGGAACATGAGCGCTGAGGATCGATGTTAGCGCCGAAGAAGGTCAAGTACCGCAAACAGCAGAAGGGCCGGCGCGGCGGCACCGCGTGGCGCGGGGCGACGCTGGCCTTCGGGGACTACGGCCTGCAGGCAACCGGCCGCGGCTGGATGACGGCGCGCGAACTGGAAGCCGCACGCGTGGCATTGACGCGCCACATCAAGCGCGGCGGCCGCGTCTGGATTCGCGTGTTTCCAGACAAACCGCTCACCAAGAAGCCGGCCGAGACGCGCATGGGGAAAGGGAAGGGCGCCCCGGAAGTGTGGGTCGTCGTGATCAAGCCGGGCCGCATGCTGTTCGAGATGGAAGGCGTGTCGGAAGAGACGGCGCGCCAGGCCTTCCGCTTGGCGGCGCAGAAGCTGTCCATCCCAACCCAGTTCCGCGAGCGCGTCGGCGCAGTGGGAGCGGCACATGGCATCTAACGAATTGCGCGACGCGACGGACGAAGAGCTGGTTGTGAAGGAGCGTGAGCTGACGGAGTCGCTCTTCTTCCTGCGGCTGCGCCACGGCACGAATCAGCTGGACAGTCCCGCCAAGCTGGCACAGACGCGCCGCGAGATCGCCCGCATCAAGACCATCCGGCGGGCACGTGAGCTGGCGAAAGGGTAGTGAACGCAGTGATGCGAGGGAAGGCGAAGACCCGTGAGGGGGTCGTGGTCAGCGACAAGATGGACAAGACCGTGGTGGTGCTGGTCGAGCGCTTGGTGCAGCACGCGAAGTACAAGAAGCATCTGCGGCGGCGCAAGAAGCTCAAAGCCCACGATCAAGAAAACCGCTGCGGCGTGGGCGACCGCGTGCTCATCGCCGAAACCCGGCCCTTGAGCCGGCACAAGCGCTGGACGGTGCGTACCATCTTGGAGAAGGCCGTGTGAGGCGGCATGTGCCGAGGCGGTGGGAATTGACATGGTGCAGTCGGAGACAGTGTTGGATGTGGCGGACAATTCAGGGGCGCGGCGCGTGCTCTGTATCAAGGTGCTCGGCGGCACGCGGCGAAAGTACGCCTCGCTCGGAGACGTCATCGTGGTGTCGGTGAAGGAGGCGATTCCGAACGCTAAGGTGAAGAAGGGCGACGTCATGAAGGCGGTGATCGTGCGGACCACCAAGGAGGTGGGGCGGGCCGACGGCTCGTACATCAAGTTCGACTCGAACTCCGCCGTGTTGATCGACAATCAGCGAGAGCCGATTGGGACGCGCATCTTCGGGCCGGTGGCTCGTGAGCTGCGCGCCAAGAAGTTCATGAAGATCCTGTCGCTCGCCCCAGAGGTTCTGTAGGCCGGAGACCCAGATGCGTGCAGCCATTCGCAAGAACGATACGGTCATGGTGATTGCCGGCCGTGAACGGGGCAAAACGGGGAAGGTCGTCCGCGTCATCCCTGAGAAGAGCCGCGCCATCGTCGAGCGCCTGAACATGGTGAAACGTCACACCAAGTCGCGCGGACCGCAGAGCGCCTACGGCATCGTCGAGAAAGAGGCGCCCCTGCATGTCTCGAACCTGATGATCATGTGCGATAAATGTAATGCGCCCGTGCGCATGGGCAAGCTCAGGCTGGAAGACGGGCGCAGCGTGCGCGTTTGCCGCCGCTGCAAGGAACAGCTCGATAGGTGAATCATGGCGACGCGATTGAAGGAACGCTACGAGCGCGAGGTGCTGCCCGCGTTGATGAAGGAGATGGGCTACCAGAACCGCTGGCAGACGCCGCGGCTCGACAAGATTGTCATCAACATCGGTCTGGGCGAGGCCATTCAAAACGCCAAAGCCCTGGATGTCGCGGTGGAAGAGCTGTCCACGATTGCCGGGCAGAAGCCGGTGATCACGAAGGCGCGCAAGGCGATCGCCAACTTCAAGCTGCGCGAAGGGATGCCCATCGGCTGTATGGTGACCTTGCGGGGGAATCGGATGTACGAGTTCTACGACCGCCTGGTGAACGTGGCGTTGCCGCGCGTCCGCGACTTCAAAGGCGTGTCGGATCGCTCGTTCGACGGCCGCGGCAACTACGCCCTGGGCGTGCGCGAGCAAATCATCTTCCCGGAGATCGACCTGGACAAGCTGGAGAAAGTGCGCGGCCTCACCGTGTGCATCAACACCACTGCCCGGACTGACGCCGAAGGCAAAGCGCTGCTGAAGGCGATGGGGATGCCCTTTCGCAGCTAGGAGAACGACGTGGCAAAGACGTGTCTACGCATCAAGGCCCAACGGCCGCCGAAGTTCAAAGTCCGCGGCTACAACCGCTGCCCGCTGTGCGGACGGCCGCGCGCCTTCTATCGCCGCTTCAAGATGTGCCGCCTCTGCCTGCGGCTGCTGGCGCGCAAAGGGGAGATCCCCGGCTTGACCAAAGCAAGCTGGTGATGGTGCGCCGATGGGAATGACCGATCCGATCGCCGACCTGCTGACGCGCATCCGCAACGCCGCACATGCGCGCAAAGAACAAGTCGATGTCCCGTGGTCGAGGGTGAAGGCGCGTATCGTCGAGGTGTTGACCGCCGAGGGGTATCTGAAGGAACACAGCGTCGTCGAGCAGGACGGGCACCGCGTCCTGCGGGTGTGGCTGAAGTACGACGGCCAGAACCGCCCGGTGATCGTCGGCTTGAAGCGAGTGAGTCGCCCCAGCCTCCGCATCTACGTCGGGGCGCGTGAGATTCCGGCGATCCGGCGCGGCCTGGGCGTCAGCATCCTGTCGACGCCAGCCGGGATCGTCACCGATCGCGACGCTCGCAAGCTGCACGTCGGCGGCGAGCTCGTGTGCTCGGTGTGGTAGGGAATACATGTCGCGCGTAGGAAAATTGCCGATCCCGATTCCGGCCGGCGTGAAGGTCCAGGTCGCCGACGGCGTGGTGCGCGTGGAGGGGCCCAAGGGCAAGCTGGAGCACCGGCTGCCGTCCGTCGTCACCGTCGACGTCAGCGACGGCACACTGAAGGTGGCGCGCGCGGACGACTCGCGTCAAACCCGCGCGCTGCATGGGCTGACACAGCGCATCGTGGGAAACATGGTGCGCGGCGTGCACGCCGGCTTCTCGCGCAACCTCGAGATCGTCGGCGTCGGCTACCGCGCCGAGGCCAAGGGGCAGTCGCTGCAGCTGAGCTTGGGGTACTCACACCCGATCCTCTTCCAGTTGCCGCCCGGGGTGCAGGCGCGCACCGAACGCCCGACATCCATCACCTTGGAGAGTATCGATCGGCAACTGCTCGGGGAGACCGCGGCGATGATCCGCCGGCTGCGGCCACCGGAGCCGTACAAGGGGAAGGGGATCAAGTACGTCGAAGAAGTACTGCGCCGCAAAGCCGGCAAGGCAGCCGGAGCGGCGGGAGGAAGCTGAGCATGGCAACCGCGCAAACGGCTTTGGCACGCCAGCGCCGGCAGGAACGCGTCCGCCGCCGTGTGCAGGGCACCGACGCCCGCCCGCGGCTGTGCGTGTTCCGCAGCGGCAAGCATATCTACGCCCAAATCATCTCCGATGAAACGGGACGCACACTGGCTGCGGTGTCGACGCTCTCGCCAGCCATCAAGGCCAGTGTCAAACGTACCGGCAACTGCAATGCGGCGAAGGAGATCGGCACGGCCATCGCGCGCCTCTGCCAAGAGCGCGCCATTCGTGCGGTGGTCTTCGACCGCAATGGGTTTCTCTATCACGGTCGGGTGAAGGCGCTGGCGGAGGCCGCGCGCGCAGCCGGTCTGGAGTTTTAGCAGCATGTCGGACTTGGAAACCCGCAGCGACCAACACGTCCGCCGGAGGCCTCCGGAGTGCGGGCGGGAGCGGGCCATAGAAGGGACGCCGGCCGCCGGCCCTAGGGCTCCACGTAAGGACACAGCATGGCAGTAGGCAGAGGCAGAGAACGAATCGAAAGCCACGGCGTCGAGCTGAAGGAAAAGGTCGTGCAGATCAACCGCGTCGCCAAGGTGGTCAAGGGCGGCCGGCGGTTCAGCTTCAGCGCCCTGGTGGTCGTGGGTGACGGCGCGGGACGCGTCGGCTTTGGCTTGGGCAAGGCCAACGAGGTCCCGGAAGCGATCCGCAAAGCGATCGAGCGTGCCAAGAAGACGCTGGTCAGCGTGCCGCTCGTCGACGGAACCATCCCCTACGAAGTGCAAGGCCGGTTCGGTGCCGGTCACGTGCTGCTGCGGCCGGCGGCGGATGGCACCGGTGTAATCGCCGGCGGCGGTGTGCGTGCGGTGGTCGAGTTGGCGGGCGTGCGCAACGTGCTGACCAAGTGCATCGGCTCCAACAATCCGCACAATATGGTGAAGGCGGCGATGCATGCGCTCACCGAGCTCCGCCTTCCGGAGGACATTGCCGCACTGCGCGGCAAGAGCCTCGAGGAAATCCGCGGGTGAAACGATGGCGGAACCGAAGATGCTGAAGGTCACGCTGCGCCGGAGCCCAATCGGGTCGACCCAACGGCAACGCCAGACGCTGCGCGGCCTCGGCTTGACGCGCGTTGGCCAGACGGTGATTGTACACGAAAACGCCCCCACGCAGGGGCGTATCCGGGCGGTGCAGCACCTGGTCGAGGTAAACAGCTAAATGGATCTCTCCAACCTGGCGCCGGCTCCTGGCGCCACCAAGAAACGCAAACGCGTTGGCCGCGGCCCCGGATCGGGCCACGGCAAGACGTCGGCGCGCGGGCACAAAGGCCGCGGCGCGCGCTCCGGGGGCAACACCCCCCCGGGTTACGAAGGCGGCCAGATGCCCCTGCAGCGCCGCTTGCCAAAGTTCGGCTTCCACAACCCGTTCCGTCGAGAGTTCAGCATCGTCAATCTTGGCCAACTCGAAGCGCGCTTCGAGGCCGGCGCGGTGGTGGACGGCGACGCGCTGCGTGCATCCGGGCTGATCCGCAACCTGAAGCGACCCATCAAGATTCTCGCGGACGGAACGCTGTCGAAGGCCCTCACTGTGAAGGCCCACAAGTTCAGCGCTGCCGCAGTTCAACGGCTGCAAGCCGCCGGTGGCAGTGCCGAGGTCATCGCTCGTGGTTGAAGGGTTTGCAAACGCGTCGAGAATTCCGGAGCTCCGGCGACGGTTGTTGTTCACGTTCGCCATGCTGGCGGTGTACCGCGTCGGTGTCGCCGTGCCGACGCCCGGTATCGACGGCAAAGCCCTGGCGCAGTTCTTCGAGCAGGCGCGCAACACCATGTTCGGGCTCGTCAACCTGTTCTCCGGTGGCGCGCTGGAAAGGTTCTCGATTTTTGCGCTGGGAATCATGCCCTACATCAGCGCCTCCATCATCCTGCAGTTGCTCACCGTCGTCATCCCGTACCTCGAGCGCCTGTCCAAGGAGGGCGAAGCGGGCCGGCGCAAGATCACTCAATACACGCGCTATGGGACGCTCCTGCTGTCCATCGTGCAGGGACTGTTCATCAGCGTGGGCATCGAAAAGATCGAGGCGCCAGGCGGCGGCTCGGTCGTCTTTCATCCGGGCTGGAGTTTCCGCGCGATGACCGTGCTCACGCTCGCCTGCGGTACGGTGTTCATCATGTGGCTCGGCGAGCAGATCTCCGAGCGCGGCATTGGCAACGGCATCTCATTGATCATCTTCACCGGCATTGTCGCCGCATTCCCGTCGGCGGCGGCCACCACCTTCGAGTTCGTACGCGAAGGTGAGATGGGTTTGCTGGTGCTGATCGGCCTGCTTGCCTTCATGGTGTTGGTTATCGGTGTGATCATCTTCATGGAACGCGGGCAACGGCGCGTGCCGGTGCAGTACGCCAAGCGGGTTGTCGGCCGCCGTATGTACGGCGGCCAAAGCTCCCATTTGCCGCTGAAGGTCAACACCTCGGGTGTCATTCCGCCCATCTTTGCGTCGTCGCTGCTTGTCTTCCCGGGAACCATAGCCAGCTTCGTCGATCATCCATGGGCCCGCGCCATGTCCGCATATCTGATGCCGGGCAGCTTCCTGTACGACGTGCTGTATGTCGCGCTGATAATTTTCTTCTGCTACTTCTATACGGCGGTGACCTTCAACACGACCGACGTCGCCGACAACATGAAGAAATTCGGAGGCTATATTCCCGGTATCCGGCCCGGTCAGCGCACCGCCGAGTACATCGACCGTATCCTGGTGCGCATCACCCTCGGGGGTGCGATCTACGTGGCGACCGTGTGCGTGCTACCCTCCATCCTCATCCAACGGTTCAACGTACCGTTCTACTTCGGCGGCACCGCACTGCTGATAGTGGTCGGCGTTGCGCTCGACACCATCGCCCAAATCGAAACGCACATGCTCACGCGCAGTTACCAAGGCTTCATGAAGCGTGGCCGGTTGCGCGGCCGGCGTGGTTGAGCGAGTTGCACAGGTGCGCATTATCCTCATGGGTCCCCCGGGGGCGGGCAAGGGGACACAAGCCGAGCTATTGCGGGAGCGATTCAACGTGCCACATATTTCGTCCGGCGATCTCCTACGCAGCGCGGTGAAGCGCAAGACCGCGTTGGGCATGCAAGCCAAGCGCTTCATGGACCGGGGAGAACTCGTGCCCGACGACGTGCTGATGGGCACCATCGAGGAACGCTTGCGGGGTGACGATAGCGCCAAGGGCTTTATCCTGGATGGGTTCCCGCGCACCGTCGCCCAGGCAGACGCACTCACCGCCTTGCTCAAAGAGGGCGGCACGCCCATCGATCACGTTGTCAGCTTAGCGGTACCGCGCGACGAGGTGGTCAAACGCCTGAGCGGCAGGCGGACGTGTCGCGAGTGCGGCGCCCTGTACCACATCATTTTCGATCCACCGAGCAACGCCGGCATCTGTAACAAGTGCAACGGCGACCTGTACCAGCGCGACGACGATCAGGAGGACACCATTCTTGCCCGCCTCGACGTCTATGACCGGCAGACGGCGCCCGTGCTGGCCCTGTATCGGAAACAGGGACTGCTGCGCGCAGTGGATGGCATCGGCAGCCGAGACCAGGTCTTTGGCCGACTGCTGGCCGCCGTGGCAGACGCATGATCACACTGAAGACACCGGACGAGATCGAGATCATGCGCGCTGCCAACGTCATCGTCGCCGAGGTGCTGAGCGAGCTGCGCCGCCGCGTGCAACCAGGGGTGACGACCGCCGACCTCGATCGCATCGCCGAGGACATGACCCGACAGCGCGGTGCGACGCCCGCGTTCAAAGGCTACGCACCCGCCGGCCGCGTGTTCCCGCGCAGCGTGTGCACGTCGATCAATGACGAGGTGGTCCATGGGATTCCATCGGAACGTCGCGTTTTGCGCGAGGGCGACCTCATCGGGCTGGACTTCGGCGTGTGCTACGAGGGTTTCTACGGCGACGCGGCGGTGACCGTAGCCGTGGGGCAGGCCGACCCCGAGGCGGAACGCCTCATGCAGGTCACGGAAGAGGCGCTGTGGGCGGGTATTGAGCAAGTCCGTCCCGGCAAACGACTCGGCGATGTCTCCGCTGCGATCCAAGAGCGCGTCGAGCGCGACGGTTTCTCCGTGGTGCGCGAGTTCGTCGGCCACGGCATCGGCCGCCGCCTGCATGAAGAACCGCAGGTGCCCAACTTCGGGAAACGCGACCGTGGCGTGCGCCTACGCGAGGGGATGGTGCTGGCGATCGAACCCATGGTGAATGCCGGCGCGCCCGACGTCCGCGTCAAGGAGGATGGCTGGACAGCGGTCACCATCGACGGACGCCGCTCTGCCCACTTCGAACACTCCGTGGCCGTCACCGAACGCGGGCCGTATGTGCTCAGTCAGCTCTAACCTCGAGACGGGAGTGTGACGTGAAAGTTCGAGCTTCAGTGAAACCGATTTGCAAGAAGTGCAAGATCGTCCGGCGCGCCGGCGTGGTGCGTGTGCTGTGTAGCAACCCCCGCCACAAGCAGCGGCAGGGCTAGGCGTCTGAGACGGGACGGAACGAGGGACTATGGCACGTATCGCAGGAGTGGATCTGCCGCGCAACAAACGCATGGAGGTCGCCCTGACCTACATTTTCGGTATCGGCAAGCCATCGGCGCGCCGCATCCTGGCGGAGGCCGGCGTCGATCTGAATAAGAAGAGCGACGCCGTCAGCGACGACGAGTTGGTCAAACTCCGACAGATCATCGAAGGGCAGAAGGTGGAAGGCGACCTGCGCCGCGAGGTGGCCATGAGCATCAAGCGCTTGATGGATATCGGCTCGTACCGCGGCCTGCGCCACCGCCGCAATCTGCCGGTGCGTGGCCAGCGAACGCATACCAATGCGCGCACGCGCAAGGGACCGCGGCGCGCGATCGCCGGGAAAAAGGCGCCGCCACCGAAGGGCTAAGACACCGGAGAACTGACATATGGCGAAAGACGAGAGTGCAGCGAAACCCGCGGCGGCTGCCACCGCAGCGCCGAAGCGGCGCAAGACCAAGAAGATGGTGAGTGAAGGCGTGGCGCACATCCACTCAACCTTCAATAACACCATCATCACCATTACCGACCCGGTCGGAAATGTCGTGGCCTGGTCGAGCGCGGGGTCCGTGGGGTTCAAAGGCTCGCGCAAGGGGACACCCTTTGCCGCGCAGCTGGCGGCGGAGAACGCGGCGAAGAAGGCAATGGAATACGGGTTGCGCACGGTGCAGGTTTTCGTGAAGGGCCCGGGCGCGGGCCGGGAGTCGGCGCTGCGCTCGCTGCAGGCTGCCGGATTCGCCGTCAGTCTGATCAAGGATGTCACGCCGATCCCGCACAACGGGTGCCGGCCGCCCAAGCGCCGCCGGGTGTGACAAGGAGGGCGATCGTTGGCTCGCTATACGGAATCGGTCTGCCGGCTCTGCCGGCGTGAAGGCTTGAAGCTCTTCCTCAAGGGCGAACGCTGCTACACGGACAAGTGCGCCATCGAGCGCCGCAACTACCCACCCGGTGAGCACGGCCAGGGACGCAGCAAGTTCTCCGAGTACGCGGTCCAACTGCGCGAGAAGCAGAAGGTGAAGCGCATGTACGGCCTCATGGAGGCGCAGTTCCGCCGCTACTTCCATATGGCCGAGGCGTCGCGAGGCATCACCGGCGAGACGCTGCTGCTGTTGCTGGAACAGCGACTCGACAACATGATCTATCGCATGGGGTTCGCGACGTCGCGCGCCGAAGCGCGCCAGCTCGTGCGTCACGGCCATTTCCTGGTCGACGGGCGCAAGGTCGATGTCCCCTCGTACCTGCTGCAGCCGGGCCAGGCCGTCACCGTGCGCGAGAAGAGCCGCTCGGTGACCCGCATCCTGGAAGCGATGGAACAGGCGGAACGCCGCGGCGTCCCCGACTGGCTCGAGGTGCAGCGCGAGGCCTTCAGCGCCCGCGTGAAGGCGCTGCCGACCCGGGCCGACCTGACCATGCCGATCAACGAGAAGCTCGTCGTGGAGCTGTACTCGAAGTAAGCCACTCACGAAGCACTGGAGGTTTTACACTATGCTGCCGCAACGAAACTGGCGCGATCTGATCAAGCCAAAGAAGCTCGATGTCGAGGATAAGAACGTCTCGGCGACCTATTGCAAGTTCGTCGGCGAGCCGTTTGAGCGCGGCTTCGGGGTCACGGTCGGTAACTCTCTACGCCGCGTCCTGCTCTCGTCGCTGCAGGGTGCGGCGATCTCCGCGGTGCGTATCAAGGGCGTCCTCCACGAGTTTTCCACGCTGCCGGGCGTCCGCGAGGACGTCACCGACATCGTCCTCAACCTGAAAGAGGTGCGCGTCAAGCTGCTGGACGGTAGCCAGGAGAGCGCCCGCATCGAGGCCAAGGGCGAGGGCGAGATCAAAGCCGGTGACATCAAGGCGGGTCCCAACGTAGAGATCCTCAATCCCGAGCAACACATCGCCACGCTGTCCAAGGAAGGCAAGCTGGACATGGACCTGACCATCAAGACCGGGCGTGGTTACGTTCCCGCGGAACGCAACAAGGACGAAGGCGCACCGGTCGGCACCATCCCGATCGACGCCATCTTCTCCCCGATCCGCAAGGTCAACTACACCGTGACCAACGCCCGCGTCGGCCAGCGCACGGACTACGACAAGCTCAACCTGGAGGTGTGGACCGACGGCAGCGTGCGGCCCGACGACGCACTGGCATACGCGGCGCGCATCCTGCAGGATCAGCTGGCTATCTTCATCAACTTCGAGGAAGCGCCGGAGGCCGCCGAAGCCGCCGAGGAAGCGCATCCCGGGCTCAACGAGAACCTGTTCCGCAGCGTCGCCGAGCTGGAACTGTCGGTGCGCTCGGCGAACTGCCTGCAGAACGCTGGCATCAAGTACATCGGCGAACTGGTGCAGAAGACTGAGGCCGAGATGCTGAAGACCAAGAACTTCGGCCGCAAGTCGCTGAACGAGATCAAGGAGATCCTGCACGAGATGGGTCTCGACTTCGGCATGCGCATCGAGAACTTCCCGCCACGCGCGGAACTCGATCGCCGTTGGGCGAAGGACAAAGAAAGCGCGTAGGCCAATAGCCGATCGCGGAATGCGGATTGCGGAATTTCAGGAACAGGAATCCGCAATCCGCAATCCGCATTCCGCAATAAGCGAGTTGGACCATGAGACACCTGAAGGCTGGACGAAAACTGAATCGTAGTTCCGCGCACCGTAAGGCCCTCTTCCGAAACCTGGTGACGTCGCTGATCGAACACGAGCAGGTGCGAACCACCGACGCCAAGGCAAAGGAACTGCGCCGCATTGCCGACCGTATGATCACCCTCGGCAAGCGCGGCAGCCTGCACGCGCGGCGACAGGCGCTGGCCTACATGCGCCGTCGCAGTGCCGTGACCAAGCTCTTCGACGAAGTAGCGGGGCGCTTTAGAGAGCGCGCCGGCGGCTACACACGCGTGGTCAAGATCGGCCACCGCCACGGCGATGCCGCACCGATGTCCGTCATCGAGTTGACCGACCGCGGCGAAGCGGCGAAGGCAGAAGCCGAGAAGAAGCGCGAACGGCGGCGCCGCCGAGCGGAGAAGAAGGCCTCCTCGACCGGGACCCCGCCCGTGAGCTAGGGCCTGCGGCCGGCGTCATTTCCACGGCCCGCTCCCTCCTTCGACGGGCTCAGGACAGGGTTGGGTCGCTGCAGGATTCCAAGTCCGACAGGTTGGTAGCGCGTCGCGCCCGAGACGCGACCGCCGCCGCACTTGTCACGGATCAGCTCGGCTCGATCCACAAGATGGCGTTCGGCGTTTCCAGCAGCCATGGCACGCTGCCAGGGTGCGGCGGGCGCAGGTGCTCAGACCTCAGGACGATACGCATCGGCAGTTCGGTGCGCAGGAAGTCCTCGAGCGCGAACCAGCGCTGCAACGCATCTGCGAGCACCGCCTGGTTGCCGGCCGGGGCGACGATGCCCTGCATGGCGACAAACACGACGGGCCCGTGAAAACGCCCGGAGAGGCGGTTGTTGCGCTTGTGGATGCTGAGGATGACGCCGCTCGTGATCGATCGTCCAAGTACGCTGATGTGACACAAGGGGAACACGAGCCGCCCGTCTTCTACGAGCTGCGCGACCCATGCCGGCGCGATGTCCCCGGCGCCGGCACTCACGAGAATACGGTCGAATGGCGCCGCCTCCGGGACGCCGACGGCGCCGTCACCTTCGCGGACCGTGACGTTTGTGTACCCGGCGCGCGCCAAGAAGGCCGCGCTCATCTTCGCGAGATCGGGCTCGTACTCGACGCCGACGACGGTGCCGCGCTCGCCCGCCAACTCCGCCAGGATCGCCGTGTAGTACCCCGAGCCGGTGCCGACGTGGAGCAGCCGCATGCCCTCGGTCGGAGCCAGGAGCTCGATCTGCATGGCGACGACGCTCGGTGTGCCGCAATTGATGCTCTTCTCCCGCTTCAGCACGACGAGGTTGTCAACATACACGCGCGCCGGATCGTCGGTCTCGATCAGTTCGCTGAGTAGGGGATCCATCGGCAGCACGAACGGATGCGGCAGGAAGGCGTGGCGCGGCACGGTACGGAACGCCCGCTCGACGGCGGGCGTCTGGATGACGTGGCGCGCCACGAGGTCGTCGACCATGGCGTTGCGCGCGTCGCTTATGGTCTGTGCATCGCTCACACGCTTTCCAAGATGGTGGCCGATCCTTGCCCCATGCCACCGCAGATGGTTGCCAGACCGAACCGCGTGCCACGCCGGCGCATCTCGAGCGCCAGCGTGCCGACCAAGCGCGCGCCCGATGCACCCACGGGATGCCCGATCGCGCAGGCGCCGCCGTTGACGTTGATCTGCTCGGCGGCGCGGTCGCGCATCTTGAACTCACGCATCAGCGCCAGCGGCGCACACGCGAACGCTTCATTCACCTCGATCAAGCCGAGGTCTTCCATGCCCAGCCCCGAGCGCTCGAGCGCCGCGCGCGTCGCGGGAATCGCCGAGTAGATGAGATCAGTGGGTGGACAGGCGCCCGCAGCGATGGTGTGGATGCGCGCCAGCGGCTTGATGCCGAGGGCGTCGGCGCGGGCGCGCGACATGACCATGCACACCGCTGCACCGTCGGCCTGACCGGAGGACGTGGCCGCGGTGATCCGCCCGTCGGGGCGGTAGACGGGGGCGAGTGCGGCGATTTTTTCCAAGCTCGTGTCGGCGCGTGGTCCCTGATCGTAGTCGATGCGCACCGCCATGCCGTCGGGAAGCAACCCATCGACGGGCACGATCTCGTCCTTGAAGCGGCCCGCTCGCATCGCGGCGATGGCGCGCTGGTGGCTCTGCAGCGCCCATTCATCCATCTCGCGCCGCGCGATGTTCAACTGGTCGCACAGCCGCTCGGCACCCTGACCGCCGTTGAGGTCGATGAGGTTGATCATCTCGGCCATCTTCGGATTCGGATTCATCGTCGACAACATGGTTCCCGCTTCTTTGATGACGTCGTCCATGTGCATGCCATCCCTGATGACCGGGATGCGGAAGTGGGTCATGCTGTCGAGCCCGCCGGCGATGTAGATGTCGCCGAGGCCGCACTGCACGTTCATGGTGGCGATGTGCACGGACATCATCGCGGTGGTACAGGCGCGTTCGATGCTGAGACCGATGACATGGGGCGGAAAGCCCGCGAGGAAGGGAATCGCCGTGCCGGGGTGTGCTTGCTCGCCCATCATCTCAACGGCGCCGAGGATGATGCCGTCAACGTCTCGGGCCGCGACCCCGGTGCATTCCAGAATCTCGCGCAGGACGATGACTGCGAGGTCGTCGGAACGCACCTTGCGAAAAAACCCCCGCTGCGGGTCCGCCTTGCCAAACGGCGTCCGTACATACCCTGCCAGCACCGCCTCTCTCAGCTCACGCATCGTGCAGCTCCGTTCTCGTTCCTCTCCACGCCGAGACGCGCTTCAGTCGTCGCGGATGCGCACGCCGCTGGTGGCCACGGCTCCTTCGTGAGGTCAGCCATGATCGGACACTTGCTGCCCTCCAAGTATCCGTGCAACGGGTGCGCGTCAATGGCGGAGAGCGGCGAACAGGTGCGCGGCATCGCGGCCCATTCCTCCATCCTCGATCGCTCCGCGTGGGTGCAACGGCGCGCGGCGACGGCTGTTTGAACCGGCCGACGTGGCCTTTCGGTCTTGCAATGGTCATGCACATTCGCCGATAATGCCCGAGATGCCCCTCCATGTGCCGAGGCTCCCCGGTGCAGGGGACCGGATTGTCGTCAAGGAGATGCTGTTCGTTGTTACATGCGGCTCGGTTGATGTGCGCGGCTCGAGCGCGCACTCCACACGGCCTCGGCGCTCCCGAACGGAGGTTTGCGATGATACCACAGCGATGGATTGAAGCGTATCTGCGCGTGCTCCTGCGCTATCGGGTGACGATGACGCTGCTGGTTGCCGGGCTGACGCTGTTCTTCGCGTTCGGGGTCACCAAGATCCGGCTGCACACGGACTTCTTTGACTTCTATCCACGACGCCATCCCTACATCCGCTTCTACAACGAGTTCCGCCGGATGTTCGGCACGGCCAACGTGATGAACGTGATTCTCGAGGTCAAGCACGGGGACATCTACAACCCGGCGACCCTGCAGAAGCTCGATCGCATCACCAAGTTCATGATCAACACCAAGGGCGTGGTGCCGTATCAGATCCAATCCATCGCCCATCCGGCAGTGAACAGCGCCACGGTCCGGCAGGGAGCGGTGGAGGTGCGCCCGATCTTCTACCCCGGCGTCCCGCAAACCCAGGAGGACGCGGAGCGCGTGCGCTTCGCCGTCTATGCGAACCCGAACATTCGCGGCGTGTTCGTCGCCAACGACGACACGGCCGCGGTCGTCAACACCGGCTTTTGGGAAGAAGCGCTCGACTTCCGTTATCTCTACGACCGCATGACGGAGCTGCAGCGCACGGAGGAAGACGCCAATCACACAATCTACATCACCGGCTTCCCGTGGCTGTATACGTCCGTGCTGCAGTACACGAACCAGCTGCTGTACGTCTTTGGACTCACGGTGCTGGCGCTGTCGTTCCTGCTCCTCTCGTACTTCCACACCTGGACCGGCATCTGGGTGCCGATCTTTTCTGGGATTCTCTCCTGCGTCTGGGGGTTGGGAATTGCCGCCCTCCTCGGGTTCAACCTCGACCCGCTGGTCCTCGTCATCCCGATCTTCCTGACGGCGCGCGCCCTCAGTCATTCGGTGCAGTCCATGGACCGCTACCACGAGGAGTACTACCGGCTGAAGGATCGCCACCAAGCCATCGTCGAATCGTACTCGCATCTGTTCGAGCCGGCCATGTCGGGCATCGTGGCTGACGGCATGGGTTTGCTCATCGTCGCCGTGGCGCCGATCCCGCTCATTCAAAAGGTCGCCATCTTCGCCAGCTTCTGGATCGTCTCGATCTTCGTCAGCGTTGTGACCCTGCACCCGATCATCCTCTCGTACATCAAGCCGCCACCGGAGCGGACGGAACACTCACTGGAGACTGCGCCCGTCAACATCTGGGTGGCGCGAGGCATCGTGTGGGGGGTGGTTGCCCTGGCCGTGGCTCTGAACATGGCGGGGTACGTGCCCGCGGTGCGCCTCCCGGGCCTGGGCGTGGTGCCCTCGGCAATGATCACGTTCTTGCTCACGTCGCCCGCGCTCGCGTGGTACTGGAGCCATTTCGGGGAGCGCGCCTATGAGGCGTGGACGCGCTACGCCATTGCGGCAACCCAGGGATCCCGCCGCTGGGTCGTGGTCGCCCTGACTTTAGCGCTGTTCTTCATCTTGCCGATCTGGGGATGGACGCTGAAGGTCGGCGACATGACGCCCGGCGCGGCGTTGCTCTTCCGGGACCACCCGTACAACGTTGCCTACCGCAAGCTGAACGAGAAGTTCCTCGGCGGCAGTCAGCTCATCGTCATCGCCGACACCATGAAGCCAGACGGCGTCAAGGGTGAGGGTGCCCTCACCGCGATGGATGAACTGGCCGACCATATGATGCGGGTCAAGGGTGCCAGCGGCTCGATCACCATCGTCGATCTCGTCAAGCAACTGGAGCGACTGCAGCACGAAGGCGATCCGCGCTGGGGCCTGGTACCAACCAACCCGAAGGAGATCGGGCAAGTCATCTACACCTTCACGCAAAACGCCGCGGTCGGTTCGTTGAGCTATTTCATGGATCCCAGCGCGCGTTATGGATCGATCATCACGCTGTTCCGCGAGTACTCGCACGACACCATCATGAACTCGATCGCCTGGGCCAAGGAGTTCGCCAACAAGTATGCCGGCGGCGACGTGCAATTCCGCTTCGCCGGCGGCCTGTTCGGTATCCTGGCAGCGGTCAACGAGGCCGTGGAGAACTCATATTGGCTGAACTTGGGCATGATCTTCGTGGTTGTGTTCTTCTGCCTCTATCTCACCTACGGCTCGTTCTACGCGGCGGGCATCCTGATCATACCGGTAATCCTGTCCCAGCTCGCGGCCGAGGCGATGATGGTGCTGATGCACATCGACCTCAACGTCAACTCCCTACCGATTGCTGCGGCGGGCGCAGGGGTGGGCGTGGACTACGGGATTTATCACTTCAGCCGCATGATCGATGCCTATGACGAGGTTGGCGATCTCGACGAAGCCATCGACTACGCCACCGCCACCACTGGTAAGGCTATCATCTTCACCGGAACGACGATGATCGCGGGCACCGGCTTCTTCTGGCTGTCCGATCTGAAGTTCCTCGCCGAGATGGGCTTGCTGCTCTCACTGCTCATGACGTTCAACAAGTTCGGTGCGTTGATTGCCGTGCCGGCATTTGTGAAAGTGCTGCGTCCGAAGTTCCTCACCGGCCGGGTGTCCAAGCGTCCGGCCACAGAGCTCCGCGCCGCCGTTGCCAGCTAGGCGCCCGGCGCATACTGGGAAGACGATGAAAAGGTCCCGACGCTTGGACCTGATCCTCTCCACAGTGGCTCGCGACTTCATCCGTGCCGTCGCGGAGGGGTTCGGCGTTGGAGTTGCCGTGACTTACAGAGAGCTGCTGACCGCAAAGGCCGGGCTGTTCTGCCGTCCGGTTCTGCGGCGCTACAGCCTTCGTGAAATCGAGTCGATCGAATTGCGCGGCGGCAAGAACGTCAACCGTCTCCTGGTCGAAGTCGGGGGCCGGCAACCGGCGACCGTGATGGTACTCTACGGAACCAGCGCGGCGGCGGACTTTGAGAACTTGGTTGCCACCGTGAGCCGTCTATCGCGCCGCCGGCGTAGCGCCGGCCGCCGACCCCTGCCGCGCCGTCGGCTTGAAGTCGGACACTACGAGGATCGCCAGCCGAGCACGTCGGCCATGCCGTAGCGGCCGACCGGTTGTTGTGCCAACCAGAGCGCGGCCCGGATGGCGCCGCGTGCCAGGCAGTCACGGCTTTGTGCGCGGTGCGTCAGCTCGATGCGCTCGCCCATGCCGGCGAAGATGACGGTGTGATCGCCGACGACGTCTCCACCGCGTAGGGCAATGACGCCGATCTCGCGCTGGCGGCGTTGGCCGACGAGCCCCTCGCGTCCGTAGACCGCATCGGTCGCCAATGTGCGGTTCGTGGCTTCGGCAACGGCCTTGGCCAGCGCCAGCGCGGTCCCGCTCGGCGCGTCGACCTTCATGCGATGATGGATCTCGACGATCTCCGGATCGAACTCGGAGCCGAGCGCCAGCGCGGTCTCACGCGCGATCCGCTGCAGCACGGCGATGCCCACGCTCATGTTCGGTGCAATCACGCAACGCGTCTGCGGCGCGAGCCGATCCACTTCGGCTTGCTGCTGGACGCTGAAGCCGGTCGAGCCAATGACAATCGGGCTGTGCTTCTCGACCGCTGTGCGCAGATGTTCGAGCGCGGCGGTGGCATTGGTGAAGTCGAGCGCCACGGCGTCGGAGGTTGCGAGGGCTGCGAAGTCGTCGCTGATCAGCACCCCGAGCCTGCCGACGCCGGCCAACTCGCCGGCGTCCTTCCCGAGCGTTGGGTTGCCGGCGGCCTCGACGGCGCCGGCGAGTGTGGTGGCATCGTTCTGCGCGACGAGCGTTACTAGCGTGCGGCCCATCCGGCCGGCAGCACCACAGACGACGAGGCGCGTCATGAAACCCCTCCCTCTGGGACTGTCGATTTTCTCCGAGGCAGCCCCTCGATACGGCCCCTGAGAACCCTTCGACACGGCGCCAAACAAAGGGGCCTACTCAGGAGGGGCCTACTCGGGGCGAACGGATTTTCGGATCTTCTTCCGCACATACTGAACAGGTCACCCCGAGTAGCCGCCTTCTTTTGGCGGCGTATCGAGGGGCGCATCTGTTTATCGACTGGCCCCTCTGAGGAGGGCCGTTGATCGAAGTTGCGGCGTAGGGGCACGCCATGCCGTGCCCCTACGCCGCACATATGCGCGACTCGTTTCACAGCAACCCCGCTTGCTGCATCGCGGTGCGCAGCTTGGCGCGTGGTGCCTCGCTCATCGACAGCAAGGGCGGGCGCAGCTCGTCGCGACAGTACCCCATCATGGCAAGCGCTGATTTCACGCCGATCGGGTTGACTTCGGCGAACAGCGCACGGATCACCGGTAACATCGCGTAGTGCAGGCGGCGCGCTGTCGCCCAATCGCCGCGCAGACAGGCGGCTGTCATGTCGGCAGTCTGCCGGGGCATGAAGTTGGCCGTCACCGAGATCACCCCAACGCCGCCCACCGCCATGACCGGCAAGGTCAGCGAATCGTCGCCGCAATAGACCTCGATCTTGTCGCCGCACAAGCGGATGACTTCTTGCACTTCATCGAGCGAGCCAGTCGCTTCCTTCAAACCGATGATGTGTTCCAGGTCGGCGAGGCGCGCGATCGTGGTTGCCTCGATCTTCGACGCCGTCCGACCCGGGATGTTGTAGACAATCAGTGGGAAGCGCGTGGCCTCAGCGATCGCCTTGTAGTGGAGGTAGATGCCCTCCTGCGTCGGCTTGTTGTAGTAGGGCGAGATGAGCAGCGCCGCCGCGGCACCGGCTTCCTTGGCGGCGCGTGTCAGGCTGATGGCCTCGGCGGTCGAGTTGGAGCCCGTGCCGGCGATGACCGGCACGCGGCCCCTGGCAGCCTTCACGACGAGCCGCACGACCTCGGCGTGCTCCTGATGGGTCAGCGTCGCTGACTCTCCGGTGCTGCCGCACGGGACGAGACCAGAGACGCCGTTGGTGATCTGGAACTCAACCAGCCGTTCGAGTGCCTCGATGTCGATCTGCCCATCTCGAAACGGCGTGATGATCGCCGGCATTGAACCACTAAACATGCGCGCTCCTGTCATGTGACTTCACACTTCAATCTCTCCGCTGAACACTTCCTCGGCCGGGCCGGTCATGAACACGTGGTTGTCGGCGGCGTTCCATTCGATCTCCAGATCGCCGCCGCTTAGATGAATCGTCGCGCGGCGATCGGCTTTGTCGTTGAGCACCGCGGCGACCAGGACAGCGCACGCGCCGGTGCCGCACGCTGCGGTCTCGCCCGAACCGCGCTCCCACACGCGCATGCGCAGCTCGGTGCGCGCCAGGACCTGCGCGAACTCGGTGTTCACGCGCTTCGGGAAGAACGGATGATGTTCGAAGCGCGGGCCGATCTCGGCGAGAGGCAGGTCATCGGTGCTGGCGACGAAGATGACGCAGTGCGGGTTGCCCATCGCGACACACGTGACCTGGTACGTCTTGCCGTCCACCTCGAGCGGGGAGTTGATTACCCGCCCCTCGGCGGCGACGGGGATGCGCGGCCCATCGAGAAGCGGTTCGCCCATATCGACTGTGACCGCGTGCACGCGTCCGTCGCGCGTGTGCAGGCGGAGCGCTTTGACGCCGGCATCGGTGGCGATGTGCAGCGTGTCCTTGTGCACCAGCCCGTGCTCGTAGACGTATTTGCCGACGCAGCGAATGCCGTTGCCGCACATCGCGCCGCGGCTGCCGTCCGCGTTGTACATCTCCATGCGGCAGTCGGCCGTGTCGGACGGGCAGATGAGGATGACGCCGTCCGAGCCGATGCCGGTGTGCCGCGGGCTGACGCGGCGCGCGAGTGCGGCAGGATCGTCGACGGACGCAGCGAAACAGTCGACGTACACATAGTCGTTGCCGATGCCGTGCATCTTGGTGAAGCGCAGGCGGGCCATGTCACTGCAGCATGCCGGGGATGCTCTCCCCGCGAATCAAGTCGTCGAGCGTCTCGCGTTCACGAACCACATAGAAATTCTCGCCGTCCACCATCACCTCGGCGGGCCGCGGTCGCGTGTTGTAGTTGGACGCCATCACGAAGCCGTAGGCGCCGGCACTCATCACGGCGAGCAGATCACCCGGTGCGACCGGCAGAATCTCACGGTCCTTGGCAAAGAAGTCGCCGCTCTCGCACACCGGCCCGACGACATCGGCGATGATCTTCTTGCCGTCGCGCGGCATCACCGGCTGCAGTCCCTGGTAGGACCCGTAGAGTGCGGGACGGATCAAATCGTTCATTCCACCGTCGACGACGACGAAGTTCTTCTCGTCGGTGCCTTTCAAGTACAGCACCCGCGTGAGCAGAATGCCGGCGTTGCCGACGATGACACGCCCCGGCTCGAGCACCAGCGTCACATCCAGGCCGTGCAGCCCCGCGGCCACCGCGGCGGCGTAGTCGTGCGGTTGCGGCGGTTGCTCGTCGTTGTACGTGATGCCGAGGCCGCCACCCATATCGAGGTAGCGGATGTGGAACTGCTCCTGATGCAAGCGCTCGACGAGGTTGCGGATGCGCGACAGGGCATCAACGAACGGCGGTACGGTGGTGAGTTGTGAGCCGATGTGACAGTCGACGCCCGCGACTTCGATGTGTGGTAGCCCGCGGGCACGGCGGTAGTCTTCGATGGAGCGCTCGATGTGAATGCCGAACTTGCTCTGCTTCAATCCGGTCGAGATGTAGGGGTGCGTCTGCGGGTCCACGTCGGGGTTGACGCGCAACGCAACGCGCGCCTTCACGCCGACGGCGCCGGCCGCGGCGTTGATGGTATCCAACTCCGCGGACGACTCGACGTTGAACATCAAGATGCCGGCACGCAGCGCGTCGACGATCTCATCACGCGTCTTGCCGACACCGGAGAAGACGATCTTGCCGGGATCGCCACCGGCGCGCAGCACGCGAAACAGTTCGCCGCCCGACACGATGTCGAAGCCACTTCCAGCACGCGCGAAGGTACGCAGCACCGCAAGGTTCGAGTTGGCCTTCACCGAAAAGCAGATCAGGTGCGGGACCGATGCGAAGGCTTGGTCGAAAACCGTGTAGTGGCGCCGCAGCGTCGCCAGGCTGTACACGTAACACGGCGTACCGACGCGCGTGGCAATCTCGCGCAGCGGGACCCCCTCGGCGTGCAGTTCACCGTTGCGGTGTTGGAAGTAGTGCATTCCTCCCCTCGTTCGTCAGTGTGCGTTCGATGGTCACGGCGTTGGATGGCGCACTAAAGTACCGATCGACCGTGAAAGATACAACCCGGTAGCGGTACGCGACACCCAGGGTCACGTCGCGGTCGAGGTGCTTGAAGCGCTTGATCTGGCGGAAGCGATCGCGGTCCGTGACCGTGAGCTCGGCAATGCGTTGATAACTCAGTGCGTCACCAGTCGCCCGCTCTACCATGAACCCGCCCAGATCGGTCATCCGTGTCCCGTCGGCGTACAGCTGCGGGCGACTCCACGACAACTGGACGCCATCCACTACGTTACTGGCAGCGAGGTCTGCGAGCGGACGTGGAAGGACGTCTTCAGGAGCGCGTGGCGGTGCCGTGCGGCCGCAGCCGGCCGAAAGAAAAGGCAAAAGGCAAAGCGCAAAAGGCAAAAGGCAAAAGTAGGACGGAAGCAAACTCTTCACTTTTGACTTTTGCATTTTGACTTTTGCCTTTTGACTTGCGCTTCCTTCAGCTCCGGTGCCTGCGCAGCTGCCGCCGCACGTTGTCCGGCGATGTTCCGCCAATGGCGCGCCGCCGGCGAACCGCGGCGGCGGCGCTCAACCACTTCTTGACGTCGGCGCCGAAGCGCGGCGAGAAGCGGCGCAGCTCCGCGAGCGTCAGCTCCTCCAACCCGCGGCCCACCGTCAGGCAGTGACGGACAATGCCTCCGACTACACCATGAGCGTCGCGGAACGGCACGCCCTTGGTTGCCAGATAGTCCGCCAACTCGGTTGCGAGCGTGAAGCCGGCCGTGGCGGCAGCACCCATGCGGTCACGCCGCACGCGCAACTGTGGCAGCATCGCGCTCAGGATGGCCAGGCTGCTCTCGATGGTGTCGACGCTGTCGAAGACCGGTTCCTTGTCCTCCTGCAGATCGCGGTTGTAGGTCATCGGCAGACCCTTCAGCGTCGTCAGCAGACTCATCAGGTTGCCGTACAGCCGGCCGGTCTTGCCGCGAATCAGCTCGGCGACATCGGGGTTCTTCTTCTGCGGCATGATGGAGCTGCCCGTGGCAAAGGCGTCCGGCAGCTCGACGAAGCCGAACTCTTGAGAGGACCACAGGATGAGATCCTCGGCGAAGCGGCTGAGGTGCATGCCCAGGATGGCGCAGGCGGCGAGGAACTCCGCTGCGAAATCGCGATCGCTGACGGCGTCCATGCTGTTTGCGCTGACGGCGCGAAAGCCGAGGCGACGCGCTACATACGCGCGGTCGATCGGGAAGGTCGTTCCGGCGAGAGCGCCCGAACCGAGGGGCAGCACGTCGAGGCGTGAGCGGCAGTCGTTGAAGCGGCCAGCATCACGTGCCAGCATTTCCGCGTAGGCCAGACAGTGGTGCGCAAACAGCACGGGCTGCGCGGGCTGGAGATGCGTGTAGCCGGGCAGAATCACGTCGGCGTGGCGCGCTGCCAAGGTCGCCAACGCGCGCCGCAGGCGGTCGAGGCCGGCGCGAATCGTGGCAATCTCGTCGCGCAAGAAGAGGCGCAGGTCGAGCGCCACCTGGTCGTTGCGGCTGCGCGCCGTGTGCAGTTTGCCACCGACATTTCCCAGCTTGTCGATCAACCGGCGCTCGACCGCCATGTGAATGTCTTCATCAGCGGGAGACGAGCGGAACCTGCCGTTGTCAAACTCAGCTTTGATCTGCCGTAAAGCGGCGATGATGCGGGTGCCGTGCGCGCGCGGGATGATCCGTTGGCGTGCCAACATCTCACAATGGGCGATGCTGCCGGCGATGTCATGTGCATAGAGGCGCCGGTCGAACGGGTACGACGTCGTGAACGACTCGACCAGCTGATGCGTCGGTTCGGCGATGCGTCCGGCCCACGCCTTGTGCAGCCGCTGCGACATGCGGCGCACCTTAGCGAAAAGCCAGGCGCAAATGAAAGTCCATTGCCACGGACGTGGAAGCTAATGCCAGGAGCGCCCGCGCGACTGCCGCTGGTCCGGATGTGATCGCCGGTAGGGGAACTGCCGTGCGGCGCCGCGCGGCACACGGCTCTCTCAGAGCGTGACTAGCAGCCTGTCCGACCTGGGAAGCCTGCAGCGACCCAACACGTCCGCCGGACACGTCCGCCGGAGGCTTCGGGCCGCAGGCGGAACCCTCTGGAGTGCGGGCGGGGAGTGGGCCATAAAAATGACGCCGGCCGCAGGCCCTAGAGTTGCGCGTGGCGACGACAAGCGAGTCTCAGTAGACCCACTTGCCCGCACTGTAACGGAAGATCTCCGTGACTTCGGTGGCCTCGATGGCTTCCGCCGGGCTCTTCTCGGCTTCCGGAATGGTGCCGCCGTGCTTCTGATAGACGATCTCACGGTAGATGATCTTGCCGATCGGCACCTTGTCGGCGTTTTTCACCGTGCAGGTGTGTTCCTGCGTGTAGCCGACGTATTCGCCAGTGACGCTGCCCGATTTTGCGTCCCACTTGATGTTGGCGATGTTGTACCGCTCGCGTGCGGCGAGCTTGCCCATCCATTCTTCGCAGAAGCTGTTGAACGCAGAGCTGGCATCTCCCGCCAGGGCAACGCTGCTGACGAGTACAAGGCACGCCAACGATACGAGCAAACGCATGATCCCTCCTCTGTCACTGCTGCGCGAGCAGCTCCACGCGCCGGTTCTCGGCGCGACCTTCTTCGGTGTCGTTACTGGCAACTGGTTGACTCTCTCCCATCCCGCGCACCGTGAGGCGGTCCGCCGCAACGCCGAGCTTGATGAGGTAGTCCTTCACAGCTTCGGCGCGGCGCCGCGACAGGCGTTGGTTGTAGGCCTCGGTTCCCATGGAGTCGGTGTGTCCCTCGACGACGACGCGCACGGCTGGGTTCTCCTTTAGCGTATTGGCCGCCTCCCGCAAGGTGGCAACAGAATCGCTCCGAATGGTTGCCTTGTCAAAGTCGAAGTGGACGCCGCGCAGGACGATTTTCGTCTTGACGGGCGGCGCCAGCGGCGGCGGCGGCGGGGGTGGTGGTGCTTGGGCGATCCTGCGGGGCCGGGGCGGCAGCGTCGCCGGCATCGCATACGAGATCGAGGCAAAGAACCGATACGGATCCAGAAATCCGCTCAAGCCAAAGTCGGCGCCACCCTGAACCGCGAAGCCATAGACGTTGGCAAAACGCAGCCCGACGAAGTCGCGCGTTGGCAGAGCGCCCTCTACCTGATCGACGATTGCCGTGTTGCCGCGGAACTCGTTGAGGAACTCGCCCCGTGCGTAGGAGGTCTTGAAGAGCGGCAGCTTCAGACCGGCGGCAAACTCGAATGGCACGTCGAAGGTCGCATTGGGCCCTCGGAAGCGGCGCTGGAACGGCAACGACTGGTTCTCGACAGAGAAGCCGGAGGGTTTGTCGAAGAAGAGACCGCCGGCGTTCAAAGTGAGCGTGGCGTCACCCTGGGATGTCTTCAGCAAGACTTTGTCGAGGATGCCCATGACTTCGTAGGCCTCGCGGCTGCCGAAGACGGTTGCCCGGTCGAGGACAGCGGGGAAGTCGTCGCGGCCCGTGCCGACGACAAATGCGCCAAGGAGCGCGGCGCTGAGGGGTGCTCCGTTCTCCTCGTTCAGCAATCGATACTTCAAGCCCAGGCGCAAGCCGCCGATGTCGTCGGTATGGCGGTGCGAGGCTACGTCGCGTTCGAACTGGACGTACGGAATCTCGGACGTAAACTCGAGGTTCGGTAGCAGCCCGATGCCGAGACTGAAATGCGTGTGATACACCGAAATTTGGCCGGTTGCCGTTTGCGGAGGATTGATGATGCCGTCGAGGGTGATGCCGATGGACGGTCTCAAAGGAGGCAGGATGTCGGTCGTGGGGATCGTCACCAGACCGGTCTCACCGGTCTCCGTGGGAAACGCCAGCGCACCACGTCCCCAGCCTCCAACCAACAAGGCGATCGCCACAGCCCATACCCGCTTCATACCCCTCCTCCTTCTGGCCGGCTCGGCAGCGTCCACGTGGTGCGTCTAGTGCCCCCTGGTTTCGCGTGCTGAGCCCGGAGACGCAAAGTATTCTAGGCTCGAGCGGGGTCAGTTTTAACTCACGCATCCGGTGCAGCGCAAGAGAGGCGCAGGGCCAGCCTAGGCGCCGCGCAGGGTTAGTTCCTGCGCTTGCAGCTTCTGGATGCGGTCGCGCAGCTCGGCGGCGCGCTCGAACTCCAGCTTGCCGGCGGCGTCGCGCATCTCCTTCTGCAGGGCGGCGACCCGCTTCGGGATGTCCTTCAGCGCCACGTACTCCTCGTCCTCCTCGGCGACGCCGCCAAGGTCGACGTAGTCGGCCTCTGCGACTTCGGCCCATGGCGTGGCAATGGCCTTCTGGATCGTCTGCGGCGTGATGCCGTGCTCGCCGTTGTAGGCTTCCTGGACGGCACGGCGCCGGTTGGTTTCGCCGATGGCCCGTTGCATCGAGTCGGTGACACGGTCGGCGTACATGATCACCGTGCCGTTGACGTTGCGGGCGGCGCGCCCGATCGTCTGGATGAGCGAGCGTTCCGACCGCAGATAGCCCTCCTTGTCCGCATCGAGGATGGCGACCAGCGACACCTCGGGCAGGTCGAGACCTTCGCGCAGCAGGTTGATGCCCACGAGCACGTCGAACTCGCCGCGGCGCAGGTCGCGGATGATCTCCACGCGTTCGAGCGTCTCGATGTCCGAGTGCAGATAGCGGACGCGCAGCCCCAGCTCCTGGTAGTAGTCGGTGAGGTCCTCCGCCATCTTCTTGGTGAGCGTGGTCACCAGTACGCGCTCGCTGCGACCGATGCGGATCCGGATCTCTTCGAGCAGGTCATCAACCTGTTGCCCCGCCGGCCGTACGATGATCTGCGGATCCATGAGGCCGGTGGGGCGAATGAGTTGCTCGACCACGACGCCGCCCGCCTTCTGCAACTCGTAGTCACCGGGCGTCGCCGACACATAGACGACATGGTGGACGAGCGCCTCGAACTCCTGGAAGTTCAGCGGCCGATTGTCGAGCGCGGAGGGGAGCCGGAAGCCGTACTCGACGAGGGTTTCCTTGCGCGAGCGGTCGCCGCGATACATGCCGCCGATCTGCGGCACGGTGACGTGACTCTCGTCGATGAACAGCAGCCAGTCGTCGGGGAAGTAGTTGAGAAGGGTGGGTGGTGGCTCGCCCAGAGCACGTCCGGTGAGGTGGCGCGAGTAGTTTTCGATGCCGTTGCAGAAGCCCATCTCGGTGAGCATCTCGAGGTCGTACAGCGTGCGCTGCTCGAGCCGCTGCGTCTCGAGCAGCTTGTTCTCGCCGCGCAGCTGAGCGATGCGCTCCGCCAGCTCCGTGCGGATGCCCTCGATGGCCCGCTCCATGCGGTCCGGCGTCGTGACGTAGTGGCTCGCCGGATAGAGGGCGATCTTGTCGAGGCGGCGGAGCACCTGCCCGCGCAGCGGGTCGATCTCGGCGATCGATTCCACCGTGTCACCGAAGAACTCGATGCGAATCGCTCGTGCTTCCTCGGACACCGGGAACACCTCGACTACGTCGCCGCGGGCGCGGAACGTGCCGCGGTGGAAGTCGTAGTCGTTGCGCTGGTACTGGATGTCGACCAGCTTGCGCAGGACCGAATCGCGCTCCGCCTGCGCGTTGCATTCGAGGAAGACCAACATGTCGAAGTACGCCTCCGGTGACCCCAGCCCGTAGATGCACGACACGCTGGCGACGATGAGCACGTCGTTGCGCTCCAGCAACGCCTTGGTTGCCGAGTGGCGCATCTTGTCGATCTCGTCGTTGATGGAGGAGTCCTTCTCGATGTACGTGTCGGTGCTCGGTACGTACGCCTCCGGTTGGTAGTAGTCGTAGTAGCTGACGAAGTAGCGGACGGCGTTCTCCGGGAAGAGGACCCTGAACTCGTTGTAGAGCTGCGCCGCCAGCGTCTTGTTGGGAGCGATCACGAGCGTCGGCTTGTGCACCTGGGCGATGACGTTCGCCATGGTGAACGTCTTGCCGGAGCCGGTGACCCCGAGGAGCACCTGCTGGCGCCGCCCGGCGTGCAACCCTTCGGTGAGCTGCTCGATCGCCTGCGGCTGATCGCCTTGCGGCGAGAAATCGGCGACCAGCTTGAACGTGCCCTCGCGTCGCACCACGCGGTTATAGCAAAACCGCCAGGGCCGGGGACAGCACCCCCGGTTGAATTCAATCCGTGCATGTGGCGAGATACGCGCAACGTTGCGGACAAGAGAGGAGACGACCATGCGGAAGTTGGCTGCTGTGTTTGTGCTGGGCACGGTGTTGCTGTCGGCGGCTGCGGTGTATGCGGACGAGGTGCAGTTCACGGTCGTGAACGTCGAGTACGAAGGCACGAAGATCTGGTTGCCGGCGACGCTTGTGGTCCACAAGGGCGACAAGGTGAAGATCAAGCTGATCAACAACGTCAAGGCGGACCCGAATCAACACGGGTACAAGATCGCCGCCTTCAACGTCGAAACAGTCGTGACGCGCGGCGAACCGAACAACGTGGAGTTCACCGCCGACAAGGCGGGTATCTTCCCGATCACCTGTCAGCTGCACCCGGCGCACATCGGGGGAGAGCTCGTCGTGTTGGAGAAGTAGAAGTCTAGCGCGGGCTGACGCCCGCAACCCAACAGCGAACGGTCCTGGAGCCGGCGTGCCCTCACGCCGCGTCGGATGTTCCACCTGACGCGGGCTGAGGGCAGCCCGTCTCCAGAAATCTTCGCGCCGTACAACGATCCATGGCTTGCGTAACTCAGCGCGCTTGCCAGGTGCTACAGGCACCGGGCATGCGACAATTGACGACGGATACGTGGCCCTA
>Ga0335082_10000865_pt1 | contig 31833 bp, 24 predicted proteins | sample Lox_Sample_41_FD_206718 | JGI IMG/M metagenome (GOLD analysis project Ga0335082, IMG submission 206718) | Soil microbial communities from Loxahatchee National Wildlife Refuge, Florida, United States - Lox_Sample_4.1 | ecosystem: Environmental > Terrestrial > Soil > Wetlands | place: USA... | reverse complement strand
CTTGCGTAAAGGCAGGTTGGCACCCGTGGGTGACGAGACAGATATCTTATTTGCGGCCGTTCCCGAGCCGCAGCGGCCGCCACTAGACAAGCCGTACGGCATCATGGTCACCGGCGTGGGCGGCACCGGTGTGGTGACGATCGGCGCGATCGTGGGCATGGCCGCCAACCTGGAGGGAAAGGGTTTTGCCGGATTGGACATGGCCGGGTTGGCGCAGAAGGGCGGCGCCGTGTGGAGTCACGTGCAGATCGCCGCCGGCCCCGAGGATATCAAGACTGTACGCCTCGGCTCCGGGGGAGCGAACGCCGTCCTGGGGTGTGACCTCGTGGTGAGTGCGAGTCAGAAGACCATGGATACGACCCGTTTAGGCGTCACTCGCATGGTGGTGAACACGCACCAGCAGATGACGGGCGATTTCACGCGCAACGCCGACTTCGAGTTCCCGGGTCAGTCGCTCCGGCGCACCATCAGCAAGGGTGTAGGTGATGGTCAGGTCGACTTTGTCGACGCCACGCGCATCGCGACGGCTCTGCTGGGTGACAGCATCGCCACCAACATGTTCATGCTGGGCTACGCCTATCAGCGAGGTCTCGTGCCCGTGTCCTCGGAAGCCATCGACAAGGCAATCGAGCTGAACGGTGCCGCGGTGAAGATGAACCAGGCCGCGTTCCTATGGGGGCGTCGCACCGCGGTAGATTCGGTGGCGATCGAGCGCATCATCGCATCCAAGGCGGAAGGCGCGGACAGCATCAGGTTCTCGCAATCCCTAGACGAGCTCGTTCAACGTCGCGAGGCGTTTCTCACCAGCTACCAGGACGCCGCATACGCGGAAAGATACCGCGCGCTGGTTGACCAGGTTCGGCTCGCCGAAGACGCCAAGACCAGGGGGCTCACCGGCCTTACCGAGGCCGTCGCCCGCTACTATTTCAAGCTTATGGCATACAAGGACGAGTATGAGGTGGCGCGCTTGTACGCCGAGAGCGGCTTTGCGCAGAGGATCGAGTCGCAGTTCGAGGGTGAATACAAGCTGCGCTTCCATCTCGCACCGCCACTGCTGGCGCGGCGTAATGAGCGGGGAGAGCTCACCAAATCGGAGTTCGGAGCGTGGGTGCTCGGCGCATTCAAGCTGCTGTCGAAGCTGCGCGGTCTGCGCGGCACAGGGCTCGACATCTTTGGTTACACAGCAGAGCGGCGCAGCGAACGCCAGCTGATCGGCGACTACGCGCGGCTGCTCGGTGAACTGGTGGCTGGGCTGCGACCCGAGAATCATGCGCTGGCGGTCCAGATCGCCTCCATCCCGGAGGAAATTCGCGGCTACGGGCACGTGAAGATGCAGACCCTGGCAGCAGCGAAGGAGAAGCAGGCGCGGTTGCTCGCCGAATTTCGCAGCCCGACGGTTCAGCGCGCAGCCGCCTGAGTCGCTTGGTGCGCGAAAGCCATTGCCTAAGCGGGTGGGATCAGGTCCAGACGGTCAGTGACGATCGCGCTCACCCCAAGGGACAGAAGTCGGCGTGCCACGTGTGGCCGGTTGACGGTATAACAGAGCACCGGGTATCCCGCGGCCGCCGCATCGTGGAGCAGGGCAGCGGTGGCGGCACGCTGCTCGCAATGCAGCGAGAAGCAGCCGAGGCGGTAGGCCTGGTCGCGCCAATCGTCGGGTATCTCTGCTACCAGGAGTCCACGCTGAAGTTGCGGCGCCGCATCCCGTGCCGCTTCCAACGCGGTAGGTGAGAAGGACGAGAGCAGGGGTGGCGTGGCGCGCGTCCAATGGCCGAGAACCTCCTGCGCCACGGCAGTACCAGTCTCCTCCTCCCGGCCAGGGCAAGGCTTGATCTCGACATTGGCCCACAATTGCAGTTCCTCGCACAGGTGCAGCGCCGCCGCTAGCGTGGGGATGCGCTCGCCCCTGAACCGTGGGTGGTGCCAGCTCCCTGCATCCAGGCGCTGCAGCTCGTTCCAATACGCCTGCGCAATGGGGCCGAGGCCGTTGGAAGTGCGTTCGAGCGTGTCATCGTGCATCAGGATGGCCACCCCATCCCGCGTCAACTTCGCGTCGAATTCCACGCCGCGGAAGCCATGATCGGCAGCAATCCGGAGGCCAGCCAGCGTGTTTTCCGGAGCTAACGAGCCGCCGCCCCGATGCGCGAGCACATGCGGGAAAGACCACTGACGCTGCAGGGTGTGAATCATGGCTGGTCGCAGTCTTGCATTCGTTGCCTAACGCCCCTATTAGGGTGTAGGTAGTTCTCCGTTATAATCTTGTTTTTTCGAGCATTCAGGGGGTGCTATGCCCATTTACGAATACCGCTGCGCAGCCTGCGGCTTCGAGAAGGAATACCTGCAAAAACTGTCCGACGCGCCGATCACCGACTGCGAACGCTGCGGCCGGCCGACCATGGCAAAGCTCGTTTCGGCGGCCGGCTTCCAGCTCAAAGGCAGCGGCTGGTACGCCACTGACTTCAAGAACAACGGTTCCAGACCCAAGGCGAAGGAGGCCCCAAAGGCGGACGGGGACGCAGGTGAGAGCGGCGCAAAGCCTTCAACGGATACCAAGAGCAGCGCAGACTGCGGCGCGGGCGCCTGCCCAGCTTGCCAGTCGTGACTCCGCCGGGACGTGACTCCGGGGGCGCTGGTCGATGAAAAAATACTTCATCACCGGGGTCCTGATCTGGATTCCATTGGTCATCACGCTTTGGGTGCTGAACCTGATAGTGAGCACGATGGATAGTACGCTGCTCCTGTTGCCGGAATCCCTCCAGCCCAAATCGTGGCTTGGTTTCAACATCCCCGGCTTGGGTGTAGTGCTGACCCTGCTGGTGCTGTTGCTCACCGGAGTGTTCGCCGCAAATATAATCGGCCAGCGGCTGGTCCAGCTCGGCGAAAGCCTGCTGGCGCGCATCCCGGTCGTGAAGACCATATACAACAGCGTCAAGCAGGTTTCCGACACGCTGTTCTCGAGCCAAGGGCAAGCTTTTCGCAAGGCGCTGCTGGTGCAATTCCCGCACAGCGAAGCGTGGACGGTTGCCTTCCTTACCGGTACGCCGAGCGGCGAGGTGGCCGAAAAGCTGGGCGGCGACCGCATCAGCGTGTATGTTCCCACAACCCCCAACCCGACCTCGGGATTCTTTCTCATCGTGCCGCGTTCCAAGGTGGTCGAGTTGGACATCAGCGTGGATGAGGCGCTCAAGTACGTCATCTCCATAGGCGTGGCACCCCCCGGACCGCTCCGCCGTGCCGCGGCTGGCGATACCGCGCCCGGCGCCTGAGCGCGCATAACCGCACGCCCGGGCGCCGACAGATACTCTGCGTTTTGCAATCATGCGTACCGATTATTGCGGACTGATCGACAGGAGATACCTCGAACAGCCGGTGACCCTGTTTGGGTGGGTACACCGCCGTCGCGATCACGGGGGCGTGATCTTCGTCGATCTCAGGGATCGTGAGGGTTTGGTCCAGGTCGTGTGCGACCCCGATACGCCCGACACTTTCGCCGTCGCCGATCGGCTGCGCAACGAGTTTGTGATCCGCGTGCAGGGCAGAGTGCGCCCGCGCCCGGCGGGCACGGTGAATCCCAACCTGAGAAGCGGGGAAGTCGAAGTCCTGGCTGCGACCATCGAGATCCTCAACGCCTCCCTCACACCGCCGTTCCCGCTAGACGACGAGAACCTCAACGAGAACGTGCGCTTGGAGCACCGCGTGATCGACCTGCGGCGGCCTCTCATGCAGCGAAACCTGCGGCTGCGCTACCGGGTTGCGACGAGCGTACGTCATTTTCTCGATGCGCACGGCTTCATCGATGTCGAGACGCCGATGCTGACCAAGTCGACCCCGGAAGGGGCGCGCGACTATCTGGTCCCCAGCCGTGTGCATCCCGGGCAGTTCTTCGCGTTGCCGCAATCGCCACAGCTGTTCAAGCAGCTGCTCATGATCGCAGGCTTTGACCGCTACTACCAGATCACCAAATGCTTCCGCGACGAGGATCTGCGCGCCGACCGGCAACCCGAGTTCACCCAGATCGATGTCGAGACTTCCTTCCTAGGCATCGCCGAGATCACGGCGCTGATGGAGCAGATGGTCCGCACGGTGTTCAAGGAAGTCCTGGATGTGAGTCTGCCAGATCCTTTTCCCCGTCTGAGCTTTGCGGAGGTGATGTCCAAGTACGGATCCGACAAGCCTGATCTGCGCGTGCCGCTGACGTTGACCGAGCTCACCGATGTGATGAAGGACGTGCAGTTCAGAGTGTTCTCCGGTCCTGCCAACACCGCCGGCGGCCGGGTCGCCGCGCTGCTCGTCCCCGGTGGCGGCCAGTTGACACGCGGGGAAATCGATGCCTGCGGCGAGTTCACGGCCATCTACGGCGCGCAGGGCTTGGCCTACGTCAAAGTCAACGAGCTCAGCAGGGGGCGCGAGGGTTTGCAATCGCCGATCGTCAAGAACCTGTCGGACGCCGTGCTCAAAACGATCCTCGAGCGCAGCGGCGCAGAGGACGGCGATGTCCTGTTTTTCGTCGCCGACAAGGCGAAGGTGGTGAACGAGTCGCTCGGTGCATTACGCGTCAAGATCGGACACGAGAGAGGCTTTGTGGAGCCGGGCTGGAAGCCGCTATGGGTGCTGGACTTTCCCATGTTCGAATGGAACGAGGACGAGAAGCGCTGGGACCCGCTGCATCATCCGTTTACCTCGCCCATGGATGGTCATGAGGATTATTTAAACACCGATCCGGGAAAGGCTTTGTCGAAGGCCTACGACATGGTGCTCAACGGCTGGGAGATTGGAGGCGGCTCCGTACGTATCCACCGTGAAGACCTGCAGTCGAGGGTGTTTGAGGCGCTTAATATCGGACCGCAAGAAGCGCGTGCCAAGTTCGGGTTTCTTCTTGACGCCCTGCAGTACGGTGCGCCACCCCATGGCGGATTGGCCTTTGGGCTGGATCGCATCGTCGCGCTGATGGCGGGCAGCGAGTCGATCCGAGATGTGATCGCCTTCCCAAAAACGCAGCGCGCGCAGGATCTGCTAACACATGCGCCGAGTCCGGTGGACGAGCGGCAGTTGCGGGAGCTGCACATCCGTCTGCGTGCACCCGAAGCGACGAAACCCTATTGACATTCAAGATTCCGATCTCGGTCCTGGTCGTGATGCACACGCCGCAGCTCGAGGTGCTGCTGCTGGAACGTGCGGATCACCCCGGCTACTGGCAGTCGGTGACCGGTAGCCAGCACCAAGGTGAAACGCTAGAACAGACTGCGGTACGGGAGGTCCTGGAGGAGACGGGGTTGGACGCGCGCCAGCATCGGTTGACCGACTGGCATCTGCATTACGAGTACGAAATCTTTCCAGAATGGCGCTGGCGCTATGCGCAGAGCGTAAGCTACAACACGGAGCATGTGTTCGGCCTGCTCCTGCCGGCCCGGGTTCAGGTGCGCGTGGCCCCGCGCGAGCACCTCGGATTCGTTTGGCTGCCCTGGCAGGAGGCGGCGCAGCGTTGCTTTTCTTGGAGCAACGCCGCGGCAATCCGTAAACTGCCAGATACGAGCATATTGAATGGCGGGGATGGCAGCTGACAGCCCGCGATAGCAGGCGACCATAGGAGACGGGATGCAGAGCTTGCATATCCTCACTTACAACATTCACAAGGGCTTCGCACAGTTCAAGCGCCGCGTCAGCCTGCACGATCTCAAGGATCGTCTGCAATCCGTGGAGCCGGACGTCGTGTTTCTTCAGGAAGTGGTCGGGTTCCACGCGCGGTTGGCCCGGCGGCATGATGACTGGCCCACCGCACCCCAGTACGAGTTCCTGGCAGATGCGGTATGGAAGGATTTTGCCTATGGCCGCAATGCCGTGGTCGACGACGCCCACCACGGGAATGCGATCCTCAGCAAGTTTCCGATCATGCGCTGGGACAATGAGGACGTCTCCATGCACCGCCTGGAGCGGCGCGGCTTGCTTCACTGCGAGATCGAGCTGCCAACCTGGAACCAGAGGCTGCACACGATCAATGTACACCTGGGCTTACTGCGCATCTGGCGCGAGCGACAGTTGGAAGTGCTCGCCAGCCGCATCGAGCGCCTAGTGCCGCACGACGCGCCGCTCATCATCGCCGGTGACTTCAACGACTGGACCCGACGCGCCAGCGAGTACTTGATGCGTGCGCTGGATGTCTCCGAGGTATTCGAAACGTACGGGCGAGGGCCGGCGCGCAGCTTCCCTGCCGTGCTGCCCGTACTACATTTGGATCGCATCTATGTGCGCGGCTTCCGCGTGAAACTCGCCCACGTGCACCGAGGGTTGCATTGGGCGCGCTTCTCGGATCACGCTGCGCTCTCGGCGCTGCTGATCCGTGACCACCGCGACGCCAAGCCTGGCGCCAGCGCCGCGATGCCGCTCTGACACGCCCGCCTGAGACAACCTGGGCAGGGCACGCACGCACCACCGCCCAGGTGCCCCGAATTGACCCAAGCCGCGCCTAGGCTTGAGCGGCTGGATTCCTCGCGCATTGGCCCCTCCGCAAAGTCGCTGACGACAGGTGTGGCACGCCCGTTGCTCGCCTAAGACTGTATCCCTGTCCCGGGAGAACTGTTCGTGCTTGGCCTGCGCAAACCCAAACCTCAGTCGCCACAGCTCAATTTGTCGACCCACATTGAGCGCGACCAGCTCCTATGGATCCTCGGCAGCATGTGCCAGCTGTTCCGGGTACCCTTCGACGCCCGTTTGATCCTCCAACACTATCCGCCGCCCTACGCTTTGGGCAGCCTGTGTGACGCGGCGCAGGCACTGGGCTTCCACCTGCGGGAACAGTCTCAGTCCCGGGGCGGGTTACGTACCCATGACCTCCCGGCCGTAGCCCTGAGCCGCGATCCGGCGCAGGCCCCAGCGCTCGTCCTCAAGACCGACGGCGAGCGCGTGTTGCTGTTCCGTGCCGGCTCGGAAGCGGGGCAGACGATCGGTGCAGAGGAGTTTCAGCGCCAGTTCGAACCAGTCCTGTTGGTGCTGGAACGCCCGCAGAAGCAAGGCAGACGGGCCGACGACGGTAGTCCCTCCGACTCGGCGGCGCGCGAGGATTTCGGGTTCGGTTGGTTCATTCCTGAACTGCTCAAGCACAAGCGCATTTTCCGCGATGTGCTGTTGGCTTCATTGGCCATCCAACTCATGGCGCTCGCCACGCCGCTGTTCACGCAGGCCATCATCGACAAGGTCATCGTGCACCAGACCCGCAGTACGCTGGCGGTGGTGGGCTTCGCGCTGTTGATGTTCATGCTGTTTTCGACTGTAATGACGTGGCTGCGCCAGTATTTGGTCATCCATACCGGCAATCGCATCGACGCCGTGCTCGGCAGCCATGTCTTCAGGCACATGCTGCGTCTGCCACTGCGCTATTTCGAGCAGCGACCTACCGGGGTGATCGTTTCCAGGTTGCACGGCGTAGAGACGATTCGCGACTTCCTCTCCGGGGCCGCGGTGTCGCTAATCCTCGACCTGCCTTTCCTGCTCATCTTCCTGGGCGTGATGTTCTTCTACAGCTGGCAGCTATCGCTCATCGCGCTGGCCTGCCTAGGTACTATCAGCGTGCTGAGTCTAGGGGTAACGCCGGTCTTCCGGGCTCGCTTGAACCGACAGTTCTTGCTCGGGGCCCGCAACCAGGCCTTCGTCACCGAGTACGTGGTAGGTATGTCGACGGTTAAGAGCCTGCAGACCGAGCCATTGCTCGAGCGGCGCTACGGCGAGTACCTGGCGAGCTACCTGGCCGCGGGGTTCTCCACGCGTCAGCTGGCCAACAGCTTCAACGTCGTCGCCAACACGTTGGAGCAGGCGATGACGCTGGCCATACTGATAGTTGGGGCGCTGCTGGTGATGCATGGAAATGGCTTCACTATCGGTATGCTGGTGGCGTTCCAAATGTTCGCTAGCCGGATGTCGCAGCCTATGCTGCGCCTGGTCGGTCTATGGCAGGAGTTCCAGCAAGCCTCCGTAGCCGTGAAGCGGCTAGGGGACGTAATGAACCTTCCGACCGAGCCGTATACGGTGGTGCCCGCACGCAGTCGGCGCGACGCGGGACACATCGAGGTGCGTGACCTTGGATTCCGCTATAGCGAGCAGCACCCGTTCGTCTATCGGAACCTGACGCTTAGCCTCACGCCCGGCCAGCTGACGGTGCTCATGGGTCCGTCCGGCTCGGGCAAAAGCACCCTGACTAAGCTGCTGATGGGGTTCTATCCTCCCACGGAGGGACAGATCCTGATCGACGGTCGCGACATCCGGAATCTATCTGCGAACGAGTTGCGTCAGTCGTTCGGGGTCGTGCCGCAGGAGACGATGCTGTTTGCGGGCACCATCTACGACAACCTAGTCATGGCGGACCCGCATGCCACGTTCGACCAGATCATGGATGCGTGTCGTCAAGCCGAGATCCACGATGTCATCGAACGCTTGCCACAGGGCTACCAGACCATACTCGGGGAACATGGCGTGGGGCTCTCCGGCGGACAGCAACAGCGCATCGCCATCGCACGCGCCTTACTCAAACGCCCTGCTGTGCTGGTCTTCGACGAGGCCACCAGCAATTTGGACGTCGAGACGAGCGAACAGTTTGCGCGTACGATCAACCAGCTAAAAGGGACCAGCACGATCCTATTCATTACCCACCAGGCACCGCGAGGACTCGCTTTCGACGCAGTGATCCGCCTTGGTGAGAAGCCAGCTGCGGCACCCGACGTAAGCTCCGGAGGAGTGGTGCTCCCCCTGTCATTGGCCACGCGACACGCGGACGGTCCACATGACCAAGTGCCGGCTGTCCATTGAGCTGACTATAACAGTTCACAGATTCAGAGAGTTGCTGGCATAGGCCTTGAAAAAAGGGCGCCTGCTGACCTTGGGCGTCCAAGAGTCGACCCGCAGCGGCTGCGATCCTTGCATCGACCTGACAATCTGCCCCATCTTCCGTAGCATCGGGTCAGTAGGAATGCCGCCGTGCCGCTCCTGTCGGTCCCTATCCCTGGACAATCTTTCTCCTGCCTTACAAAGAGTTGCCCTCGAACTCGGCGGACTGGCAGGACACTATTAGGCGCGTTCCCGGCGTCCGTTCTGTGCTTCAAACTTTTTCACGAACTAGCCGGCATTTGGCATCTCGCTTGCCCTTTGAATGTCTCGTACTTGAGACGGTTTTCGTGCCTCGGCACAACACGGAAGTATCCTTTGACTTTTTTTTCTCATCTCTGCGGCGCTTCGATATTTCGGCAATCCCCTGCCCTACGGCGGGGTTTATGGATCCTTGGTGAATTCCGACCCGGCTTTTCCGGAGATTGATCATGGCAGACGTCAACTACATCCTGGGCACTAGCGGCGACGACCAGCTGAACGCGGGGGCTGGGCTGAATGACATTACTGCGGGCCTCGGCAACGATACGATCAACGCCGCTGATGGGCTCAATACCATTAACTATGCGCCGGGCGACGGGGTCGATTCGGTTAGCTTTGCGCTGCCGCGCACCTATCAGTACGCAGGCTTCCTGACTGAGGCTATCAACGCTCTGGCCGATCCGTCGAGCTTCAGCAAATCCAATTACAGCAACCACTACTTTGCCACAGCCAACCAGAGCCTCATCGCGGCGTTGCCGTACGAGATTTCCTCGACGCTCAGCGGCATGCGTCAGACTTGGTCGGGCGCCGCCTATGTTGACGGCGAGGTGGACCCCGCCGCAGCTCAGGCCGCGTTCACCCAGTTGATCGATTGGATCAACGCCCCCGTTGGTAACGTGGTCCAGTTCGGCCCCGGGATCACGCTGAGCGATGTATCGGTCCAGCTGGGCGCCACCACCGACCTCGGTTCGGGGCAGGTCACCCCAGTGCAGTTTGCAGTCGCGCTCAACAACGAAGCCGGAATGGTGTTCGGTCTCGCCGGAACACAGGCGGTGGCCGGAGACACGTCGGTGCCGCCCGCAATCAACATGCAGTTCCAGTTTGCCGATGGGACCACGGCGACGTTGGCTGACCTCCTGGCGCGCCCTGGCCAGGGAGTGATCGGCACCCAGATCGGCACCGATGGGGACGACTTCCTGAATGGCAGCCTGAGCGACGATACCCTGATCGGCGGCAACGGAAACGACAAGCTTGATGGCGGTGCCGGTAGCGATCAGCTGTTCGGCGGAGCCGGCGATGACGTCATCAGCGGCGGCTCGGGCAACGACACCATTTACGGCGAGGATGGTAACGATGTGATGGCCGCGGGCAAAGACGGCGGCTTCATGTCCGGCGGTGCCGGTGATGATGTTTACTGCTTTAACCGCGGCGATGGCCAAGTCACCATCGACAACCAGGACTGGGATGGCAGTGGCGTTGACACCATCTCTTTCGGCAAGGATATCGCGCCGTCTGACCTGGTCGCCTCTGTGGATCCGGCATCCGGCAATTTGACGCTGGCGATTGCCGGCAGCAGTGACGCGATCACTATCGCCTGGTTTGATCCTTGGAACCAGATGGCGCCGAAGACCGATGAGGTGATCGACCGCGTACAGTTCTTTGACGCCGACGGGACCACCCACGTTTACGACTTGGCCAGCCTAGTGAACGCTGCTTTCCCCGATCCGTCGGCGGCTGATCCCGCCGCCTCGGTGGCGCTGGTGGCCCCAGGCAGCACAAAAACGTCCTTCTCAGAAGTTGGTCAACCGTACGCGCGCAGTTACGCGCTGACCGGCAACCTATTCCCCCAAGAAGACCAGGCACCGACGGCAGCCGGTATCGGTGACCAGACAGTCAAACAGGACCAACACTTTAGTTATGTAGTGCCGTTCGTCGATCCAGAAGGTGCCCCGCTTGCGCTCTCGGTGAGCACACCAGATGGTAGTGCGCTGCCATCATGGTTGCAGTTTGACGCGGGGACCGGCGAGTTCAGCGGGACTCCATCGAACAGCGATGTTGGCACTGTTGCCCTGATAGTCACCGCCACAGATCCGGGTGGCCTGTCGACTTCGGCGACTTTCAACCTGGAGGTGCAGAACGTCAACGACGCACCCACGGTCGCCAATTCCATCCCCAATCAGAATGCAACGCAGGGTGTCGCGTTCTCCTATACGGTGCCGGCCGACACCTTCGCCGACATCGACAAGGGGGACACGTTGAGCTACAGCGCCAAGCTCGCTGACGGCTCCGCACTGCCCTCTTGGTTGAAGTTTGACGCGACCACGAGGACGCTGTCGGGTATCCCCCCAAGCGCTGCAGGCAGCGCTCCACAGTGGGAGATTCAAGTTGTAGCCACTGACATGAGCGGCGCCAGCGCCTCCGACGTGTTTACCCTGATTGACCCTCCACCGCCAGTCGCCCCCCCGCCTGTTATCGTGCCCCCTGTCGATCCGACTGGGCGCACCATCAGGGGGACGAGGCACAACGATAGGCTCTTGGGCACTTCCGGCAACGACACAATCATCGGCGACAAGGGGAACGACCGCCTGCGGGGTCGGGGCGGCAACGACGTGCTACTTGGTGGTTCGGGCAACGACGACCTCGACGGTGGCAGCGGCAACGACTACTTGCAGGGCGGCAGCGGCAAGGACAAGCTGAATGGCGGCCACGGTGTTGACCTGCTCCAGGGTGGCAGCGGAGACGACCGGCTCACTGACACGTCGGGCAATAATCTGCTCGATGGTGGCACCGGCAACGACACGCTGACCGACGGAACGGGCAACTCGATGTTGATAGGCGGCAAGGGCAACGATCACCTGCACCTCGGCGGCGGCTACGACATCATCGCGTTCAACCGCGGCGATGGCCGTGACGTGATCAGCAGCGGGAAAGGAGGGACTGCGACCTTATCGCTCGGCGGCGGAATCCGCTATGAGGATCTGAGTCTGCGCCGGTCCGGTAACGATCTCATCCTCGAGACCGGTAATGGCAATGACCGCATCACCTTCGAGAAGTGGTACGCAGGGAAGAAGTACCAAGCGGTCTCCAAGCTGCAGGTGGTGTCCGAGGCCACGCCGGCGGGCAGCACTGGCGACAAGATCGACGTCTACGATTTTACCGGCCTGGTCAGTGCCTACGATGCCGCCCGCAAACACCACCCTGGTCTCTCGAAGTGGACGCTGAGCGATGCCCAGACCCAGTTCCATTTGGGCGGGAGCGACAGCGCGGCGCTGGGCGGCGACCTCGCCTATCAGTATGGGGTCAACGGCACCCTGGCCGGCATCGCGGTCAACGCAGCGCAGGGCACACTAGGCGCCAGCCAGTTTGGGAAGCAAGTGCAGACCCTCGACAGCCAGTCCAACTTGAAGGACGGCTTGGTGAAGCTATCCTGACGAAAATGAGCAGTCTGTAGTTATGCGGTCATCGGCAGAACTGCTTGGCGCGGACGCGCTGGACTTCTCGCCGGCCATCCTGCGCCTGCAGCGCGAGCCGCCATCGCCACTGCCTCGGGTCGTGCTGTATGCCCTGGGAGCGCTTCTTGGTGGCGTAGCCGTGTGGTCAGTGGCCGGGCGGTTGGACATTATTGCCGTGGCGCCCGGGCGCCTGGTGCCCGTGAGTTACGTGAAGGTCGTGCAGCCCGTCGATGCGGGGATCATCAAAGAGATCCTTGTGCGCGAGGGCGACGCAGTCAAGGCTGGCCAAGTGATGGTCCGAATGGATCCCCAGGTGTCCAATGTCGACGGCAAGCAGTTACTCGCCCAGCGGCGGGCGGCTGGACTGGCGCTACGTCGCATCGACGCTGAGTTGGCAGGTGTCGAGCCCAAGCAGGAACCCGATGATCTCCCCGAGTTGTTTGTGCAGATGCTGGCCCAGTACCGCGCTCGCCGCCAGGCCCATGTCGATGCAGTAGAAGCCGAGCAGGCGGTGCTGGTCAAGGCCCAGCAGGACCTCAGAGCGGCTTCTGAGACCGAAGCGAAGTTGCAACAGACGTTGCCGATCTATCAAGACCAGGAGCGATCCTGGCGCCAGCTGCAAAAAGAAGGCTTCGCGGGCCGGCTGCTCGCCGAGGACCGCAAGCGCGTACGCATCGAAGTCGAGCAGGAACTGAAGGCTCAGGGACACGCGATCGAGGGCCTGCGCGCGAGCATCCAGCAGTCGCGAAAGCGCATCGCGGAGCTCGAGTCGAATTACCGTCAGCTGCTGTACAACGAACGCGTCGAGGCCACGGCCCAGTATGAGAAGACCGAACAGGACTGGCAGAAGCAAGCTATCCGGCAAGAGGCACTCGAGCTGAAAGCACCACAGGACGGCATCGTGAAAGATCTTGCCACGCATACCGAAGGTGCGGTCCTGTCGCCTGGGACCGTGTTGTTGACTATCGTGCCAGCCGACGAACCGTTACGCGCCGAAGTATGGATTGGAAATGAGGATCGAGGCTTCGTTCGCGAAGGCCAGCCGGTCAAGCTCAAGATCCATCCATACCCGTTCCAAAAGTACGGGATGCTAGAAGGCGTGGTCAAGCGTGTGAGCGCGGATGCGTCGGAGCAATCCGAGCGGGAAGCAAAGGACGCGGCGGGCACGGGCTATAAGTTCCGCAGCATCGTCGAGCTCAAGTCCCAGGTACTTGAGTCGGACGGCGTGCGCCACCGACTTACTCCCGGAATGCAGGTCGACGCCGAGATCGCATTGGGCGAACGCACCGTGCTCGAGTACGTCCTGTCGCCAGTGCGCAAGGCTTTCCACGAAGCAGCGCGCGAGCGCTAAACCCGCGGCTCGTGAGTGATAGCTACTGGTCGGGTAGCGTAGCCCAAACTACGGACATCACGAAACTGGTATCAGGAATCCCCCGCGGCGCTTAACTGCTCCCGCGCGCTCGAGGTCACGCACCAGTACTTCCGCAAGCGCGGAGGGCGCCAGCCCGAAGTACGCCCGATTCTATTCCCGGTACACTTGGACGCTGTCTATGTAGGCCGACAGCGTGCTGAGTGGGAGCCGTCGACGCTCCAGAAGGGTGAACACAAGCATGACCTTGAGGGCGTGACGGCATGCGGGCAGGATCGGCCTGGAATGGGTCCACGCGCTGGTAGCAGCGATCCAGAACTGCGGCAACGCCTGTAAAGGGTTGGCCCATGCCCGGGGATCACCACACCGACGTCGAGCGCCGCGATGCGATCCAAAGTATCTCGCGCAGAATTCAGGGCAACGCGCTGGTCGGGCAGCACAAGGCCGAAGCCGTTCTCCCACAGGGCGTCGCCGGAAATCAACAGCCGCGCCGCTTCACAGTAGAAGATTCAGTTCGCCCATGTCGTGCCCGGGTGCGGCGATGGCTTCTCCACGAAAGTCCGCCCCAGCAGTAGCGGCGGCTGGCCATGAGCTCCGCACCCACCGCGAACCGCTCTCCGCGTTGATCGGCCAAGTCTAGCCAAAGCGCGCGTTTGTCCCAGTTTCGGATGAACGCTGCTTCGCCTTCGGGGACGGCCACCGGACAGCCATGGTTGCGCGCGAGCAGCGCATTGCCGCCCATGTGGTCGCTATGACAGTGGGTGTTGGCCACGAGCTGTAGCGGCCCAGCGCCAAGATACTGCGGCTGGCGGAGAAACGCTAGCGTCTCGTGTGCGTGAGACACGTACCCGGTGTCTATCACGACGTTGTAGCCTGGCTGCAACAGCACAATGTTGTTGGCGTTGAGCCAGTCGCGCACGACCACGCGCACCGTGAGCGGCAGTGCCGGAGCCTGACTGGGATGTGTCCGATCCATTGCTGAGCCCGGCATCGCGCATCCCGCCTTTCCGACGACACTATTGCTGTCCCTGTTGAGGGACTGGCAAAGCCGTCGCGGGCTGGCCTGGTATGAGCAGCGGTGCTGGTGTTTCGTCGATCACCTTGACGTCCTTCACGAAGTGACCGGTGTCCCCAAAGCACGAAACGATGAGCCCAATGTGCTCCTCGTAGTCTAGGGCAACGCGCTTGCCCATCATTTCCCTGATCTTGTCTGCGATTCCGTCGTCACGCACGGTGAATAGGAACTTCTCTGGTACAGATCCGGGCATGGTGACGATGGCCATCTCGCCCTCCCAGGTTTTGCAGATGTAGCCCTTCTTGGATAGCTTCTGCACCCATCCCGCGCGCTCGCCGCGCGAGTAGCTCCAGTTGAGCATCAGCCAGATGTAGGCGGCGAACAGCAGCATCCCCAGGATCAGGATCGAGACCAGCCATCCGACAAGGCCAAGCCCATGCTGGTTGCTTCTGGTGAACGTCATAGAGCCGCCTTCCGTTGGTTACACGATACCGCCGCGCATTGGATTATAGGACCCCCCGGCCATTGCAGGGGATGGTGTTCGGCGGTGAAGTCTCTAAGGTGCAGCCTGAGCGCAGTCACTCAAGCAAAAACGTCGATCACGACCCCATTGGCGGTCGTTTGCCCTTTCGGACTTCCATCGGCCAGTGTTAACCTTACGTGATACCGAGCCCAGCGGGTGATGTTCCTGGCCCGCTGTGCATGACCAGCTATGACGCCGCGCACGCCCCGAGACCGCGTTGGGGGTTGGAACACCATCCGCACGCTGCTTCCCTACCTGTGGGAGTTCAAGGGGCGCGTCTTCCTTGCGCTCGCTTTCTTGATTGCAGCCAAGGTCGCCAATGTTGGCGTACCACTGGTGATGAAAGAGATCGTCGATGACCTCGACGCAAAGACCGCAGTCGTCGTCTTACCTCTGCTGTTGCTTCTCTTGTACGGCGTGCTGCGTGCATCTAACACTCTGTTCGCGGAGCTACGCGACATCGTATTCGTGCGCGTGACCAGGCGCGCCATCCGGCGCGTCGCGCTGCAAGTGTTTCGTCATCTCCACGCGCTGTCGCTGCGCTTTCACCTGGAGCGGCAAACGGGTGGCGTGTCGCGCGACATAGACAGAGGCACCCGCGGCATTTCTACGCTCCTATCGTATCTACTGTTCTCGATTATTCCTGTCGTCCTGGAGTTCAGCCTAGTCGCCGCAGTACTGTTATCCAAATTTGACTGGCGCTTCGCGGCCATTACCTTTGCGGCCGTTGTCGCGTACCTCGGCTTCACCGTCAGCGTAACCGAGTGGCGTATGGACATTCGACGCCGGGCCAACGAGCTGGATTCCAAGGCTAACTCGCGCGCCATCGATAGCCTGCTGAACTATGAGACGGTCAAATATTTCAACAATGAAGAGTTCGAGACAGGTCGTTATGATGAGAACTTGAAGAAATACGAGACAGCGGAGGTTACGAATGAAGCGTCGCTCGGCTTGCTTAATATCGGCCAAAGCGCAATCATCGCGCTCGCGGTGACACTGCTCATGATCCTCGCGGCGCAGGGCGTGGTGAGCAAACGCCTTACGCTGGGCGACTTGGTGTTGGTCAATGGCCTACTGATACAGCTCTATATTCCACTGAACTTTTTAGGTATGGTATACCGTGAGATCAAACAGTCGCTCACCGACATGGACAGAATGTTCCGCCTGCTGCAGGAAAACAGAGAGGTGGAAGACAAGCCTGGCGCTTTGCCCCTGCGGGCCGGCGATGCGACCGTGTGCTTCGAGCACGTCAGCTTCGGTTATGAGCCACGCCGTCAGATCCTGTTCGACGTAAGCTTCGAAATCCCCGCCGGGAAAACCGTAGCGGTTGTCGGCCACAGCGGTTCTGGCAAGTCGACACTGTCCAGACTGCTGTTTCGCTTCTACGATGTCAGCACCGGTCGCATTACCATCAACGGTCACAACATCCGCGACGTTACCCAGAGCAGCCTGCGTGCGACGTTGGGGATCGTTCCGCAGGACACAGTTCTGTTCAACGATACGGTGCACTACAACATCCACTACGGGCGACCGGACGCCACGTATGAGGAGGTGACCGAGGCGGCGCGTGCGGCTCACATCCACGATTTCATCGAAAGCTTGCCAGATGGCTACAACACAATGGTCGGCGAGCGTGGGCTGAAGCTGTCGGGGGGCGAAAAGCAGCGGGTGGCCATTGCCCGCGCCATTCTGAAGAACCCGAGGATTTTCGTGTTCGACGAAGCCACCTCGGCGCTCGACTCGCGCTCAGAGAAAATGATTCAAGCGGAGCTGGAGCGGATCGCCAAAGAGCGCACGACACTAGTCATCGCACACCGTCTGTCGACCATCGTCGACGCCGACGAGATCTTGGTGATGGACCATGGCCGCATCGTAGAACGCGGTACCCATGGCGCCTTGTTGGAGCGGCAGGGCGCGTATGCTCAGATGTGGGCCTTGCAACAGCGCGAAGAGGAGCAAAGCGGGGAGGAGGTCGAGATGCCTGCGCACAAAGCGGTAATCGCATCGGCGGCAGGACGATGACAGCCGCGACCCGATCCAGCAGTCGGCGCGAACTAATTAGAGGGTTCGGGAGAGGACCCGAAGACATGAAAGGCAATATCAACCGTGGCGGGCAACTGGGCGGATCCTGGAGCCTGAGCGATATTGACTTGAGGCGGATCGAGCGTCGCATAGTGCGTGAGGACTCTTTCTTCTACTATCTGGTCGCCGCCGCGTCTTTCATCGAGACGGCGGCCGACCTCTACACCAGTAACCTGGTGCTTCATTTTCCCGACCCGCTGGCGCGAGTGTGGCTGGCGAATCGCTGGCAGCCAGAGGAGCTCCAGCACGGCCGCGCGCTGCGCGCGTACACGGAGGCGGCGTGGCCAGGCCTGAACTGGCAGCAGGCTTACGCCGGCTTCTTCGACGAATACTCCAGACTGTGCACGATGGAGCAACTAGAGGGGAGCCGGGCGCTCGAAATGGCGGCACGTTGCGTTGTCGAAACCGGAACGGCGACCTTCTATACTACCCTGCATGCCTGCGCGCCCGAGCCAGTACTCAAACAGCTCACCGGCCTCATTCGCCGCGACGAGGTGCGGCACTACAACCACTTTCGCACCTTCTACTTCGCCTACCAGGCCGAGGAGCGAGTCGGGCGGCTGAGTGTGCTGCGAGCGCTGCATAAGCGTTTCTCCGAGGCCGAGCGGGAAGACGCCCTCGTCGGTTTCAAGCATGCCTGGCGCATGCTTCACCCGGGCGAAGTATTCCGCCACGAGCACTTCGCTGTATTCATGCAGGACGTGCGCGAGCGACTGCTCCCGCATTACCCATATCGCATGGCGGTGCAGATGCTGCTTCAGCCACTAAGGCTCAACCGCGCTCTTCAGAAGCTCGCCGTGCCTCTGCTGGTGCGCGGTGCGCGCCGTCTCATGTTTGCATGAGTGAGCGGCATGACCCGCCAACCCCCCACGATGCTGACCGCCGCGGTTTGGGCCTAGACAGATGTGGTCGGTCCATTGCGCGCTGCTGTCATCCTTTGTCCGGGAAGAAAACGCTGACGCGCGTGCCCCGGCCGTTAGTGCCACTGTCCACGCGCATCTCGGCGCCGTGAGTGACCGCGATCTCGCGCACGATGGCGAGGCCCAGCCCGCTGCCTGTGGTCTGCAATGCGGTGCTGCCACGGCGAAAGCGCTCCACCACCTGGCCGCGTTCGTCTTCAGGAATGCCAGGGCCGTTGTCCTCGACACTGAGCACGGCCCCGGTTGAAGCACGTTGTACGCGCACTGTCGCCTCGCCTCTGCTTGGCGTATAGCGGACTGCATTGTCAAGCAGGTTGCCCAGCAACTCCTCCAGCAGCAGGCGGTCTCCGAGGATCTTAGCCGAGTTGGCGCTGCCCTCAAAGCCAAGATCGATGCCGCGCGCCAGTGCCGGAGGCACCCAGCGCGCGGTCGTGTCGCGCGCCAATTCGTTGAGGTCCAGCTGCTCGACTTGTAGGGGCCGGCCGCTGCGCGGTTCCAGCCGCGCTAGCGAAAGCAGCTGGCTCACGAGGCGTGCGGCCCGTCCCGCCGCCTCTTGCAGCTGCTCGAGTGAGCGCCGGAGGGCCGCCGGCTCGGTCTCGCGCAGCGCCAGCTCGGCCTGGGCGTTGAGTCCAGCCAGCGGGGTGCGCAGCTGGTGAGCTGCGTTGGCGACGAAGCGGCGGTGCGCGGCCAGCGCACTGTCGAGCCGCGTAAGCAGCGCATTGATCGCGTCGACTAGCGGGCGCACCTCGCGCGGAGCACGCCGCGCCTCCAAAGGGCTCAGATCCTGGTCGGAGCGACGCCCAATGTCTACACGCAAACGTTCGAGCGGAAGCAGGCCCCGCCCCACCCCGTACCACACCCCCACAGCCGCAATGGCGACCAGCAATGCCTCCGGAACCAGGGTGGCGAATAGAATCTCGCGCGCGATCGAGCGGCGCGCGTCAGTGGACTCCGCTGCCGCTACCAGCACGGCCTCCCGTGCTCCGGCAACTGGCACTAGTGAGGCGGCCACCCGTACCGTAGCGTTGCCAAGCTGGGCTTCGTAATACTGAGTCCGGCCCGGCAACAGGATGGCCGGCGCGGGCAGCGAGGGGTCCCCAGCGATGTGCTTTCCCGACGCGGTGGCTACTCGGTAGTAGACGCGGTCCTCCTCGTTCCACTCTAGGATCTGGATCGCAGCGCGAGGCAGGTTGATGGCAGGATTGCCGTCAACCACGGTCATCTGCCGTTCGATATCGCGGATCGACGCGTGGAGGGACCGGTCGTAGGCGAGAGTGGTGAAGTGGACCGCCAGCAGGTAGGCCAGCCCTGAGCTACCCAGGGACCACAGCACCAATGGCACGAGCAGCCACGCCAACAGCCGCTGACGCAGCGACCAGACCCGGCCATCCGATTTCACCGGCGTGTCCGAGAACGGCTTTCCGCGCGGCGCGCCGCTTCAGGCATGGCTAGGCTTCTCAACCAGGTAGCCGAGCCCCCGAATGGTCCGAATTACCACGCCGGCGGGCTCAATCTTGCGGCGTAACCGGTGGACGAATACTTCGATGGCGTTGGGCCCGACTTCGTCGCTCACCCCATACAGGCGGTCGGCCAACTGATCTTTGCTTACCACGCGGCCGGTGCTGAGGAGCAACGCCTCCAGCAGCGCCACCTCACGGGCAGACAGGTCGAGTGCGTCTCCGTCGACGAAGGCACGGCGGGCCGCGGTGTCCAATGTCAGTGCCCCGTGCGTGAGACGGGCGGTGCTGGCGGATTGCGCGCGGCGCACGAGCGCGCGCGCCCGCGCCTCAAGCTCAGCGAGATTAAAGGGCTTGACCAAATAGTCGTCGGCACCCAGGTCGAGGCCGGCGACCCGGTCCTCCACCGCATCGCGTGCGGTCAGAATCAGGACTGGCGCCGAGGACGCGCGGCGGCGCAGGCGCCGCAGCACCTCCAGGCCGTCCAGTCCTGGCAATCCCAAGTCCAGCACGACCAGGTCGAAGGCGTGCACCGACAGGAGGTCGTCGGCGAGCTTTCCGTCCTGCGCGGTGTCCACCGCGTAGCCTGCGTTGCGCAACGAACGGCTAAGGCCGTCGCGCAGCACCGGATCGTCTTCCACCACCAGGATGCGCATAGGTCTCCTCTACGCAAGTAGGGTAAGGCTGGCGTAAGCACGCGCCGCTAAGCTGTGGTCCTCATCGGAGTCCCCTCTCCGACAGGCCGGCGCCCCCTCGCCGGCCTTTTTTTGCGCGTAGTTCCTCAACGCACAGTGCGCATTCTCGTCTACAAGAACGAGTGGCGTCGATAGCGTGGATCTACCAGTACGGTCAATCCGTGCACGCGAATTTCGGCGCCCGGAAGGCAGAGGGTGCCAATCATAGAATCAACTCGAGAGAGTTGCGTTACAGCATGATTTTTGTTAGGTTTTGTCCGCAGCATCGGCGGTCGTGGCATGCCTCGTGCTTTAGTCACTGCGGTCTTTGCCGTTACAAAATATAGGTTTATAAAGACAGCTGCCGGCAGCGAGCCGAGATGCGACGTCAATAAAAGCAAAATTTGGATTTGCAATGCTTAACAAAACAATTCTGGTCATCGCACTGCTAGTCCCGGCCGCGGTGCGAGCTGACCCTACCGGGACTCTCTCGAACGCGACCGCGCCGCAAACCGAGTGGCTGTCGCAACCCGTCGAACAGGCCGGTCCTAGCCCGACGACACCCGACGCGGCGGGAGCGAGCAGACTGGTCTTCACCGAGCCCGATTCCGACGTGGCCGTGCGCCAACGGGAGCTGAAGCTACGCTCCGCCGCCGCACTCGTTCTGGAATTGGGTGAAGGACAAATGCTGTACGCCAAGAACACCGATGCAGTCATGCCGATAGCTTCGATCACCAAGCTCATGACCGCCATCGTTGTGCTCGATTCCGGGTTACCTCTGGACGAACCGGTCGACATCGAGGCAGCCGACGCGGACACCCTCAAGGGCACGCGTTCGCGTCTCAAAGTCGGGATGACGCTCACTCGGTACGAACTGCTGAAACTCGCGTTAATGGCATCCGAGAATCGGGCGGCGGCGGCGCTGGCGCGCAGCTTCCCCGGTGGAGTGAGGGCCTTCGTACCCGCCATGAATCAGAAGGCGCGGGACCTGGGGATGCAGGATACGCGTTTCCTCGACGCAACCGGTCTCAACCCTGGCAACGTCTCCACAGCCCAGGACCTGGCGATAATGGTAAACGCTGGCTATCAATATCCGCTCATACGCGAGTTCACCACCAGCGACTCGCACCGGATTGCGCTCAGCGGCCGGCGCTATCACCGCGTGGTGGCCTTCCGCAACTCGAACGGGCTGGTGCGCAGCCGCCAGTGGGACATAGGTCTGTCCAAGACTGGCTACATCAGCGAGGCGGGCCGATGCTTGGTCATGCAGGCCACGATAGCCGCGAAGCCGGTCATCATCGTATTGCTCGACTCCTGGGGCAAGTTGTCGCGTGTGGGTGATGCCAACCGCATCAAGCGCTGGGTCGAGGGGCTGGAATCTGGCAGCACCGCAATTCGCATACGCAGGGCGCGCGCGAGCTGACAGCTTACATGCGCGTTGTGCTGCGAACCGCCGCGTCGAGCGGCGGTTCGCTTTTGTGCGCCTCCTGCTGATCGGGTGGTATCATGCCGCCGTTGGCGCACCTGCCCGCCGCCTCTCTCGGGTCTTTCCGCCGCCAACCTCGTGTTAAGTCTTGGCCTGAGAAATTACTGCTCCTATGCGCGTCGGCTTGTTTGTAACCTGCCTGGTCGATCTGATGCGCCCGCGCATTGGTGTCAGCAGTGTGAAGCTGCTCGAGAGTGCTGGATGCGAAGTCGTAGTCCCAGCGAGCCAGACCTGTTGCGGCCAGCCCGGCTACAACTCCGGCGAGCGCGCAGCGGCGCAGGCGCTGGCGCGCAAAGTCCTGCAGGAATTTGCCGAATGCGATTATGTGGTCACACCTTCCGGCTCCTGCGGAGGCATGATCAAGGTTCACTATCCGGAGTTGCTGTCCGAGTTTCCCGACCTCGAAGCGGAGGTCCGTCGTCTGACTGCGCGCACCTGGGAGCTGGCCGATTTCCTAGTAAGCGTGCTCCGCCTGCAGCGCGTGCCGGGACGCTTCCACGGCACGGTCACCTATCACGACTCTTGTTCCGGGCTGCGCGAGTTGGGGGTGAAATGGCAGCCGCGACAGCTCCTGTCGAAAGTCCCCGGCTTGACCGTCAAGGAGATGGCTGCGCCAGAGCAGTGCTGTGGCTTCGGGGGCACGTTTGCGGTCAAGTTCGGCGCCATCTCCTCGCGCATCGCTGACCAGAAGTGCACCGACATCTCTGACACCGGCGTGGACGCCGTGGTGCTCGGAGATCTCGGCTGCATGCTCAACATCGAAGGGCGTCTGCGCCGCCGCGGCGATCCCAAGACGAAGGTGTTGCACTTCGCCGAAGTTCTGGCCGGAGCGAGGGATGAGTCAGCCTAGCGGCTCGAAAGAGGGAGCGAGGGAGCGAGCGCCAACCAAGGCGCAACGCGCGTCTACTGACTTTCACCTGTGACTTTGCGCTCCCAGCAAAGCCATGCAAGTTTCTTCCCATCAGTTCAAACGCAAAGCCGCCGAGGCGTTGACTAACCCTCAGCTCCACAAGGCCATGTCCAACCTGCGCATGCGCATGGTGGCCGGCCGTGCAGAGTCGGTTTTGGAGCTGGACAACTTCGAGGACATTCGTGAAGCGGCGAAGCAGAGGCGCGACTTCGCGCTCGCGAACCTAGACTATTTGCTCGAGGAGTTCGAGCGCAACGCCACCGCCCGAGGCGCTGAGGTGCACTGGGCCGAGACGGGTGAGGAAGTCAATCGGCTGGTGCTGGATATTGCGCGCCGCAACCAAGTAAGCAAGATCATCAAGTCCAAATCCATGTTGGGCGAGGAAACCGGGCTCAACCAGTTTCTTGAGGCGGCAGGAATCGAGGTTCGTGAGACCGATCTCGGTGAATACATCATCCAGGAAGCGCACGAGACGCCCTCACACATCATCGCCCCCGCCGTCCATCGGACCAGTGAGGAGATCGCGCAGCTCTTCTACGAGAAGCACGGGTTGCCACGCAAGACCGACATCGGCGAAATGACGCGGGAGGCGCGCACAATACTGCGCCCATATTTTCTGAGCGCCGACATGGGTATCTCGGGCGCCAACTTCCTCGTGGCGCAAACCGGCACCAGCATGATCGTCACTAACGAAGGCAATGGCCGCATGACCACCACGCTGCCGCGTGTGCACGTTGCAATCGCCGGTATCGAGAAGGTGCTGCCGACCTTAGAGGATGTGTCGTTCATCTTGCGACTACTGACGCGCTCAGCCACCGGGCAGTCCATCAGCAACTATCTAACGTTCACCACCGGGCCGAAGCAGCTGGGAGATCAGGACGGCCCAGAGCAGTTCCACATCATCATCGTGGATGCCGGCCGCACGCGTGTGCTCGGCTCCGACCTGCGCGCGGCCCTGCGCTGCATACGTTGCGGCGCTTGCATGAATCACTGCCCGGTCTATCAGAACATCGGCGGGCATCCCTACGGATGGGTGTACCCGGGCCCGATCGGTGCCGTGCTGACGCCGGCGTACGTGGGGCTGGAGAACGCGCTGGACTTGCCCAATGCGGCCACGCTTTGCAACCAGTGCGGTGTTGTGTGTCCGGTCAAGATTCCACTACCCGACTTGATGCGCAAGCTTCGCGAAAAGCAGGTCGAACGAGGCCTGCGCCCCTGGCGAGAGCGCGCGGGTTTGAAACTGTGGGCATGGGCGGCTACTCACCCAGCAGTCTATGTTTGGATCACGCGCATTGCGGCCCGGCTCGGCCGCTGGGCCGGTGGACCGGCGGGGCTGATTCGCAACCTCCCCGGCGGGTCCAACTGGACCGACGAGCGCGACTTGCCGTCACCCGAGGGGAAGATTTTCCGTGACCTCTATGCCGTTCGAGGGAAGCGTCGCGCGTGAGCGGGGTGGGCTCGCAGCGCGCCCAACCGCCCTTTGGCCCGACATCACGAGCCGCGGGTAAGGACCCACCAGCTCTATGCGCGCCAGGGATAATATTCTGGGAAAGATCCGCGCGGCGCTGGGGCGCAGCCGCCCGTTGACCGATACGGAGGCCGCCCCAGTGCGTATGGCTCTGCGCCAAAATCGGCGCGGCCCCCTACCCACGATGACCTGGGAACTGGTGCCCCGATTTCGGGAGCGCTGCCTTTCACTGTCGAGCACCGTAGACGAGGTCGCGAGCCTCGAACTGTTGCCGGCGGCGGTCAAACGGTACCTCGCGAGCAACAATCTGCCACAGGGCTGTGTCTGCTGGCCGCAGTTCGCCGGACTCGACTGGGCCGGCGCTGGCCTCGCCGTGCAAGCGAGGCCGGCCACGGGTGAGGACCCGGTCGGGGTTACCGGCGCTTATTGCGCGATCGCGGAGACCGGCACGCTCATGTTGCTGTCCGGCGCGGGCACGCCGCTGAAAAACAGCCTGTTGCCCGAAACCCACGTTGCCGTAGTTCAGGCTTCCCGCATCGTGCGGTGCATCGAGGACGGGTGGGATCTGCTCCGAAGAGAGCACGGCACGTTACCGCGACAGGTCGCCTTCATATCGGGGCCGTCCCGTACCGCCGATATCGAGATGACGCTGGTGATCGGAATCCACGGACCCTATCGGGTCCACATCATCCTCGTGGGTGCATAGCGCGCCAGTTCGCGCGTTCCGCGCCTGTTGCTCGCATCAGGGTCGCGAAGATGGATCTCAGCTTCCTGCCTCGCTTTCCGCCGCCGCTTGGCGATGTCAGCGTAATCGCTCTGATCTTGTTGGCCGGCCTGGGCACGGGAGAGCTGTTCCGGCGCGTGCTGTTGCTGCCTCGGATCAGCGGATATGTATTGGCGGGTGTGCTGCTGGGGCCGGGCACGTTCGGCCTGCTCGACCGGACCATGCTGGAAGGAGCGCAGCTGCTCGTGGATATCGCCCTGGGGCTGATTCTATTCGAGCTCGGCTCGCGGCTGGACTGGCAATGGTTCCGGCGCAACCGTTGGCTGCTGGCAAGCAGCGTGACTGAGATCGCGTTGTCGTTCGCGCTTGTGTGGCTGGTGCTTGCGCTGCTGCGCATCCCATGGTTGCAGGCCGCTATCGCGGCGGCGATAGGAGCAGCCACGGGCGCATCAGTGCTTCTGGTCGTGATTCACGACCAGCGCGCGGACGGCCTGCTAACCGACCGCGCCGTGAACCTGACGGCGCTCAATAACGTGTTTTCGGTGGTGGCGGTAACAATGCTGCTCGCTTTCTTGCATCTGGAGTACCGCCCGGGCGTGACAATCCTGCTGCTGCAACCGCTTTACCTGCTGCTCGGCTCGACATTGCTTGGCTACCTGGCAAGTGTGGCCCTGGTTCTGCTTGCGCGCTGGCTCGGCAAGCACGAGGACTTGCAGTTCATTGCGCTGGTGGCGATGGTGCTGCTCACCGTGGGCTTCGCCAAGGCTCTGCAGCTGTCCATGTTGATCTCGCTGCTGGCGCTGGGTGTGATGGCCCGCAACCGCGATCGCGATCGCGACCTGCTGCCCGTGGAGTTCGGTGCCACAGCGCAAGTCCTGTTCGTGGTGCTGTTCGTAATTACCGGCGCCGCGGTCACGTTGGGCGAGCTCGCCGCCGGCGCCGGGGTCGCCGTGGCATACGTGCTGGCCCGACTGGCTGGAAAGCTGCTCGGTGTCGTGCCGTTTGCGGGACGCTCTGGCCTGTCAGCGCGCAAAGCCGTGCTGCTCGGACTCACCCTGATGCCCATGTCCGCCACGGCGGTGGCGATGGTAGAGGCTACCGCACACTACTATCCACAGTTCGGCGAGCGCCTCGCCGCCGTCGTGTTGGGCGCGGTCCTGATCCTGGAGTTGACCGCCCCGCTCGCAACGCAGCTCGCGCTGCGCGCCGCGGGCGAGACCCATCCCGAAGCCCGCTGGCGCTGACCCTCTCTGAACCGCCATATCGCGTATGACGCCTCTGCCCTTCAAGACCTCAGAGCTGTATACCCTCGGCGTGGAGCTTGAGCTCCAGGTGCTCAACAGCCGCGACTACAACCTCACCGGTGGCGCAGTCGATCTGCTTAGTCTGCTCGAGAAGACTCCACATCCGGGCGACATCAAGCCTGAAATTACCGAAGCGATGATCGAGATCTCCACCGGTATACAGCGCGGTTACACAGGCCTGCGGAGCGAGCTGACGGACATTCGTGAGGCCATGGTGCGCGAGGCGGAGCGGCTCAATTTGAGCATAGCCGGCGGCGGAGCCCATCCGTTTCAGAAGTGGCAAGACCAGCGCATCTTCGCGGCACCGCGCTTTAAGCACATTCACGATCTTTACGGTTACTTGGCCAAGCAGTTCACGGTATTCGGTCAGCATGTGCATATCGGCTGCGACAGCGGCCACGCGGCAGTCCGGCTTATCCACTTGTTCTCGCGCTACATTCCCCACTTTATTGCCTTGTCTGCCTCCTCTCCCTTTTTTCAAGGAGTCGAGACTGCGTTTGCCTCATCTCGCCTGAACAGCGTGAGCGCCTTCCCTCTCGCTGGGCACATGCCCTTCCTGGCGGACTGGGACGCCTTCACCGAATACTTCGAGCACATGCGCAGGCTGCAGGTGGTAGAGAGTATGAAAGATTTCTACTGGGACATCCGCCCCAAGCCCGAATACGGCACGATCGAGGTTCGGGTGTGTGATACGCCGCTCAGCCTGGAGCGAGCTGCTGCGCTGGCGGAATACGCCCGCGCGCTGGCCCGTTACCTGTCGGAGGACAAGCCGCTGGAGCCCTCTGCGGACGTGTACCTCGTCTACGGCTACAACCGCTTCCTGGCGTGCCGGTTCGGACTGGACGCGGAGGTGATCGATCCGTACGAGCGGCGCAAGCGGCTCCTCTCCGAGGAGATCGGGTACACGCTGGGACTCGTGTCCCGCTACGCCAGCGACGAAGCCGGCGCAGCCGCGCTGCTGCGCCTTCGCGACGTAGCCTCCCTGCGGCGTGGCGACAGCGTTCTGTTGCGCGAGCGCCTCGCGCAAAGCAAGTCGCTGAGCGACGTGGTGCGCTGGGCGGCCGACTTGTGGATGCGCGGCTAGGGCTTCTAATGACAGCGGATAGAATAGACGCACAAGCTACCGACCGGGGGGCGGATGGACGAGCATCTTCAAACCGTAGCGCAGGTCAAGAATACGCTGATCGATCTGGCGATCAGGTTTGGCCCCAAGGTCCTGGTCGCTCTGATCATCCTGGCCGCCGGCTTTTTCGTTGGGCGTTGGGTGGGTCGAATGATAGAGCAGATGCTCGAGAAGCTTCATCTCGAGATCCCGGTCCGCCAGCTGCTTGGGCGCATCGTACGCGTTCTAGTGGTGGGACTGTTCGCGATCATGGCGCTGCAGAACCTAGGAGTGGAGCTCCTGCCGCTGATCGCGGGGATCGGTATCGCTGGAGCGGGGATCGCCCTGGCCATGCAGGGCGTGTTGAGCAACGTAGCGGCTGGGTTAACCATCATCTTCACCCGCCCGTTCCGAGTCGGCGAGTACGTGTCGATGGTCGGCGAAGAGGGCCAAGTTGCCCAGATCGGTCTGTTCAATAGCACGCTCACTCACCCGGACCTGTCGCGTGTCGTCATCCCCAACCGCAAGATCGTGGGTGAAATCCTCCACAACTACGGAAATATCCGCCAGGTCGACCTCGTGGTCGGCGTGTCCTATGGGACGGAGTTGAACCAGGCCCTTGGCGCAATCCACGAACTCCTACGGAGCAACCCGCGGGTGCTCAAGGACCCGGCGCCGGTGATTCAAGTGGTCATGCTGGCCGACTCGTCGGTGAATATCGGCGTGAAACCTTGGGTCAACGTGCCCGACTACGTAGCCGCGGCCGGCGAGATCAACAAGGCCATCCTCGAGACCTTCCGTGGGCGCGACATCGTCATCCCGTTCCCGCAGCGCGAAGTGCGCATCTTGGGCGGCGGCACTTGACCGGCTGGAACGCGTGCGCCGGCTGTGGGACAACCTCCTCCGTTTTGTCGTGAGCGCTTCGAGCATTCTGCAGCCTGTAAAGGAGGGTGGGCTCACCTCGTCGCACCTCTTCTCTGATTCCGGGTAAGGTTGGCATGTCCTACTGACCTAGTCCCGGGCTTTATGGGCGTGATCCTCATGATCGGCTCGCAGCCGACCCCCGAGCGCGCGCCGCATGGGTCCTCCGAAGTCAGCTCAGTTGGTGCGGGTTAGTCCCCCGACGCCCGCCGGGGCGCAGCGCTGTCGGGCAGATGTAACCCATTGAACCAACAGGGATTGTGCTCGACGCGCAGAGTCGCTTACGCGGCTCAGGGCGGGGACGGTCCCGCTTTCCGCCCCAGATCCGTCGATGCTTGCAGATCGATTCGGGTTCAAGGTACTCTCCAAGTCTTGCGACGGTGGGGGAGGGTCGCGACGTTCGACAGGCTTGCTGCGGCCTCTGACGCGGCGCGTTCCAGCCCCGAGTTTACGGCCCGGAAGCCGCGCTATCAGCCATGCCCGGAGGACAGTAGGCCCCTGCTGTCGAGCCTGACAAGAAACCTGGAGAAAATTCACATGAAGAAGAAGGTGCTCGTCACGCGCGCGGTGTTCGACGAGACCTTGACCTATCTGGCGCAGCATTTCGACATCACGTCGAATCAGGCCGACGAGAAATACTCTCCGGCTGAACTGGCTACCAAGCTGCAGGGAATCGATGCGGCCCTGATCACCACGAGCGAGCGCGTGGACGACGCCCTGCTGTCGCGCTGCCCGGGTCTGAAAGCGGTGTGCAGCGTGAGCGTCGGGTATAACCACATCGATCTCGGCGCCTGCACGCGTCGCGGCGTGATGGCGACCAACACACCAGGCGTTTTGACGGACAGCGTGGCCGATTACGCCGTGTGCTTGACCCTGGCCACCTGTCGCCGGGTGACTGAAAGCGAGGCCATGCTGCGGCGCGGAGAATGGCAGGGCACCCACCTCAAGGAGCTTCTGGGGATGGATCTGCACCATGCCACGGTCGGCATCTGCGGTTTTGGCCGCATCGGTCAAGTCATTGCCCGCCGCCTGAAAGGCTTCGAGCCCAACCTTTTGTACTGCGACCAGATCAGGGCCGCACCCGAGGTGGAGCGGGAGTTAGACGCCGTGTTCGCGGACAAGGACGATCTGTTGCGCCGGTCCGACATCGTCATTTTGATCCTGCCCTATACCGAACAAACGCACCATTTCATCGGCGCGCGCGAGCTGGGCCTGATGAAGCGCAAGGCCGTGCTGATCAACGTGGCGCGCGGCGGCATCGTGGATGATCCCGCGTTGATCGAGGCCCTCAAGGCCAGGCGCATATGGGCGGCCGGCCTCGACGTATACGAAAACGAGCCCAAGTTCAATCCGGGCCTGCTCGGGCTGACCAACGTGGTGCTCTCACCGCACATCGCCAGCGCTTCGGAGCCGACGCGCCAAGCGATGGCTATGACGGCGGCACGCAACTGCGTCGCGGCTCTGACCGGGGGCAATCCGCCCAATCTGCTGAATCCTGAGGTCTTGAAACGCAACGCGTGACATCCCTTCACGAATCGCGAGAGGCAGACGGCGCTGAGCAACGATGACTCCCTCGAATACCTCGGGGGCAACGACACAAGAAAAATGCAAGACCCATACAGCCTGAGCCTAGCAGAGGCCGTACGCAGGTTATCTTCTGGCGAGATGACCAGCGAGGCGTACACGCGCAGTCTGCTCGCGCGCACGGACCAGCTCGAAGAGCGCGTCAAGGCTTGGCAGTGGCTGGACAGGGAGCGCGCTCTGGAATCGGCGCGCGAAGCCGACCGCCGGGTCCTGGCCGGCCGCACGCCGGGCGCGCTGCACGGGGTGCCGGTAGCCGTGAAGGACATCATCGACGTGCGCGGGGTGGTGACCTCCATGGGCTCGCCCATCTATGAGCGGTACGTGCCCGAGATGAACGCCGAGGTCGTGGATCGCCTGCACGCGGCCGGTGCTTTCGTCCTCGGCAAGGCAGTGACGACCGAGTTCGCCTTTTTGGTTCCGAACAAGACACGCAATCCATGGAACCCGGCGCACACGCCCGGTGGTTCCTCGAGCGGCTCAGCGGCTGCGGTCGCGGTCGGGTTCGCGCCGGCCGCCATCGGGACACAGACCAACGGTTCAGTAATCCGCCCGGCCGCGTTCTGCGGTGTGGTGGGCTACAAACCGGGCAAGGGTGTGCTCTCCACGGACGGCATCCTGCCGTTCAGCCCGAGCCTGGATCAGCCGGGTGTCTTTGCCCGCAGCGTAGAGGACGTAGCGCTGCTGGTGGCACACTTGGCCCATTCGCGCTGGACCATCAGCCCGCAGATCGGTGCGCTCAAACATGCGCCTCGTCTGGTGGCTGTGCGCACGCCGCTCTGGCATTTGGCCGAGCCGGATCAGCGCAGCCGCTTCGCGACCGACATCGCGGTGTTGCGCGAGGCAGCCGCGATCGTGGACGAAGTCGACTTGCCCTCGGGCTTTAACGAGGCGCACAAGGTCCACCGCGTCATCATGCTGCACGAGGCGGCCGCCGCCGCGCGCCGGGTGCGTGCGCACTACCGCGAGAAGATCCACCCCATGCTGAACCAGGCCCTAGACGAGGGCGAGCGCATTTCCGTCGCCGAGTACGAGCGCGCCGTGAGAAAGCGCGAAGCGCTGCAGCGCGACTTCTCCCGCTTCCTCGACGACTACGACGCCGTGGTCACACCACCAGCGGCGGGCGAGGCGCCGGCCTCCCTCGACACGACCGGCGATCCGAGCTTCTGCACGATCTGGACGCTGCTTGGAGTACCGGCCATCACCATCCCAACCGGGCTCGGCAGTCGCGGCCTGCCGCTAGGGCTGCAGATCATCGGCAACCAGGGCGAGTCCAACCATCTGCTCGCGACCACCATGTGGTGCGAGCGTCAACTGCCTTTCCGCGGTCTTCTCGCACGCGAGCGAAGCACCTGAACCGCAGACGCGTGCATCGATTCATCTTGCGGCATCGGAAGTGAAATGAACGTAGGCTTCGTTGGGCTCGGCATCATGGGTCGGCCCATGGCGTTGAACCTAATCAAGGCCGGGCACGCGCTGCGCGTGCACGGGCGCCGGCCCGAATCCATGCGGCTGCTGGAGCAAGCTGGCGCGACGGCCTGCGCGTGTGCGGTCGATGCGGCGCGTGGCTCGCAGGTGACATTCACCATGGTGTCCGACACGCCGGATGTCGAGCAGGTGATTTTTGGCCCGAACGGCGTGGCCGAAGGCGCGGCGGCAGGCTCGATCGTAGTCGACATGAGCACCATCTCTCCGGTCGCAACGCGCAGCATGGCGCAGCGGCTGGCTGACCGTGGCGTGGAGATGCTCGACGCGCCGGTGTCGGGCGGAGAGGTGGGCGCAGTCAAGGGCACGCTGTCGATTATGGTTGGCGGCAAGCCCGAGGTGTTCGAACGGATCAAACTGCTGTTCGAATGCATGGGCAAGAACATCGTGCTGATCGGCGCCAACGGCGCAGGCCAGGTGGCCAAGGCCTGCAACCAGATCGTGGGCGCGGTCGCGCTCGAATCGGTAGCCGAGGGGCTGACGCTGGCACGCAAAAACGGCGTGGAC
>Ga0335082_10000864_pt1 | contig 31849 bp, 27 predicted proteins | sample Lox_Sample_41_FD_206718 | JGI IMG/M metagenome (GOLD analysis project Ga0335082, IMG submission 206718) | Soil microbial communities from Loxahatchee National Wildlife Refuge, Florida, United States - Lox_Sample_4.1 | ecosystem: Environmental > Terrestrial > Soil > Wetlands | place: USA... | reverse complement strand
CGCGCCGCTCCTCCAACTCAATCAGGATACTCGAAGTCTTCTCCTCCGTCGTCCAACGTTGAACAAACGGCTCGAGCGGGTCGACCCGAATTTCATGAATGGCTTCGGATCGCTCCATTGTTCCCGCTCACCGAGCATTGAACGGCTCTGTCGACCAGGATCGTGCCCTCTTCCGACGCGAAAATGCTCGGCTGCGACGCGGCACAGGAAAGCTCGCCCCGCGTCCGGTCGTCTGCGGTTTGCGCTCACAACAAGACAGCCGAGGCGGTGGGGGCGCTTTGCTCTACTCGGGGGGGGCAGTCTTCTGCCCGGTTTTGGTTCTCCTGCGATCCGAGGGGAGCCCGGACCCATGAGCGCAGTAGCTCTCACCCGAGGGCGAGAGCTACCGCTCTCGAGAGATCAGTGTCCGACGCCCAACTGTCGCAGGAGACTTCCCACGTCGAAGTATTGGCGGACCGACTTGACTTTGTCGTTCGCGACCTCGACGACCTGAATGGCGCGAAGCTCCATGTTCTTGCCGGTCGCGGGGATATCTCCGGTGGGCATCTTCAGGGGTCCCTTATGGGTGCCGCGCCATGTCATTTCGAGCACGACGGTGTTACCGCTCACGACCTCCGAATGGAAGGTGGCCTTGGAATCCGGCATCGCCGTAGCCCACCCTTTCCAGATGGCGAGGACGTTGTCGACCCCTTCGGCCTTCCGCTCGGTCCCGACCTCGTCGTAGACCAACCCCGGCGCGACGCCCGCCTTGACTTTGTCCCAGTTCTTTTCGTTGTACGCGATGACCTGGGCCTTCGCAATATCGACCACCGACTGTGTCATGACACTCTTCCTTTTAGAAAGACCCGACTCAAACCGGCGCCTGAGGACGCCGTTTCTACCCTATGTCTGCCGGACTACTCGCCAGCCCGGAGGAAGGCTCAGCGACGAGTGCCTCTCTGAGCCCTGCTGAGCCACCCTGATCGTCGACGGGCGCGGACCGATGGTAGGTCCCGTCCAGAGCAGCCAATTGTTCACCCTATCACAGCGGCGCGAGCCGCCGCCTTGATACCTGTCCTTTTCGTTCCTTGCGGCGAAGTACGAAGAGCGCCCAGAGACGTTCACGCGAGAGGTTCACGTAGATGAACCTCGAGCGGAGCGCAACAACCGGACGAGTGAATAGAAATCGTCCTCGGCGAGCGCGTCAGCCGCCGAGGTGACGCCGATCGACGTGCCGTCCTGCTCTCCGGGACGGTCCGTGATAGGCTGTGCGCTCGCTCCCTCCAAACGACTGTGGACAATCGTTCGGCTCGAAAGCGGGTGCATACGTGTCTGAATTGCGATCCTGGAATTGTCGAAACTGCGGGCGATCCAATAGAACGGTCGTCGAAATGAACGGGACCGTGACGTGCGAGTACTGCACGGCCTCGATGCCATCGCTCCCGATCTCCCTGTTTCGGCGCCTTCTGGCCGGGGTCGGCCGGTGGTTCGGGGAAAGACCGGATGGGAATCCCGCTCGCACTCTACCGATACACCGTGGGCCGGGCCTTGCTCGCGACTCGGAGATCGAGGCGGCGCTCGCCCGCCTGCGCGATTGTCACAGCCTGGCTCGAGGGCTGGTGTCTCCCGCGGAATGGAACGCGAACCTGGAGTGGATCCTGGGCTTGAAGAGGGATCCCAGGATGACAACGACGGCCTTCGATGAGAAGACCGTGGACGCCGTCGCCCTGTTGCTCGAGGAACTGGCCGCCAGTGTGAATCGAGCAAACGCCGAGCCATCGAAAGGCTCCTTCGAAGCCGCCCCGCCGGACCACCATGCTCGCCAATCCATCGCGCGGGGACTTCGGGACGCGACGGAAGGTTTTGTCGTCGCTTTCGGCCGCCCTGCCCGTGCCCTCGGCTCGTCCGCCCGCCCCTGACGGCGATTCCCGATCGAGCCAGCCGATGCCTCAGCCCGGTGATCGGAATCCGGGAGCTAGAATCGCGCCATCATGATTGGACGCCTTCGGATCGAGTTGTTGGCTCCCGAGCGATACGGGGTTGTCTTCATTCCGTATCAGGGCGGAGGTGCCCTCAACCGGCGAGAATTCACCGGCCGGGCCGCCCTCGAGCGGCACCTCGCCGCTTTGGAGATTTCCCCGGCAGAGGTCGAGGTCGGCCTGAAACGGCTCGACGAGATGGGTCTTCATGGCTTCGAGAACTTCGAACTGAGCACGACTCCCTGAGCATGCACTCGCGAGCCTGCCTGGCTTGCCCTTCAACTTCGTCCTGAAGTAACGGCCGCCCGGCGACTCTTTCACTCCGAGCAGGCTGTCGGCCGCTATTTCAAGGACCGCCACGGTGTGTCGGCCCAGATCGTGGGGATCACGGCGGTTACCCTGAGTGAAGATCCGAAGGCCGCAGCGTTCTTCCCGATCTCGCCGCTTGTCGTCGGCCGCCGATGAGTTCTATAGTTGTCGATCTATGAAACAGCCGGGCGAGCTGGTCCTCGTCTTCAAGGCCCTGGGAGATCCGACGAGATTGAAGATCCTCGACCTCCTGAGGTCACGCGGGAAGTCCTGCTGCGACCTGATCGCGCGCGACGAGCGCGGCCTTTGCGCCTGCGATATCGAGGCGGCGGTGGGGTTGTCGCAAGCCGCCGTCTCGCACCACATGGATCTCTTGCGTCGCGCGGGTATCGTGGATGCCGAGAAGCGCGGTCGGTGGATGTTTTATCGGAGGAACGAGGCCGCTCTGGCGGGTCTCGCCGAAATCCTGGCGAAGGCGGTCTAAAAAAAATTGGCTCGACATATCGATCATTCACAATCTATCGAAATGGAGGGACTCATGGCATCCGCCGTCCACATCTCGCTGAACGTCTCGAATCTTCCACGGTCTATCGATTTCTACCGGCGCCTCTTCGGGGAGCCGGCGAAGCTCAAGGCGGACTATGCGAAGTTCGTCGCTGCGGAGCCGGAGATCCATCTGGCGCTTCAGCCCGGACCGGTTTTCGGGCGGGGCGCGCTCTCGCACCTGGGCATCCGGGTGGACTCGCCCGATCGGTTGCAGGTGTGGAAGAACGTTTTGAATGGGCGCGGCCTCGCGACCGAGGAGGGGAAGCGGGAGGCGTGCTGTTACGCGCTCCAGGAGAAGTTCTGGCTCACCGATCCCGACGGCAATCGCTGGGAGGTTTACACGGTGCTCGAGGACATCGAGCAGCGGGCCGACCCGGCCATGACCTGCTGCCAGCCGAAGGCCCAGGCCTCGGGCCTCGGAGGTGAAGCTCCGACGGCGTGCTGCTGAACGATGTCGAAGGGGACCCCCAGGCCAGCGGAGACGAGCCTCGACTCGCCCAGGCGGATGAGCGCGTTCGAGCGCTACCTCTCCATCTGGGTCGTCGCGAGCATGGCGCTCGGCCTACTGATTGGCGAAGCATTCCCGGGCCTCACTTCCGCATTCCGGGAGCTCGAGCTCGGCGAGGGCTCGCACATCAACCTCCCGATCGCCGCGCTCATCTGGCTGATGATCTATCCGATGATGCTGAGGATCGACTTGCGGTCGATCGTCGGCGTCGGCCGGAAACCTCGCGGCCTGTTCATCACCCTGTTCGTCAACTGGTTGGTCAAGCCGTTTTCGATGGCGTTCTTCGGGTGGCTCTTCTTCCGGCATGTCTTCTTGCCCTGGATCGGCCCGGAGCTGGCCGGTCAGTACATCGCGGGGGTCATCATCCTGGCGGCGGCTCCCTGCACGGCCATGGTCTTCGTCTGGTCGTACCTCGCGGACGGCGATCCGGCCTACACGCTCGTGCAGGTGTCGGTCAACGACCTCATCATGCTCGTCGCGTTTGCGCCGATCGTGAAATTGCTGGTGACCGGGGCGGCCGGGCTCGAAGTCCCGTTCCGCGTCTTGGTTTTGTCGGTCATCGTTTTCGTCGTGGTCCCGCTCGCTCTCGGTGCGGCGAGCCGCACGGTGCTGGTTGCTCGCCGCGGCGCCGCCTGGTTCGAGGAGCGATTCGTGCGGGCGTTCGCGCCGGTCACCGTCGCGGCACTGTTGGCGACCCTGACGCTCATCTTCGCGTTCCAGGCCGAGAACATCACCGGCCGCTGGCTCCACGTCTTGCTGATCGCCGTGCCGATCCTCATCCAGGTCTATTTCAACTCGTCGCTGACGTACGGCTTGATGAGGCTCCTCGGCGTCGAGTACGCCGTCGCCGCGCCCGGTGCCTTGATCGGCGCTTCCAATTTTTTCGAGCTCGCCGTCGCCACGGCGATCGCTCTCTACGGGCCCGGCTCGGGGGCGGCGCTCGCGACCGTGGTTGGCGTGCTCGTCGAGGTCCCGGTGATGCTTTCGGTGTGCAGAGCCTGTGTGGCGACGCGGGGGTGGTTCCCGGCTGCTGGCCCTCGATCGGCATGAGGAGGAGGACCCGCGGAATCAACCAGCGCCAAGGAGGACATTCATGGCCGACGCTTCTGCTCGGAAGAAATTCAAGATCCTCTTCCTGTGCACGGGAAACTCCGTGCGGAGCATCTTGGCGGAGTTCTTTCTGAAGCGGCTGGCCCCCAAGCACTTCGAGGTCTTCAGCGCCGGAGCGAACCCGAAGGGCCGGGTTAACCCGTATGTGCTCGAACTTCTGAGAGACGGCTACCACATCGACGCGAGCGACGCGCGAAGCAAGTCGTGGGAAGAGTTCAAGGACGTCAAGTTCGATTTCGTGATCACCGTCTGTGACAAGGCCCGCGAGTCGTGTCCCGTCTGGCCGGGCCAGCCGATCATCGCCCATTGGGGCTCGGAAGACCCCGACGCGGTTGAGGGAGAGCAGGAACAGCGAAAGGCCATCAAGAAAGTGGGCGTCGAGATCTACCGGCGTCTCGGCCTCTTCACCTCGCTCCCGATCGAGAGCCTCGACCGGCTGCGGCTGGAAGAGATGACGAAGGCAATCGGCAAGAAGTAGGCCCCGACGCGGAATTGGCGTCGCGGGGAGGCCCGCTCGGACCGTAACTCCCGCGATGACCTCGGAAGAGATCCTCGCGCCGCGTCAGTCCGCCGCAGCCTCCTCGCCGAAGGTCCGGCGCGCGACCCATTTGCGCAATTCCTCGAGCACGACCATGCCCGCCGCGAACGGCAGGAAGAAGAGCCACACCCTGGCCGGCAGGGGTGCCGTTCCGAGGGCGGCGTTGGCCCATGGGGTGTAATTGGCCACCAGGACGAGGGCGATCTCGAGCGCCACCCCCCAGAGAATCAGCTTGTTGTCGAAGAAGCCGGTCGAGAAGACCGACAGGATGGAGCTCCGGCAAAGGAACACGTTGACGATCTGCATGACCACGATGGCGCTCAGACACGCGGTGGTGGCCTGCCGGTAGAGAGGATCGTCGGCGGAGAGAAGCTGCCCGTACGACCAGCCGGAGCCGCGCAGGACGAAGAAGAAGGCCGCCATCGCGGCCGCCGCCTCGATCAGGCCCAGGAACAGGTAGGCCCGCAACGCCGCAGGGGCGTTCAGCAACCGTTCGGTTCGTCGCCGCGGAGGCCGTTTCATGACGTCTGCATGGGGCTTGTCGACGCCCAGGCCGAGGGAAGTGAGTGCGTCCGTTCCCATGTCGACGGCGAGGATCTGAACCGGCGTCAGCGCGAGAGGGATCGGCAGCAGGGCAAACCCGAGATACGGAACGAGCTCGGCGACATTGTGAACGAGAACATAGGTCAGGAATTTTCGGATGCCCTGAAACGTGGCTCGCCCTTCCTCGACGCCGTTGACGAGGCTCGCGAAATTGTCGTCGAGCAGCACGACGTCGGCCGCTTCCTTCGCGACATCGGTGCCGCTCTCGCCCATGGCGACTCCGATGTGGGCGGCCTTCAGGGCTGGCGCGTCGTTGACTCCGTCGCCGGTGACGGCGACGATGTGCCGTTTGTTTTTCAGCGCCTCGACGATGCGCAACTTCTGGTCGGCCGCGACGCGGGCAAAGAGAATCTCGGGAGCATCGAGCGCGAGCTCGAGCTGGATGGCCGAGAGCCCGGCCAGCTGCTCGCCCGTGATCACGACGGGATCCTCGGTCCGAACGATGCCGATCTCGCGGGCGATAGCCTTGGCGGTGTGCGGGTGGTCGCCGGTCACCATGATGATCCGAATTCCGGCCCGGCGGCATTTCTGGACCGCGTCGGGCGCCTCGGGCCGGGGTGGGTCTTGGAGGCCCACCAGGCCGCAGAAGGTGAGATCTCGCTCCAGCGCATCGTGGGAGCAGGCGCCGGGAAGCCCGCGAGAGGCGAAGGCCAGGACCCGCAATCCCCTCGCTGCCATCGCCTGGTGCGTCCGGAGGATCCGGCGGCGCGAATCGGCGTCCATCGTCCGCGTCTCGCCGTCGGACCGGAATTCCGTGCAGAGCGGAAGCACCGACTCGGGCGCTCCCTTGCAGTAGAGGACCGGCCCTTTCGGACTCTCGCACACCACACTGTGACGCAGGCGTTCGTCGAAGGGAATCTCATCGATCCGGCGCCATGTCGAAAGCCGCGGCAGGACCTCGACCGCCATCTCGTAGAGCGCCACCTCTGTCGGGTCGCCGACCCGGATCCCGTCCCCCGGGCCCTCGGTCTCCTTGACCTCGTTACAGAGGAGCGCCGCCGAGAAGAGCTCCGGCTCCAGGTCTGCGAGTCCAGGTCGGCTGGGGAGGTCCAAGGCCACGGGCTCGTCCAGGCCGACCAGAATCTCCCGAGCGCGCATCCGGTTCTCGGTCAGCGTGCCGGTCTTGTCAGAGCAAATCACGGTCGCCGAGCCCAGTGTTTCCACTGCGGCCAAATGGCGAACCAGCACGTTTCGCTTGGACATGCGCCGGGCCGCGAACACGAGCGCCAGCGTCAGCGTCGGGAGCAATCCCTCCGGCACCATCGCGACGATGATTCCGATGGCGAAGATGAAGTCCCGCCAGAAGGGCACGCCGATCGCCGCACCGACGATGAAGAATCCCACCCCGATCGCGACCGCGAGAGCCGCGATCCGCCGGCTCAGGTGCGTGAGCTCCTGACGAAGGGGAGAGACTGCTTTCTCGCTCGCCTGCGTGAGGCGCGCGACCCTTCCGAACTCGGTGTGCGCGCCGGTGGCGAAGACGACCCCCTTGCCGCGTCCGGAAAGGACCGAAGTCCCGGCGAGCACGATGTTCTTGCTGCGGCGCAGGTCCTCGCCGGCTGACGGGGCGGTGTCTCGCGCGCGCGGGATGGATTCTCCGGTCAACGGCGCGTCGTTGATCCGGAGGCCGGATGCCTCGATCAGACGGCAGTCCGCCGGAACGACGGTCCCCGGCTCGAGCAGGATGACGTCTCCGGGGACGAGCCCTTCCACCGGCAACTGGACCGCGGTTCCGTCTCGAAGGGCCTGGACGTGTCGCGGCAGAAGGTTCTCCAGGGCCGCGAGGGCCCGGTCGACGCGATACTCCTGCAAGATGGAAAAGGTGCCGCTCACGAGGATGACGACGATGATCGCCACACCGACGTGCGCCATGCCCTGTCCGCGGGCGAACCAGTTGCCCAGGAAGGCAAGCCCCGCCGCGATCCAGAGGATGACCGAGAAGAAACGGAAGAACTCGTCCAGCAGCCGCAGCGCGAACGTTTTCTGAGCGACTTTCTCCAACCGGTTCGGGCCAAACTCGTCCAGTCGCGACGCGGCCTCGGGAGAGGAGAGCCCTCGCTCCGCGCTTCGGACGCTCGCGAGCGCTTCCGAGACCGAGAGCCGATGAATCTTGATCACCTGGCCTCCCGTCGAAAGGCTCCCATCGGACCCGGGACGCGGCGCCGGCCCGCGACGCGGCATCGAGGCCGTTCGGACACTCGGACCCTGCGATGGGGACCCGGCGCTTCTTGGTGGGATTCCAGGTGCTGTCGACGGTCGAGTGTTCTCCCGCCGATCCGGGCTGCTCTTGGCGCGAGAACCACCATCGGCGAGGACGGCGACCCCGATCCCCGACTACTGCGGGAGAACGACCTCGGTCCGCCGATTCAGGGCCCGTCCGGTCGCAGTCGCGTTGGAAGCCTCCGGATACTCCTTCCCGAAGCCGCGGATCTGAAGCCGCTGCTTGTCCACCCCGCGGGCGATCAGGTAATCGGCGACGGCCTGGGCGCGCTTCAGGGAGAGCTTCAGGTTGTACTCCTCGCTGCCGGTCGAGTCGGTGTAGCCGCACACGAAGACCCGGGCGTGGGAGAAGTAGACGTTCAGAATGTCGGCCTGGGTGTTCAGGATGGGCAAGGCGTCGGGCTTCAGGTCGAACTTGTCCACGTCGAAGGAGACCTTTTCCGAGTAATCGAAGATCAGGATCTTCTGGGCGCCGAGCTCGCGGGCGAGGGGAGACTGCTCGGCGCCCTTTCCGAAACGGAAGAAGAGCTGCGCCTTTTCGGGGGAGAGGATCCGCAGCCGCTTCTCGACGACGTCCAGATCCTGCATCGAGGCCAAGATCGTTTCGAAGTCTTCGTAAGTCGCGATCTGGACCGAGGCGGGGGCCTCGCCGAGACTCTTTCCCCGGTAGCGAACCTCCGCTTTCGGCGGCTCGGAGATGACCTCGATCGACATCCGGAGCTGGACCTCCTTCGAGGCGCAGCCCGTGCCGACGATCAAGAGGCCCAGCAGGAGAGGGCGCCAGGTCCGCTCGGACATCTGGACCCCCGATTATATGAAGCGCTCAGAAGCGAAGCGCAAGCGCGATTCGGGCCTCGACCGGCTGTCCGCTGGCGTCCAGGGCGGGCTGGAACCGATAGTGGCGGACGGCCTCGAGGGCGGCGCGGTCGCAGGGGGCGCACAGTTCCGAGACGACCAGCGCGTCCTTGACTGATCCGTCCGCGGCAACCGTCACGAGAAGGCCCACGCTGCCGTTGGCGTAGGCCCGGCGGAGCTCGGCCGGGAGAATCAGGGGGGACTCCGACACGAGCTTCGGGGGTGTCTTTGCGGTGCGCGGCGGCCCGACCATCGGCGGCGGTGTCGAGGCGCGCGGCGGGGCGGCGGTTGGTGCCGCGGCCTTGGGAAGAAACGGTCCCATCGACTCGGCGGTGGTTCTCGGAGCGGGGCGCGTCGGCTTCCTCGCGGGCGGGGAGGTTGGAGCCGCGGGCGGGGACGTCGGCGATGCCGTGGGTGCCGGCGTTGGCTCCGGAGAGGGTGCGGCCGTCGGGACGGGCGTCGGAGGCGCAGAGGTAGGAGCGGCGGTCTTGGCCAATGCGGGTGGAGTCGGGGCCGGCCCGGGGGCGGGCGACGGTCCTGTCGCGGCGCGGTTCCGGAGCCACAGCAGGCCGGCGGCGATCACGAGCAGAAACGCGGCCGCCAGGATCCTGGGACCCGTGCGTCCCCTCGCAGGCGCCGGAGCGGGCGGAGGTTCCGGAAGGACGGGCGAGACCTCGGCGGGCGGGCGCCGCGGAGGCTCGGCCGGCGGGATAACCGGGGCGGTCGCCACCGCAGGCCTCTTGATCACCTGGGTCGGTGTCGCGCGGTCCGGCGGGGCCGGAGGAGAGACGCCGGTCTTCAGCCGCGGCGGTGTCACCTCGGCGAGGAAGTCCTCGATGGCCAGGCGCATTTCCCGCGCGGTCGAAAAGCGCTCCTCGGGCGTGCGGCCGAGCGCCTTCATCACGATCACTTCGAGGGCGGGCGAGACGTCCGGGCGGCGTTTGGAGAGGGGCTCTGGCGGCTCGGTGATGCGCCTCATCGTCGCCCGGAACGTGTCATCGGCGGCGAAGGGAAAGGCGCCGGCCAGGGCCTTGTAGAGAGTGATGCCGACTGAATAGAGGTCGCTGCGCCCGTCGAGCGGCTTTCCCTGGAGCTGCTCGGGCGACATGTAGGCGGGCGAGCCGAGCAGAGTCCCCGCCTGCGTCTTGACCAGGGCGACGGCCGACTTGGCCACGCCGAAGTCGGTCAGGTACGGCCTGTCGCGGCGGTCGAGAAGAATGTTGTCCGGTTTGATGTCGCGATGGATCACGCCGCGCGCATGGCTGTACTCCAGGGCATCGAGGACGCCGCGGGCGATTCCGGCGGCCGCCAGCTCGTCCAGGCGTCCCTTCTCCTTCATCAGTTTGCCGAGGGAGGGGCCATCGATGAACTGCATGGAGAACCAGGTGAAGTCCGGCGCGGCGGAGAAGTCGTAGACCTTGACGATGTTGGGATGATCGAGCGAGGCCGCCACGCGCGCCTCCTGCTCGAACCGGCGCGCAAAGTCGCTGTCCTCCGTCAGGACTTCCGAGAGAACCTTCAGGGCCTCGACTCGGTCGAGTCGGCGATTCCGCACCCGGAAGACGGAGGAGAAGCCGCCCTTTCCGATCGGCCCGAGCAACTCGTAGTGATCGCCGAGTCTTCGGGCAACCTCGGCCTCTCGGGACTCGGACGACATGCGGTGATATTAGCCGCTCCCAACCCTGCCGCCGACGAATCCGGGTCCGCACGAAAGTGGGGGATGCGGGCGACCGAGTGGCGTGACTGGCGGTCTCCGAACCGGTGTGGGATCGTAAGACCCGGGTTTCGCGACCGTCTTGGCCGGGCGGCGTCTGCGCCGAAACCGCCGTCCCGCCAGCCTACGACGAAGCCGATAGCCCGAGACTGAAGACCGGGCCAGGGATTAGCTGAATCTCCTTCAGGCCTTCTCTCGGCGCGTCATCGCCAGGTGATCGCTCCCTGGAAACGTGGCGACCCAAGCGCTTCCCGATTCGCGCAGCACGGACGACAGGACCCGGTCGGGTCCCACTTGCTTGAAGGTCTGGCGAAAGCGAGCGGTCGCCCCCGCGGGACCCACGACGCCTAGCCCCATCGCGTGAGCGCCCTCCGAGTAGAAGGCGGTGATGTCCCGCAGGATCGTGCCGTCGGACTGGACCGACACGACACCCTGCTCCTGGATCAGGCCCCTCTCCAGATCGAGCGAGAGGAGCATGTCCAGGTTCTTGTGGACCCCGTTCCAGAGGAGCAGGCCCTCGAAGTGAGGCCGCTCCGATCCGCCGGCGAGGAGGCTCGCCGCGTACCAGATGTAGGAGCGATTCGGGCCCCAGCGGAAACGCATGACGAGCGACGCGGGGCCGCCGCTCTCGGGCGCAACGTCCCACTCGCCGATGAGGAATGCGTAGGGAGCGTAGGGTCCCGTGATCGAAGGCTCGGCCGGCAGCGCGGCCGAGGTGCCGAGCAGAAGGGCGAGAAGCCCGGCCCCGATGGCTCTCGCACGGAGGGGCTGCCTGGTTGCGCGCGAATGGCGCTGATCGGGCACCGATTTCATGGCGATCGTGCTCCTTTTCATCGACGCCGTTCTACACGCGTCGCCATAGGCGCGCTGTCAATTTCTTGCAGAGGCCGCAATCGAGGAGAGGCGACGTCCGAGCTCGGCTAGTCGGCCCGCGCGGGCGGCGCGGCGGACGGCCTCCGGTGTCTCACCCAGGCGCCTTCGAAAGACCGCGGTGAAGTGGCTGTGGCTGGAAAAGCCGAGCTCCGACGCGAGGTCGGACAAATCCGGGAAGCCCTCGGCCAGAAGGCCGATCGCCTGCTGCAGTCGGACCCGGGTCAGATAACGGTGGATCGTCATGCCCGTGACAGCCCGGAAGCTTCGGCACAGCCGAAACGGAGTCGATTCGAGATGTCTTGCCAGGGCGTCGAGCCGATGGCGGCGGCCGGGATGACTCGAAAGATGACCCCTCAGCGAGTCCACCTCCTCGTGCTCCCGGGCTCCGAGTCGCAAGGGAGGTGTGCGGGATCGACCCGACTCCTCGGCCGCGGCCCGCACCAACCGGTCGGCCAGCGTCAGCGCCAGCTCCTCGATCTCGAGGCCGTCGATCCGGTGTTCGGCGAGGATCCGGCGCACGAGCGCGCGCTGCCACAGGAAGGCGCGCGGCGCGCAGGGACCCCACCCGGTGGAGAAGGGCGATTCCGGGCGTTCCCCGGCGGCGGCATCGTACCGGCGGAGAATCTCTGCGAGGACGTCGGGGGAGACGGCGAGCTCGCTGCCGCGATCGCCGCCTCCGTGCGGATGGGTCGTTCGAAACGGCACTCCCGAGTTGAAGAAGGCAACGCGCGTGCAGTCCAAGAGCCCGATCGGTTGAGAGGAGTGGACGCGGAAGTTCCCGGAGTGCAGGAAAACGATCACGGGAGTCGGGTGCGATCGCTCGGCGGTCTGGCGGTCGCGCTCCGGCGGGCAGCGCCAGCGGGAGATCCGAACCAACGGGCCTTCGAAAATCCATTCGACGGCGACGCCGGAACCCTCGCCCCGCGACGATCGAGCGGCGCTCGTGACGAGGCCCGGGCGCGATTGCACCACCTCCGAATCTACGGGCCGGTAAGGCGAAAGTTTGGTCCGGCGGCCCGTGCCCAACGGCTGCTTGACGAGACCCCCCGCGGCGCTCTAAGATGTAACCGAATGGTTACATATTCGCGAGTCGCGTCGCAGGCCGTGTTCCGCGCGATCGCCGAGCCGACGCGCCGGCGCCTCTTGGACGAGCTCGCGAAGGGAGCCCGGTCGGCCGGGGCGCTGGCGCGGGGATTCGACTCTTCCCGCCCGGCCGTCGCCCGGCACCTGCGCGTGCTGCGGCAGGCGCGCCTGGTGCGCGCGCGCCGCGACGGGCGCCAGCGCATCTACGAGCTGCGGCCGGCGCCGCTTCGCGCCGTCCGCAGTTGGATCGAGCGCTACGAGGTGTTCTGGAACGAGCGCCTCGACCAGCTGACGAGCTACGTCGAGGGGCTGGAGAAGGCTGAAAACGACAGGGGGGAGAAATGACCGCCGACCGGAGCCCCGATACGCTGGAAATCGTCCGCGAGATCCGAGCGACACCCGAGCGGGTATTCCGCGCACTGACGGATCCGCAGGATCTGCCGCGCTGGTGGACCGGCATCGGCGGCATCTCGCGGGCCCAGTTCGATCTGCGTCCGGGCGGGAGCTACCGGCTGGAGTTCCGGGCGGGGGAGGCGGCGACCGTCTTCGTGCACGGAACCGTCCGGGAGGTCGATCCGCCGCGGCGTTTGGTGATGACGTGGTTCTCGCCCAAGTATCCGACGCTCGAGACAGTCCTTTCCTTCGAGCTCGAACGCATTCCGGGCGGGACCCGGCTGACGCTTCGGCACAGCGGGCTGACCGAGCCCGGGTCGTTGCCGGCTCATGAGGCGGGCTGGCTCGAGGCTCTCTCGCTGCTGATCGCCTGGATCGTGGCCGCAGGCCCCATGATCGCCGCGTCGGGCACGAGCGGAACCCAGGACAAGTAACGGCGGCCGCTTCGCCCTCCTGAGATAATCGGGGCCGGAAGCGCATGGGGCCTGGTGGCCCTCGCGGACTTCAAATCCGTCGGCGTCGCGGTTCTGCCGGGACGGGTGGGTTCGATTCCCACACGCTTCCGCCATCGTAGGCGGCGGATCGAGGCGGACGGCGCCGCGAATCGTCGGTAGCGCAAGAGCTGAGGCGCGGCCGGTCGCGGTTCTGTCCGCTTCGGTTTTTCCGTGAAAAGGCGGTCCACCGCGGGTAGTTCGCGCCCCGCGCCGTGGAGATCCTTCACGCTGGAGCGACGTCAAGGGTTCGTCGGGTTACTGATCTCGCTCTGGCCCGGGAAAGGTCAACCTTAGGCCTCTAGCCCGGGCGAGTGGGCTACAGTCCTTGACGAAATCGTCGTTGGGCCTACGTCGATGGGTTCGGGACCGTCCTCGACTGCGAGGCTCGTTAACGCCTGGGTCAGTTGGATTCAGAAACTCTGCGATGCTCGGCTTCGTTCGCGCAAGGGCTTCCTTCACAGTTTCAGCAAAGCGTCGCCTGAATTCGGCGTCGTTTGTTGGCGGCGAGCGGCGGAGATCAACGTAAGCCGTGGTGCGATAGTGCGAGGACTTGGTTCGCTGCTTACTCGCCAGGCGGTTGAGTGGTACCGACGCGATCGAACGGGAGCAGCAGGTTCCTGCGGAACAACTCACCGGTGGAACTGACCGCCGCGCCCGTACCGGATCGCTTAGGATGGTCCTCAATGAAATCGCTCCACCCGCCGCGCCTGATCTCTCGGGGCCATCGCACGCGCAAAGCCGCTCGAGCCCGCGCTTCGTGAGCGTGCGTTCAATAGCACTGCTGATCTCCCTGTGCAGCGTGCCTTCGATCGGCGCCGCCGTCGACCTTTGCTCCAGCGAGGGCAAGGAGAGGCTGAGGGCTGCAGGCGTTACTGCGGAGCAGATCGCCAGACTCTGTCCGGGCCCAGAGACTGCTCCTGCAGAAATCGTGGAAAGGCCTTCGTCAGTCGGCACGACCGCTGCGAGCCCGGCGGGACAACGTCCACGGATCGGTCTGGCACTCGGAGGAGGCGGCGCGCGCGGCATGGCACACATCGGCGTGATCCGGGCGCTCGAGGAACTCCACATCCCGATCGACTACATCGCGGGGACGAGCATGGGCTCGATCATCGGCGGCCTCTACGCGTCTGGTTACACCACGGACGAGATGGAAAAACTGGTCGGCTCGATCGACTGGAAGGGGATTTTCGAGGACGCGCCGAAACGAGCGGACGAGCCCTTCCGCGTGAAGGAGAATGACTACCTCCATCTGATTCCCCTCCAGCTCGGCCTCGACCCAGGGAGGGGAGGGATCGTTCTCCCGCCGGGTCTGATTGCGGGCAACAAGCTCGCGTTCATCCTCCAGACCGCGACGCAGTCGTCCGCTTCGATCACGAATTTCGACGAGCTCCGCATCCCCTTCCGTGCGGTCGCGACCAACATACAGACCGGCGAGGCGGTCGAGTTGGGCAGCGGAAGCCTCTCGACCTCGATTCGCGCGAGCATGGCCATTCCCGCCGTTTTCACCCCGGTCGAGATCGACGGGCTTCTGCTGATCGACGGCGGCGAAGCCCAGAATCTTCCCGTGCAGACGTTGCGCTCCATGGGCGCCGACATCGTCATCGCAGTCAACGTCGGCTCGTCGGGAGTTGCCAGGGCCAAAAAGCCTGAGAACGTCGGCGCGATGCTCGGGCGCCTGATCGACATGCCGCTGCAGCAGAACACGCAGGCTTCCGCCAGGCTCGCAGACGTGGTCATCACGCCGAACCTCGACGGTTACGGCTCCGCGGACTTCGTGCAGGGCCTCGAGATGGTGCCGCTGGGTTATCAGTCGGCCCTGGCAAGCAAGGACAAGCTGCAGCAGTGGTCGGCGTCCGAGGCCCGCTACGCTTCCTGGAAGGCGCACCACGACGCCCCACTGCCGCCGCCGCCGTTCATCGACAGGGTCGAGATCGATCCCGCGTCGGGCGTCGACCCGCGGCGGATCAAGGACATGATTCGCACCAAGGCCGGGCAGCCTCTCGACAACAAGACGCTCGCCGAGGACCTGACGCGGATCTACGGGCTCGGCATCTTCGAGAGCGTCGGATACACGATCGTGCCAGACGGAAGTCAGAACACCCTGCTCATCAGCGCTGCGCTGAAATCGTGGGGTCCCACGTACTTGCAGGCTGGTCTCGACCTGGCGACTGATTTTCACGTCACCACCGAGTTCGGCGTGACGCTGTTCGTGGACGCGACGGAAATGAACCGGCTCGGCGGTGAATGGAAAACCGTGCTCACGTTTGGCAGCCCTTTCGATTTCGAGACGCGTTTCTTCCAGCCGTTGAGTTACGGGGGCCACTTCTTCCTGTCACCCTTTGCCGGGTGGCGCCAGTACAACTTCCAGTTCTGGAACGACGCGGGTACCCTGATCGCGACGACGTCGCAGGTCAGGAGCCTGTTCGGCGGCATCGACCTCGGCTACGACTTCGGGAATTTCGCGGAGCTGCGCGTCGGCTACCTGCGTGGCTCGCGCGATGTCACAACTTTGGTCGGCGTTCGCCCCGATACCAGCCCTGGGCAGGGTGCGCTGACGGCGCAACTGACGATCGACCGGCTGGACAATGTCAGCCTGCCGCACGCGGGATATTTTGCCCGTATCGGCTACTTCGGAGATCGCATCCAGTATGGCGGGGAGCACGACTACGACCTGTTTAGGGCCGATGCAGGCGGCGCCGCTACGATCGGCCGCTGGACGGGGAATCTCCAGCTCGAGTACGGCAGCACTCTCGGTACCACCGTTTCGCCCATCGACCGGTTCTGGCTCGGGGGGCTCTTCCGCCTCTCCGGCCTCCCGATCAGAAGCCTGAGAGGCCAGGAATTGGCGCTTGCCACGGGCCGGGTGTATTACCGGCTGATCGGCACCGGCGCAGGCATCCTCAAGAACATCTCCGTGGGCGGTTCGCTCGAGGCCGGGAATGTGTGGCCCAACCAGCAGTTGGTTTCCTTCAGCAACCTGAAGACGGCCGGGAGCGTCTTCGTCATCACCGACACCATCGTCGGTCCCTTCTTTCTCGGGTACGGTCGTTCGGGCGGTAGCAGCTCGTTCTATCTGTACCTGAATCGAACGTTCTGAGGAAGACCGGTCCAAGGACGCGTCATTCTCTAATGGTACCGGAGACGCGACGCGTTCGATGGCAGGACGTCCCGCCGGCAGCGCTAGGGGATGCTCGCGGCGTCCACCTTCTCGATGCGCTTGCCCATCATTCCGGCCAGCTTGTCAACGAAGGCCGGATCAGCAATGGGATGTCCTCCCGCGGCTCGCGGCCATTTCGCCCTTGGAGAGCCCGGCTTCAGCTTGACCGGCCGCCAGGTGATGCGCCGGTCATCGGCCGGGCCCGACCGGCAGCTCGAATGTCCCGGTAAGCCTCCCTAGTTGGTTCGTTTGCATCAACCCAAAGGCGGGAGCGGGGCTCAGGCTGTTGACAGTGGCCGGCTCACCGGAGAACCCTGCGCGGTGGCTCTCTGCGGAGGACCGCATCGGCGAGCTCGAGGCGAGGGTCGGGCGGCTCGAGGAGTCGATCCGGCAGCTCGCTCGCCGCCTGGCCGAGGGCGAGATGGCTCCCGAGGAGCGCGAGGCGGGCGCCGATCTCGCTCCGCCGCCCTCCGGCGCCGACGCCTCCCCGGCGGCCTCGATCTTCTGGAGCGTGTTGGCCCAAGTCGCCTGGACCATCCTCGCGCTCGCCGGCGCTTTCCTCGTCCGGGCGGTGACGGACCGCGGCGCGGTGCGCACCGGCGCCGGGGTCACCTTCGGTCTCGTCTACGCTTTCGGCCTCGTGCTGCTCGGCGAGCGGGCCGCGCACCGCGGCCGCCGTCTCTCCGCGGCGTTCCTCGGCTCGACCGGCTTGCTCGTCGCGGACGCAATCGTCGCCGAGACGGTAACGCGGTTCGGGTTCTTTTCGGTCGCGCGAGCACTCGTCTTGCTCGCCGCCTTCACCGCAGCCGGCTTCATCGCCGCGCGCCGGCACGACCTGCCCGTGCTCGCCTGGGCGGCAACACTCGGCACGAGCGCGGCGGCTCTGGCCGTGGCGGCCGCAAGCCACGCCCCTGCGGCTTGCGGACTCCTCTTACTCCTCGTCGCGACGGCCTCGTTCTGGCTGAGCGACGGTCGCTCCGTCTGGCGTCTGCTCCCGTGGCCGGCCGCTCTCGGCGCCGACGCGGCCTCCCTCTGGGCCACCTCCGCAGCGATGCCGCCTCCCGACCCCGGCCACGAGTCGGGGACGCCCCTCGCCGTGGCCCTGGCCCTCGGTCTGCCCGTCCTGATGATCGCGAGCGCGCTCGTTCGATCGGGAAGGCGGCCCCGCACACTCGGTGGTTTCGAGATCGTCCAGACGGCGCTGGCTCTGCTCGTCGGCTTTACAGGCGCCGTCCGCCTGCTCCAGGCCGCAGGTGGCGCCGGCGCCGGAGCGCTGGCGGGGATCGCGATCGTGGCAGGCGCCGGGATCTACGCATACTCCTTCCTTCGCCGGTGGGAGCCGGCGGAAACGGCGCCACGCCTCTACGCGTCCTGGCTCGGCCTCGTCCTGTTTCTCGCCGGCAGCGCCCTCCTCCTTGCCGGCGCGGCCCGCGCAATCCTCTGGTCGCTCGCCGGAGTCGCGGGCGTCGCCGCGGCACGCCGTATCCAATCGCCGTTGCTCTCGCTGCAAGGCGCCGTCTTCGCGGTCGCCGCGACGCTCGCCTCGGGGCTGGTCAGCCGGTCGATGGAGGCCTTCGTCGCCGCCACTGGCCCGTTGAGGCCGCCCGGTCTTGCGGCGCTCCTGAGCCTGGCGGGCGTCGCGCTCTGCGCGCTCCTGCTTCTCCTGCGGGCGCCGGCCGGCAGTTCGCCCGCCACTTTCGCGGCGGCGCTCTTCTCGGCGGCCGGTTTGGGGGCATTCGCCATCCAGGAACTGCGGCCGCTCCTCGCCGGCTCCCCGGCGTCGCTCGCGGCCCTACGGACCGGCGTGCTCTCAGTCTCGGCGTTCGGTCTGGCCTGGACCGCCCAGCGGACCTCGCGCCGGGAGCTTCGCATCCTCGCCTACCTCGCGCTCGCCGCCGGCGGGGTCAAACTCATCCTCGAAGACGTGCCCCGCGGGAGCCCGGAGACGCTCTTCGCGGCCTTCGTCTTCTACGGGGCCGCGCTCTTGTTGGTCCCGAGGCTGCTGCGCGGCGCCCCGGCGGACCGGCCGCCCGGTTAGCCCCGCGCCTCGAAGCGAAGATCCACCTGCGCACATTGCCCGGCGCCACCAGGGTCGTCGGCAGAAAACCGCTTGCCCTCGGTGGAGCCTTAGCGAGGCCGACCGTCCATTGCGTCTCCGAGGCGGCCAAGGAGCCGAAGAAGCCCATCGAGAACGGTCAGGGGGTGGGGAGGACAGCCGGGAACGTAGAGGTCGACGGGGATGTCCTTCGGTACGCCGCCGTGTGAAGCATCCGCGCCGGCGAACGGTCCACCACTGATCGCGCAAGCGCCAATGGCGATCACGATCTTCGGCTCGGGCACCGCCGCGTAGGTCTCTCGAAGGGCGAACTCCATGTTCGTGGTCACCGGGCCCGTGACGACGATTCCATCGGCATGGCGCGGCGACGCCACGAACTGGATCCCGAAGCGGCCGAGGTCGAAGACGACGTTGCCCAGGGCGGCGAGCTCGGCCTCGCATCCGCTGCAGTCCCCGGCCGAGACGTGGCGAAGCTTGAGGGAACGGCCGAAGAGTTTCCGCATCTCCGCGTCGAGTGAGGTTGCGAGCTTGACTTCCGCATCGGACACGACCAGGTCCGAGCGGGAGCGTGCAGCGAGGCGGTGGTCCGGGGTGTAGACGATCGCGCCCTCCGGGCACGCCTCCTGGCAGATTGTGCAGAACAGACAGGCTCCGAGGTCGATGCGGAGCGGTTCTGTCGCGATGGCCTGGGTTGGACACGAGTCGGCACAGACGCGGCAGCCTTCCCGGCACTTGGATTCGTCCAGGACGGGGCGGCCTCGGAAGCGGGCGGGCAGCTGCGCTTGCTCGCGCGGAAACTTCGTCGTTCGGCGCCCCTGACGCAGGCGAGCCTTCAGCAGGTCGAGCATCGTTGCCGCCTCACAGGTCGTGGCCCGCGTAGGAGAGGTTGAAGCTCTTGTTGCAGAGAGGGAAATCCGAGATCTGATTGCCGCGAAGGGCCATCGACAGACCAAACCAGTTGTGAAAGGAGGGATCCACGATCTTGTAGCCGGCGAGCCCACCGTCCGCCGACGTGACGGCCACGTGCACGATCTCGCCTCGCCAGCCCTCGACCATCGAAACCGCGAGGCTCTCGGGCGCCAGGGGGCTCGCGGGACCGCCAGGTCCCCCGCGTGGATTCCGATGGCTCGGGGGACCGCCAGGTTCCTCGCGGAGATCCTGCCCCGGAATGGCCACGGAAAGCGACTCCGGCGGAAGCTCCTTCAACTGCTCGAGCAGGAACGTGTTCGAACGCTGCGTCTCGAGCCAGCGCACCAGGGCGCGCGCCATCACGTCGCCCGACTCGACGAAGGCCACCGGGATGTGAGCAAAGCGGAACATGCCGAACGGGTGGTCGCGCCGCACGTCTCGGTCGCAGCCGCTGGCGCGAGCGACCGGTCCGACGAGAGCGAGCGCTTCGGCGGCCTCGCGCGTCACGACACCGGTGTGCTCGAATCGCGAGCCAACCGTGTTCGAATGAAAGGTCACTTGCGCGGTGTCCTCGAGATCGCGCTCGGCCCTCGCCAGGCGAGCGAGGAAATCCGTCCGCTGCTCGGCCGAGAGCCCGAAGCGAACACCACCCGGCTTGATGAGGCCCCGCCCGAAGCGGCTGCCGGACAGCTCCACGAGCAGGTTTAAGAATTCGCCTCGAAGCCGGCCGAACCACGAGGCGCCGGGCAGAAACCCGACATCATTGCAGAGCGCGCCCAGGTCCCCGACGTGGTTGGAAAGACGCTCGAGCTCCAAGGCGATTCCCCGCACGGCTTGCGCATAGAGCGGGGCCTCCACGTTGGCCAGCGCCTCGATGGCCATGCAGTAAGCGAGCGCATGACCCACGGACGTGTCTCCCGTGATCGACTCCGCGACCGCCAGCCGCCGGGCCGGCGACGACCTCAGAAGGAGGGCCTCCGCGCCGCGGTGCTGGTAGCCGAGTTGAATCTCCAGGTGATCGACGATTTCCCCGTGACACTGGAAGCGGAAGTGGCCGGGCCCGATGATGCCGGCGTGCACGGGACCGACCGCCACCTCGTGGATGCCCGACCCCTCCACGCGAAAGAAGGGATGAGGAGCGCCGCCCGGGATGGCACTCCCGGGCCGTGCCTCGAGATCCGCGTGTCTGCGAAGGGGCTTCAGCCACGGATGCCCCTCGGGCCGTATGTCGTGGTCCTCGAACAACTCTCGCTCGAATGCTTGTGCCTGGGGGAGTTCCGTCGAGAGCGCCGGATAGCGCCGACTGTCGGGAACACGGGTCGCGAGCAACCCCACGGCGCCCCGGGCATCGTCCGCGAGCACCGCGAGGATTTCCTGCTTTGCCTCGGGATCTCGACTCTCTGCGGGCAGCGCGAACAGCGCCGCGAGTCGAACGCCTTTCGAGCAGGCTTCGATACAGGACCTCCGAAAGGGCGCGAGAGGAACGTCCGGGATATCCGCCCGCGCAACCGCCATGCCGTTTCTCGTCCAGATCGGTGGAGCATCGCTGCGCGCCATCGGTCAGCCTCCCAGCATGCTGGCGGCCCGGCGTAGCGCGTCGGAGAGCGCCGGAGGCAAATAGATCCCGACCCCGAGCGCTCCGACCGCCAGGGCGAGCGGAGCCAGGACCGAAAGCTTCGGCTCGGCGGCACGGGCCACGTCGCCGCCGGGCGCTCTTTGGAGCATGGGAAGCAAAGCTCCCGCCATGCCGAGGAACGCCACCACAAGGAGGAAGAGGAAAAGAACGCCAACCCAGGCGTGGGGCCCCGTCAGCGCGACTCGGAAGATCAGGAACTCGCTCCAGAATGGGCCGAAGGGCGGCACGCCCCCGATGGCGAGGAAGAGCGCCATCATGAGGACGCCCGTGACGGGAAGCCTTCTCAGCACTCCGTGCGCTTCACGCGCCGAGGTCGTCCCGAACGCGCGAAGGACGTTGCCCGCCAGGAGGAAGAGCCCGGCCTTGCAGAGCGAATGATTCACGGAGTGGAATATCGCGCCGTAGGTCGCGGCGCCCCCGAGCCCCACGCCGGCGGCCATGACTCCCATGTTCTCGATGCTCGAGTACGCGAAGAGGCGCTTGTAGTCGCTCTGGCCCACCATGAACGCGCACGCCACGCCGATCGAGACGAAGCCGAGGACGACGAGCAGCGTTCGGGCAAACTCGAAGTCTCCGGAGGCGAGGCAGACCTGGAAGAAGCGCAGGATCGCGAGAAAGGCGCAGTTGAGAAGCGCTCCCGAGAGAAGCGCCGACACCGGAGAGGGCGCCTGACTGTGCGTATCCGGAAGCCACGTATGGAGAGGCGCCAGGCCCATCTTGGTCCCGTAGCCCACCAGGGCGAGGACGAAAGCCGCCTTGAGCCACGGCCGCGCCATCGAGGGCGCCGCCTTGCTCAGGGCGTCGAGCGTCAGTTCGGTGCCCCCGGCGGAGATACCCGTCGCCGCGATCCCGAGGCAAAAGGTTCCGAGCAGCGCCAGAGCGATCCCCACCGAGCACAAGAGCAGGTATTTCCAGGCCGCCTCGAGCGCTCCCCGCCGACGGTAGAAGTACACGAGCGGGGCGCTGGCGAGTGTGGTTCCCTCCACGGCCGCCCACATCAGGGCGAGGTTTTGGGTGACCGATACCAGGGTCATTGCCGCGAGAAATCCGAGCAGGCAAGGCACGAATCGGTGCGGCGCCGACTGTCTGTCGTGGGTGCCCTGAAGGATGTAGGGGATCGTGTAGACCGAAACGAGCAGGAAGAGGACGCTCGTGATCGACAGGAAGATCAAGCCGATGACGTCGAGCTGGAGAAGCGTCCCGAACTGCATCGTCGCCGCTCCGCCCCAAAGAGACGCGGTCGCCACGAAATGCATCGAGGCCCCACCGAGGAGGATGCCGAGGCCAACGCGAAGTTCCTTGACCGCCAGCGCCAGCAGCCCCAGGGCGGCGGGCACGAGAACGAGGAAGGCCAGGACCCACGTCATCGGCTTTCGCTAGTCCCTGAGCGCAGAGAGCCATTCGGTGTCGATGTGCTCGAACTCGCGGCTGATGTGATTGATGGCGATTCCCATCACGAAGACGCCGACGAGCAGGTCCAGAAGGATGCCGAGCTCGACCGCGAACGGAATCTCCTCCACCAGGGTCTGGCCAAAGATGAAGATGCCATTTTCGAGCATCAGATAGCCCACGACCTGAGTGACCGCCTTTCGCCGGACGACCAGGACCAAGAAGCCGACGAGCAGCGTCGCGAAGGCGATCGGAACGAGCAGGGGCGTCGGCGCGGACCGGGGCAGAACGAGAACCGTCCCGAGCCAGAACGAGAATCCCACGAGCGCCGCCGCGATGAGAAGGGAGAAGTGCAGGCTGATGAAAGGCTCCGCTTCGCGACGCACGTTGGCCTCGCGAATCGCGCGAGAGAGCAAGAGCGGGATGACGACGCCCTTGACGGCCAGCGTTCCGAGGCTCATGACCACGACGGGTAGCATGTGGCGGTCCAGCGCCCGGCCCCACAGTGCGAGCGGCAGGAGCGAGAGCGCCACACCCTGGAGCGCGGAGGCCCGCACGCAACTCGTCAGGCGGCTGGTTGCGACGATGGAGAGGCTCAGCGCCACCACGACCAGGAGCAGGAAGTCGGCGTAACCGGTCACGGCGCGCCCCGGTAGAAGAGGGCGGCGAGGCCGATCGACGCCAGCACGGCGGCGCCAACGAGGAACTGCGGTACGCGCGGGAGTCTCAGCCGGGCCATGATGGACTCGACGACGCCGATGAACATCGCCACACCGATCTCGCCGCCACAGAGCAGAGCGATGGCGCGCCATCCGCCGCCGGCGGGAATCGGCAGAAGAATGTGGACGAGAAGCGCCCCGATCACGAACAGCTTGACGGCGCTCCCGTACAGGACGAACCCGAAGTCCGGTCCCCCGTGATCGAGCACCATGACCTCGTGAACCATCGTGAGCTCGAGGTGCGTGTTGGGATCGTCGACCGGGATGCGGGAGTTCTCCGCGAGGAGGACGGCAAAGAGCGAGAGCGCCGCGGCCAGGTAGGTCGGGTGCTCGAACCCCCATGTCGTCCACGGCAGCGCGCCGAAGGCGCCCTCGAACGTCACGCTTCGCGCGGGGACGCAGAGGATAGCCATGGAAAGAAAGAGCGCCGGCTCCGCCAGCGCCGAGAACGCGGCCTCGCGACTTGCGCCCATGCCTTCGAAGCTCGACCCCGTGTCGAGGGCGGCCGCCATGGTGAAGAAGCGTCCGAGGCCGAGCAGATAGGCAAAAACGATGACGTCCCCGGAGAAGCCAAGAGGCGAACGGTTGGCCGCCAGGGGCAGGACGAGGCCGGCGCACAGCACGGCCGCCAGTGACACGATCGGCCCGGCGCGAAAGACCCAGGTCGTGCTGCGGCTGTAGACGGCCCCTTTTCGAAGCAACTTCCAGACGTCGCGATACGGCTGGAGAAGAGGCGGCCCGAGCCTTCCGGCGAACCAGGCCTTGGTCTTGTTGATCACGCCCAAAAGCAGCGGTGGGACGGCGAGAAGGAGCGCGGCATGGACGATGAGGTCGAGCATCTGGTCAGCGCCCCGTTCCCGAGAGCTGCCAGACCAGGAGCACGACGAGGGTCACCGCGATGTAGACGAGGTAGAGCTGTAAGCGGCCCTGCTGGATCGCATGGACCCGTGACAGGGCCCGGACGACGCGCCTCGTCGCGGGCAAGAGGAGCCGCTCGCCGGCCATGTCACCAAGGTGCTCTTCGTAGCGGGCCTCCGCCGGGAAAAACCCGTCGGGACCCTGCCGGTCGACACGCGAATGGATGACGGGCGCAAACAGCGCGAGGATCGGCTGCGCGAAGGAGGCCGCGGTGTACTGCATCCGAGGGCTCGGCGCCGCGTAACTGCACCCCCAAGTCGCGGCCCGTGAGACCTTCCGGCCGCGAAGGAGAACCAGGCGGGCGGCCCCCAGCAGCCCGACGAGAGCGAGGAGCACGATCCCAACCCGCGTGATTGCGGTGAGCGGCCCCGCGTCCGGGATCGGGCCCGACATGTTCCCCAGAAACGCCGCCGCCGGCGCCACGATCCGCACCGCGCCCGCGGGCCAGAGGCCGATCGCAAGGCACAGGAGCGCACCGAGAAGCATCGGCGCTCGCATGGCCTTGCGCGCTTCGTGAGCCTTGGCGGCCGCCTCCGTGCGGGGCTCACCCAGGAAAACGACGCCAAACGCCTTGACGAAGCAAGCGGCGGCGAGACCGCCGATGAGCGCGAGCGCCGGGACGGCGACGATGGCCCAGATCGCCCAACCGGTAGGAAGAGTCGCCGCTCCCCGAAATGCGCCGATGTAGATCAACCACTCACTGACGAAACCATTGAGCGGCGGCAGACCGCAGATGGCGACGGAGCCGACCAGAAACGTCGAGGCGGTGATCGGCATGCGGCGGTAGAGCCCTCCGAGGCTCTCGATGTCCCGCGTGCCGGCGCCGTGAAGGACGCTGCCGGCCCCCTGGAAGAGAAGGCCCTTGAAGAGCCCATGGTTCAGAACATGGAGCAGGCCTCCCGCGAAGCCGAGGAACGCGACGGTGGTATTGCCCTGACTCTGCCCCAGGAGGCCGAGGCCAATGCCCAGTGTGATGATGCCGATGTTCTCGACGCTGTGGTACGCGAGCAGGCGCTTCAAGTCGTGTTGGGCGAGGGCATGCAGCACGCCGGCCAGCCCCGAAACGGCTCCGACGGCGATCAAGAGGGCACCCCACCACACGGGCGGCGGCCCCAGGAAGGCAAGGGTCCGGAGGAGTCCGTAGATCCCCATCTTGATCATCACGCCCGACATGAGAGCGGAGACGTGGCTCGGCGCTGCCGGATGCGCATCGGGGAGCCAGATGTGCACGGGCCAGAAACCCGCTTTGGTTCCGAACCCCACGAGCGCCAGCAGGAAGCAGACGTTCGCGAGGCCCGCCGCCGGCCCGCTCGCGGCCCCAAGAGTGTCGAAGTCGTAAGTCCCAGAGCCCCGGCCGAGGAGAGCGAACAGGACGAAGAGGAAGATGACGCCGAGCTGGGATGCCATGAGGTAGGTCATCCCAGCGCGGCGAGCGTCCTCGCGCTCGCTCTCGAACGTGACGAGGAAGAAGGAACTGAAGGACATGGCCTCCCAGGCGATGAGGAAGAGAATGCCGTCTCGCGCGACGGTGACGACCGCCATCGAGGCGACCAGAACGTTGAAGTAGAAGAGCGCGGGCGCGAGCCGCCGCTTCCCCGCGTGAGCGCCCAGGTAGCCTCCGCCGTAGAACGCCGACAGGCCCGACACGAGGAAGACGCAGACGAGGAAGAACGAGGACAAGGGGTCGAGCGCGACGTGAAGCTCTCCCACCGGCAAGGGCCACGTCGCTTTCAGCGAGCTCTGCTCGCCACGAAGCAAGGCGGCAAGGGCCACCGTCGCGCCGAGCGCACAGGAGAGCGAGGCCCCAACGGTGCCGATCGAGAGCGCCGCTCGATCCGAGCGCCCCACGAGGACCGCGGCGAGAGCGCTCGCGCAGAGGAGGGCCACCGACAGCAGGATCAGCCCGAGCATCGAGACGACCTACTCGGTCGGCGCCGCCGCGGAGCGACTGCCGCCGCCGGGCTGGTTCGCGTTGGCGGGGGCGTCGCCCTTCTCGACGACGCGAACCCGATCGAGGATCGCTTCCCGCGGCGCGGCGCTCTGGAGAAGTTTCTTGAAGTTTTCGTCGTGCAGCGCGAACGCGAGCTTGGCGAACATCTGCAAGTGCTTGCGCACCGACGGGGACAAGAGCACGAAGAGGACCCGCACGGGCTGGCCGTCCAGGGCGTGGAAGTCGACGCGACGCTCGAGGAAGCAGAGCAAGACCCGAGGCTCGTCGGCGTGGATCACGACCGGATCGCGGGGATGCGGAATCGCGATGCCGCTCCCGACGCCGGTCGAGGCCAGGGCCTCGCGCGCGACCAGGAGTTGGTAGAGGAGGTCGCGGTCCACCCTTGGGGGGATGCCGGGTAGCCGCGCGACGGCCCGCAGAACGTCTTCGCGGCGCTCGCCCGGTATCTCGTAGAAAATACCTCCGCGCTCCAACGCCGCGTGGAGGCTGGGGAGCTCCTCGGCCGACCCGTCGGGGACGAGCAGCTCGGGCGCCACGCGGTGCTCGTGCAGAGCGGCCCACTCCTGCAGCTCGACGCGATTGAACATGTACTGGTCATGAACCCGATGCGACGGCAACGAGCCGTTGCGAGCCCACCGGTACACCGTCTGCTCAGAAATGTTCAACAGGCGAGCGACGTCTCGAACTCTCAGCTCCACAGGCGCAGTGACCTCGTATGTCCCCGGACGTCAACCACCGCGATCAGAGCGAGCGCTCGGCCGGCTTCGTTTTGCCGGGTGCTTGGTGGGCGGGGGCGCGGGTGCCGCGCCCGTCGTTGGTTCGGCGTGGGTTCATCGGTGCGCCGTCCCGGCTTCCGGCTCGAGCCTGCGTTCCGCCGCGGCGACCGCCTGGAAGATGGCGGCGGCGTCGGGCGCCACGAGTATGGCCTTCACGGCGTCCTCGGACGCAAACATCTGGGAAAGCTTGTGCAGCCACGGTAGGTAGAGCTCCTCGAACTTGAGGCCCAAAGCGAAGAAGAGATGTGTCGGCTTGCCGTCCAATGCGTCGAAGTCCACCCCGGCGTGCGACCGGCCGAGAACCATGAACGGCCGCGCGACCTGCTCGGGGTTGCGGCGAAGCGTGTGGAGGAACGCGATGCCGTTGCCCATGGCGCTGGGCATGACGTTCTCACGCTCGATGAGCGCGCCAACGAACCAAGCTTTGTCGCGTACGAGACCCAATCGGGCAGCGAGTCCGGCTAGCTCCTCGACGACGGTGTTCCTCGTGCTACCGGCGAGCTCGGGAATGATGTGATCCGGCTGGAAGCAGCTCGAAAGCTCGAGCATCCGCCGCGGCGAGACGTTCAGCCTCGGGGGGTCCAGGTATCGAGGCATGACGCCGAGCATCTGGTCATCCAGCCAGGTGTCGATCATGGCCTTTCGAAAGCGCCATTGATTCCCGACCTTTACGCCTGGAAGCGACCCATCGGAGACGAGCTTCAACACCGTGCGGTCGTTGACGCTGAGGTACTCGGCAAGCTGCTTGATCGTCAACAACCGGTCTTCCATCAGCCGCCGCCTTCCCTGGTGCTTCGGTGTCGTTTCGGCATCTTCGCGAAATCTCACGCAGAAGTGCGTTGATTATCGGAATATATCGCTATTCTACCTAGAAATACGTCAGAAGGTATTAGAGCGGTGAAGTCGCGAACGGTCCGGGAACGGAGGCGGAGCGATTCCCTCGAGTTGCTCGAAGAGTCGCTGCTGCCGTTCCGGCCGATTGCCGATCGAAGGAAAGAACCTCTCGAGGTTTCTTCGGATGCTTTCTGCCATGAGAGCTGCTTCCTCGGTACCCCCTTCTGATTCGAGCCGGCGCGATTCTTCCAAGCGCGCCTCGAGATCTTCGATCGAGGGCTCGTGGAATCGAAACGAGACGGGCGGGCCCGGCTTGAGGCGCGGAACATCCGACGGAAAACGGATCTGTCGCGGCGCCGGCCCGTTTCGCGTGATCACGAAGACGAGCTCCGATACGCCTGCGTCGAGAGCCATCCGTTGCGCTTTGAGCAGGCTCTCGGGTGACGAGTTGTGTTCGAAGATGACGTATTTCCAGACGACACGAATTGGTCGATCTGCCCAGGTGTTCGCACGAATGAAATCGAGAAGGAACTGCCAGGCTAGCTGGAAATTGCCGTAGACTCGGTACGGTTCGTAGCTGGCGGGGTCGGCGCCGTCAATTGCACAAACGACCTCGTCGAGGCCGGACTTCGCCATCTCCGGGCGGAACCGGCCCTGTGCGTTAGTCACCACGGAGATCCATGCTCTTGGAAGCCTTTCGCGGCTTCGGCGAGCCATCTCCCAGAGGCGTGGGTTCAAAAGCGGTTCCCCGTGCCCCTGGAAGTCGAGCGCGTCCACTTCGAGACCACCGGCAGTCAAATCGGCCAGGATCCGAGCGAGGATTTCGGGATCGAGCTGAAATGCTTTCGAATGCCGGCGGCGAATCGAGAGCGGAACGCAACCGGGGCAGTCGAGCGAGCAGTAGTACGAAGGCTCAACGCGAAGCACTCGGACAAAGGTGCGTTCCCAGGGAGCGCCGGCGCCGTCCGGAAGCAGTCGGAGGAGAAGGCATCTCGAGCACTCTTCCGGCCAAGACATTCGTCCCTCCTTCAGATTGCGGCGTATCTCTTGAAACGGGCCGTTGAGAAAGATTTCCGCATAGTCGACGGCCGGATCCCAGGCCTGCAAAACGCGATCGCTACCGGCGTCGTCCCAGCAGACGAGGTCGCCCCAAGCGCGGAGGAAGATACTGTCGACCGAGGGACAAACGAGCTGCGGACGCCTTGCCACAGTGGTGGACAGCACCGCATGCGGCGTGTCCGAAAAGCGATCGACATAGATCGACCAATCGAAACTGCTCGGCCGTCGAGGGGCGAAGCGCCTCCCTTCTCGACGCCCATTCACACGCCAGTGTCGGATTGCCGATTTCTCGTCGACGATTCCGGCTGCGGCGAGGTCCGTGTAGCTGCGGACATACCAGCGCCAATCGAAGCCGGGCGGAGGCTCTGGCGCCACCATCAGAAGAGCCTCCTCGCGGGTCGCCCGGAGACGCCGAAGGATTCTCGGCCAGAACGATCGACGGACATGACCCGACCGATCGCGATCAGAACTCGACGACATGGCCGTCTCCCAGCTCGCGCGGGAATGAGCGCTTGTACGATCGAAGTCCGCCGACGAGCCGTCCGCGATAGACGATGCTCCCGGCACGCCGGGCACGCAGCGTCCAGGTGGCGCCCGGCGCGCTTGAAGGGACCGGCATCCTCGCCGACCATCCGCATTGGTTTGCATTGGGGATCGTGGGATACGCTCGTGCCACGTCGGGGCGTAATCCCATCGCGGCCGCGGTCAGTCGCCCCCGGCTATCGACGATCTCGACCGAATCGGGCGGGCCGCCCCGCGGAAGAATCCAACCCGAGATCACGAGGTTGCCGTCCGCTATCTCCGCTGATTCGAGGAAGCCAACTGTCGACGGGCCGAACGGAGGAGGCAGGGTGTGAGTCCGACCTTTCGCCGCGAGGGCGACGATTCGTAGAGCCTCTCGCGCCGCTGCAATCGTTGCTTCGATCGCGTCGCCATCGTGCGCCGCCGATGGAAAGATCAACCCGTTCGTGACGATGCCGCGTTCCATGCAACCTTGTACAAAGAGGCCGAGTGCCGCCCTCCTGGGCAGGCGACCGTGGTCGTCGAACTCGAGCTCCAGCCGGGCCGGATGGCCCGCGAGTCGAAGCGGGACTCCCTCGCGCTCGGCGGCGTCTTCGATTCCGGCCTTCACCGCTCGCCCAACCTCCGCCACTCGTTCGACAATCGGTTCGGCGGCGTAGATGTCGAGCGCCGCCTTTGCGGAGGCCAGAGAGAGAGTTTCCCCGCGGCAGCCCATGTCCACTCCGACGGAGTCGGCGTTCCGCATGAGCTCCCGCGGCCCGACGAAAGCCGAGAGAGGCATACCGTTGGCGAGAGCCTTGCCGAAACAGGCTAGGTCCGGCACGGCGCCGGTGAGTTCCTGCGCGCCGCCCCGGGCCACACGAAAGCCCGTGATCATCTCGTCGAAAATAAGTAGAGCGTCGTTTCGATGCGTCAGGTCTCGAACCTTTTCCAGAAATCCATCCTTCGGCAGCTCGCATTGAAATGGCTCCATGACGACCGCAGCCACCTTTCCGCGGTGCTGGTCGAAGAGCGCCTCGAGCGCCGCCAGGTCGTTGTAACGGAACCGGTGCACGAGGCCGCCGGCGACAGCCGGGATTCCACAGATCGCCGGGTCGCCGGCGGCAAACCAATCGTGGAAGCCGTGGTAGCCGAATTGGAGGACGACATCACGCTCCGTGATCGTTCGCGCCAGCCGGACGGCCGCGGTAACCGCGTCGGACCCGTTTTTCCCGAAACCGACCATCTCGGCGCAGGGGACCATCTTGACGATCTGGTCGGCTACTTCGACTTCGAGTCTGTGAGGCAAGGTTAGGGTGGGGGTCGCTTCGAGTTGCTTTCGAATCGCATCCTCGATCTCCGGCCGGCGGTAGCCGAGAAGCACTGATCCCCAACCCATGACCCAGTCGATGTAGACCCTGCCGGTTGTGTCCGCGAACCGGCATCCCTTTGCCTCGGCAACGAATTGCGGGTAAACGCCGGACTCGCCAAACAGAAGGGGTCGAGCGCTCATGGCGAGCTCGCCATTGGCGAGAACCTTCCGCGCCCTGGCGACGAGTCTGGCGGCGTCGTCGAGCGCGGAATCCAGGTCGACGTCTTCTAACTGACTGACGAATTCAGGCATACGAGCCTCCCTGGTGCGCTTCGATCGACGCTATCGGTACGGATGTGGGGGATTCCTGGTCCAGTCGTCGCCGCCTAGCCGCCGCGGCGGGCTTGACCGAGCCCGGCCGTCCCCCTGTCATTGTGTGTGACCCTCGCTCCCGGCCGTCGGCCTCGGCCCGGAGAGCCCCCTCTGCATCGCGACGATGTCTTCGTCTGTCAGATCGAGCCAGCGCTTGTAGGCTTCGGCCACAGCGAAGCCTGGGCCCGCGCGCAGGTTGGCGCAGTAGACGACACCCGCCCGCTCGGCCACGCGCCTGACCGAATCGACGTGTCCCGTCGGGACCGCAACGGCGATTTCTCCCGCGCCGACTCTCTGGAGCGCCTCGATCGCGACCAGCATCGTGAAGCCTGTCGCGAGACCGTCATCGACGAGAATGACCCGGCGGCCCGACAGATCCCGCATGTGCGCGCTGCCGCGAAGGAGCGCGACCCGCCGCGCCACCTTTTGGGAGGCCGCCTCGATCCCAGAGCGGCGCTCCTCTGGCCCGACGCCGAGCTGCCTGGCGAGCGGCTCGTTGATCCGCTGAGTTCCATCGAAAGCGACGGCTCCGTATCCCACCTCCGTGTTCCAGGAGGGCGTCACCTTGCTGACGACGGCCACGTCGAGCGGCAGCCCGAGCCGAGTCGCGATCTCGGCGGCGACCGGAAATCCCCCGGCCGGGATCGCCAGGACGACCGCATCGCTTCCGCGGAATTCCTCCAGGAGCCCCGCCAGGACCCTGCCCGCATCGGCCCGGTCGCGGAAGACCCCGACCCGTTCGCGAAGCTCCGGTACCTCGACGACCTTCACGGCCAAGGGGGCCACGGCGGCGGTTTTTGCAGGGGAATCACAAGAGACCGGCTTTCCGCGCCATCTCGAGAACTCTTGCCGCGGACTCCTCGGCCGGCCGTTCTCCCGAGAGGACGAGGTCGGGACGTTCGGGCGGCTCGTAAGGCTCGGTCGCGCCGGGCAGGTGGGGAGCGCCTCCGTGCTGGGCGAGGCGGTAGAGGCCTTTGGGATCGCGCTTTCGGCGGACGCCTTCGGGCGCGTCGACGAGCACTTCCAAGAATCTCTCGATCCGCGCACGAGCCCGGT
>Ga0335082_10000863_pt1 | contig 31860 bp, 22 predicted proteins | sample Lox_Sample_41_FD_206718 | JGI IMG/M metagenome (GOLD analysis project Ga0335082, IMG submission 206718) | Soil microbial communities from Loxahatchee National Wildlife Refuge, Florida, United States - Lox_Sample_4.1 | ecosystem: Environmental > Terrestrial > Soil > Wetlands | place: USA... | reverse complement strand
CAAACCGCTGGCACCATGCGAATCGGCGGGCGCGAGCAGCGGCCGGATCCCCGACCAGGTTGCCAGGATGTCTCGTGGACTGAGTCGCGCGTCTGGAAACATCGCGTTCGCGGAGCGCAGCAGGTATACGGCGTCCGCACCGGAAGCACGGACCTCGTCCGGATCGGCTGGCTCATCGGTGTCTGTGGTCCCGATGTAACTGAAGTCGCCCGCCGGGAGAACGAACATCACGCGGCCGTCGACCGGAGAGAGGAACGTGACTGCGTGGGTGTTGCCCAGCCGTTCCCGGCGCACCAGGACGTGCGTGCCCTTCGTGGGACGGAGCAGGGGGACAGCGCCGGGATCGTCGAGCCGGCGCACCGCGTCGACCCACGGACCCGCGGCGTTCACGACCACCGCCGCGGCAACGCTGTACTCGCGCCGTTTCGGGTCCAGCATGTCACGGATGACGGCGCCACGAACCGTCCCCTCGGCTCTTGTGAAACCCGTGACCAGCGCATAGCTGATCGCTTTGGCGCCGGCGGCGGTCGCGCTCCGCAAGGTCGCGAGCACCAGGCGTGCATCGTCCGCCTGGGCGTCGTAATACAGCGCGGCGCCCCGGATCCCGCGCGACCGGAGGCGCGGTTCGAGCTGTGCCACGGCTTTCCTTCGCAGCCAGCGATGCCGGCGGGCGCTACGACCCCCGAGCAGGTCGTAGAGCCACATCCCGGCGCGCAGAGTCCAGGGGGCGATCCGGCCGCCCCGATACACCGGGAACAGAAACGCTAGCGGGCGGACGAGATGGGGTGCGATCGAGCGCAGCACCGCCCGCTCGTGGGCGGCCTCGAACACGAGACCCCACTCCAAGCGTTCCAGATACCGCAGGCCGCCGTGGATGAGGCGGGACGAGCGCGAAGAGGTGCCCGCCCCAAAATCCATTTTGTCGACGAGCGCAGTGCGAATGCCGCGCAGGGCCGCGTCACGCGCGATGCCGGCGCCGGTGATGCCTCCGCCGATCACGAGTAGATCCACGGGCTCGGCGCTCAGTGCGGCGAGCGCGCGCGTCCGGTCGGTCTCCACCTTTGGTATGCCTTGGCCCGGCACTGGGCCTGATGATAGGTTTTGGTCCGCGTCTGCCCCTCGCACCTCGCGCTCGGCGGGTTGCCGGACGAGCGAGGCGGGCCGGAAGGAGAATGTAATGCCTCAAGTGAACGGTCGGCGGCGCGTTGCGGTGATCGCCGGGTGCCGAACGCCGTTTTCCAAAGCGGGAACTGAGTTGAAAGAGGCCCGCGCCGTGGATCTGGCGCGGTACGTCGCGCGTGAACTGCTCGAGCGTACCGACATCGATGGGGCGCTCGTGGAGCAGGTCGTGTTCGGGCAGGTGGTTCCATCCGCCCTCGTGCCCAACGTGGCGCGGGAGGTGAGTTTGCTGCCGCAGTTCCCCCGCGAAATTCCGGCATATTCCGTCAATCGCGCCTGCGCGTCGGCGGCGCAGGCGATCGCGGATGCGCACGATGAGATCACGCTTGGCCATTTGAGCGTGGCCCTGGCCGGTGGCGTCGAATCCCTGTCCGATATCCCGATTCTGGCATCACGGCGCCTGGCGGATGTGCTGGTCGAAGCCAGCCGCGCCAAGACCTTCGGCCGCCGGGTGGCGGCTTTCAGCCGCGTCCGACCGCGTGACCTCGTCCCGGTGTCGCCCGCGATCGCAGAGCCCTCGACGGGAGAAACAATGGGACAGTCCGCCGAGAAGATGGCGAAGGAGAACCGGATCAGCCGTGAGGCGCAGGACCGCTGGGCGCTTCGCAGTCACCAGCTCGCGGCCCGCGGCACGGACGACGGCCGGCTTACCGCCGAGATCGTGCCGTGGTTTGCGGATAAAGGAAGCGGCGCGGTCATCACCCAGGACAACGGAATCCGCCGCGATTCGTCGCTCGAGCAGCTCGCGAAACTCAAACCCGCGTTCGATCGGCGTTACGGCTCCGTCACTGCGGGGAATTCGTCCCCGCTCACGGACGGCGCCGCCGCGGTCATCCTCATGGCCGAGGAGCGGGCTCGTGCGCTGGGTTATGAGCCTCTCGCGTTTATTCGCTCATACGCCGTCGCGGCAGTCGATCCGGGATGGCAGCTGCTCCAGGCGCCGATCTGGGCCGTTCCGAAAGCCCTGGAGCGGGCGGGCATCGCCTGGGGGGATCTTGGTCTCATCGAGATTCACGAAGCGTTCGCCGCTCAGGTGCTCTCGAATCTGCAGGGCTTTGCGTCCAAGGGATGGGAGATCAACGAGGACATCATCAACGTGACGGGTGGGTCGATCGCGATTGGCCATCCGTTCGGCGCCACGGGCGCCCGACTCGTGACCACGCTCGCCAACGAAATGAAGCGGCGTGCGGTCCGGTTCGGGCTGGTATCGATTTGCGCCCAGGGCGGGATGGGGTTCGCGATGGTGCTGGAACGCCCATGAGCACGGCCCTGCACTGGGAGGTCACGGACCACGTGGCGGTCGTGACGTTCGATCTGCCCGGTGAGCCGGTCAACATGATTACGCGGGCGGTGCGCGACGAATTCGTGGCGACCTTCGAGGCGCTGGGACGCGACCCCAACGTGCACGCCATCGTGTTCCTGTCGGGGAAGCGGGATGTCTTCATCGCGGGCGCGGATATCGAGGAATTCGTCGCGATCAAGACCGCCGCCGAAGCGGAGCGACTCTCGGCCGGCGGGCAGGAGATGCTGGACCGGATCGCCCGCCTCCCGAAGCCGGTCGTGGTGGGCATTCACGGTGCGTGTCTCGGCGGCGGGCTCGAATTTGCGCTCGCCTGTCACTACCGTGTGGCCACGGATCATCCGAAGACGCAGCTCGGACTGCCCGAAGTGCAGCTGGGGATCTTGCCCGGCGCCGGAGGGTGTCAGCGGCTGCCGCGGCTCATCGGCGTACGCGCCGCGCTCGACATCATTCTTGCCGGCAAGTCGGAACGTGCGGCCAAGGCGTTCCGGCTGGGGATGATCGATGAGCTGGTCGCTCCCCCGATTCTGAGCGACATCACGTTCGCCGCGGCCCGGCGACTGGCGGGCGGGTGGCGGCCGCAGCGCCGGCGCGCCGGGGGGAGGGCCGCGGGGTGGCTGCTGGACGGCAATCCGCTGGGACGCAGCATCGTGTATCGCACCGCCCGTCGCCAGGTACTCGCGACCACGCGCGGCAATTATCCGGCTCCGCTCGCGGCGCTCGAAGCGGTCGAGTACGGCATGCGCCATGGAATACGCGCGGGGTTGAAGCGGGAAGCCGAGCTGTTCGGCCAGCTGGCGGTGAGCGACGTGTCCCGCAAGTTGGTCCAGATCTTTTTCGCCACGACGCAACTGAAGAAGGATTTCGGGATTGAAAACCCGCCGCGCCCTCGCGAGGTGAAGCGCCTCGGGATCGTGGGTGCGGGGTTCATGGGCGCCGGAATCGCGGGCACGGCGGTCACGCAAGCCGGTACCGACGTTCGACTCAAGGACGCGGATCTCCCCCGGGTCGCGAAGGGGCTTACGGCGGCCCGGAGCGTGGTCGACGAGCGGCTCCGGCGCAGGCGAATTACGCGATTCGAGTACACCCGTTTGGCCGCGCTCCTCTCGGGGGACGATCACTACACCGGGTTCGGGCGCGCCGACCTCGTCATCGAGGCGGTATTCGAAGATCTCGGGCTGAAGCAGAAAGTGCTGGCGGAAGTCGAGCCCTTGATCCCCGACGAGACCGTCTTCGCGTCCAATACATCCACGATCCCGATCAAGCAGATCGCGCGGCAGGCGCACCGCCCGGAGCAGGTGATCGGGATGCATTTCTTTTCGCCCGTGCCGCGCATGCCGCTGCTCGAGGTCATTCCCTCGAATGTCACCGCGCCACAGGCGATCAGCACCGCGGTGGCGTTCGGCAGGCGCATGGGGAAGACCGTCGTCGTGGTTCGGGATGAGCCGGGCTTCTGGGTCAACCGCATTCTCGCGCCCTATATGAATGAAGCGGGATACCTGCTCGCCGAGGGCGCGTCGATCGAAGAGCTCGACCGTCTCATGGTTGCCTGGGGCTTTCCGGTCGGTCCGTTTACTCTGCTCGACGAAGTCGGGCTCGACGTCGCCGAGAAGGCGTCGGGAGTGCTGCACGCCGCCTTCGGCGAGCGGCTGGCGGCCGCGCCGGCCTTTGCGGCGTTCGTCAAGGATGGGCGGCTCGGTCGCAAAGCGGGACGCGGGCTCTACAAGTACACCGATGGCAAGAAGGGCGCGGCGGATCCCGCCGTGTACGAGCTGCTCGGGGTTCAACCCAATGGTCCCCACGCGGCCGACATCATTTCGCGCCTCGTGCTCGTCATGCTGAACGAGGCCGCGCGCGCGGTCGGCGAGGGGGTCGTTCGAGTCCCGCGCGATGGAGATATTGCCGCGATCTACGGCTTTGGTTTTCCTCCGTTCCGGGGCGGCCCATTGCGGCATGCCGACGATCTCGGGGCGTCCCGCCTCGTCTCGGATCTCGAGCGCCTGTCGCAGCGCCTTGGTGCGCGCTTCGCTCCCAGCGACACGCTGCGCGACATGGCGACGCGCAACGCCAAGTTCTATCCCTGATTCTCCCGCTTCGCCTCCCCTGATCCCCGGCGTTCGCTCGTAATGCTCCGCGCCGGCCTGCTGTGGCTCAGCGAGCGCCAGCGCGTGTTCCGGTTCGTCAGGTCGAACCGTCTCGCTCAACGTCTGGCGGCCCGATTCGTCGCTGGTGAGACCATCGAAACCGCGGTGCGGGCGGTTCAGGAATTGAACGCCAGGGGAATTACCGCGACGCTCGATATCCTGGGGGAATCGGTCACCGTGGCACGCGACGCGGAGCTGGCGCGAGATGCGTACCTCACGGCCATCGACCAGGTGGCGCAGGTCGGCGCCCAGAGTCACGTGTCGGTGAAGTTGACGCAGCTCGGGATCGATGTCGACGAAGAGCTGTGCGTGGCGAATATGCGGGCCATCATCGACCGTGCCCGCGCGCGCGGATCCTTCGTGCGCATCGATATGGAGGGCTCGGCCTACACCGAGCGCACCCTGCAGCTGTATGCGCGTCGCCTGCACCCGGAATTCGGCGACTGCGTGGGCGTGGTGCTGCAATCGTATCTGCGCCGAACCGCCGGAGATCTCGAGATGCTGATAGCGGAACGCGCCCGCGTGCGGCTCTGCAAGGGCGCATACAAGGAGGCTCCCGAGATCGCATTTCCCAAGAAGCGGGACGTCGACGCCAACTACATTGGCTGTATGGAGCGGTTGCTGGACCGGGGGACCTATCCTGCCATCGCGACGCACGACGAACGGATTCTGGCCCGAGCCAAGGCCTTCGTCCGAGATCGGGGAATCGCTGCCGAGCGCTTCGAATTCCAGATGTTGTACGGCGTCAGACGGGACGTACAGCAGGCGTTACGGCGGGAGGGATACCGGCTTCGGGTGTACGTGCCGTTTGGGACGCAGTGGTATCCCTATCTGATGCGCCGGCTCGCCGAACGCCCCGCGAATGTCGCATTCCTGGCGGGCAACCTGATGAAGGAGTCGTTACGACGGAGTTGAAGGACTCGACGCTCGGCGGGTATCAGCGTGTTCACGAACGCGCCCCGGCCTTCGGCGGCAGTGATGGGCAATCGTACTCGGTCGCGCCATTCGTGGACGACGTTCCGGATGCGCAGGGCCGCTTTGGGGCGGCCCTGCTCTTTGTGCGTTGGTCGCCATCAGGCGATCGGCCGGTCGGACATCTGGAGACGGAATACCTGGCCTACGGTGAGACCCCGGACCGGGCGCTCGCCCCCGTCCTCGCGCTTTCGCTTCAAGAGCTCAAGACCCACCTCGACCGCTTGATCGCCATGCGGGAACCCAACGACGAGATGCGGCGATGACCGGCGTGGTGCTGGGTCGAGTGGGTTCGACGTACCGGGTGCGCACCGAGGCCGGGGAAGTGAGCGCCGTGCTGCGTGGGAAACTCAAGCACGAAGACACGGATCGCGTGGTGCCCGGCGATCGCGTCGAGCTCGCGCTTAGCGGCTCCGGCGACGCTGCGGCGATCACCGCGATCCTGCCTCGCCGTTCAGTCCTGGCGCGGCGCGCGATTGGAGCGTCGGGGGGGGGATATCGCGCCCACCCGATCGCCGCCAATCTCGATCAGGTGGTGGTGGTCGCGGCCGCGCGCGACCCCGACGCGAATCCGCGCCTGCTCGACCGCTTTCTCGTGGTCGCGGAGTCCAACGCACTGCCCGCCGTCGTCGTTCTCAACAAGGTTGAACTGCAGCCTGACGCCTTCGAGCAGGTGACGCGCCGGTTCGCGCCCGCCGGATATCAGGTAGTGCCAGTGTCCGTCAAGGCGACGCACAACCTTCCCGCCGTACGGGATCTCTTGAGGGGCCGCACGTCGGTGCTCACCGGCGATTCGGGAGTGGGGAAGTCGAGCCTGATCAATGCGCTCGCGCCCGGTCTCGACCTGCGGATCGGCGCGGTGAGCACGCGCGGTCGCACCGGCCGGCACACGACGCGCAGCGCGCTGCTGGTTCCGCTCGACCGGTCCAGTGAAATGGAACGAGGGACGTACGTCGTCGACACGCCGGGGCTCAGGGAGATAGCGGCGTGGGGCCTCGATCCGGACACGCTGGGGGCCTGCTTTCCCGAGTTTCGCCCATTTCTCGACGGCTGTCGCTTCGAGAACTGCCGCCATCTGGCGGAGCCCGATTGCGCGGTCCGACGAGCGGCGCTGGCCGAGCGCTTCGACCCCGATCGGCTGGCCTCCTACGAGCGCATTTTCCAGGAAGTCAACGTTCCTTCCTGGTCCACCGGTCGGCGTCGCGCGAGGTAACCTTGGCCATCATCGTCGCAAATGCCTCATCCAGATCGATGCCCTGCGCGTTCGCGAGGCAGATCAACACGAAGAGGATATCGGCGAGTTCCATGGCAATCGCCCCCTCGGCTTCGTCGGGTTTTTTCGTCTTCTCTCCGAAGCGATGGTTCAGCTCGCGGGCCAGCTCACCGACTTCCTCGGCGAGCCGGGCGAGGTTCGAAAGCGGAGAGAAGTAGCCCTCCTTATATTGCCCGATCCAGCGGTCGACTTCCTGCTGAGCATCGCGAAACGACACGAGGGGTCTCCTTCGCCGTGAGCGCCGATTCGACGGTTCTCGCCGTGCCCTTTGCCGGCGAACGTTACGCCACGACGGCGCAGTTGTCGGCGTTGATCGCGCCGCCCTATGATGTGATCGCGCCGGAACAGCGTGTGCGATACGCGGCGCAAGATCCTCACAATATTGTTCATGTGATGTTGCCGGAAGCGCCATCACATGCGCCGGGACAGGATCGATACGCTTCGGCCGCCGCGCTCTTGACCTCGTGGCGGGCGGAGGGCGTCCTGGTGCGCGACTCCGGTCCCACGGCATACGTTCTGGCGCAGGACTTCGCGCTGCCCTCGGGAGAGCGACGCACTCGCGTAGGGGTTTTCCTCGCGGTCAGCGCCGAAGCGTACACGAATCGCCGCATCCGTCCCCACGAACGGACGCACTCGGCTCCCAAGGCGGATCGTTTGGCGTTGCTGCGAGCCACCGATACGAACCTCGAGTCCATCTTCCTGCTGGCTCCGGACGATGATCGCAGGCTTGCGGACGCGCTTGCACAGGTCGCCGATCAGCCTCCCATGGCGAGGGCCGAGCTCGATGGCGTGCAGCTCCGCATGTGGCAGGTTACCGGCGAGACGGCTGCCGGCATTGGCTCTCTCGCGTCTCGCGGGCCGCTGTACATCGCCGACGGCCACCATCGTTTCGAGACCGCCGCGGCGTATGCGGCGCAGCAACGCCCGCAGGTTCCGGGAGCGGCTCGCGTGCTCGCGCTCATCGTCTCCACACAGGACCCCGGACTCGTCATCCTCCCCACCCATCGCATCGTGTTCGCCGGGGGGATCGAGGAGGGGAAGCTGCTCGAATCCTGGCGCCATTGGTTCGATGTGGGGCGGGTGGCCCCGTGTGCCGATCGAGTTGAGCGGCTCGCCGACATCGGTCGAGACCGGACGGCGTGCCTCGTCGCGCTCCCCAATGGCTCGGACTTGACGCTCGTGCTGAAACGTGAGGCACCGCTCGACAAGGTCCCCGGGCTCGGAAAATCAGCCGCGGCGCGGACGCTCGACGTGGCGCGCATCGAGACGCTCGTCGTGCAGGCGATTCTGGGCGCGAGTTCCACTACGCCGTCCCTCGCCTACACGCCCGATCCGTACGCCGCGTTCGACGCCGTCCGTAAGGGCGCGGCCGCCGCCGCCGTGCTCTTGAATCCGACGCGTGTCGACCAGGTACTCGCGGTGGCTGACGCGAACGACATCATGCCGCCCAAGTCCACCTACTTCATTCCCAAGGTTCCGAGCGGATTGGTCCTGCGATCCTTGCGTGAAGGTCCGGAGGGCTAGGCATGGCGCCGCGACCGCGCGAGCGAATTCTCACCAATCTGGAAACGGTGTACCGCGAGGCCTACGAGCGGGCCAAGGAAGCCGGGGACGAGCGCCGGATGCACGATCTCGATTCGGCGTACCAGCGAGAGCAGCTGTTGCTCGAGGTCTTGCTCGATATCCGCGATGCGCTGGCGACGCCAGCCGGGGAGCCGAAGCGCTCTTCGGGCACGGACACTCTCACGGCCCTCGAGACGCTCCGCCGAGTCTCCAAACTGCGCTGAACGGTTGATCAGCCACCGTAACTGAATCCGGCGCCCTGGAGCGTGAGGGGCCGGGACTCCGCGTGCTCGATGCCGGCCTCGACAACCTGTCCCAGGACTATCGTGTGATCACCCGCCGGCAGCGTCGCGATCAGGCGGCACTCGAGCCACCCGATCGCGTCCACCAGAATCGGCGCTCCCGCAACCGGGCCGGGACGCGTCTTCACTCCTTTGAGCTTCTGGGCGGCGGCGTCCGAAGAGCGCGCGAGCTTGGCCGCAAGGTCACGCTGCGCCTCGTGAAACAGATTGATGCCGAACCGCCGGGCATCGCGCATCATCGTGATGGTCCTTGAGGTGTTTTCCACGGCTACGGTAATCATCGGCGGATCAGAAGATGCCTGAGCCACCCAGTTTGCCGTCATCGCATGCTCCTCGCCATCGTGCGCGATCGTGATGGCGTAGAGCCCGTAGGGGAAGAGGCGCAACATACTCTTCACGGCGGTTTCGTCCATGCGCTGAAATATCGACGTCCGAAAGGACGGGCGCCAAGCTCGAGGGGCCCGAACTACGTCCCCCGATCGAGAAACTGCTCCGGCGCATATCTGTCCCTAACGGCGCTATCTTGAAGGCATGCCGACGCGGACTCCTGCTCCAGCCGCTTCCCAGACGCGCTCCAAGGCGGCGCAAACTCCAGCCCTTTCGAAGTCCGACCTGCTCGAGATGTACCGCGTGATGCTGCTCTCGCGCCGCATCGACGACAAGGAGATACAGCTCAAACGGCAGAACCGGATCTTCTTCCAGATCTCGGGCGCGGGTCACGAAGCCGTGCTGGTGGCCGCCGCCAGGGTGCTCCGGCCGTCCTACGACTGGTTCTACCCGTACTACCGCGACCGCGCCCTCTGTCTTGCTCTGGGCATGACTCCCCTGGAGATGCTCCTCGCGGCGGCGGCGGCGGCCGATGACCCGAATTCCGGCGGCCGGCAGATGCCGTCTCACTGGGGTCACAAGGCCCTGAACATCGTCAGCCAATCGAGCCCGACGGGCACCCAGTTTCTCCAGGCCGTTGGCTGTGCCGAAGCCTGGCGCCGGTACGACCGCAATGAGGCAATCGATCCCAAGCCCACTCACGACGATGAGCTGGTGTACTGCTCGGCGGGCGAAGGGGCGACGAGCGAGGGGGAGTTCTGGGAGGCACTCAACAACGCATGCAATCTCAAGCTGCCCCTGCTGTTGCTCATCGAGGACAACGGCTACGCCATTTCCGTCCCGGTGGAAATCCAGACCGCCGGGGGGTCGATTTCGAAGCTCGTGTCGAGCTACCCGGGCCTGTTTGTCGAAGAGGTTGATGGGCGCGATCCCATCGCGTCGTACGGCGCCATGACGCGCGCGGCTGCTCATTGCCGCCAGCGCAGGGGCCCGGCGCTGGTACACGCGCACGTGACCCGCCCGTATTCCCATTCGCTGTCGGACGATGAGATCCTCTACAAACCGCCCCGCGAGCGCGAACGGGAAGCCGAGGAGGATTGCCTAGCGACCTTTCCCAAGCGACTCCTTTCGGAAGGGATCGCAAACCAGCAAGAGCTCGACGCCATCAAGCAGAGCGTAGACGAAGAGATTCAGGTCGCGACCGAGATGGCGCTCGCGTCGCCGCAGCCCGCGCCCGAAAGCGCTCTCCTCTACGTGTATTCTCGAGACATCGATCCTACGTCCGACCAGTTCGACACCGAAGAAGATCCGCGGTTCACGGGCGATCCCACGACAATGGTCGACCTGCTGAACGCCTGCCTGCGGGACGAGATGGCCCGGAACCCGCGGATTCTGGTGTTCGGCGAGGACATCGCCGACGTCAGCCGGGAGCAATACCTCGATCAGGTGAAAGGCAAGGGCGGGGTCTTCAAGGTCACCTGGGGACTGCAGCGCCGGTTTGGGAGCGAGCGGGTGTACAACACCCCGCTCGCGGAGGCCAGCATTGTGGGTCGAGCCATTGGACTCGCCACGCGAGGGCACAAACCGGTTGTCGAGATTCAGTTCTTCGACTACATCTGGCCGGCCTATCACCAGCTGCGCAACGAGCTCGCCACCCTTCGTTGGCGCTCCAACAACGCATTCAGCTGCCCCCTCGTGGTCCGCGTGACGTACGGCGGCTATCTCCGCGGGGGTTCAGTCTATCATTCACAAACGGGCGCGGTTCTCTTCACCGCGATTCCGGGGCTGCGGGTCGTCTGCCCGTCGACGGCGCTGGATGCGAACGGGCTGCTGCGGACCGCGATTCGCTGCGATGATCCGGTCCTCTTCCTCGAGCACAAACACCTCTACCGCCAGACATACAACAAGGCTCCGAATCCCGGCCCCAACTTCATGATTCCCTTCGGCAAGGCGAAGATCGTCCGGCCGGGGACCGATCTCACGCTCGTGACCTACGGAGCGGTGGTCCAGCGGGCGCTGCTTGCGGCAAAAGAGCTCGAGGCGAAGGACAAATGCTCGGTCGAAGTGATCGACCTCCGATCGCTCTCGCCCGTCGACTGGGAAACGCTTGCCTCGTCCATCCGGAAGACGAGTCGCGTCCTCGTGGCGTATGAAGATCCGCTCTCGTGGGGCTATGGCGGCGAAATCGCCGCTCGGCTGGGTGAGGAATGTTTTGCGTGGCTCGATGCGCCGGTGAAACGCGTGGCGTCCACCGATACGTTCGTGGCGTACGCCCCGGACCTGGAAGATTTCATTCTGCCGCAGACGGAAGACCTCGTGCGCGCCCTGCGCGAGCTGCGAGCGTTTTAGCTCATCTCCCGGCCTCCTTCAAGCGCTTCACGGATTTCGCCGGCGGCCGCGATCGCGTGATCGACGTCGCGCGATAGTGCGCGGGCCTGCGCGGTCGCATGCGTGAGATCTCCCAGCACCGCATCCACACCCGCGGACCGTAACCGCAGCAGGTCGAATCGAACGTTTTGCATCGCCAAGCCGCACGATTCGAGCTGCTCCTCGACCTGTCGCCGGCGCGTGATGAGGTCCACGAGCGCCTGCCGCTGCCGGCGCAGCAGCTCGAGCTGGCGCGCGACCTCCGGCTCGGATGACTGGCGCTCGGCCGCGGCGATCTTTTCATCGAGCCGCGCCACGGCGCCTGCTTCAACTCCGGTCCCCATAGTGTGCAGCACACGCGCGAGCTCTTCCGCCCGTTTGGCCAGCGCTTGGATCGTCGCATCGATGTCGGGAAGCATCCGCCGCTCCGAGGGCGGCAGGGCGTCCACGATACGACGGATGGCGGTGCGGTCGCGGCGCACCTGCTCGATAATGTCCGCGTGAACACCAAATTCGTCTGTCGTCGCTTGCGGGAGTGCTCCGGGTGGCGAGCCCCGCGGCTGAATCGCGTCGGCTGCCGGAGGACGCGCCAGAACGTCTCTCCAGGAGTACCCGGCGTGCCATAACCGGACATAGCGGGGCACGAGCGAGAACGCCGCCAGCGCGCCCGAAACGGTCAGGAGCGCGCCGTGCATGTGGCTGCCGGTGACGAGATCAAACACGAGAAGCCCGCCCGTGATCGAAGCCCAGCGGACGAAGCTCGCGCGGGTTTCGCGCACCGCCCGCGGTTCGCCGGACGTGTCCTGCAGACTCGCTCCGGTTTCGTCGCGTGCCCGGTTCCGCTCCCTGCGCCGCGGCCCCCGCCCCCGGGTACGGGGACGCCGTTCGCCTGCCGCGACCGGACGAGGTGCCGGGGGAGGGGCGATCGCAGCGGCCCGTGACTGCGCCCGAGGCAGACTCGCACTTCGAGCTTCGAGCGCGCGCCGCAGCGCATCGGCGGTGGGCCAGCGGTCTTCCGGGTCTTTCTCGAGACAGCGCATGATGGCCGCTCCGAGATCCTCGGGGCAGTCCACCCGCTTGGTCGTGATGAGCGGGGCGGGCTCCATGATCTGCTTCATGAGCACCCCGGGCACGGTTGGCGCGCGAAACGGCAGCTCACCAACGATCGCCTGGTACGCGACAATCCCGAGACTGTAGACGTCGGAGCGACCGTCGATCTCGCGGTCGCCCGCTGCCTGCTCGGGGCTCATGTAATGCGGCGTGCCGATGGCCACGCCGGTCCCCGTGAGCGTCGCGCCGCCGGTGGTCGAAGAGAGCGCCTTCGCGATTCCGAAGTCCGTGACCACGACCCGGCCGCGGCTCCCCTCGAGCAAAATGTTGTCGGGTTTCACATCGCGATGGATAATGCCGACGCTGTGGGCCGCCGCGAGCGCGTCCGCTGTCTCGCCCATGACGCGACGAACTTCTTCGGGCGGCAGCCGCCCGCGCCGGCGCAACTTCGCGGACAGCGGCTCGCCATCGATGTAGGCCATCACGAAGTAGACGAGTCCGTCCGGCGATTGGCCAACCGAGAAAATGGGAACGATGTGCGGGTGGGAAAGCCGGGCCGCGGTCTGCGCCTCGCGGAGAAACCGCGTGCGGATCTCTTCCCGAAATCCGAGCTCCGGTGGTAGTACCTTGATGGCGACGGTCCGCTTGAGCAGCTCGTCGCGCGCGCTATAGACGACGCCCATGCCACCGCGCCCGATTTCGTGGTCGACGGTGTATGCGGAACCGAGCGCTCGGGTGAGACGCTCGGAAAGCGCCTGATCCGCTTCGTTCATGCGTGCCCTCTGATCGAGGGCGCGCGCCTATGGGTTGCCATGCAAACGGCCTCCGCGGCAGGACGTTGCCGATTTGGCGGTGCAAAGGGAACATAACCCGTCATTGCTGCGCTTTTCTAATGGCATACCGGATGCTCATCCGGGCGGTGGGTGAAAGCGGTTCCACCGATTTCCAGAATGAGAGTGAGTGATAGCAGAATGAACGAAAAACTAACGCTTCCTGTCTTGCCACTCAGGGATATGGTGCTCTTTCCGGGCGTTACGGCACCGATCGGCGCGGGACGCCCCGGTACCCTCAAAGCGGTCGAGGCGGCGCTCAAGACACCGTCGCGCCGGGTATTCGCGGTCATGCAACGCGAAAACACCGATCATGTCTCGCCCGCCGGACTCTACACCTTCGGAACCGTGGCGCGAATCGGACAGGTGCAGCGGGGGCTGAACGGTATTCAGATGTCCCTGCACGGCGACGTGCGCGCCTCGGCGGTGCAGTATCGCGAGACGAATGGCTTCATCGAAGCCGATGTGCGCGAAGTGGCCGAGATGCCGCCGCTCAACGGGGACGACCCCGCGTTTGTCGCGCTGTACCGCGAGACGCGGCAGCGGGCCGCTGAGGTGGGGGAGAAGTCGGGTTTGCCTGAGGAAGTCGTAAAAGAAATCCTCGAAGGCGTGACCGACCCCGGCCGGTTCGCGGATCTTGTCGCGGGGCACATCGAGGCCAAACCGGCGGAGCGCCAGGCGTTGCTCGAGACGCTCTCGGTGGAAGATCGGTTGCGCCGGGTGCTCGTTCACGTACAGCGCCAGATCGCGGTGCTCGACGCTCAGGAGCAGATCAAGTCCCAGGTGCAGGAGGAGCTGGGTGAGCGTCAGCGTGAGATGCTCTTGCGCGAGCAGCTCAAGGCGATTCACAAAGAGCTCGGGGAGGAGGACGAAGCGAGCGAGGCGGAGGAGCTGCGTGCGCGATTCGAGAAACTCGATCTTCCCGAGGCGGCCAGAAAAGAGGTGGAACGGGAGTTGTCCCGCCTGGAGCGGGCCAATCGCGATTCCATGGAGGCGCAAGTCATCCGGACGTATCTCGAGACCATGGCCGAGCTCCCCTGGAACACGCGCGCCGAGGAGTCGCTGGACTTGAAGCGGGCGGCGGAAATTCTCGAAGAGGATCACTTCGGTCTGAAGGACGTGAAAGACCAGGTGCTCGAGTTCCTCGCGGTCCGGCAGCTCCGGCAGCAGGGCACGCCGTCGGCCGTGCCGGGGAATGACGACGACCACGAATCGAAGGGGCACATCCTGTTGTTCGTCGGCCCCCCGGGTGTCGGCAAGACTTCGATTGCGAAATCCATCGCTCGCGCGATGGGGCGGCCGTACGTCCGAATCTCGCTGGGCGGTGCGCGCGACGAAGCCGATATCCGTGGCCACCGGCGCACGTATGTCGGCGCCATGCCCGGCCGGATCATTCAGGGCATGAAGCAGGCGGGCGTGAAGAATCCCGTCTTCCTGCTCGACGAGGTCGACAAGCTGGGGATTTCCTTCCAGGGTGATCCCGCGGCTGCCCTGCTCGAGGTGCTCGACCCGGCTCAGAACGACTCGTTCACCGATCATTATCTCGGAGTGCCGTTCGACCTGTCGGAGGTGCTGTTCGTCGCAACGGCGAACTTCCTGCAGTCGATTCCCGGGCCGCTGCTCGACCGTCTCGAGACGGTGAACTTTGCGGGATATACGGGTCAGGAGAAGCTCGAGATCGCCAAACGCTATCTTGTGCCGCGGCAGCTCCGTGAGAATGGGCTGACCGCCGAGCAGCTCGCGATTACCGAGGAGGCGATCAACGAGCTCACGGCGAGCTACACGCGTGAGGCCGGCGTTCGTCAGCTCGAGCGGGAAATCGGGAAGCTCTGCCGCAAGGTGGCACGCCAGATTGCAGGCGGGGCAACCGAGCGGGTAGTCGTCGACGCCAAGGACATCCACAGCCTCGTGGGCCGGCCCAAGGTTCACCCCGAGCGGAAAGCGCGCGAGGACCAGACCGGCGTCGCAACCGGCATGTACTACACGCCGGTCGGCGGCGACATCATGTTCGTCGAGGCCAGCGTGACGCGTGGCAAAGGTGAACTGCTGCTCACGGGTCAGCTCGGGGACGTGATGAAGGAATCCGCGCGGGCGGCGTTGACGTACGCCAAGTCGCATGCCGAGCAGCTCGGCATTCCCGCGGACGCGTTCAAGGGGACCGACGTGCATGTCCACGTGCCCGCGGGCGCGATTCCCAAGGACGGCCCGTCGGCCGGCGTGACGATGGCGACCGCGCTCGTATCCGCGTTGTCGCAGCGGCCCGCGCGGCACGATATCGCGATGACCGGTGAAGTGACGCTGCGCGGTCGGGTGCTCCCGATCGGTGGAGTCAAGGAGAAGGTGCTGGGAGCCGTGCGCGCGGGGATTCACGAGATCATCCTGCCACGGGAGAACGAGGCAGACTTGGAAGATCTCCCCGAGGACGTGCGTGCGACCGTGAAGGTGCATTTGGCCGAAGAGCTCGGCGAGGTGCTGTCGCTCGCCCTGCGCGGCGCGCGGTTCGAGGCCGGACAGCTCCTGTTCGAGCAGGTGAAGGCGGGAATCGAGCCGGGCTTGGTCGTGAAGCAGAACTAGGTTTCAGGGCTGGACATGCCGCCCCGCCGGTAGCAAGCTGCCGCGCGGGGCGGTACTGTCTTCGGCTTCATGGTTCCCTCTCGGACCTGGTTGGTCTTGGCGCTGGCCCTTCTCTCGGCTCCGCTTTCGGCTCAATCGGACAGTGTGACGCCACCGCGCGACAGCGGTGGCATCGTCATCGATTCCTCTGTTTTTCATGATCTGCCCATAACCACCGCGCGGCAGGCATTCAACCTGGAGCCCGGTGTAATCGAGACCGGAGCGGCGGAGGGCGTGTCGCTCCGGGGCAGCGCACCCGGTGCGGTCGAGTACTACGTGGATGGCGCTCCGACCAGGAACGGCCAGCACGGCGGGCAGGATCTGATCGTGGGCACGAATGCCATCCGACGAGCGCTGCTGCAGGCGGGACCACTCGACGCGCGCTCCGCGGGGGCCACGGGCGGAGCGATTTCGTACCTCACGCGCACGGCTGCGGCGCAGTGGCATGGAGCGCTCGAGTATCGTAGCGATGCCGTAGGCTCGCTGTGGGACAACGTCGGGCTCAACCGCATCGCAGCCAGCGTGGGAGGGCCGATGTTCGGCAGCCTCGGCCTGACCAGTTCACTGGTGCTGAGCGGCCAGCCGTCGCTTGAGACGGAAAAGGATCGTGATGCCCAGGCGCCTGTGTACACCACGGCGGGGAGCGATACGATGGTGCACCAGCCGAGGACAGTGGGGGACCCGCTGACCGACACGATGGTCATCGCAGTCCCGAAGTTCGCGCGATCCATGGGGAGCTGCGATGCGGCAGCGAATGCGGGGGTAAGTTGTCAGGGCATCCGCGTCCCGAACACGGTCCAGAGCTACTACGCGTGGCAGAACCGGCTCGGTGCCGGATACGGGAACGGCTCGAGTGTGAGCGTGACGGGGCTCTTGAGCCAATTTCAGGGCCGGGATTTTCCCGGCTCGAACCTGTATAACCCAACGAATTACACGGCCACCACGATGCAAAGCGTCGCGGCAATCCTGAACTGGACCCACGCGCTCGTACAGGGTCGAGACCGAAGCGTCTCGATCAGCTCGAATTTCTCGTACCAGCGGGATGAGACGGCGTCCGGTCCGCTCACGGCGCAATCGGAGCAGGACAGCAGGTCCCCATTCGGTGGATTTGCGATCGGTCGGTTGTCCCATGTGGTCGACTTCAACACCACTCATCATGTCCAAATCGCCGACTCGAGCTATAGCAACGTTCACTACCTCGATCCCGCACAGCTGCGTTGCCTGCAGGCCGGGGAGGGATATTGCGAGGACAATGTCGCCGCGCCGAATGACAATTCGCTCATGTCCGTGCAGCCGTATCGCATGAACCCGTACGCGGTCGAGGAAAGCAATCGTTTCCCGCTCTGGACGTCCGGACAAGACGAAGCGCTGGATCTCTCACGTGAGTCGCGCTGGCAGGGTCGCGCCGCGATCGATTGGGCATCCCGGCAGAATGTCGCAAGCGCGGGACTCGAGGCGCGCTTCTTCGACACGGCGCGCTACGACAATCCATCCGGCATGAATTCAGGGTTTAGTCTGAACTCCTACCAGGAGAAGCCGGTCGTGGGCGGCGCGTTTTTCCAGGACCGCCTCACCGCCGGGGAAGTGACACTGCATGCGGGAATACGGTACGACTGGTTCAACAGCAAGGCTCGCTATCCCGCCGTGCCGGGCCGGATCTCGACCATGCCCAGGCTCCCGTCAGACAGCATCTGCAGCTCGAATCCGACCACGTGTGTGGTGGGCACGGATCTCACGCAACCGTTCGATCCTCATGATCCCGAAGCTCGCTTTGTGGCTGCCACCACTCATCACGCTTGGAGTCCCAGGGTCGGAATAACGTGGACCGCCGGGCGACAGACATGGCTCCGCGCCGGATACGCCCAGCAAGTCCAGGTACCGGACTTTGACGTGCTGTTCGCGAACGTGAATACGGACCTGTCGATGACGAACCGCCAAACGGTCTTTGGCCGCGACCTGGATTTCGAAAAGACGTCGATTCTCGAGATCGGAGGCGCCCATGAGATAGGCGCGACACTCATTGACGCGGCGGTATTCGACAAGCAACAGCCGTCCCAGATCACCGCGCGGGTTGTGGAGTACCCTGATCCAGGGGTGCCCATCGGTCCCAATCTCTATGACGTTACGAACTTCGTCGTGTACAGTGAACACGACGCCGGCGAGATCCTCGGGTTTGATGCACACCTCGAAACCCGCTTGACGTCTCAATCACGCGTCAGGCTGGCATATACGTACCAGCACCCGCATCAGGAGTCGTATCTACCCCATCATGCCGCCGCACTCACCGTGATTCTGAACGCCCCGGCGTCGGCCCATCTGATCGCGAACACCTCGGCATTTCTGACGTTCGCCGCCACGAGCGGCGCGCTCTATGATCCTGTGTCGCCGGTGGGAGCGGGATTCACACTAACGAATCCCTGTCAATTCTGTGTGCTGTCCAGCGCGACCCCGGCGTCGCTCCCGTGGACCAAAAGCCTCGACCTGCGCCTTCGTCACGCCTTCTCGTTCGGCAACGTTGGGGGATTCCTGTTCGCTGAATCCACGAACCTCTTCAACTTCACCAATACCAAAAACGTGTTTGTCGAAACCGGGAATGTGACCTATCCCGCCTACGAACAGCGATTCATCGGAGAGCAGGTCGGTCTCCTCGCCGGTGAGGCGCAGAATGCCGGGATTTTCCGGCCGGATTCGAGTGTGGATTTCCGGATGCTCGGTGGCTGCGCGAACTGGCAAGGGCGCAACAGCGGAGGATTTTCGAGCGGTCCTGTCGACTGTGTACTGATCGAACGAGCCGAACAGCGTTTTGGGAACGGCGACGGCATCTTCACGCCGAGCGAGTACCGGGCAGCGTTCGGCGCGTGGTACAATCTCGTGAACGCCCCCGCGCTGTTCTACGGCCCCGGTCGGAGAATCCGCCTTGGTGCCGAGATCGTTTTCTGAAGCTCGGCTTATCGCGCCGCCACGCCCTCGACGACCAACCTGATTGCCGCATGGTTCCAGCGCCGCGCGAGGGAGTATCCGTCGACGCCTAGTGGAGCCGCGCTCACGGCGATCACCGGCTCCAACCGAACATACGCGAGCATCAACACCAAGGCCTGTGCTGCCGCCAGATGAGGGTCGATATCGTCGCGAACCTCTCCCACGCCTTGACCTTCGGCCAGGAGAATTACCAGTCGATCGATTGCCGGTCCAAACGCCCGGACTGCTGGCGTGCTGGCTTGGGTGAGTAGCTCGACGATGGCGCGGTGGGCTTCGAAGAACCCGTACAACCCTTCCAGCAGCTGCTTCAATCGCGGCAGCACAGCGCGCCCTCCCTGGGTTGGTCGCGCCAGGAGAGCGAGCGCCCGCTCGAGGTCGTCAATACCCGCCGTGACCGTGGCCTGATACAGTCCGCGTTTGGAATGGAAGTAGTAGAAGAGCAGCTGCTTATTGACGCCGGCCCGGAGCGCGATTCGGTCGATCCGAGCACCAGACATGCCGTGAGCTCCAAATTCCTCTCTGGCCGCGCTCAAGATACGTAACGCTCTGTTATTGCTTAGTTTCGGTCGCACCAGCAGAATCCTCAACCAGATGGTTGAGGAAACTATGCTGGCGTAATACGGCCAGCGCAAGGTCTGGCGGCGGCGGAGGAACGCCGTGCTGCAGGAACTCGAGGAGCAGGTGGGTGACCGTTGCAGGCTGCTCCTCCTGAGGAAGGTGTCCAGCCTGCGCCACGGGAGCAAAGGCGACTCTCGTGAGTGCTCGGGCGAACTCCACACCGACGGCCCTGGGAATCCAGGGATCTTCGTCGCCCCAGATGACCAGGCTTGGTATCTCAATCCCGCCCAGCCGCCCTTGCAGATCATCGAAACGAAACTCTCGTAGCACCTCGCGCAGCGCTGTCCCGAATTCCCGACTCGCAAGGGGGGCATAGTACTGATCGATATCGGTTCCGGTCACCTTGTGTGGATCTGCATAGGTCGACTTGAGAATTACGGAAGTGATCCAGCGGCCGCGAAGCGCGATCAGCGCAGGCGTCAGGCTGGAGTGAAGCAGCCGCAGCAGCCACGGGCCACGGACGGCAAGCCCCGCGGCATCGATCAGCACGAGCCCCCGGACCCGGTGCGGATAGGCGAGGGCGGCATCCGCGGCGATGGCTCCGCCCATCGAGCTGCCCACCAGGACGGCGTCACTGATCTTCAGGGAATCCATCAGCTGGATCAGCACGCGAACGTAGTCCGTGTTGCTATAGCCTGCGGGGGGTTTGTCGGAGAACCCAAATCCCTTGTTGTCGAACGCGATGACACGAAATCCAGCCGCGGCGATCGGCGCGAGCACGTATCGCCAGGAGTACAGCGAAGACGCGAGGCCATGCAACAGGATCACCGGCGTACCACTCCCCGCATCGACATACCGCAGCGTGAGATGATCGACCGTCAGATAACGGGCCCGGAATGACGTCCCTGCGGGATAGCGTGCCGATGGAGTGATCGGCCCCGCGCGGCACGCGCCTGCGACGAGCACTGCAAGAACACCGAATGTCGCGGGTCGCATTTACCCGAGCGCGTCGAGCGCGCGGTGGGCCATTGCCAGAACCGCGGGATGGGTGCTCCACATACCACTCTCTCCCGTGGCGGACTGGATGACGGTGATCACCTGGCGATCATCGATGATGAGCAGGGTTGGGAAATCCTTGGGTGCGCGCGCGGTTGCGAAGGATGCCAGGTCGTCCGCGCTGCCGCCCTCGAAGGTGGCAAGGCTCACGGATGCCTTTTCCACCGCCCGTCGCCATGCCGGGAGCGTTGCTCGCAGCAGCTCTGGAGCGATCACGCCGCGCACGGTATGTCCCGCTCGTGCCACCGCTTGCAGGATCACATTGGCGGTAGCTCGCATGCCTTCGAGCGATCGGGTTTCGGGCTCCTTCCCGTGCCCAAGCCGCAACAGTGCGTCGCCGAGCTTCTCGAGCGCCCGCCCCTGTGCGCTGGCGACCTGGGTGAGCAGCGCGTCGGGGTCGATCGGACGATATCGGGCGGGCTTCCCGGGGAGCTTCACCGCCGCGCCGCGGCTCACGAGTCCATCCAACGCCCCGTACGCGTTCGCGCGTGCCAGCCGTGCGGTACGCGCTACCTCATAGCCCGACACGGGCCCGGTTTCGAGCAGGACGCCATACACACGGGATTCGGTGGGCGTGAAGCCAAACGGGGTAAGGTCGAGGGAATCATCCACGTAGTAGTATATACAACAACTACGACGCCAGCCTATCCTACTTCCATCGGCAGATTCATGATCCTGGCGATGAGGGCGAGGCGGAACGTAACATCGGTCTGCCGCTGCGCTGGGCTCTTGCCTGCCCCCTCGAGCGGGAAGTAATGGGCCGTCATGGGGTTAGCAGACTTTGGGATGGAACGTAAGTTCCGCGGAGACCATACCCCCTGCTCGTTACACTCGTTGAATAGACGCGCCAGTACCTTGCTCGCGGTCGGCACCTGCCGTACCAACCCCAGACGGGCGAGCAGCTCGAGCCAGTAAAGCGCAAACGGCACATCCGTCACTCGTCCCTGGGCATCCGCATGCAGCGGGTCTCCCAGGATTTCGTAGACGGGGTCGAGGAGTTTGCTGCCCGCGAGGATGGAATAACGGCGGCGCGGGCTTGGGACCGCGAAGTACTGCCCCAACCGTTCGATGAAGCCGGCGCGCTCCCGCTGCAGCGCCGGGAGGAACGCCAGCATCTCGATGGCAAAAAACGTGGGGGGAGACGCGAGTGGCTCGAGCACCGTACTGCCCTGCGCCTTGCGGAACGGCTTCGTGGCCAGCTCGCTCCGCAGGTATTGCGAGATATCGTTGGCGATCCGGTGTGCCGCGCCGCGAAGCCGCGGATCCTCCTCGTAAACCCCGGTGCGCGCGAGCGCGGCGCTCGCGCCCTGCCGAGCCATCGAACGCGCCCACATCGCGAGACCGGGATCGTTCTTCGCGGGGCGCTGAAATTCCCCGAGCAGATTCGGATCCTCGTCGCGCGACAACAGCCGGAACAAAACGCGATCCGCGATCCGAAACGGACGCTGATCTGGCGTCCAGCCCATTTCGAGCAGGTGCCGGTACTGGAGGATGGTTCCCGGCTCGCCCGCGCCTGGACCCTTCGTCAGCCCAAGTCCAAGCAAGCTGCCGCTCCAGAGGCCGCTTTCGGCCTGGCGCCGCGCAATCGCCTGCGCCGGCTTATACGCAAGATCCGCGGTTCGCAGCTCGTCGAGCTGCGCAGCGTCCCGGTCGGTGGGCGAGAGAATCTCGGAGTAGGCCCGATATTGAATCGGGACGCTCGCGGCTTCCAGTAGCCAGGAAAGCGGGAGCCGATGGGATGTGGGGAGTTCCAGGCGCTCGCTCCGAGGTAAAAAACGGGCGCAAAGTTACCGGTATGGCAGAGATATGGCAAACACCGTCGGCGCCCTGCTGCGCAACATGCTGAATCGAAAGAGCTTGCGATCAGCTATGGAGTGCGTTGAAATTCGGAACCCGGAAGCCACTTCGGCAGGCTCGAGTCGCTCGCTAGTGCCCGGATCAGCTGCAGCACGACCCGCACCTCTTGAACCATCCCCTCGTACCTGAAATCGGAGCGGTACTCGTCAGTAGGCTCGTGATACCGCTGTTCATTGTACATGCGGCTCTGTTGCTCGCCCCAGCCCACGGGCCGTCCGACGAACTCGACACCCGATTCCACGGAAATCGCCGGCACGCCGGCGCGCGCGAACGGAAAATGGTCTGAACGGAAGAACGACCCGCGGGTTGGATCAGGATCGCCCGTGGCCGTGAGGGATTCCCGCGCCGCAGCGTCCTTGAAAAGCGTGCCGAGCGTAGAGCGGTCACCACCCAGCACGGCAATGTCCCGCGTCGCACCCCGCACGTTCGCAACGTCCACATTCACAACCGCCGCGGTGCCAGAGAGAGGCGCGAGCGGTTTCTCGACATAGGCCTGGCTGCCGAGTAGGCCCGACTCTTCCGCCGTCGTCGCAATGAACAGAACGCTCCGTTTTCGGGGGGCAGGATCATGCATCAGCGCCTGCGCCAACCCGAGCATCGCGGCAACCCCAGACGCGTTATCCTCGGCGCCATTGTAGATCGAATCGCCGTTCACCGGCGGACCGATTCCCTTGTGATCGTAGTGTGCCGTCACGAGAACGACCTGTGATCGCAGGACGGGATTCTCTCCGGATACGCGCGCCACCACGTTGGAAGAGGGCACCCGCCGCAGCTTGCTCGCGATCGAAATCTCAGCCTGGATGCCGGTGCGGACGGGACGGAAGCTCCGTCGTGCCGCGCTGCGGACCAGGGAATCGAAGTCGAGCCTGGCGTCCCGCAGCACGGCACGTGCCGCCTGCTCCGTAACCCAGCCGGCACATTCGAGTCCGGTGCCGCGTGCGCCATCGAGCATGAATTGCTCAACCGACCAGGACCCGCGCACGACATCCCACGGATAGGTGGCGCTCTCGGTAGTGTGGATGAGAATGGCCCCCATTGCGCCGCGGCGGCCGGCCTCCTCGAGCTTGTAGGTCCACCGGCCGTAATACGTGAGCGTGCGACCTTGAAAGATCGTCGAATCCTGCATGCCTGGGTCGTTGACCAGCATGAGCAACAGCTTGCCGCGGAGATCTACGTCCTTGTAATCGTCCCACTTCCACTCGGGAGCCCGAATGCCATACCCGACGAACACGACCTCGCCCTTGGCGGACACGGCTGCGCTGGGCCGCTCGGACCATGCGACAAAATCGTCGAGATAGCGCAGGGACCCTGGTGTGCCGGCACCTCCCCACCGCATCGCGGGGCGGGGCATCAATCCAACGAGCGTTACCGGTTGGTAGTAGGAGCCGTCCGCCGCACCGGGCGCGAGGCCGAGCGCCTCGAATTGGGCGGCGATATAGCGGGCGGCGAGCTCCCCTCCGCGGGTGGCGGGAGCGCGCCCCTCCAGGAGATCGTCGGCGAGATATTTCAAATGCGCATCCATTGCGGCGCCGCTCACGGCCGGGAGGGGCGGGGAGGGGCTCTGCGCCCCCACGTTGGCCCGCGGCGTGCAGGAAAGTGCTCCCGCGATTCCGAGCCCGATTACGGCGCTTCGCACCAGTCGCGGCATGCCGTAACGAATCCGCTTGATCGACTCACAGCAAGGGGTGATCTTCACGCCATGCGCGACGCATTACTCTCGCGGGTGGTCCACCGGTTGCCCGACCGCGTGCGCTTCGATGGGCGGATTCTTTTCCTCACGGCAGATCCGGTCCTCGTCCGGAATCAATTGGATGGCAAGGACCTGCGCTGGGAGCCCGCGGTCGCGTTGCGGGACGACATCTCCACCGACGAGATCACACCCGCGTACATCTGCTACTACTACGACGAAACACTGGGGGAATTCCCCTACCTGGGTCTCAAGTGCGGCTCCGAGTTTCCGATCGGGCGCGGGGCGGTGAAACGGGGCGGATTCGCGGTCTCCGTCAGCGGGAAAAGACGAGGGAAGGGATCGTCTCGGGAACAGTCGCCCTATGCCGAGCTGTGCGCCGGGATCAAGCTCGTCGTGGCGCAGAGCATCGAACGCATCTACCGCGAGAACTGTCAAAACCTCGGGGTCCTGACGACCACCGATTTCTCGATCCTCGAGCGCGTCAGGCGGGGCGAGGAGGTTCCGCTCGCAATCTTCGCCGCCGGCGAAGGGGAGATCACCCGCGGCATCATCGAGTACGGTGGGTTGTTCAACTACAACGTGGCGCGCCTCCAGGGACGGGTTGCCGTCGCGCCGCCCGACACCGCCACACGGCCGATGACGCTCGGCGAGAAAATCATCGCGCGTCACTGGGTGGTTGACGCCGCAGCGGGAAAGATCGGCGTCCCCGCCGTGAAACCGGGTGACGAAGGCTTCGTCGTTACCGATACGCGCTTCAGTCATGAATACGTGACGCCGATGGCGGCCATTTTCTTCGAGCGTCTGGTTGGATCCGATGCGAAGGTGAACGATCCCGACTCGGTGCTGCTCTTCCGCGATCATCTCACGTTCCTCGCCGAGGCCATGACGCCCGAGCGGATCAAGGAAGGGCTGCTCGATGTGGCGCAGGATCTGGAACGCAAGCAACGTGCTTTCGCCGAACGCCAGGGCATCAGGCTGTACGGCGAGCTGCGGCTCGGGAAGCACGGCTCGGAGGCGATCTGCCACTCCAAGATTCTCGAGTCACATGCCGAGCCGGGGCAAATCATCATCGGCAGCGACTCGCACACGCCACACGCGGGCGCGGTCGGATGCATCGCGTTCGGTGTCGGCACGACGGCGATTTTCAACTCCTGGATCACGAAGGACGTACGCATCACCGTTCCCGAAACGGTCAAGATCGTGCTGCGGGGAACGAAACCGGAGAACGTCACGGCGAAGGACTACATGCTCGAAATCCTGCGCCATCCCTACGTCCGAAGCGGCCGGGCCATCGGAAAGTTGGTCGAGTACTGCGGGAACGCGGTCAGCGAGCTATCGGTCGACGAGCGCGCCACGATGACCAACATGACGGCGGAGGTCGGGGGATTCACGGGGTACGTCACACCCGACGATCGCACGGCCGAGTATTTGGTTCAACAACGAGGAATGAGCGAGGAGAAGGCGCGGCGGCTCTGCGCCGATCTGGCGAGCGATCCCGAGGCCCGGTACTGCGAGATCATCGAAATCGACGTAGGCGCCGTGCACCCGATGCTTGCCCTACCAGGCGATCCGGGAAACGGCGTGGCGATTGCGGACTTGCCCGCTCGCGTCCGCGTCGACATCGCCTACGCGGGCTCCTGCACCGCGGGGAAGAAGGCCGACATGGACATGTACGCCCGCGTGCTGCGCGATGCGCGCGACCAGGGCGCCCGCGTCGCTCCCTGGGTCCGCTTCTTTATCCAGTCGGGCTCCCAGGACGTGAAAGACTACTGCGCCGCGAAGGGGTACCTGGACCTGTTTCGGGACGTCGGCGCGACATTTCTCGAGCCGTCGTGCGGCGCCTGTATCAACGCCGGTCCGGGTGTATCGCGCACGCGTGACGAGGTGACGATCAGCGCGATTAACCGCAACTTCCCCGGGCGTTCCGGTCCGGGACAGCTGTATCTCGCCAATCCCTATTCGGTCGCGGCTTCGGCAATTGCCGGCTACGTCACGGCGTGGGAGCCCGGCCTCGTCTTCGCCGGGGTGTGAGTGCTATTGGCCGCCTGGCAGCGGCCGCAACGCCTCGCGCTGGTATACACTCCGCGGATTCCACAACACCCATGAGTTGATCCCCAGGTCCTCCGCCGCGCGGATCTGCTCACGGATTTCCAGAGGCGTGTAACGCGGCAGCCGGCGCCCGAGCGTGAACGCCTGGAGGTAGGGGCGAATCTCGGCGGCGTCGGCGGATTGTGAGCGGCCCAGCGCTTCCACCAGCGCCCGATGGACGACGTTGTAGGGCTGCCCATTGGGCCACGCAAATCCGTACGCGCCGGCCCGATAATGACTGGGGTAGACCATCGGAAGGACAACGTCCGCGACCGAGCTGAAGTCCTCCCAGACTTGTCCGATTCCCATGTCGTCGGTCGCTGACGCGGTGAGGCCGAAGATATCGAAGGTCACCGGCACTCCGAGTGGGGCGAGCCGAGACTTGAGCAGCTGGATGTTGCGTCGCACGCCGAGCCGCTCGTTGTCTCCCGGCCGGCGCGCGGAGAATACGGCGGTTGCCAGCCGCTCACGGGGCTCGTCCGGGAACCGCACATAATCGAACTGCACCTCCGCGAATCCCATCTTTCGCACCGCCTCTGCCGCAAGCTGGGACGCATAGATCCACACCGAATCGTTGTAGGCGTCGACCCAAGCCATCCCGATCCGGTCACGCCACAACTCACCGTCGGCGAGATGCACTGACCACTCACGCTTGTGCTCCGCCAGGCGAGGATCTTTCGCCACTACGATCCGCGCGATCGGGTAAATCCCGTGCACGAGGAGCGAGTCGACCCGGGCTTTGGCGTCTCGGGCGCGCGTGCACTGATTGGCTCCGATCAGCTGCGCGGTCGGCACGTCGGACTGGTACAGAAGACAACCCGTGTCGTCCTTCACGTCGACAACGAACGAGTTGATCTCGGTCTCCTGGGCCAGACGGATCAATTCCCAGAGACGACCCGAGCCGAATGCCCACGCATTGACGTAGAGCGCCTTGACCGCATGGCGGGATGGTAAGAGCTGGGGGAGGGCGGGCTGCGCGTAGCGAATGTCCACGGGGCGCAGTGCCACCCGGGCCTGATCAGCCAATACGACGTACGGCGCGCTATCCGAAACGGATTGCGCAAAAAGGCCGCGACTCGTGAGGAGTGCGGCCCAGAGCAAGAGGACGCTTGCCTGCCGGGACAACCGCATAAGGGGACCTACGATACCACAATTGTGAAGCCAGACAAGAGACGCCCGTCACAGGCGCTCAGTGCGGCCGCAAGCTATTGAAAAGCAGGGGATAGGTGGCGAGGCTCTGGCCGCGGTATTGCGGGCGAAAGGCAAACAGCACGACGCGTCCTTTACCGAGCCGCGCCTCGACCAGGGCCCCGCGACCGGCGATCCGGTCCGGATGCAGGACCCATCCTGAGCGGAGCACCTTGTCCGCCTCCGTAGGGAAGCGCCCGATGATCGTAGTTGCACTGGAATCGAGCACGTCGAACGCCGGGCCGTTCTCGAACCAGGCGATGCTTTGTTCCGGCATCCCGCGCGCGATCGCCTGGGTCGTATCCAGGACCAGCCGGAAGATCGAGCCCGGAGCATAAAATTCGTCGTCGGCCACGCCTTCCAGAACGTTCCGCACCGGCAGCAGGAGCTGGGAGACCAGAAACCGGCTGGCATCGTTCAGGCCAACCAGTGTCCCGCCATCCTCCACAAACTTTCGCAGCTCTTTCACGCCTTCCTGGCCGATCCCGCCGCCGAACGGCGGCGGATACACCCGCGCCGGCAACCCGTCCATGAGCTCGACGGGCGACTCGTCCGGAATGACGATCACGTCGAAGTTGTCGCGCAGGTTTCCCGCGCGGATCGTCGAATCGATGAGCGAGGCGTATGGAATCTTCCACTGATCGAAAACCCAGCGGGTCCATCCTTCGTCCATCGACACGGCGTAGGAGCGGTACACGGCGATTCGAGGGACCGGAGCGTCCGACCCAAACACTGGCGGGGGAGCGCGCGGGCGTTCCGGTGCGACTGGGGGAGAGAGCGGCACGCGCAACGACTCGGCCACGGAGATCGCGCTAATCCCGAACAACAAGGGCAGGGTGTGCGCCGTTACGTCGTAAGGCGGTTCCGGCGGGCCGCCGGGATAGAGGCGCAGGTCGGGATAGTGCTGCGTTTCGAGCAGCGTCTTGGCGAACGCGGCATAGGGTTGTCGCAATACGACGACATACGCGCCGGCGGCGATGTGCTGGCTTCCCAGAGTGAACGGCTCTTGCGCCGTTCGCACTTCGACCTGCCCGCGTTGCAGGATCGCGAGCAGGGTGGCGACCCCAAGGCTCTCCTGGCGCTGCCGCGGGATGACGTAGGCATACGGCCATCCCTTCCATCCATGGGCGGCCCGTGTCCCGATAACGAGGAAATTCGCGAGCCACTGGTCGCGGAATCGAGCCGCGTTGTCAAGCAGCGCGTATGCCGCAGAGGTCTGATAGCCGACGATGTCGCGAATTGTCCAACGGCCGCCCGGCCAGGGGGCCGTGAAATTCCACGACCGCGTACGGGCGTCGTACCCCCGTGCCCGGGCCTCGAGCTCCGCAAACGGAATGTCGACCGGCGTCGCGAGATTCGCGTTCGCCGCCTCGGCGAGAATCCGCACCGCACCGTGGTAGTGCTCGTACGCCCGTGCGGGCGTCCAGGCGTCGTAGCTCGAGTTGATGGAGATGCCGGTCTTCCCCTGGCCCGCGAGCTCCCATGCCATCGCGGTGCCGAGCGCATTAGCGCCGTCCACGAGCAGCGGGTCGACATTCGGATCGATGGGATCGAGGTACGGCGGCAGGAACAGCCGCGAGCCGTCCGCCGCCTGCTGATGCAGGTCCAGGACGATCTGCGGGTGCCAAACGTCGTATAGCGAGTCGACCGTGAGCTGAGTTTCGACCTGCGTGAATGCGTACCAGTCCCGATTGTTGTCGTGCCCTGCGTAGCGGTGATACAACTCGGGGGGATTCGTACCCTCGGCCACAGTACCCAACGTGCGATTGTACCAGCGGGATACGATCGTCACGCCATCAGGATTGAGCGACGGGACGAGCAGCAGTACGACGTTGTCCAGCATCGATCGAATCGCCACGCTCGTATCCGTCGCCAGTCGATAGGCAATGGACACGGGCGTCAGGTGCCCACCGACTTCGGTGGAGTGCACTCCCGACGTCAGGAGCACGATCGTTCGGCCGTCTCGCAGCGCATTGCGCGACTCCGCCGGTGATCGGAATGTGCGCGGATCCGCCAGTCTCGCATTGAGCCGCCTCAACGAGTCGAGGCGTTTGAGATTCTGCGAACTGGAGATGACGAGCGCGATGAACGGCGCGCCTAACGTCGTGCGCCCCAGCTCGTGGTATTGGATCCGATCCGAGCCCTTGGCGAGCCCCTGGTAGAAACGGACGAGCGTAGGCCAGTCAGCGAGCTTGCGATCGTCACCCGGCTCAAAGCCGAGGATCGACCGAGGCGTGGGGATCGGCGGCCGCGCCGCGGGGACGCTATGGGCGGGCGCCGGTTTTCGTTTTGGTGGGGGCGGGCGATGCTGCGCCAGCGCCGGACTGGCGCAGGCACATGCGGCCGCAAGGAGCAGCCAAAATCGCTCGATCACGTTGACCAAGATAAGGGGTCCGGTACCCGGGGGTCCGGACCCCTGCGGGGCTCAAACGTCCCGTTCAGGAAAGCTTGTGCAGCTCGACTCGTCTATTCTGCGCCCGCCCCGCGGCGCTCACATTCCCGGCGATCGGATGAGCGGAGCCGTATCCGCGCGCCGTCATTCGAACGGGCACCACGCCTTTGCGCGCCAGATAGGCTCGCACCGCCGCGGCTCGCGCTTCCGAAAGCCTCAGGTTGGCGCCCATGGGGCCGGTGTTGTCGGTATACCCGGCGATTTCGATCCGGATTTCGGGATTCGCGACCAGTGAGCCGGCAACGAGGTCAAGCACGGCGTAGGAATCCCGGGTGAGCACAGATCTACCGGATTCGAAATTCACCCCGTGCAGGATGAGTGTCGGGCGCGCGGGAGCCATGGCGTGCCCAGGCTCCGCCGGCGCGGGCGGCTCCGGGTGGAACAACAACAAGCAACCGTTTGCGTCCACCGGTAACCCATGCGGCGTATTCGGACACTTGTCGACCGAATCAGGAACGCCGTCGCCGTCCGCATCCTCGTCCACCGGACAACCGCTCGCATCCACATGGACGCCCGCAGGAGTGGTCGGGCACTTGTCGATTCCGTCCGGAACGCCGTCGTGGTCGTGATCGATCGGACAGCCCATGGCATCCACGACCGCTCCACCCGGAGTGTCAGGGCACTTGTCCAGCCCATCGGGAATGCCGTCGTGATCCAGGTCCGACGGGCATCCGTACGTATCGACCATCGCACCGGCTGGCGTATCGGGACAGTGATCGAGTCCATCCGGGACGCCATCGTGATCCGAATCGATCGCGCAACCGTGATCGTCGACGACCGCTCCGTGCGGAGTATTCGGACACGCATCCGGACCATCGGGGATTCCGTCTCCGTCCGCGTCGCTCACGACCGGCGTGGGTGGTGGCAACGGCGGCGGTCCCTGATGTGGCTGGGGATCGACAAGGAGCGGCGCCGCGGCTGCCACGGCAACGGGTGCGGGAGTCTGGGGTGCTGGCGACGGGGCGCGTTTGCCGTTGGGGGCGAAAATGGCGAGCCCCGCTGTGGCCACGACGTGCGTTACGGCCTTGGTGCTGAAGGACGACTTCGTCTCCGGCGTATAGATGGCTCGCCCCTCGAGCCGCAGCGCGACGCGATTCGTGAGGAAGAGCTTGTCGCCCACTCCTCCGTGGAATCCACCGTCAGTAAACTGGTAGGGCGCCGTCTCGCCGAAATCGAGCCGGGAGTATCCGCCCACCACATAGAAAATGTTGCGTTGTGCGTTCAGGAGATTGAGGACGAGGCTGCCGCCGCCGATCAGCGGCTCCATGGTGCCCGTCCCGGACCCGAGCGGGTAGTCGGGCTGAAGCAGGATGTCCAATTCCGCCCCGACGCGGGACCCAAACAGGTACCCGAACCGGATGCCGCCTCCCCACTTGTTCACGAGATTGAACGACGCGTCGTACTTCGTGTACGCGCCGAACATATCGAACTCGTATTCGCGGGTGTGCTGCGCCTTGAGCTGCGTAACCGTGCACAGCACGGCCAGCGCGAGCACTCTAAGTGCACGCATCATTTCTCCTCAGGGCGCAATCGGTTTTCAGGCTGACGCTGATACGTCCCGACCCCCGCGCAATTCGGCGACCGCGCGCGCGAGTTCCTGCGTTGCGAGAATGAACTCGGCTGCCGCATGCCGCAGCGCCTGGACCGCTTCGGTTTGCTGCGCCGCGCTCGCCGCGGAGGCGTCTGCTTCTCGGGCGGGCACCAGGGCGGCTTCCTTCTGTTGCTCGAGCGAAACCGACAGGCGACCCGAAAGCTCCGCGATACCCTGAGCCAGCTCGGCCACCCGGCGCCCCGCGCGCCCGGAACCGGTGGCGGCCTCGGCGATGGCGTCCAGGTCCTTCACCCAGTTCGCCGAACCCTGCACGACCTGCACCAGGTCGACTCGCATTTGCTCGAGCACCTGCACGGCGCGTTCGAGGGCTCGCCGGGTCTCCTGCGCTGATTTGCCGATATTGCGAGCCTCCCGCCCGCTTTGCTCGGCAAGCTTGTGCACCTCTTCAGCCACCACGGCGAACCCCCGTCCGTGCACGCCCGCACGGGCTGATTCGATCGTGGCATTCAGCGCCAGCAGG
>Ga0335082_10000862_pt1 | contig 31900 bp, 24 predicted proteins | sample Lox_Sample_41_FD_206718 | JGI IMG/M metagenome (GOLD analysis project Ga0335082, IMG submission 206718) | Soil microbial communities from Loxahatchee National Wildlife Refuge, Florida, United States - Lox_Sample_4.1 | ecosystem: Environmental > Terrestrial > Soil > Wetlands | place: USA... | reverse complement strand
CAGCTCATGGGCTTGGTGCACGAGACGATGGACGGTTCATCACAAGATACTGAGGATCATGATGCAATCTCCCGGATCCTGCTTTCTGCCTATCCGGACAGTATCTGCAAGCGCCGCGACGAAGGGGGTGGTCGTTTCGTTCACGTCCAGGGGAGGGGCGTGCGACTTTCATTAGACAGCCACCTGGGCAGCAGTCCCTATATCATCGCTGTTCACGCCGATGCCGGTGAGAAGACCGAAGGCTTTGTCCACATGGCTGCGCCGGTCACCGACGAGCTTATCCGAAGCGAATGCGCCAATCTCATCGAGACCAATCGGAGGGTGGAATGGGACGCGAAGGAAGGCAGGATCGTTGCAGCTGTTGAAGAACGGCTTGGCGCCCTGCTTCTTTCAACGCGGCGCTTGACACCTACCGACGAAGAGGCTGCGTTAATATTGTGCGAAGTTATCCGGACGACCCCTGGAATCCTTACTTTCGGCAACAAGGCGAGACAGTTCCAGGGCAGGGTTGCCCTTATGCGCAGGACCTTCCCAGAAGAGACCTGGCCTGACCTTTCAGACGAACCGCTCCTCTCCAAACCAGAGGAATGGCTATTGCCTTGGTTCGACAGCATCCGAAGTGCTCAAGGCCTTAGCGGGCTCGATATCCTTCCGGCGTTCAAAGCAACGCTGTCCTGGGAGCAGCAACGGCTTCTGGACGAACGGGCACCTGTGTCGATCAGTGTGCCAAGCGGTCATGACGTGACGCTCGATTATACTTCAGGCGATCCACCGATACTTGCCGTAAAACTTCAGGAGATGTTCGGCCTTGCGGATACGCCGATGATAGCGGCTGGCCGCGTAAAGATACTGCTCCACTTGCTGTCGCCGGCACGCAGATCGGTCCAGATCACGCAGGACCTGAAGGGGTTCTGGAGCAACGGGTATCCACAGGTGAAGAAGGAGCTGAAGGGGCGCTACCCGAAACATCCCTGGCCTGAAGATCCATGGAATGCTGTGCCTACTCGCCGCACAAAACCCCGCGGGCCTTGAACGATTTTAGGAGACGGACCACAAGTGGAGTGTGAATAATAAAATGCCACGGGATGAGCTCTTCATAGGTGGCGCTTGCCCCCGCTAGAGATTATGCACTCCCGTCCATGCGAAACTAATGGAAAAGGAGAACGTTATTGTATGAATCGGCATTGACGCTGCCATCTCGGACGGGACAAGTCCCAAATCCCTTTTCAGGAGGTCGTATGATTATAAATAGTAATGCATTTGCGCGACTGAGAGGGCAGAACGACTGAGGTCCCCTTATTGCTCTACCCCCTTATTGCTGGGAGCAGGTGGCACGTTCTCACGACTCTGCTGCTGCACTTCCGTCGTCCCTTTTGAAGCAGCCGCGGGGGGAGATGGTTTCCCCTGGGTTCTTGGTTTAACTTCCTTCGTAATTTTTCCTGCAGACTTGGCAGGGGTTGCCGAAGCCTTTTCCGGTTCAGGAGACGAGATTTGCTCGGACTTTACCACCCGCGTTATACTCGGGTCATCGATGAAGGGCTTGTACTTCTCTAAGGTAAATTCGACGTCATCTTTTTCGTTGATCAGGAGATTGACTTCGTCTCCCTTCTTCGTGAAGGTAGCCAGCAGCGCTCCCTGGGATGTATTCACCGCTAAGAGAAGGGCGGTCCCTTTTTTCTCCTTTGCCATAACAGTTCCTTTGACAACCGTTTCTTTCCCCATAACCGATTCCGGAAGGTAGGGGCGAACATATTTCGGCAGTAAGATTGTGCAAATAACACCCAGTGCGAGACCGAAGACGAAGGGAACCATTCTAGACTGCTTATGCATGACGTACCCTCCTCATTGCAGAATATGGCCTGATTATACCGCAGCCCTTCCCGGATTGTAAAGAAACTTTCAGCTAGTAGAACCTCACGATTTGGAGTGTGATTCAAATCACATTGACCCGCGTGGAGTCCATTCCGTATTTTGGCACTTATAAATCCACATTCAAAAACATCTCGACCCTATGATTCGCAGTACGCTATCCTAAGAGCCGCCGCGCAAACCCTGCTGATTTTCTTGATTTAGTAGTTGAATTATAGTACTCTCTGAACGCAGGAGGAAAGTCACAAGATGCCTATGCATCATACCACCCAAACTCCGGCGCATGACCGCGACCCCATTTCAGATTTCTCGTCATATGAATTACTGCAGTACTTGACCGAAGTGCCAATAGGAGAGACAGGACCTTGATGTTTTTTTTATGAAATGGCACGGGCTTAAAAGAATCAGGCGAAGCATAAGGATTGTCCCCCCCGAGCATAAACTAAATTTTTTAAGGTAAAGATGGCGCGCCTAGGACTTTATATATATTTAAGTTTGACACAAAAAATAAAAAGACCGACCAGTTGCATCCGACCTGAAAATGCCTGGACAGACACACAGCCCAACACTTAATTTAAACCTCCTAGGACTTTATTTGAGAATTAAGAAAAAAATATTATCCCGAGTGGGAAGATAGAGTGCTATCGCGGAAACTTCCTGGTTTACGAGCACACGGAACCCATAGGATCATTTTTTGCAATTGCATTAGCTCAGATTAGGCTGGCTTCAGACGTGTTCAGCTTAGGAGATTAGCCATGATCGTTACTGACCTCAGGCATATAAATCACCAGGTTGCAATGACGCCTGCTCTTCGGAAGGCGTTAGACTTTTTACGCGGACACAACATTTATAATCTGCTTGACGGCAAAGTAGAGATCGATGGGGACCGGGTGTTTGCCATTGTCCAGCGGTATGAGACATTAACGACCGATGACCCAAAATTTGAATACCATCGAAAACATATAGACATTCAGTACATCGTATCCGGCGAGGAGGTCATCGGCTGGATGTCGATAGAGAGGATGACGATCACCGAAGCCTATGATCCGGATAAGGACATCTGCTTCGGCTCGGTGACACAGAGGGAATGGACGCCCGTGCATCTGCATGCAGGACAGTTGGCGGTACTCTATCCCGAAGACGGCCACGCCCCCAAACTGGCTAGCCGTGCACCATCTTCTGTCCTGAAGATCGTGGTCAAAGTGGCGGTGTGAAAAGACCGTGGTCGGGGTCACGGAGCGAGATCAAAAGAACAGCGTAAATTACACCAACTTCTTTTTTTAGAGGCGCAGAGATTGCAAAGGTTATCATCTGCGCCGTAAAACCCCGTCTCTTCGGGGCGGGGATATAAGGCGCCGGTTCCGAAGCAAACCACGTGTTCGTCCTCAACGCGTAGGTGATACACGGCATGGCGACGTGATCGAGGAGCGATACCAATGGATCAATAGCTCGTATAGTTGATGAGATTATCGACCCATTTAACCAGATCCGTCTTCTCCTTCGGCGCACCATCTACACGAATGATCCTCACGCCATTTCGATAGACAATGAAGGTTGGTGTTTTCGTGATCGTAAAGCGTTGTGACAGGTACTCGTCTATCTCGATATCGACCTTCATCACCTTGAGTTTTCCCGGTCTTTGCGCTGCGAGTTCGTTTACTACGGGATCGAATATCCGGCAGTAGAGACACGACGATGACGTGAATACGACAAGGAGAGTTTCCGGCCAGTATGCAACGGCGCGATCGAAGCTCTCGAGTTTCGCCCATACGGGTTGCCGCGGGACCTCGAGAACAGTCTTGCAATTGCCACAGGCAGGCTTACTCCAGAGCTTGTCCTGGGGGACGCGGTTCACCATCAGACAATTGTTGCACCGGATAAAGACAGGAGTATCTGACATACTTGATTTCACCCTCTTGCTCTTTGAATAGTAGTTACGTCAGTATGAATACCTATTACATCATGCTTGTTACGGGGTAAGTTTAAGCAAAAGAGCGAAAATAGTCAAGAGGCAGGAAAAGGGCCATTAGCGGTGATCATTTCTTCCTCGACTCTATCAATGCTTGAACGGGCTTGAGACTGTAGGGGCTGCCATGCTCTATCGCCGTCAGCACTGTGCCGCCTCCGGTGAAGAAGTAGTAGCTCGCATCATCCATAACAGAAAGATAGAGGCCGGGTAAGAGGTTCTTGAATTCCTGCAGGGTGTCTCCGCCGCCATACATCTTCATGGCGTTCCGGTTCAGATCTATGGTATTGTCCAGCGCCTGGGAGCCGGCTGTAAAGTGAGGGGTGTATCCCATGACGGCATTGACGAAGATGGTTTTGGCCGTGCCGATGGCCTCGGCCACTGTTCTTTCCTCGAAAGATCGGGGGTCGATATCCAGAACATATTCGTAAGAACCTCCGGGTTTAAAATCCTTAATAGAGATGGTCCTGTATTTGCCCTCAATTCTTCCGTCTATGATGTCTGATTCGACGATCGAGGGAAACTCGACGATCTTTTTCCGGACACGGTCCTTTTCAACCAGCTCCTTCGCTAGCGCGCAGTCTTCGCTGCTCACACCTTTAATCACCACCTGATATTTGGCGCAGAGGTAAGCGTTATAAATGACGCCGCCGAGCATCAGACGGTCTACCTTTTCATAGAGGGCGTAGAGCGGCTTGATCTTGGTATCATACTTCGCGCCGGCGACAACGGCAAGGAAAGGCCGACCGGGGTTCATGACGCTTTCGAGGTGCTTGATCTCCTGCTGGAGAAGGTAGCCCGCGTAGGAGGGGAGGTGCCCGGTGATGTTGTATGTGGAGGCATGTGGCTGCCACGAGCCGAACGCGTCGTTCACGTAGATATCTGCCAGGCCGGCAAGCTGGAGCGCGAAACGTTCCCGGAGCTCTCCTTCGGCCTCCTCCCCCTGGAACCACCGCATATTCGGAAGATAGATGCCTCCGATCCTCCGTTCTCTCAGTTCTCTTATGGCCAGGTTGATGGATGTGTCGATCCCTACTATCCCTTTCTCCGGATCCAGGGGGAATTTTGGAATGTAAAATTTTGTATGGAGTTTCTGTTCAAGGTAACGTACGACAGGTTCAACGGACTCTTCCGGTCTGCAGGTTATTGTTCCCGTCTTTTTATCTTTGGGCCTGCCTACATGGGTCATCATGATTGGCCTGCCGCCGCGTTCCACGATGTGAAAGAGCGTCCCTATGGTACGGTCAATCCGGTAGGGGTCCCGTATTTCTCCTCCCTTAACTACATTATGATCAAATCGGACAAGGACGACTTTCCCTTCGAGGTCGGCGTCCTGAATGAGCGGCAATTCCGGGTGTAAAGTTGTACTTACCATATAAACCACCTTTTTCGGTTCTGGCAAAAGAGGATCAAGTAATGGTTTTTATTATAGCACAGGCTTGTTTCTCGTGTCTCTTGAGGGCCGGTTGCGGGCCAGGACGGATCATTGCCATTTGAAGGTTTGCCAAGGTCAATATTAAAGATATCGGGACGTCGGGCAATTTATACCGCGTACAATGTGCAAAGTGCGGCGTTCGGATCATGAAATACAGAACAGGTTCATGCAGACGCGGTGACGGAAGATAGAAGACAAGGAAATGGTAAAGGAGGAACAAAATTTGCCGTGAACTAATCACGAATCGTCTTGTTCAAAAAATTCTGTATAAAACAAAGGATTAAGTTGAATTCCAGATCTTTGATTTCTCTTCTTTTCTTTGTCCGCATTTATGATAAAATATGTCGTATGAAAAAAAGTGATGATCCAAAGAAACATGAGGATGCAAGCGAGCCTGCGCCGCCTGATCATGGTGAGGAAATAAAGCCTTCTGATTACTTGCGCGCAGTGAAGGCCCATCTCAGGGGCGGCGAACAGAAGGATGCATTCAGCCTCCTGTTGCGAGCATCTGTGCAGTTCCCGGACGAACCGCTTATCCTCTCCTATTACGGTTGTCTCCAGGCAATCGTGGACAAGAAGTATCGGAGCGGCGTTGAAGTCTGCAAAAGGGCCATTGCCCTGTTTAAGGAGAAGAAATTCTCTGGTGAAGAGGTGCTCTATCCTGTGCTCTATCTCAATCTCGGCAGGGCATACCTCGCGGCAGGAAAGAAGAAGGATGCGATCGAGGCTTTTCATAAAGGGCTACAGTACGACAAGAGCAACAGCGATCTCCGAAAGGAACTGCGGGGACTGGGGATGAGGAAAAAACCTCCCGTGCCGTTCCTTGACAGGGCCAACCCGATCAATAAATACATCGGTTTGATCCTTCAGAAAGCAAAGAAGGAACCCGAGAAACATAGGGGGAAAGGGACAAGGGGAAAGTAATGCAGAATGAAATGAATAGGGCAAGAGGCAGCCATTCCTGATTTTGGAGTACCGATTTCGAAATCAAAAAAATGCAGTCCGAATGATAACTGCAAAATCAACCTCTCTCACTATGATGCTATATAAGTGCAGGTTTTCATCATGACCTTTCTGCTCTTAATGGCTGATAAGTACTGTCCTTCCCTCACGTCCTCTGCGTCTCTGCGAGAAACCTGCTTTTTATGCTGCATCACGGATCAGATCTTGTCCAACGCTTGTTTAATATCAGCAATTAGGTCGTCCACGTCTTCCAGACCCAGTGCAAGCCTGACCAGGTTGTCCACCATGCCAATCTTCTTTCGGTAGTCCTCTGGGTAGTCAAAGAACGACATCATCCACATTTGAGTTACGAGACTCTCGCTCCCGCCGAGGCTGGGTGTGATCAGGAATAGTTCGAGCGAATCAATGAACTTTCTCGTTTTCGCGTCGTCGCCCCGGAGCAGGAAGGTGACCACGCTGCCGAAGCCCTTCATCTGGTCCTTCGCAATCTTGCGGTCCGGGTGCGATTCCAGGCCGGGATACCATACCTTCTCGATCTTGGGGTGTGTTTCGAGCATCCGGGCGATGGCCAGGCCGGCGCGGTTATGGTGCTCCATGCGCAGCCCGAAGGTCTTGAGGCCGCGCTCCAGGAGGAAGCAGGTGAGCGGACCGGGCGTCGCACCCATCATGCGCTGCATGCGATAGATGTCGTTCATGAGGCCGTCCGCGCCGAGAGCGACGCCTGCTAGCAGGTCGTTATGGCCTCCAAGATATTTCGTGGCAGAATGGATGACCACGTCCACCCCGAGGTCCAGCGGCTTGATGTTGTAGGGCGTGGCGAGCGTGGCGTCGATGATCGTCATGACCTTGTGCTGCTTTGCGACCTTGACCACCGCTGGGAGATCGAGACACCGCAGGTAAGGGTTCGTGGGTGATTCAGTGAAGATGATGTTGGTGTTGGGCCGGATCGCTTTCTCAATGGCCTCCGCGGTCGGGTCCACGAGCGAGACCTGGATGCCGAACTCGGCCAGCAAGTTCGCGGCGAAGTCGCGTGTCTGCCGGTAGCAGTCATTGGTGAATATGATGTGACCATTACGGCGCATGAAGGTCATGAGTGTCAGGATCACGGCAGCCATGCCCGTAGAGAACAGCACCGCTCGTTCGGCGCTCTCGACAGCGGCTAGTTTGCGTTCACACTCCGTCTGGGTCGGGTTACCGTAGCGGCCGTATTCATGTTCGCGGATTACCCGGCCCTCGCTCTTGGCCTTCATGAACTCGTACACTTCGTCGGTGTTGTTGAAGTAATAGTTCGAGGTATGGACGATCGGCGTGGAGACTGCGTAGTGGGCATGGTGAACGCGGTCCATGCCATGGATGCCGAGGGTGGCCGGGTTCCAGTTCTTGGGATTTGAAGGTTTTTTAGCCATTGATCATTCTCCTCTTCTGTAACGCTTGCTGCAGGGCTTCCTTAACGGCGTCTACGCTCGCCGGCAGCTCTATCGGTTTGTTCGCGAAACGGCAGGGGAAGTCAAGCTTCTCCTCGTGATAGTTGACCTTGAAGTCAGTGAATTTCAGCCCGTGGGCCGTGGAGATGACCACAACATGTTCGGATCTGTCAATCTTGCCGGCCTTGAGCAGTTTGATCATGCCTGCAAGCGCGACACCGGTGTGCGGACAGTTAAACATGCCGGTGGTATCGCCGAGAGCGGCCGCATCGGCCAGTTCCTGCTCCGTGGCGTCAACGACGATGCCGTTGAACTGCTTCAACGTGCGGATCGCCTTCGCGATACTCACTGGGTTCCCGATCTGGATCGCGCTTGCCAGCGTCTTCTGGGCCTCCATCGGCTCGAAAGTCTCGAAGTTCTTCAGATAGGAGCGGTAGAGCGGATTGGCGCGTTCGGCCTGGGCTACTACGATTCTCGGCAGTGTGGCGATCAGACCGAGGTCGCGCATCATGAGCAGGCCGCTGCCCAGCGCTGAGACGTTCCCCAGGTTGCCGCCGGGGATGATGATCACGTCGGGGGTTTCCCAATCAAACTGCTGGACGATCTCGATTCCCACGGTCTTTTGTCCCTCGACGCGCAACGAGTTCATGGAATTGGCCAGGTAGATCGTCTCGTCCTTGGTGATCTCCTGCACGACGCGCATGCAGCCATCGAAGTCCGTATCCAGCGACAGCACCAGAGCGCCGTTGGCGATGGGCTGGACGAGCTGCGCGATCGAGATCTTACCCTTTGGTAGCAGCACAATGGATTGGATGCCGGCAGCGGCACAGTAGACCGCCAGTGCAGCCGAGGTGTCGCCGGTGGACGCACAGGCCACCGCCTGGATGGGCGCACCCTCGCTGATCATCTGTTTGACCTGTGACACGAGCACCGTCATGCCGAGGTCCTTGAAAGACCCGCTGTGGGAATTTCCGCAGAGCTTGATCCAGAGGTTGTCCAGACCGATCATCTTGCCGAACCGCTCAGCCCAGAACAGGTTGGTTCCCCCTTCGTACAGCGAGACGATGTTATCGTTGTCGACCTGCGGAAGGATCCATTCCTTTTTGCCCCATACGCCCGAGCCGTAGGGCCACTGGGTGGACTTGTATCGGTCCTCGAACAGCTTCATCCACGCTTTGGCATCGCGGCGGGCGAGTGTGTGCATGTCATGCTGCACTTCCAGCAGCGAGTCGCAGGCCTTACAGCGGTAGATGATCGTATTGAGTGGATAACGCTCCTTGCACTGCTCGTTGATACATTGAAACCAGGCTCGGTATGGCATAGACTCTATCCTCGATTATCCGTATTTACCGGCAAGTTCCCTGGCACTCAGCTGCTCAGGAGGGCAGGTCATGGAAAGGTCCGGCGAAAAACAATTTTCCTCAAGTACCGGGAACTATATCATAATGACCTGCCAATAATCAATCCAAAATTGCCGAACCGGCGAGTGTTTGATGGCTACAGGCAACAGACGGAGAAGAATGTAAACGAAAAGTAATCCTATCTTACCACGGATACATCTGGATTTGCACAGATGAGATGCTTGATCACAAAAAATATCACGACGTATCCGATTAGGTCGTGGGATACGTGATAAAATAATTGATATGGACAGAGACCTTGATTTAGAAAAAAAGATACGAACAGTAGGTCAAGAGATATATTCGGCGGTCAGCGGAATCCCTCCAGTTTTCGATACCAAGCGTTGGATCGGACGAATCATGGAGTGGTCTATGAAAAATGAAGACTTCAAGACCAGGCTCTTCCGCTTTATTGACGTTCTACCCTCGCTCAAGACCGACGACGTGGTGGTCCGACTGCTGCATGAATATTTCAGCGGTGAGACGGAAGTGCCGAAGATCATAAGTGGCGGTATCGGGATGATTGCGAGAAAGGGCATTGCGCCGATTGTTGCAGGGCGAGTGATCAGGAAAAGCGTCGAATCTCTTGCCCGGCAATTTATCATCGGGAATGATGCCGATGACCTCTCGAGATCGCTCGACACACTGAGCAAGGATGGCACCGAATTTAGCATCGACCTTCTGGGCGAGGTCGTGGTGAGCGATAAGGAGGCACGAGCCTACGCTGAAAGATACCTGGCGCTTCTCGATATTCTGCATAAGAGGTTCCCCGATGAGGCCCAACCAGATGTTTCGATTAAGGTCTCTTCTTTTTATTCCCAGCTCGACCCCGTTGACTGGGAAGGCTCGATCACAAGAACCAAGGAAGGCCTGCGTCCGCTTCTCCGAAAGGCAAGGGATCTCGGGATTTCAGTCACCTTTGACATGGAGCAGTACTATTACAAGGGCCTCATCATCGCGATCTTCAAAAGCATTTTCGAGGAAGAGGAATTCAGAGAACTTCCGTTTTCGGGTATCGCGCTTCAGGCCTATCTGAAGGATGCAAGTAACGATATCCCGGAATTGATAGGCTGGGCTCGGGATCGAAGGCGGAAAATCAGTGTCCGTCTCGTGAAAGGCGCCTACTGGGATTATGAGGTCGTTGTAAACCGCCAGAAGGGGTGGCCCGTACCTGTTTTCTTGAACAAGGAAGAAACGGACCTGTCCTTTGAACGGCTGACGCGGCTGCTTTTAGAAAACAGAGATATTGTCCATCCTGCCATCGCCAGCCATAACCTGAGAAGCATAAGTCATGCTATTGCCCTTGCTGACGCTTTAAACATCTCCAAGCAGGCCTTCGAATTCCAGATGCTCTACGGTATGGCTGAGCCGCTCCGGACTGCCCTACGTGATCGTGGCTTCAGGATGCGAGTATACACCCCACTGGGAGAATTGATCCCGGGCATGTCCTATCTCGTGAGAAGGCTGCTCGAAAATACCTCGAATGAATCGTTTCTGAGAAGATCCTTCAGCCAGGGGACGTCCTTTGAAGATCTTATGCAGGCGCCGCATGTGCAAAAGGCTGACTCCAGGGAAGAAACGCCCAACGAGCACTTCAGGAATGAACCGCTTCTTGATTTCTCAATTACCTTAAACAGGAAACATATGGCCGATGCAATCGAGGCTATAAAAAATAAAGTCAATGAGAAATACCCGCTATGCATCGGCGACCGCGAGGTCCGAACAGGCCAGGAGCTAAGCTCGCTCAATCCGGCCCGTCCTCGTGAGGTGGTCGGAAGTGTTTCTTCTGGCACAAAAAAAGAGGCTGATGCCGCAATAGAGGAGGCACTCAAGGCCAGTAAACAGTGGCGAAATACATCTCCGGACAAGCGGGCGGCCCATCTCTTCAAGGCTGCCGAAGAGATGAGAAAAAGACGGGTTGAGCTTGCTGCACTTGAGGTCATGGAGGTCGGGAAGACATGGAAGGACGCAGACGGCGATGTGTGCGAAGCGATCGATTATCTCGAATACTATGGTCGTGAGATGATCCGGCTCGGCAATCTCAAAATTCTGGGAGATTACCCGGGCGAGGAAAACGAATATCGATATCAGCCGAAAGGGATCGGTGTCGTCATCGCTCCGTGGAACTTCCCCCTTGCGATCGCGACGGGGATGACCTCTGCGGCAATCGTAAGCGGGAACTGCGTGATCTTCAAACCCTCGGGACTTTCGCCAATCACGGGATATAAGCTTTTCGAGATATTCAAATCTATCGGCCTCGCGCCCGGAGTCCTTCAGTTTCTTCCAGGACCGGGTAGTGAAATCGGAGAATATCTTGTTTCCCATCCTGACATTGATCTCATAACCTTTACCGGATCGAAGGAAGTGGGTCTCCGAATCGTACAGCTCGCGGGCGAGACGGCAAAGGATCAGCGGAATGTAAAAAAAGTGATCGCCGAAATGGGCGGAAAGAACGCGATACTGGTTGACGAGACCGCGGACCTAGATGAGGCGGTGAAGGGCATCCTTGAATCGGCCTTCGGATATCAGGGGCAGAAATGTTCAGCCTGCTCACGGGTGATCGTCATAGATGATATATTCTCCGAGCTCTGTCAACGACTGAAAGAAGCGATCGAGAGCATACGGTCCGGAGCGCCTGAGGGACCGGGCATCTTCCTGGGACCGGTGATTGATGGTCTAGCACAGAAGAAAATAGCGGAATACATAGAGATCGGCAAACAGGAAGGAAAGGTGCTGCTTGAACGGAAGGTCTCGGGTGAAGGATATTTCATCGGCCCGGTCGTATTTATTGATGCGAAACCCGGATCCCGCATTGCGACAGAGGAGATATTCGGGCCTGTGCTTACGATTATAAGGGCAAAGGATAATGATGAGGCGATCCGTATGGCAAACGAAAGTCTCTACGCCTTGACAGGGGGTCTCTTTTCGCGCAGCCCCGCAAATATTCAGAAAGTAAAAGAGGAATTTCTGGTGGGCAATCTATATATAAACAGGAAAATCACCGGTGCACTCGTCGGTAGGCAGCCCTTTGGAGGATTCGGCATGTCGGGAGTCGGCTCGAAGGCCGGCGGGCCCGATTATCTTCTTCAGTTCATGAATCCCATATGTAGCAGCGAAAACACCCTTCGAAGAGGATTTGCACCTCTCCGGAAAGTGAATTAGCATCCTGGACCAGTTCGGGAGCGGGTTTGAAAAAGGCTATTTGAATGCCGGCTACGGTATGTATAGAAACCCATCGTGACGATTGCCTATTAAAGGGAGAGCAATATGCAGAAACGAGTACTGGGGAATTCCGATCTGGGGATCACACCCGTAGGATACGGAGCATGGGCAATAGGCGGCTCCGGTTGGGAGTACGCTTGGGGGCCGCAGAACGATGATGACTCGATTGCCGCGATACGGCGGTCCCTTGACTTGGGCGTCAATTGGATCGACACAGCAGCGGTCTACGGCCTCGGCCACTCCGAAGCGATCGTAGCACGAGCACTTGCAGGGCGGCCGGGAACGCTGCCGTACGTGTTCACTAAGTGCGGCCTGCGCTGGAACGGGCAAGGGCGGGTGTCCCGATCGCTTAATGCTGCGTCGGTCCGTCAGGAATGCGAAGCAAGCTTGCGACGGCTCCGCGTCGATGTAATCGACCTTTATCAGATCCACTGGCCGCCTGAGGACGACGGGCCGGAGCTCGAAGAGGGCTGGGCAGCACTAGCCGCGCTGCAGCGCGAGGGAAAGGTACGCTGGATAGGCGTGTCGAACTTTAGTGTGGAGCAGTTAAAGCGGGCGCAGGCCATTGCTCGCGTTACCTCGTTGCAGCCGCCCTATTCGCTTATCCGGCGCGGAATTGAGGAGGATATCCTCCCGTTCTGCCAGCGGGAAGGCATCGGCGTTATCGTCTACGCGCCGATGGCGTCGGGACTCCTGACCGGCGCGATGACTCGCGAACGGGCCGCGAATCTCCCTCCTGGCGACTGGCGGCGCAGGAATCCTGAATTCATTGAGCCGAATCTCTCCAGGAACCTTACCCTGGTCGAGCGGCTCCGCGCAGTAGGTAATCGTCATGGCCGGTCACCTGGCGAGGTGGCAATCGCTTGGACACTCAGAAATAATTTGGTGACGGGTGCCATCGTCGGCGCGCGCAGCGAGATGCAGGCCGAAGGCGTGATGTGTGCGGCGGATCTCCGTCTCAGCGAGGACGAAATCGACGAGCTTGAGGGAGCATAACGGGTATCAGATATTAAAATGACATTGGTACGTATCTATATGAATATTATGAACCTTAAAACAGGCTGGAGAGAACCACTAATCACATCACTGGGGAAGGAGCGCATGAGTCGTAGACAAGCAGCATCACGGCAACCTCACTAACGACGGCCCCCCGGGTACAGCGATCAATGCCATGAATACATCATCTCCCTATACCATTCTTATCACGGGCCTCGGTGCCTTGGGCACCGTGTTCGCAACGCTCCTGAAAAAAGCTGGTTGTTCTGTATTCGCTCTCACGAAGGACAAGTATCTGTCCGCACTTTCTGACCGGAGAGTCTGGGTAACGGGCATCTGGGGCGAGCATGAGGCGGTTCTCGACGGGATTTATGGATCCATCGATCCTCTCAGGAAAGAGAAAATCGACTTCATCATCCTCACGGTCAAGTCCTATGATACGGCAGCCGCGATCGAGCAGGTGAAGCCGCTCGTGGGCGAGGATACCCTTATTATTATAGCCCAGAACGGATACGGAAACTACGAAACCGTGTCAACCGTTGTCGGCAAAGAGCATACACTCCTGGCGAGGATCATTTTTGGTGTAAAGCTGCACGCGCCTGGACAAGCAGAGGTCACAGTCATCGCCGACGACGTCCGGATTGGCCAGCCGCACGGCGCGGTTGACCGTAACAGGGTCCAGGAGGTCGCAGCTGCTCTCACGGCAGCCGGCATTCCAACATCGTACGCTGAAAATGTCTACGCTATCCTCTGGGACAAGATGCTCTACAATGCAGCGCTCAACCCGCTCGGTGCGGTCCTCGAGTGCACCTACGGCCAACTCGCGGAGAATGTCCAAACGCGGCGGATCATGAACGCGATCATCGACGAGATATTCCGTGTTGTGCAGGCGCATGGAATGCCTCTCAACTGGAAATCAGCAGAGGAGTATCGCAAACATTTCTACACCAACCTGGTACCGCCCACATCAAAGCATTTCCCGTCTATGTATTACGACCTTAAGGCATGCAAACGGCTCGAAATAGACGCACTGAATGGCGCCATCGTCATGCTCGCGCGAGAGATGGGCATTCGCGTACCCGTGAACGAGACCATCACGGACCTTCTCAGGGCCAAAGAGGCACTGACGACCGCTGCGAAAATTTCATGTAAAAGCTGAGAGAACCGAGACCATCGAGTCATCCATGTACGAGATCCTCTATCAAGAAAAGTGAGAAGATTTATACACCGAGAGGAAGGGCAATGTCTTAATCGACAATGATGTAAAAGATTTAAGTCTATCGAAAAAGTTGCCGATAAGAAGTATATCGCGGTAGTCCGAATTGCAGATTCGAAGAGCAAGAAGCACAGTGTAAAATCATATTGGATTGAATTGTTTGATAAAAGTATATGCCATGACAATTTTCTCCTGCCAAAACAGGTATTTTACGGTATTTTTTTTGTTTGACTTTGCTGATTGACACCTTTGCCCGGTGCTTCACTGATAGTCATTAATGAGAGTATCTCGTATCGACATGCTTACCAAATTTAACAGCATCAGATTCAAAATTGCCGGCATGGTGCTCCTTTTACTCATTGTTTCCGCCCTCGCGTTCTACACCATCACCCTCACGATCATGAACCATCACCTCCTCAATGAGGTGCTCAAAAGATCGGAAGCGCTTTCGAAGAGTATCGCGGCATCTGCGGGATACAGTCTCCTCTCGAAGGACTTACTCGGTCTTGACAACATGGTTTTCAGGATGCGCGAGTCCAATCGGGATGTAGAGTCTATAGCGATAGTCAATCCCGATATGAAAATCATAGCGCACAGCGATATAGCCAAGACCGGAACGACGCTAGCACCTCCTCAGGGGCGCTTACTCCAGCAAGGCGCTGATGGGACTACGATAATGGAATCAACGAGTCCGTCTAGTCCGTCCGTTGGAAGTTTTGATATCGTAAGCCCCATTGTCACATTCAATAAGCGGCAGGGTACGATTATTCTCAGCGTAAACAAATCGTCGCTGCAGGATGCCCAGCATGCAGCGCGAAAGAGGATCATAGTATTCTTTTCGGTAATTCTCCTGCTGGGTATTGCCGGCAGCATTGCCCTTTCATCATTTTTGACCAGACCGATTCAAGAGCTTTCCGCGGGTGTGGACGATCTCAAAGAGGGGAAAAAGTATAGAAAGCTCAAGATCTATTCGCAAGACGAGTTCGGGAGGTTGACTTCAAGCTTCAATGAAATGATGGTATTAATAGACCAGCAGAGCAGCAAGCTTAACAAATACGCCAAAGATTTGGAGGACTCATATGTTTCCACAGTGAGGGTGCTTGCAGCGGCAATCGACGCAAGAGACCCTTATACCCATGGGCACTCAACGAGGGTTTCGATGTTTTCTCTGCAGCTCGGGAGGGAAATCGGTCTGAACAAGGCGTCGTTGGAAGAGCTCGAGGTTGCATGCCTGTTTCACGATATTGGAAAGATCAAAACGCCGGATTCGATTCTCCAGAAAAGAGACAAGCTGAACGTATGGGAGTACAAGGAAATGATGCGCCATACCGAATACGGGGCTGCTATTCTCAGCAAAGCATCGTCGTTGCAAAAATATATACCGCCGGTCAGGCATCATCACGAGTGGTTTAATGGCAAAGGGTATCCCGACGGTCTGAAGGGAGATGCCATTCCCCTGTTTGCCTCAATCATCACTATATCCGATACCTATGACGCGATGACGTCAAACAGACCCTACCGGAACGCCATTTCGGAACTGAAGACGCTGGAGGAACTAATGGACTGCGCCGGCAAGCAATTCCATCCTGATCTTGTGAAGATATTCACCAGAATTATGGATAAACGGATTACCCCGGAAATGCAAGAGACACGAGGATAGAAAAGCATGCAGCGCCTTTCCTGGAAAATAATTGCTCTCTATGTGGTCCTGATACTACTAACATTTTTTTCATGCATGCCGCAGAAAAAAACAGCGATTGACCGTGCGATGGTCGATCGAACACGCATAGAAATCGAAAAAACGCGTATGGAATCCGAGCAGTATGTCGTTAAGGGTGATTATAAAAGCGCGATGGACGTCTATGCCGATGCCGGCCGTAAACATCCTAAGAATCCTACGCTCAGCACGAACTACCACAAAACCATAGAGGATATTCATCATGCCGCCGATGAGGCTTTCACCAGAGAAGATTTTGCTTCCTCAGGGCGGGCATATTTCGTCTTGCTGAAAAACTATCCGTATTATCAGGAACTCATCCCGGAGCTGTCGTTTGACAGGGGATTCCTCTATGCACGATTGGAGGATTGCAGCTCGCATCTTTCGCAACTAGCACTGGCCGATTACAGAAAAGGCAACCTTGCCGAGGCGATTTCCATCTGGAAGAGCATCCTTGCATTCGATCCCAACAATTCAGGCATTGCAAAAGACATTGATACAGCCACTATCCAGCTGAAGAATCTTCAGCATAAGAGCGAATGAAATATCCTCTTCCTTATCCTACCTGAAGTTTAAAGTCCGGTTGTGTATTACCGCCCGCGTCTACCCTGTTGCAAAGTCCCGTTGTTTGTGATACGGTAAGCCTTCCCTGTAAGAAACCAAAACCATGAATTCCCTTTTCGCGGAAACGACAAAAGAAAATGGAAATTGTTCTCGCCACACGCAATAAAAAAAAGATCGAAGAGATCAAACGGATTACCGCTGATCTGCCTGTAACCATCCTCTCCCTTGACAATTTCCCGAATTGCCCCGAAACGGTGGAGGACAGGGATACCTTCGAGGAGAATGCGGTCAAGAAAGCAGTCGAGGTCTGCCAATGCACAGGTAAACCGGCCCTTGCCGACGACTCAGGACTCGAAGTCGATGCCTTGAACGGAGCGCCCGGGGTCTATTCCGCCCGGTACGCCGGCGGCACCAGCGGGAACGACATTAGAAACTACGAGAAGCTTCTTGCCGAACTCAATGATATCCAGGACGATAAAAGGGGAGCCCAATTTGTCTGTTGCATGGCCTTGGTCTTCCCCGACGGGACGATCAAGACCTTTTTCGGCTACGCCAAAGGTCGTATCGGGCGCGAACCCAGAGGCAAAACAGGGTTCGGCTACGACCCTGTTTTCTTCCCTATAGGCCATGAAAGAACTTTTGCAGAGATGTCCGGTGAAGAGAAGGACCGCCTCAGTCACCGTGGTAAAGCTCTTGAAAAACTAGCCGATTTCCTCCACAAGCAGCCCCATTTATAAACAAAACTAATATTCAAATTATAATTTTTAACTTGAAAAAAAACTTGTTTTCAACGATTATAGGCCGGTTAAAAACTCACGAAGGTGTTATTGCGCCTTTTTTCATTCTCTCTTCTGAAAATAAACTTTTCTACGGAGGATCCACCTGATGGCAAAGAGGGTAGTGTTGCTCGGAGCTCCCGGAGCCGGCAAAGGCACGCAGGCGAAGATGTTGACTGAAAAGTACAAGATTCCCCAGATATCTACAGGGGATATCCTCCGCAAAGCGGTCGCCGACGGCACGCCGCTCGGCAAAGAGGCTAAGGTGATCATGGACCAAGGTGGTCTCGTGTCCGATAAGATCGTGCTCGGACTCGTTGAAGAGCGCATTAAACAGCCAGACTGCAAGGCCGGTTTCATCCTAGATGGGTTTCCGCGCAACACGGCCCAGGCCGAAGCGCTCGACAAGATGCTCACTGCGATGGGGGCGCCGCTCAACGTGGCCCTTAACATCGACGTGGACATGAACGATCTCCTGAAGCGTCTTACCGGTCGCAGGACCTGTAAAGGCTGCCAGCAGATGTACAATATCTATTTCTCGGCCCCCAAAAAGGACGGTGTCTGCGACAAGTGCGGCGGAGTGCTCTTCCAGCGCGACGACGACAAGGAAGAGACCATCAAGAAGCGTCTCGATGTATACCAGAAGCAGACTGCGCCGCTTATCGATTACTACACAAAGAAAAACATCATGAAGACCATCATGGGTGTGGGCAGCATCAGCGATATCTTCAAAAAAGTGACGGCGATTCTCGGGTAAGAGCTGTGGCATCAGGTCACAGTGGAATATTTTTTTAAAATTCTTTAAAGGAGGAACAAGTTATGGCACTGGTAAAACCTCACGGCAAACAGAAGAAGCTCATGCCGCTTCTTCTCACCGGCACGGCCCTTCAGAAGGAGCTCAAGAAGGCCGCGAAGCAGAAGCAGCTCAAGATCTCATCGCGCGAGACCGCGGACCTCGTGATGATGGGCATCGGCGCATTCACCCCGCTCAAAGGCTTCATGTCGAAGAAGGACTGGAAGGGCGTATGCGACAAGTACAAGATGGCGGACGGAACGTTCTGGCCCGTCCCGGTGACGCTTTCCGCAAGCGCAGAGTTCGCGAACTCGCTTAAGAAAAACGAAGAGATCACTCTCGTCGATGACGAGTCGGGTACGATTATGGCCACCATGAAGGTGACCGAAAAGTACGCGATGTCCAAAGCCGACAAGGAGCATGAGTGCAAGCAGATCTTCCGCACTGTGGACGTTGCCGGCCATCCGGGCGTACAGAAGGTCATGAGCCAGCCCGACTTTAACCTGGCCGGTCCGGTAAAAGTCCTCTCCGAGGCCCACTTCCCCGAGACTTTCAAGGGCATCTACATGACCCCGGCCCAGACCCGCAAGATGTTCGAGGAAAAAGGCTGGAGCAAGATCGCGGCGTTCCAGACCCGGAACCCCATGCACCGCTCGCACGAGTATCTCGCAAAGATCGCCATCGAGACCATGGACGGAGTCCTGATCCACCAGATCCTGGGCAAGCTCAAGGAGGGCGATATCCCGGCCGATGTCCGCGCCAATGCTATCGACACCCTGATGGAGAAGTATTTCGTGAAGGACACCGCCATCCAGTGCGGCTACCCCATGGAAATGCGCTATGCCGGCCCGCGCGAAGCGCTCCTGCATGCACTTTTCCGCCAGAATTTTGGCTGCAGCCACCTGATCGTCGGCCGCGACCATGCCGGCGTCGGCGACTACTACGGACCGTTCGATGCCCAGAAGATCTTCGACGAGATCCCGAAGGGCGCGCTCGAGACCCAGCCGCTCAAGATTGACCATACGTTCTACTGCTTCAAGTGCGACGGCATGGCCTCCATGAAGACTTGCCCGCATCAGAAGGAAGACCGGCTCATGCTGTCCGGCACCAAGCTCCGGAAGATGCTCTCCGAGGGCGAGAATGTTCCCGATCACTTCAGCCGCCCCGAAGTGCTCGAGATCCTCAAGAAATACTATGCGGGCCTCACCGAGAAGGTGGAGATCAAGCTGCACGGTCACGCAGAGGGCATCCATACGCAGAAATAACCACGGCTTAACGACTGCAAAATGCAGTTGACTACATTCCATAGATAGGAGGTTTAGAACCATGCCGAGTTATGTGATTACAGAGAAGTGTGACGGCTGCAAGGCGCAGGATAAGACTGCTTGCCAGTATATCTGCCCGAACGACCTCATGACCCTGAATAGGGACCTCATGAAGGCGTACAACCAGGAGCCAGAGCAGTGCTGGGAGTGCTACAACTGCGTCAAGATCTGCCCGCAGCAGGCAATAGAGGTCCGGGCCTACCAGGATTTCGCACCCCTCGGTGCGAACGTTATCCCCATGAGAGGTACGGACTCCATCATGTGGACAATCAAGTTCCGGAACGGGATCCTGAAGCGGTTCAAGTTCCCGATCAGGACCACTGCCGAAGGTTCGGTCGATCCCTACAAGGGCAAACCTGAAGCAGATATTGCAAAACTCAAACAGCCGGGCTACTTCACATCAACGAAGCCTATGCCGGTAATCAAGAAATAAGGAGGAAATGACAAATGGAAAAAGAAACCTGTACATTTTCGTTTTGCGCAAAGCCCGCAATCGAAGAGGTTGAGACCGATCTCCTCCTCATCGGCGGCGGTATGGCGTGCTGCGGCGCGGCGTTCGAAGGCGCCCGCTGGGCAAACCCCAAGAAGATGAGAATAACCATGGTGGACAAGGCTGCGACCGACAGGTCGGGCGCCGTTGCCATGGGTCTTTCGGCCATCAATACTTACATGGGCGAGAACGATCCGGCGGACTATGTCAAAATGGTAAGGAACGATCTCATGGGCATCATCCGCGAGGACTTGGTCTATGACCTTGGCCGTCACGTTGATGATTCCGTGCAGCAATTCGAGGAGTGGGGTCTTCCGATCTGGAAAATAGGCGACGACGGCTTCTCACTCGACGGTTTTCAGGCAAAGGAAGCCGGAAAGGCTATGCTGAAGGACGGCGGTAAGCCGGTGCGCTCCGGTAAGTGGCAGATCATGATCAACGGTGAGTCCTACAAAGTCATTGTTGCGGAAGCGGCGAAGAAGGCCCTTGAGACCAACAGGGCAGCTACGGGTGTTAAGCAGAACCACTATGAGCGTGTGTTCATCGTGAAGCTGTACGATGACGCAAAAGAACCCAACAGGGTGGCTGCAGCTGCCGGCTTCAGCGTTCGTGAGAACAAGATCTATATCTTCAAGGCGAAGGCGATGGTGCTTGCGGCTGGCGGCGCAGTGAACGTGTTCCGTCCCCGGTCGACCCAGGAAGGTCAGGGCCGCGCATGGTATCCGGTGTGGAACTCCGGTTCCGGTTACGCTCTCGGCCTTCAGGCAGGCGCGGAGCTGACCATGATGGAAAACCGCTTCGTGCCAGCCCGGTTCAAGGACGGTTACGGACCGGTGGGCGCCTGGTTCCTGTTCTTCAAGGCCAAGGCGACCAACAGCCTCGGTGAGGACTACTGCGCCAAGGCGGACGCCCTGGCAGAGGCCAAAGCGAAGTATGGCAAGTATGTCGATAACCTCGGCACCGCCATCCGCAACCATCTGATGATGCGTGACATGAAGCTGGGCAAAGGCCCGATTCTCATGAGGACTGACGATGCCATGGCGGCGATCAACAAGACCTTCAAGGAAAAGCTCGGTGACAAAGAGGGCGCCAAGAAGGTGAAGCACCTCGAGGCTGAAGCATGGGAAGACTTCCTCGATATGGCCATCGGTCAAGCTGGTCTCTGGGCCGCGAAGAACATCGAGCCGGACAAGGTTCCGTCCGAAATCATGCCGACCGAGCCGTACCTTCTCGGTTCACATGCGGGCTGCGCAGGATTCTGGTGCTGCGGTCCCGATGACCTCGGCGCACCGGAAGAGTGGAACAAGAAGTGGCCGGCGGGTAACTACAACCGCATGTCGACTGTAAAGGGCCTCTTTATGTGCGGCGACATCTGCGGTGCTTCAGGCCACAAGTTCTCCTCGGGTTCACACGCAGAGGGCCGTATCGCGGCCAAGAGCGCGATTGCGTTCATCCTCGACCACCCGAATTATACGCCATCCATCAAGGAGACGGCGGACCATCTGGCGGCAGAGCTCTATCTGCCCTTCGAGGTCTACGAGAAGTACAAGACCTACACCACGGCCACGGATATCAACCCGAATTACATCAAACCGAAGATGCTCCAGACCCGCCTGCAGAAGATCTCCGACGAGTACTTTGGCGGGATCTCGACTTGGTACATGACCTCCAAGACCATGCTCGACGAAGGCCTCAGGCAGCTCCAGATGCTCAAGGAAGACACGTCCAAGATGGCTGCTAGTAACCTGCACGAGCTGATGCGCTGCTGGGAGAACTATCACCGCATCCTCTCGGTGGAGGCCCATGCACGGCACATCCTGTTCCGGGAAGAGTCGCGGTACCCAGGTTACTACTATCGCGGCGATTTCGACCTGGTGGACGACAACAACTGGAAGTGCTTCGTGAACTCCAAGTACAATATCGAGAAGGACACTTGGGAAGTAAAGAAGGTTCCCTACGTACAGCTGGTTCCGTAAGTCGAACATCGATCCGGGGAGGGGTAACCCTCCCCGGAGATTTATTGAAAGTTGAAAATTCTAAAATGTTCAGTGTCCGATAGTTTCGCTCCGAATCGCTCCAACTTTTAAAATTTCCAATTTTCAATTTATGATGGTGTATTGTTTACTGCCTTAAGGAGGAAGAAGATACCATGGCGGAAAATAAGGTGTTGGTTGTCGGCGGAGGCTTCAGCGGCCTTACGGCGGCTGTAGAAGCCGCGGAAACGGGTTCCGATGTGATCATCGTGGAAAAAAACCCTTATCTCGGCGGCCGGGTGACGCAGCTGAACAAGTACTTCTGGAAGCTCTGCCCGCCAAACTGCGGTCTCGAGATCCAGTACAAGCGGATCAAGAACAACGGCAGGGTCAAGATCTATACCATGGCCGAAGTAGAGAAGATCTCCGGCTCAGAGGGCAACTTCGACGTGACCATCAAGGTGCAGCCCCGGTTCGTGAACGATAAGTGCGTTGCGTGTAACAAGTGCGCAGAGGCCTGCGAGATCGAGCGGTCAAACGATTTTGACTTCGGTATGAGCAAAACCAAGGCAGCTTACCTCCCGCACAACCAGGCATTTCCGCTGCAGTACGTCATCGATGGCACGGTCTGCAAAGGCCCGGCCTGCAACAAGTGCGCAGAGGCATGCAAGTACGACGCGATCCACCTCGATATGAAACCCGAGACCGTGAACGTGAAGGTCGGCGCTGTCGTCATGGCTACGGGCTGGAACCCCTATGACGCCGCAAAGATGGACAATCTCGCATTCGGTAAGGTCCAGAATGTGATCACCAATATGATGATGGAGCGGCTGGCATCTCCCAATGGACCCACGGCAGGCAAGATCGTGCGCCCCTCCGACGGCAAAGAGGTGAAGAACGTCGCCTTCGTGCAGTGTGCGGGATCGCGCGACGAGAACCATCTGCCGTTCTGTTCCTACATCTGCTGCCTGGCATCGATCAAGCAGGCAACCTACGTACGAGAGCTCTATCCTGATTCTAAAGCAAAGATATTCTATATCGACATGCGAACCCCCGGCCTCTATGAGAACCGGTTCTATACCAAGATCAAGGAAGACCAAAGCGTGTCCTTCCTCAAGGGCAAGGTCGCCAAGATCGAGCAGGCACAGAATGGCGACGTGGCTGTGACGGCCGAGGACATCCACGGCGGCGGCAAGGTTACCGAGACCTTCGACATGGTGGTGCTGGCGACTGGCATGCAGCCTGCTGCAGGGTCCCTCAAGAGCGCTGGCATTGCTGTGACCGACGACGGTTTTGTGGACCAGGCAACGCTCCCGAAGGGCATCTATGCCACCGGGACGCTTAAGACCCCCGTTGACGTCGCGCGGTCTGCGCAGGATGCCACAGGTGTCGTGATGAAGAGCATCCAGAGCTTGAGGAGGAAATAAGGATGGAGAAGAAATTCGGAGTATATATCTGTAAGGGATGCGGTATCAAAGAGGCGATGGACGTCGAGAAGGTTGCCGGCGCGGCCAAAAAAGTCCAGAATTATAAATTCCACGACGCGCTGTGCAGCCCTGAGGGCGTACAGCTGATAAAAGACGATATGGCGAAGGAAGGCGTGAACACGATCATCATCGCGGCCTGCTCACCCCGCGTCAAATATGAAGAGTTTGATTTTCCTGGTGCCATCGTCGAACGCGTGAACATCCGCGAGTTCGTGGCCTGGACCATGGAACCGAATACGGATGCCACGAACGATGCTGCCTACGATTATCTTAACATGGGGATCGTCAGGACCCAGAAAGGCGATCTGCCTGAGCCGAACATCCTGCCGGATTTGAGCAGTACGATCCTGGTGATCGGCGGTGGCATCGCCGGCATGACTGCGGCGCTCTCCGCCGCGGGTGCGGGACAGAAGGTCGTGCTTGTCGAGAAGGACGCACAGCTCGGTGGCTTCGTGAACAAGCTCTATAAGAAGATCCCGACGGGTACCTATTTCAACAAGCCGCTCATTGTGGACACCGACATCAATAAGACCGTGGGCGAGGTCGAGAGCAACCCGAACATCAAGGTACACAAGTCCACGACTGTTACCAAGACCGACGGACAGCCTGGCCTCTATGACGTTACCCTCTCGAACGGCGAGACTATGAAGATCGGAGCAATTGTCATGGCCACGGGCTGGAAGCCCTACGATGCGAACAAGCTCGACTACCTTGGCTACGGCAAGCTCAAGAACGTTGTCACGAACCTTGAGTTCGAAGAGATCGCGAAGAAGAACAACGGCAAGATCGTTCGTCCCTCCGACGGCAAACCCGCAATGAAGGTCGCTTTCGTACAATGCGCTGGGCAGCGCGATCCGAACCATCTTCCTTACTGTTCCTCCATGTGCTGCGCCACGTCGCTGAAGCAGGCGCAATATGTAAGGCAGAACGACGATGCCCTCGCCATGATCTTCTACAAGGACATTAGGACGCCGGGGAGGACCGAGCTCTATTACAAGGAAGCCCAGAACGACCCGGGCGTGATGCTCACCAAATCCGACGTGACCGGCGTCTCCGATGCAGGGAACAGTAATCTCTATGTTGAGATGGAGAACACGCTTTTCGGTTTGAAGACCGGCGAAAAGGTGAAGGTCGAGGCGGACCTCGTGGTCCTTGCCACGGGCATGGTCCCGACCACGCGCTGGCCCCAGGAATATGCTGACGGCCTTACGAAGGCCGCAGGCGCCGGCGACGAAGCCAAAAAGAACTATCTTGACCAGACGCCCAAGCCCGATTACATCCTGAACCTCGGCTACCGCCAAGGGCCAGAAATCCCGACCCTCGAAGGCGCATCGGGCTTTGCGGACTCGAACTTCATCTGTTTTCAATACGAGACCCGCAGGACCGGCATCTACGCAGCGGGAGGCGTGCACCAGCCGATGAACATGGCGGAAGCGCAGGAAGACGCGGCCGGTGCCGCTTTCAAGGCCATTCAGGCTATGGACCATGTTGCGCGCGGCGTTGCCATGCACCCCCGCGCTTGGGACATCACGTTCCCCGACCCTATGCTCATCAAGTGCACGGCCTGTAAACGGTGCACAGAAGAGTGCCCCTTCGGAGCCATCGACGAAGACGAGAAGGGCATCCCTTTCTACAAGATCAACCGCTGCCGGCGCTGCGGCACCTGCATGGGCGCCTGCCCCGAGCGCATCGTGTCCTTCAAGGACTACAGCGTCGACATCGTGGGCTCCATGCTCAAGGCCATCGATGTCCCCGATGATGAGGACACGTTCCGGATCGCCTGCCTCGTGTGCGAGAACGACTCCTATCCGGCGCTTGACACGGCGGCCATCAGCCGGACAAAGATCGACCCGAGCGTGCGCTTCGTTTCCATGCGTTGTTTGGGCGGCATGAACCTCGTATGGGTCGCCGACGCGCTTTCCAAGGGTATCGACGGCATGCTGCTCCTGGGATGCAAGTTCGGCGAGAACTACCAGTGCCATTTCGTCAAAGGCAGCGAACTGGCGAACACGCGCTTCAGCAAGGTGAGCGAGACGCTGAACCGTCTCCAGCTCGAGTCGGAGCGCGTCCAGCTGATGCAGATCGCCATCAATGAGTATGACAAGCTCCCCGCTATGATCAACGAGTTCGTAGAGAAGGTGAAGGAGATCGGGCCGAACCCGTTCAAGAGCATGTAAACCACCTGCGGAATGCGGAGTGCGAAAAAAAGCGCTAAATCACTCTCCTAACACAGTTATTGGAGGATAAGGTATATGTCAGAAGCAACGGTTATCAAGCCTGATTTACAATTTGTGAACGAGATCATCAAGGGCGGCGGAGAATCGCTGAAAAAGTGCTACCAGTGCGCCACCTGCTCGGTGGTCTGCAACGTAACGCCGGAGGGTAACCCCTTCCCGCGCAAAGAGATGGTCCTCGCCCAGTGGGGCCAGAAGGACAAACTCATCGCCAGCCCCGATGTGTGGCTTTGCCATCAGTGTAGCGACTGCACGGCCTATTGCCCGCGCGGAGCAAAGCCCGGCGAAGTGCTGAATGCCATCCGGAAGCAAAGCATCAAGCACGTTGCGATGGTACCGTTCTTGGCAAAGGTCGCAACGGACGCGAAGCTCCTGCCTGTCCTGTTCGCAATCCCCATGGTGCTCTTTTATGCCATTCTGGTAGTGCTCGGGAATGGGAACTTTTCCGCCCCCCGGGCAGAAGGCAACATTATGGCCTATCACAAGTTTGTTCCCGTTCCGGTGATCGATACGGTCTTCATCCTGACGGCGATCTTTGCCGCGGCATCGGCCTTCGTGGGCATCAAACGCCTCTGGAGCGGCATGAAGGCACAGGCAGGAGAGATGAAGTCCACCGGGAGCCTCGCGGGTGACATCGTTTCCTCCGTCACCACGATCTTGGCTCACTCGAAGTTCGCAGACTGCAATGTGAACCGGATGCGGCAGTGGGGCCACATGCTCCTCTTCTACAGCTTTGCAGGCCTCGCGGTCGTGACCACGTGGGCGATTGTTTACCTCTATGGTTTTGAACTGCTCGGCATTCAGCCGTTTGGGCCTTTCCACTTCGGGGAATCACCCTATCCGAACAGCGATCCTGTGAAGATCCTGGCCCTCATCAGCTCCATTGCATTCGCAGCCGGCGTTGTGATCCTCCTGCTTAACCGCTTTGCCAAGGCTGGGAAGGCGGGAATGGGTTCTTACTTCGACTGGATCTTCCTGCTGATCGTGATGGGCGTTGGTGCGACAGGCATGCTCTCCTGGGCGCTTCGGCTGGCTGATATGAGCGCGGGATATCTTGTATACTACTTCCACCTGGTGTTCATATGGTCCCTGTTCGCATACGCACCGTATTCAAAGTTTGCGCATCTGTTCTACCGGACGACTGCGATGGTGTTCGCTCGTCACAGCGGACGTGATAAGAAGTAGACTCCGTCAGAGAATTACAGAGAATGGAATTCTCGAACGATTTATGGATGGTAACCTTATTCTGCCATCGCCAAGCAACAGCGTATGCCGCCGGTAGATTCGGTGGCTTTCGTAAACGGAGTAAACCGTTTCACCTCTATTGTGGAGTAAGCCATGAAAGTTAAAGAGCTATTAAGTATAAAAGGAATTGAATGCTTCAGCATTATGGGCGACCAGACCCTGCTTGATGCTGCAAAGCAGATGACAGAGTGCAAAATCGGCGCACTCCTCGTGATGGACAAGGGGTCGCTCGCGGGGATTATCACTGAGCGCGACATCGTAAAAAACGCGGCAAATGAAGCCCGCCAGTGCAAAGATGTGAAAATCAAGGATGTCATGACCACTGACCTCCTTGTCTCAAAGCCCGGTGATGACCTTGAGTACGTCATGGCTGTAATGACCCAGAACAATATCCGTCATTTGCCGATTGTAGATCATAGCGGCCTTGCCGGCTTGCTTTCGATGCGTGATGTGGTGAAGATCATGGTCAAGAATCTCAAGGCAGAAAACCAGTACCTTAAGGACATGATCGGCGGAAAGCTTGGCGAGCTTGGAGATTAAAATTTTGCTTGTTAATACAGTATTCCAGAAGGAGGGATGCCGTAACAGAAAGAATCACGTGAGGCAGTTTATCGAGAAGGAATTATTTACTGGACATTTGAACAACGTCGTAATCTGTAGTTATGCTAAATAATTTTATTTAAAGGAGGAGATCAATGAGTAACACGATTTTATTTGCCCTGATCTGCGGCGTGGCCGGTGTCATTTACGGCATCATAACCGCGTTTTGGGTGAACAAGCAGGATGCAGGCAGTGCCAAAATGAAGGAGATTTCGGATGCTGTGAAGGAAGGCGCGTACGCGTTCCTTGCACGCGAGTACAAGACGGTTGCAATCGTTGCGGTAATTCTGGTGGTCCTCTTGTCGTTCCTCGGGACATGGACAGCCGTTGGATTCATTATCGGCACTGTCGGTTCGGCCCTCGCTGGCTTCATCGGAATGTGGGTGACGGTGCGTGCGAACGTGCGTACCGCACAGGCAGCGAGCAAGGGCCTCCAGGCCGCCCTCACCCTCGCCTTCAAGGGTGGCTCGGTGACGGGCATCATGGTGGTGGGCCTCGGCATCATCGGCCTCTCCGGCTTCTACTTCATAGCCAAGGCTGCTGCGCCTGAGCAGGCATTCCATGCCCTCATCGGTCTCGGCTTCGGCTGCTCGCTCATGAGCGTGTTTGCCCGTATCGCAGGCGGCATTTATACAAAGGCTGCCGATGTGGGCGCTGATCTCGTGGGCAAGGTTGAGGCCGGTATTCCCGAGGACGATCCCCGGAACCCTGCCGTGATCGCCGACAACGTGGGCGACAACGTAGGCGACTGCGCGGGCATGGCGGCTGACCTCTACGAGACCTATACGGTGACCCTTGTGGCCGCCATGCTTCTCGCGAAGACGATCTTCGGCGAGGGCAGCCAGTGGATCGAGTTCCCGCTCATGCTCGGCGGCGTTTCGATCATTGCTTCCATCATCGGCACCTATGCAGTCAAGCTTGGCAAGAACAACTACATCATGGGCGCCCTTTACAAGGGACTTGCCGTGGCCGGTGTTATTGCGGCCGTGGTGTTCTACTTCATTTCGAAGACTTTCATCGCCGGTCTGACAGGCGCTGATGCAAACGTATTCACGCCAATGACCGTGTTCCTGACCGCCCTGATAGGACTCGTTCTAACAGGCCTGATCGTGGTCATCACTGAGTACTTCACGGCCAAGGAGTATTCCCCGGTGAAGCACATCGCACAGGCCAGCCTGACCGGCCATGGTACGAACGTGATCGCCGGCCTCGCGGTCAGCATGAAGTCCACCGGCGCTCCGGTGCTTGTGATCGTCGCGTCGATTCTCGCCGCTTTCTACCTGGGCGGCGGCTTCGCTGGGAACCCGGGCGGCGGTCTCTTCGCAATCGCGCTCTCGGCCGTGTCCATGCTCTCCATGACCGGTATCGTCGTGGCCATCGACTCCTACGGCCCGATCACTGACAACGCCGGCGGTGTCGCTGAAATGGCTCACCTCCCGAAAGAGATCCGTGACATCACGGACCCCCTCGACGCGGTCGGCAACACCACTAAGGCCGTGACCAAGGGCTATGCCATTGGCTCCGCGGGTCTCGCGGCACTGGTGCTCTTTGCGGAATATTCACGGTCCTTTGGCACAGATGTGAAAGTGCTGTTCGACCTCTCGAACCCCATGGTGCTTGCCGGCCTGTTCATCGGCGGCCTGCTCCCCTACTACTTCGGCTCGCTTCTGATGGAAGCCGTGGGCAAGGCTGCAGGCAGTATCGTTGAAGAAGTGCGCAGGCAGTTTCGTGAGATCAAGGGCATCATGGAAGGCACGGCAAAGCCAGAGTACGGCAAGTGCGTGGACATTGTGACCAAGGGCGCCATCAAGCAGATGATGGTTCCGGCCCTCATTCCAGTGGTTGTGCCGGTGATCGTGGGCCTGCTCCTCGGCCGCGAGGCCCTCGGCGGCGTACTCATCGGTTCCATCATCACGGGTCTGTTCCAGGCCATCGCCATGACGAGCGGCGGCGGCGCCTGGGATAACGCCAAGAAATCCTTTGAAGATGGCGTCACCGACAGCAAAGGCGTCGTGCATAAGAAGGGGAGTGATGGACACAAAGCCTCAGTTACGGGCGATACCGTCGGGGATCCCTACAAGGATACCGCGGGTCCGGCCATCAACCCGATGATCAAGGTCATTAATATCGTCGCTCTTCTGATCGTTCCGATCATGATCAAGCTGGGTAAGTAATATCGCTAACAAACCATGGACACAAGGGGCTGGCCTCATGGCCAGCCCCTTATTTTTTCTCTGGAACGGTGCCGGCAGGACCCGCTCGTCTGCGCCAAATTCGTTGAAATTTACTCCCAGAGTGGTATTATGCAACGACAATGAATAAAACTGAGATCCTTATCCAAGCCGGCTGTTCTGCAGACGTCGTAGCCCACTCCATCGTGGTCTCCCAGTTGGCCCTTTCCTTTGCAGAACGTGCAACGGTGTCCCTCGATCGTGAGCTCGTGCAGCTGGGCGGGCTGTTCCATGATATTGGCCGGTCTCGTACACATGGAATCGAACATGCTTTAGCAGGTGTCGAGATCGCCAAGAAACTGGGATTCTCTGACAGGCTTGTGCATATTATCGAGCGGCACATTGGCGCCGGAATCAGTGAAGAGGAGGCCGTGAAGCTCGGGCTGCCGAAGAAGGACTATGTTCCTCTCACACCGGAAGAAAAGATCGTATCATACGCCGATAATCTGGTAAGCGGCGTGAAGAAGATGCCGTTTCTTGAAGCCCTGGACCGGTTCAAAATTATTCTCGGGCCTGATCATGAAGGCGTTGAGTTGTTTCTAAAGCAGCATCATGAGATACAAAGCTGGATAAAGTAAGCTCAGAAGTCAGAAGCCAAGGTACAGAGGATAGACAAAGGTAACCGTCCCGCACCAACGGGGCGCCGAGAGGGCTGACATGAAAGATAAGAAAGAAGAAATGCAACCAGAAGATTTCGATATAGAACCCTTAAAAAAAAGCAAGACCGATAAGGTTGTGCCGATCAAACTCACGGGGAAGAGCCGGTTCAAGTTCCGTTGCCACAAGGGGGTGAAGTGTTTTACCGCCTGCTGCAGCAATATCAATATCGTTCTCCCGCCTTACGACCTCTTGCGGCTTCGGAAACGGCTTGGCATGACGACCGAGGACTTCATCAACAAATATTGCGAGATCGAGATCCTGGCCAAGACCCTCCTCCCTGTGATTACGCTTAAAATGGGGAATGATGAAAAGAGGAGCTGCCCTTTCGTCACACCTGAAGGCTGTACTGTCTACGAAGACCGGCCGAACACCTGCCGCTACTATCCGGTCGGCATGGCGACGCTCAGAAAGAAGGACGCCGAGGGTGGCAAGGATGAATTTTATTTCATGGTCAAGGAAGACCACTGCAAGGGCTTCGAGGAGGACAAGGACTGGACCATCGACGAATGGCGAAAGGACCAGGAAGCCGACCTCTACGACGACATGAACCGCGGCTGGATGGAGATCCTGATCAAGAAAAAATCATTCGGTGAGAAAGAATTCCCCGAGATCAAGAACCAGATGTTCTTCATGGTCAGCACGAACACGGACTACTTCCGTGAATTTGTATTCGGGAGCAGCTTCCTTGAGGCCTATGATATCCCGCAGGAGCGGATCGAAAAGGTCCGGACAGATGACGCAGAGCTCTTGAAGCTCGGGTTCGAATGGCTCCGTTCTGCCATGTTTGCTGAGGAGACGCTCAAGCTAAGAGAAGGCGTCGCCGAGGCGCGCAAGGACCGCACTGATAAGGTGCTCAAAAAGGTCTACGGGGGGAAAGATACGGAATTGAAGTAAGGGGCATAGGGCGCAATGCTTCTACCCCTGTAACATCGCGGTCATTTCCTCATAAATCGCGTTCCCGATAATAACTCCCTGGTCAATGAACTCCGGACCGTACCGTTTTCCCGTTGCGGTTCGGAACGTTCCCTTTATCCTCTCAATACCCATCATTTTTTCCTTAAAGGTTTTATGGAGAGCTTCGGGCAGCGTGTTATGTGCCTCGACCATGAGCCAGAGTGTACCCGTGAAGTTCTCCGGTCCCCAGCGGAACTTGTCCGCGTCGTAGAGTGCATCGCTTACCATGCAACCCTCCTCATCATCCAGATCGCACGTAGCCTTGAATGCTTCATGGTTCCTGATCGCATAGGTGATATGCGAGCGGCTACGCTCGTCCACATCCAGCGCCCTAAGGATCTTTTCTGCCTCGATGCTTCC
>Ga0335082_10000860_pt1 | contig 31909 bp, 40 predicted proteins | sample Lox_Sample_41_FD_206718 | JGI IMG/M metagenome (GOLD analysis project Ga0335082, IMG submission 206718) | Soil microbial communities from Loxahatchee National Wildlife Refuge, Florida, United States - Lox_Sample_4.1 | ecosystem: Environmental > Terrestrial > Soil > Wetlands | place: USA... | reverse complement strand
CCTGTACGGCACCGTGGCGGTAGATGAAAAGAATAACGTGTTCTTTTTCGATGACGTGTATGGCTACGATAAGCAACTGGATGAGGCGTTGAAAAAAGGGTACCCGTATCCGACAGCGTAGGCCGATTGGTGGCTTCCTCCCGCCTCGTACTCCGGCAATCGAGAGGGAAGGCAGTTCCTCGTCGAGTCGGCACCGATCCTGAAGTAATCCAGATGCACCGCGCAGATCAGTACTGAGCTAAGAAGTCGGCTTCCTTACTACGGCATTTCGGAGCCGCTCCGAAATGTCGGGCCCCGCACTAGTTCATCAAGATCGAGACCTTCGCACAATAGGCTTACTTTCAGTGCATTACCACGAATCCGAGGCGTCTCACGCATGGCTCGTGGCGTGCACCTTGGGAGAGTGCCCAAGTTCGGTGAGAGGCAAGATCCGCACCGAGCGAACCATCATTCAAGGAGGAGTGAAATGGAAAGCGTCAAAAAAGAGGTGGTAAGCGGCTGGATTCAAGAAGCGAAGAAGAACGCCGGGTGGCTCGTGGCGCTCGGGGTACTGATCGTGATCACAGGGTTTCTGGCGATAGCATCCCCACTGGCCAGCGGCCTCAGTGTCATTGTGTTACTTGGGATTGCGTTGACGATCGGCGGCGTCGCGAGGACCATCGCGGCGTTTAGCGCCGCGTCGTTTGGCCAGGGCACCCTCGCGTTCATCGGCGGGATCCTCACGTTTGGGGCCGGACTCATCCTTGCGGCACGGCCCGGAATCGGCCTGGCCACACTCACCCTGATGCTCGGGGCGTACCTTCTGGTGGACGGGATCTCCGGCGCCATCCTCGCGTTCCGCGTGCGTCCGGAGAGCGGATGGGGCTTCATACTTTTCAGCGCCGTCTGCGGCGTGATCCTGGGATTCTTCCTGCTCCGCGAGTGGCCGCTGTCCGGCGGGTGGGCCATCGGCACGTTGGTGGGCATCAACCTCCTGGTCTGCGGTTTCGCCATGATCTCGGTGGGCTCCGCCGTGCGATCGCTGGCCAAGCGTATCTCGTAGACAGGGAACCGACCCCTGTGCCGCCGCACTTGGACCTATCGGGACCGGCAGCTTGCTCGCAGAAGCCGCCGGTCCTTGATGGTCTTTGAAATTCGGCCGCCCAAACCCGACTTCCCGCCACCAACGTGCTTTGCGGTCAGATGCCCTTGACATATCTATGAGTCGAGCTATACAAGTGCCTTTACATCAATAATTTCCATGACTTTTTAGTTGTCGTACCACCACTACGGGGGAGACACATGTCAACGGTAAAAGACATCGCGATGGACAAGATCGTGGTTGGTCCTTCGCAGGCAAGGGTTCGCCAGATCGACGAGGACATTGACGAACTGGCGACAAGCATGGAGAAGATCGGGCTGCTTGAACCGGTGGAGGCGCGGTATGGCTTGTAAGCGATGCGCTTCCGATACGCAAAGCGCGTTCAACAGCGAAATTGCCCTCCACTTTCCCGGACTCCAAGGTTTGGACAAACCTATCGTGTGGGTATTCCCAAAGCTGGTGGTCTGCCTGCGTTGTGGATTAGCAGAGTTCACCGTTCCCGAAGGCGAATTGCGAGTCCTTGCGCAAAATACTCCGACGCAAGTGGTCGAAGCGGAGGACGATTCATGAAAATGAGGAATCTGTCATCCGCTTCCATCGACGCCCAAGACTGGCGCGAATTGTACAAGGCTGCGCTGTTCGAGACAGATAGGCAGAAGCTCCCATCGCGCATCGCTGAAGCTGAGAAAACACTTATATTGCGAGCGCGAGAACTGTTTGCGATGTCCGCCGATAACAGCGAAGAAGGGCAAGCTGTTGACGACGCTCTGTATGCGCTGCGGGCACTGCGGAATTGCTTGAAACTTAAAACAAACGACACCACGGCGGGTTAGATTTCTCACCCGGAACAAACGGCTGAATGCTCCGCACAGATTCTTTCGAATATGCGGCTGCCCATCCCGCCCTGAAAGCTGCCTTGGGAATCTGGCGCGTGCGGGTGGCTATCGGAAGCGCGGTGTTGTTAATCTTGTTCGGAGCGGCCATGGCAATTTCGTTTGGCATCAAATCGCCACTGGACTATTCGGTGTTTTCGGCATCCTCGGCTGCCTTACTCGTTGCTGCGTACGAGAGTCGGCGCAAGAAGTGGAAATGAACCGGCTACTCGGGCGACGATGTAGCAGTTCCATGATTGTTGGCGAGGCATGTATTCGATGCCTGGACCAAGCCGAGACCGGTCGATCCTTCCACTAATACTCGGATCGGCAGGTCGCTGCATGCGGTCTGGGCGCAATCACTTTTCTTGTCCTTGTTCTCCTTTCCCGTCGCATAGGGATTGGGTCCGCGTAGTAACAGCGGCATCCGGAAAGTCCAAAGACGGACCGGTCAGGAGTGGGTCAGAATCCTTGCGCTGAAGATTCGTATCGAGAAATGCGGCGATATAGTCGCGTACTGCGGCGATGGCTTTTTCGGGGCCCATGTTGCCGGTCTTGATCGCGCCTCTGGCGAGCCAGACTGCGTCGGATGTCGTCAGGTGTTCGGCGCCTTCAAGGTTTACGGCGAAGCGGGGGCCTCGCAGGCTGTTCCACAGTTTGCATTCATTCGCCGTCCATTGCGTGCGTCCAGAAGCAAGGATCAACATCGGGGTTGCCGTCGCCTTCACGACTGCCTCGGGTACGTCGCCGTCATGGACATCGAGAATAATGCCAGCCCTGAAGCGGCGATCTCGCTGGACACCAAGGGATGCGGCTAGCCCACCCATGGAGTGACCTGCGAGCGCGATCCTATTCGTGTCCAGCTTGCCGGCGAAGGGACCAGAACCCAACTCGTTCAGCCTTTCCAGTTCATCCGCCACGAATCGCAAGTCGTTCACCCGCACCGTCAAGGCGAGAGCTAGGGCCTCTTCATTTTCGAGGAGTGGACCTCCTAGATGGCTACCGAAGCCAGAATGGACGAAGCGCCCACCGGGGAACTCGACTGCAGTTGCCTCATAGGTGTGATCCACCGATGCCACCACATATCCGCGGCTGGCAAGGTCTTCAAAAATGTATGTGTAGTCGGTAAACGTACCGGTGTATCCGTGAGTAAAGACGACGACGGGATGGGCCCCTTCGGAGACGGGAGCATCCAGACAGCTGTTGGTGGTCACTGCCGGCAGCGGAAGCCCCATCAATTGGGAGAAGTAGTTCCAGACCGCTCGTGGAGTATAGTCTGCCGGTTTGCAAGCAACCCGGCCGAGGAATGCCGGATACCAGAATCGCACCATCAATTCTCTCTTGGTTCCGTTATCGAGGAATGGATCGTCGCGGGTTGCGTCAACCAGACGCATTACATGGGTTCCTACCCTGTGAGGACCGGCGGGCAAGGGCGCAGCTGCCGTTCCGAAGGTAGCCATGGCGGCCCGTGTTATGGGATTGGTCAGGGTCTGCCTTATTTGTTCACGGCAAATGGGCTGGAACGCAGTCCCGAACAAATTGACAACCTGCCGGGCGTCGGAGCTGGAATCGACAACGGTCACGCTCCCGCTGCTTACGCCCTGGGCTGTCGGATGGAACGTAACGCTAATGGTGCAGGACGCTCCGGGTGCAACGCTCATGCCGCAATTATTGGTCTGAGCGAAGGGTAGATCAGCTGTGATGCTGGTGATGGACAAAGCCGTACTACCGGTATTGGTGAGGGTGGTCGACTGCGGCGCGCTGGTCGAGTTGACTTGGGCTGACAAGTTCAGGCTGTTTGGAACCAGCTTCACTTGACCGGCTGTGACAGTAAGGGTGGCGCCGGCAGTTTTGGTGGAATCTTCCACCGAAGTCGCGGTTAGCGCTACGGTGGAGTTGGCTGGTACCGCGGCGGGCGCAGTATAAGTAGTAGCAGCGCCGCTTGCCGTGCTGGACGATGAGATTGTGCCGCACCCTGGCGCACACGCGCTGCCGTCTTGTGTGAGCGTCCAGCTAACGCCACGATTGGACGGGTCATTTGCCACGGTAGCAGTGAAATCCTGGGTGATGTTAGCCGGGAGCAATGCGCTGGCAGGCGTGACCGAAGCCGTAACGGCATGCACGATCACATTCGCGAAATTCGATGCACTGGTGTTGAACACTGCCGTCGCTGTGATGGTCACTGCCAGGTCGCTCGCGGGTGGAGTTGGTGGAGCTGTATAGGTGGTAACGGCGCCGCTTGCTGTAGCCGACGGCGAGACCGTGCCGCATGGACCCGGATCGCAGGTCACCGTCCAGGTTACGCCCTTGTTAGTCGGATCATTGGCGACACTTGCCACGATTTGTGACGTGCCACTCGCCTGCACGTCAGTCGCACTCTGCGAGTCGATTGAAACTGTGGTTCCGGGTACGATAAATCCAACCCCGCCCGACACGGCAGCGTTGGTCATGGACGTTGCGGTCAGGGTGACACTCAGGTCTCCGGCCGGCAGCGAAGTGGGCGCGGTGTAGGTAGTAGCAACACCACTTGCCGTCGCTGTGGGAGAAATTGTGCCGCACGGCGGAGCGCCGCAGCTCACAGTCCAGGTCACACCCTCGTTCGACGGATCATTGGCAACTGTCGCCGTAAACTGGGCTGTCGTTCCTACGGGCACAGTAGCAGGGCTGGGATTGACGGTGATAGTGAGGTCACCGGGAGTAACCGTAATCGTGGCGGAGCTGGATGCGCTGCTGGAGGCTGCAGAAGTTGCGGTCACAGTCACTGTCAAGTTGGCAGTCAGGGGACCGGGCGGGGCAGTGTACGTGGTTGCGATACCACTTGCGGTCGCCGTTGGCGAAACGGAGCCGCATGCCGAGACGGAGCACGATACCGTCCACGTGACACCCTTGTTCGCAGCGTCATTGGCGACGGTCGCGGTGAAGGTCGCTGTAGTCTGGGTCTGCACACTGATTGCCGTTGGCGAAACTGAGACGGAGATAGGGAGGCGTACCTGTCCACCGCCTCCTCCACTGCCACCACAACCGGCAATGATTAGCATCAACCCGAACCCCAACCAGGCAAGAGGTGTAAAAACTAACCGTTTCACAACGCCTCCCCCCCCCGAGCAGACGCAACGGTAGGCCGCCACTCGCGCCGTGGCCTGCTCGACACCGACTGCCAAGATTTTGCTTGTGGTTCTTTCGCCGCTAAGGACTCGCAGGGACCCGTAAGGCACTATCACCGGGGGATCGGCAAAAGAAGAAGCCGTACGGCTATGAACGTCCGCATTCTCTTCCTCCGCGGCTGGGAAGTCAATGCGGAATTGCGGCGACCAGCTACCGAATTCCGACAAACCGTCCCCTCCGAACCACTGGTCTTACTCGATGCGCGAAAATATCCCTCCAGGATCGCGCTTAAACCCACCAGTTCCGCAGGGGTACTAACCCATCCCCGCCAGAATCTTTCGTCTAGGGACCGCCTAGGGCCCCTGGCGTTGATATCTCAGTGGGAGAACAATACAGGCACAGTGCACCGGTGACAAGATCCTCTCTGTGAGACGGTCGTTCTTAGAGTCGGACAATACTCCGGAGGATGATCAACGGAACGGCCATGAGAATCGTTAGAATCAGTAGCGCCGGAATGGCTGCAATCGACCCCCCTAGACAGGGCCTTATAAGGATCGGTCAGACCATAAACCCGAATTCGAGGATGGGATCACCAATCCGAGATGCTCCATGGAATGATTAGTTTGTGTGTGCCACTCAACAGCTACGGGTTTTCGACTGGACATCCGGTGGAACAGATCATTGCAGTTCCCGAATCGCCAAGATGCTGATGGCTGCCCATGATTTGATTTGGCAGCGGTCAGGATAAAACCCAACCTAAACGACACAGCACCCCCGGAATGCAAGCACGCCCCTCGGAGGGGCCTTGGCACCCTATCCGGCAGGTTCGCCCAGCCTCCCCAAATATCTCTTTAATTCCCAGCGTTGACCCTTTCTATGCCATGCGACCCCATTCCACTTCAGATTGACGAATACCGAATAAGCCATTTCAATATGCACGCCCAGGAAAGGGTGGCGCTGAATGAAGCAAAAACGTGCCGCGCTTTATGTCCGTGTGAGCAGCGGAGAACAACATACCGAAGCCCAGGAAAGAGCACTGCGTGATTACGTGCAACGTCGAGGATGGTTAGCGCCCCGCGCGATGCTCAATTGAGTAGGCGTTAGTCGTTGTTTGCGGACGCTTCGACCCCTCTCGCGATCTCCTGACCGCACCCAGCAAGCGAAGCTCGGTGAAGCCCAATGGAATCAGGGCTGGTCAAAAAGGCTATCGCCAGAACGCCTGCAAACGGATGGATTCATTGGGCTGGATTTTCGGATTTCTCTGGTTCACCGGTACGTACCTGATTAGGCAAAACAGATCAGTAAATTGTTGAAGAATGCTGACAGCGAGGAAGGTTGTCCTTCGGGTCAACGGATTGGAAGTGACGAAGGCAAGGGTACGCCGTGGGGAAAAGGGGCCGGAATTGATCATCACGGACTCGCTTCTGGGTGACTTTGCCGTTGACGACAGTTTCACATTGGAACTGTTGGAGCTTGTTCACCCGCAGGAAATCCGACGCAGATTACCAAACGGCGGCTGGAGGAGGGTGTCGCTACGAATGTTGATTGCGCTGTTAAGGAGCGGGGTCTTCGACGTGGCAGAGGAGAACTAAAGCTGATAGGCCATTCGCCAACTACCCGGCATGAGCGGCTCCCAGTGTGAAAGATGAGGCCCCCGTCCAAAGAAACTTGGCCGGGGCCTCAAGGAGATGAAACACCTTCACAAGAATAAGCGCTTGCTACTTGTATCGAACACTGTCAGAAGTGACAGGGCCGCATCCGTGGGTTGACGGATGCGGCCCAAGATTGGAGCCGCCCTCAGTTCAGGGCTGCCGGTTGCTAGTCAACGGAGAACGCTGCCGCTGCCAGCTTCTCCAGATCGAGGTATTGTGCTTTCTCGACCGTGACGCCGACGAACTGGATGGTCCCACCTTTAAATGTCCCGGGGGACTTGTAGCCAGTGGCGACTGCGTCTCCGCTGTCGTAGCCGACACAGAGGCCGTCGCCCGACAGAGTGAACTTGCCCACCTGTGCGCGCATCGGGCCTTCGGCCACGACTTTGTCGTTGATGTAGAGTTTCGTCTTACCCAGGGACTCGTGGTATTTGCCCATACCCTCGCGGATGAACTCCATACCGAGTGTGTACTTGCCGGGTTTGAGTTCCTGCGAGACGAACTTCTGTTCCGGCTTGATGCCAAGGAAGTTGTAAACGTACTGCAACTTCTTGTCGGCGATGAACAGCGCGTGACCACCGAAACGCGAACCATGGGCGAAAATTACTCCCGAGCAATTCGGATCGGTGATCTCGACGTCAGCGAGGATCTTGTACGAGCGTCCGCGCACGTTGACGGCGGCACTCTCCGGAATCGAAGAGGTCCCCGGATAATAGACATAGCGTTCGCGAGGTAGTTCCTCGGTCGGCCGCGGAGTGGTGAGAATTGCAGTCGCAGAGCGGTCGTCCAACGGCAATACCAGGTTCTTCTCCGCTTCCTCAAACCATGCCTTGATGAGCGCCTGCAACTTCTCAGGATGCTCCTTCGACAGGTCCTTGAATTCCGAGCGGTCCACGTCAGTGTGATACAGCTCCCACTCGTCCTTGTCGAAATGTCCTTGATCCGACGGACACGGCGCATGCAATGCGGAGGCTTTCCATCCATTTTCCCAAAGGGCGCGGGTCCCGTTCAGCGCATAGTACTGGCGCTTCTTCTGGGTCGGCGCGTTCGGTGCATCGAAGCTGTAGCACATCGAGACGCCAGAGAGTGGATACTGCTCCACACCCTTGTAGACCTTGGGCATCTCCAGTCCGCAGACATCCAGGATCGTCGCCACGATGTCCGTGGAATGGTGATACTGGCTGCGAACCTCGCCGCGTGCCTTGATTCCCTTCGGCCATGAGATGACCAAAGGATCGCAGGTGCCGCCCGAGTATTCCGAGTAACGCTTGAACATCTTGAACGGCGTCGAGAAAGCAAAAGCCCATCCCGTTGGGTAGTGCTCGTAGGTATCGGGGCTTCCCAACTTGTCAATGAGCTTCATGTTCTCGGACAGTTCGTCCGGATAACTATTGAAGAACTTGTTTTCATTGACCGTTCCGTTGGGACTGCCTTCACCAGAAGCGCCATTGTCGGCAGCGTAGAAAATGAGGGTGTTATCAAGTTGGCCGCTCTGTTCCAGGTAGTCGATGATGCGTCCCACCTGCGCGTCGGTGTACTCCGAGAATCCGGCGTACACCTCGGCCAGCTTAGAGAAGAGTTTCTTCTCGTCGGCGTTAAGCGTGTTCCATGGACGAACCATGTCGCCAGGCGAGGCAATGTCGCTCGGCATAGGGTTAATCGGAGTGAGTTCAGTTCCCTTTGGCAGAAGACCCTTGGCAATCATCCGCGGCAGCACCCACTCGCGATAGGCTTCGTAGCCGTCGTCGAACTTGCCTTTGTACTTGTCGATGTACTCCTGCGGCGCATGGTGTGGAGCATGGTTGGCGCCCGGACAGAACCACATATACCAGGGCTTCGAGGGGTTGCCGGCCTTCTGGTCCTTGATCATTTGCAGCGCATGATCGGCCAGATCCTTGGAAAGGTGATAACCCTGTTCCGGCCAATAAGGCTGGTCGATGGCATGATTGTCTTCCACTAGATCGGGATACCACTGGTTGGTCTCGCCACCGATGAAGCCGTAGTAGCGGTCGAAGCCCTTTGCCAGCGGCCAGGTTTTTTTGCTGGCGCCTGCGGCGAGGTCACCCTCACAAACGTTGTGATTCTTACCCACCCAGAAGGTGCTCCAGCCGCCATCTTGCAGGATCTGTCCCACCGTAGCGCACTCGTCCGGAATGCGCCCGTTTCCGCCCGGAAATCCAATTGCGCACTCGGTGATGCTTCCCATCCCATTGAGATGGTGGTTGCGCCCGGTGAGGCACGTGGAACGGGTCGGGGAGCAGAGAGCTGTCGTGTGCCATTGCGAGTACATCAGGCCACGGTCGGCCAGCTTCTGCATCGTCGGCATGTTGATGCGGCCGCCGAATGGCGACCACGCGGCCATACCGGTGTCGTCGTAGAGCACGAACAAAATGTTCGGCGCTCCCTCAGGAGCTCGGGTTGGTGTGAACGGTTCCCAATCGGGAACCGAGTCGCGGACATCGAGCTTAATCGTGCCCTTAAACGGTTTCTTAGGCATTTCCTTCTCCTCTGGAACGGGCAGTTCGCCGTGGTATGAAGGCTAGGTCGTCGGGTGGCGGAGCGGAACTGTCAATAGTTGCAGTCGACGGTCACACGTGCGAGGAGGCTCTATTTACGAGGGTGCGGGGAAAATGTGGTGCCGGGAGGGGGAGTTGAACCCCCAAGGGCCGAAGCCCGGCGGATTTTGAGTCCGCTGCGTCTGCCAGTTCCGCCATCCCGGCACTTCGTGGAAGTGCTTGCTTCTACGCCAGTTTTAACATTCTATCCATTACGCCTTCAAGACAGAGAATGTGAAACTGTGTAACAACATGTGGAAGTTTTGATGATTTTCCACAACTTTGTACCTGCCCATGAAATGCTTCGCGGCTCTTCTCGCGCTGAAATACTCCTCGGTTAAATCCCAAGAGTACCGTACGAGATTCTACCACCCTTTAAGTCACGGCCTCGCTCATGTCCTGAGGATGTGCAGGAAAACGTTCGGGCGACACACTGCCTAATGCGCGCGCAGGCGAGGGAGCTAGTGAGGGCGTTTCTCGCAGACATCCTTTACAACTGGCAACGCGGAGAACGCACTCGGCCAACCTGCGTAGAAGGCCAAATGAGTGACCACCTCCGCCGCTTGTGTCTGCGTCAGGCCGTTGTCCATTGCCCGGTTGAGGTGGTACGTGATTTGCGCAACCTGGCCCGAGGCAACCAGCGCGCTCACAGTCACCAAACTGCGATCTCTAGGCGCAAGGTCCGGACGCAGCCATAGATCGCGGAACAGAACGTCAGTGGTGTACTGCACGATGCCAGGAGCGACATTACCGAACTGCTGTTCAACGTTCGTTGCTCGCTTCCCCTCCGACTCCTTGTCGAGAGGAAGAAGCGACGGAGAAGCTGCGGAAAGCTGATCGGCCCCAATCTTTCGATCGGCAAAGACATCTTTCGCGATGGCGGCTGCCGCCATCGCATTTTCCCAGCCGGAGTAAAAGGCAAGATGCGTAATGATTTCAGAAATCTCGCGTGGCCTCACGCCATTATCAAGCGCAAGGTTGAGATAGTAGGGCATCTCGATCGTTTGGTTGCGCGCGATCAGAGCGGCGAGGGTAACAATGCTGCGGTCGCGTGGCGTGAGTCCTGGGCGTTTCCATAGATCTGAAAGTGGGCCTTGCGCATACCTCTCAAGCGCCGGCGCCACCATCTTGATGTCGTTTATTGTGTGCATACCTTCGGATTTCCTCTCCGTTTGTGTGTGCTGGTCCTGAGCACATGTCGGGCTGATCAGAGAAAGCACCGTGATCATGACGGCCATCCGTTTCATCTTCACCTCCTGCCGTTCAGGGAGAACTGCGATCACTTGTGGTATTGCTCGTCGGTCACCTTCTCCATCCACTCGACGGCTTTGCCGTTTAGCTGTTCCTGTATTGCGATGTGCGTCATCGATGTATTTGGTGTAGCGCCGTGCCAGTGCTTCACCCCCGGCGGGATCCAGATAACATCGCCCTTTCGAATCTCCTCGATCGGGCTTCCCCACTGCTGAATCCAGCCTTTGCCCTCCGTCACGATCAGGATTTGACCGAACGGATGCGTATGCCATGCGCTGCGCGCACCGGCCTCGAGCGTAACTTTCCCGCCACTTGTGCGCGATGGATCGCTAGCAGGGAACAGTTGCTGAACCTGTACGGACCCGGTGAAGTACTGAGCAGACCCTTGGTTTGACTGCAGCGAGTCGCTTCGCGTGATCTTGATTGTCGAAAATGTCGATGCTTTCGCTGTATTCGTCTGAGCCTGCGATGAGACCACAGCGACAAGAGAAAGCGAGATAAGTGCAGCAGCCAGTACATTCATTTTCTGTTCCTTCCATGCACTTGCGATAGCTGTGCGGCACGGTCAAGCAGCCTTCGGATAAAGCAAGGCCTTGATTGCGCGGCGCTCGTCCATCGCGCGATATCCCTCTGCTACTTGATCGAGAGGCAGGGTCAGATCGAAGACCTTGCCGGGGTTGATCTTCTTGTTCCACACCAGTTCGATCAGGTCGGGCAAGTAACGACGCACCGGCGCAGGTCCGCCGTGAAGATGGACGTGGGCGAAGAACAGATTCTCGCCGTCAAGCTCGACACCGTGTGGAACGCCGACGTAGCTCACGTAGCCGCCCTTGCGAGTGGAATTGATCGCCTGCATCATCGACTCCTGAGTTCCGACGCATTCCAGCACCGAGTCGGCACCGACTCCGTCGGTAAGCTCCTTGATTCGGTTGATGCCCTGGTCCCCACGTTCGGTCACAATCTCGGTCGCGCCGAATTCGCGGGCCAGCTTTTGCCGTTGCTCGTGACGGCTCATCGCGATGATGCGCTTGGCACCCATCTGTTGTGCGGAAAGAACTCCGAGCAAGCCGACCGCACCATCACCAACTACAGCAACAGTCGAGCCCGGTTTCACGTTCGCTGCATCTGCGGCAAACCAGCCGGTACCCATAACGTCAGAGAGCGTGAGCAGACTCGGAATCAGATCGTTCGAAGGCACAGCAGGCGTGGCGACAAGAGTGCCGTCGGCCATAGGGACCCGAACCAGTGGTGCCTGCGCGGTGCTAACCAACTCGCGTTGCTGGCACGCCGACTGGTATCCGATCTGACAGTTGGGACAAGTGTTGTCGGAGGCAAAGAACGAACCGATGACGAACTGGCCTGGTTTGACGGACCTGACTGCGCTTCCGACTTCTTCTACAATGCCGCAGTATTCGTGCCCCATCGGAGTTGGCTGTGGAATCGCGTTGATGCCGCGGTATGGCCACAGGTCAGATCCACACACGCATGTAGCGGATGTCCTAATGATCGCATCCGTCGGCTTGATGATCTTTGGGATCTCTCGTTCTTCAAATCGCCATCACGCGGACCGTACAAAACTGTTCCTCGCATCCTTTTCTCCTTGTATTTCGCCCTCGGTATCCCGAGATGCAGAATTGCACCTTCGCCCTTAGTGCACGGTGAACCCGCCATCCACCGCGAGCGCGTGACCAATCACGAACGTCGAGCCGGGTCCGCATAGCCACAGCACGGCAGAGGCGATCTCTTCAGCCCGGCCGAGTCTCCCGATCGGCTGCTCCCGCAAGATTTCTTTCATTGCTTGCGGGTCCTTGGCGATCATCTCCTGGACCATCGGAGTATCGATAGTTCCTGGACAAACTGCGTTGATTCGGATGCCCTTGGCGGCGTATTCAAGTGCGGCACTCCTCGTCAGCCCGATAACCCCGTGTTTGGATGCGTGATAAATCGACCGACCGGGGAGGCCGATCAAGCCGCCGATCGATGAGTTGTTCACGATCGCCCCACTCCCTAGTTTCCGCATCTGGAGCAACTCGTACTTCATGCAGCTCCAGACGCTGCGGAGATTGATCGCGGTTACGCGGTCAAATTCTTCACTGGTGGAATCAGCAATTTCTACCGCCGGGCTCTGCACGCCGGCATTGTTGAACGCCGCGTCCAGACGGCCAAAAGTTGAAACAGTTTTTTCCACCATCGCTTTCACTTGATCGTCATGAGCCACGTCGCACCGCAGGGCGATCGCCTTGTGGCCCGCGGCGACCAGTTGTTCGGCTGCCGCGCGAACCGCAGCTTCATTAATGTCCGCCAACGCTACCGAAGCACCTGCCTCAGCAAAAGCGTTTGCTGCCGCCAGCCCCATTCCAGCGCCCGCGCCTGTAACCAGTGCAATTTTGTTTTCGAAAGAAAGATTCATAAATGCATTCCTCTACTTGTGGACCTATTCCATTTCAGGCGATCTGTTCACCAGCTCCTTGAACAATCCCCACTTCCTCTCACCGATACGTCATGCGTTCCAGCTCCTCCGGGTACCGTGCACCGTGCACGGTGATCTTCGCGGTAGCGGCATCGAGTTCCCGGAGATCATCCTGAGTGAGTTGGACGGCAACGGCTCCGATGTTCTCTTCAAGACGCTCCAGCTTCGTCGTGCCCGGAATGGGAACGATCCAGGGTTTCTGTGCCAGCAGCCAGGCGAGCGCAATCTGAGCGGATGTCGCACTCTTCTTTGAGGCGAACGCAGCAATCAGATCCACCAGAGCGCGATTTGCCTTGCGGGCTTCGAGCAAGAAGCGCGGGAAACTGCCGCGATTATCCTCCTGGTCAAACTGTGTGTTCTCCGTAATCGTCCCGGTGAGGAATCCCTTGCCAAGGGGACTGAACGGAACAAGGCCGATACCAAGCTCTTCCAGCGTGGGGATGATTTCTTCTTCCGGACGTTTCCACCAGAGCGAATACTTACTCTGGAGCGCTGTCACCGGCTGAATTGCGTGTGCCCGGCGGATGGTCTGTGCCCCTGCTTCCGATAATCCGAAGTACTTCACTTTGCCTTCCCGAATCAGGTCCTTCACCGCTCCTGCCACCTCTTCAATGGGTACGTTCGGATCGACGCGATGCTGATAGAGCAAATCGATGGTCTCTATTCTCAGCCTTTTCAGCGAGCCCTCGACCGTCTCTTTGATGTACTCCGGCCGGCTGTTCAGACCGAATGGATGCGGATCTTTCGCGGAGTCAATCTGGAACCCAAACTTGGTCGCGATCACGACTTGGTCACGCAACGGAGCAAGAGCCTCACCCACGAGCTCTTCATTCACGAACGGACCGTAGACTTCAGCCGTATCGAAGAAATTGAGTCCGCGTTCGACCGCCGCCCGAATGAGCGCAATCATCTCCTGCCTCGTCCCTGCCACTGTTCCGTGACCAGGACTCAATCTCATGCAGCCAAGCCCCATAGCTGAGACTTCAAGATCGCTTTTTCCTAATTTGCGTTTCTGCATTGGTTCCTTCCTGATTCGATCAGTAATGCTCCCACGTAACCGACCAGTGTTCATCTGCATGAGCTGACCGGATGATGAGCTTCCCGTCCGCGGTGAACTGGTAAACGCGAGGAAGATCTTTCCCGACAAGCAAGTCGCGCGTATTCGATCCCTGTACATGATGGGTCAAGGTGTGCTTTGCTTCATCCACGTCGTAGCTCCCGAAAGAAGCTTCGTACCCGTTCCGCACATACTCGTTCGACAATGTGTTCTCTGACGCGGGATACATTAACTGCACGGACATGTGCCCATCCCGCGTGTAGACCAGCATGCCCTTCGGCTGGGGGATAGGCGTGGCATTTCCATCTGGGCCGGGCGCATCGATGTGCACTAGATGCCAAGCTCCAATGAGCTTTTCCCTGGCTCCGCCGCGGCCGCTAGTCTTTTCCGCGGCTTGAGCATGCGCGAAGGTGGCGAAAGTCACGGCAACCACCAATGTGGTGGCATAAATGGCTTTGGCTGAAAGTCGCGTTCTTCGAGTGCTGCTCATCGGCCCACCAGTTGTTGATGAAAAGGCGAATACCGAGCCCCTTCAATCTTTACCTTCGAAGAAGCTTCTTCCAGAGCCCGCACATCCTCCGCCGTCAGCTCTATGGCCGCTCCGCCAAGGTTCTCTTCGAGACGCGAGGGCTTTGTCGTACCGGGGATGGGAACAATCCAAGGCTTCTTCGCCAGCAGCCATGCAAGCGCGATTTGCGCGGGCGTAGCCTTCTTCTTCGCTGCAAATTTAGTAATCACATCCACCAAGGCCTGGTTGGTCTTGCGATTATCCTCACTGAATCGCGGTACCGTGTTGCGGAAGTCGGTGCTGTCGAACTTCGTCTCGGCGTTGATCTTCCCCGTCAAGAAACCTTTTCCAAGCGGACTGAACGGAACGAAACCAATGCCGAGTTCCTCAAGCGCAGGCATCACCGTCTTTTCCGGTTCCCTCCAGAACAACGAGTATTCACTCTGAAGAGCGGCGACGGGCTGCACGGCGTGGGCGCGGCGGATCGTGTTCGCATTCGCTTCTGAAAGGCCGAAATGCTTTACTTTGCCTTCTTCTATAAGCTCCTTCACCGCCCCAGCTACATCTTCAATCGGAACGTTGAGATCGACTCGATGCTGATAGTAGAGATCGATGGCATCCACTCTGAGCCTCTTGAGCGATGCCTCCGCGACCTGCTTAATGTGTTCGGGCCGGCTATTTAATGCGTTCCATTTGCCGCCATCCTCTGGATTTCCTTCCCACCCAAACTTTGTCGCGATCACCACACGGCCGCGAAACGGGGCAAGAGCTTCACCGACCAGTTCTTCGTTCAAGAGAGGGCCATAGACTTCAGCCGTGTCGAAGAACGTCACTCCTCGTTCCACCGCAGCATGCAACAAGGCCGTCATCTCCTTCGTGTCTTTCGGAGGTCCATAGGAGAAGCTCATCCCCATGCAGCCAAAACCCAGCTCTGACACTTCCAGTCCGCCCGTCCCCAGTTTCCGTTTTCGCATTACCATCCTCCTTAAAAAATATCCGCTCGAAACCTTTACTGCGAGTGCGTCTAACGAAAGACTAGGCCTCCATCGTTCATGAGACAAGCTGGTTGCGATCGCAAAGAGTTATGAGTAGCATTCATGAATCATGAGAAACGATTTAGGAGAACTGTCAACATTCGCAACTGTTGCCCAAGAACGTAGCTTTACCCGCGCTGCCAAGCGGTTAGGCGTCTCGCAATCTGCGCTCAGCCATTCCATTCGTGGCCTGGAGAAGAGACTAGGGCTTCAGTTGCTCGCGCGGACCACGCGAAGCGTCTCCGCCACGGCCGCCGGGACGGTACTCCTTCAGGATCTCGCGCCGGCACTGGAGCGGATAGAGCGAGCTGTAGCTGAAACGAGAAAGCAAAGAGAGAGTCCAGCGGGCCGAATTCGACTTATCATCCCGCGAACAGCTACGCAGATGGTCATCTTGCCGAAGCTGGCTCGGTTCGCACGCACCTACCCAGAAATCGTTCTGGAGGTCACGTCTTCGAATGACCCAGTCGATCTTGTCGCCGGGGAGTATGACGCCGGCGTTCAGCTTGGCGAGTTCATCCAACGGGACATGATCGCCGTCCGGGTCACCCGAGAGATGCGTCTCGCGGTCGTCGGATCGGCGCAGTATTTCAAGTCATGCAACATTCCCCGAAATCCTCGAGACCTCAAAGATCATTCCTGCATAGGGTTTCGGTTTAGCAACGGTCTTTATCGGTGGGAGTTCGAGAAAGGTCGAAAGGTACTCACAGTCAGCCCACAGGGGCCCGCGTCTTTTGATGATCCGGACTTAGTCATCCAAGCGGTGTTGAATGGGGTAGGAATCGGAACGGCGATGGAAGAAACTCTCAGGGGCATGATTTCGGAGGGACGATTGATCCAGGTCTTGAGAGATTGGTGCCCTACCTTCCCGGGCTATTTTCTTTACTACCCAAGCCGTCGAAATCAACCCGCTGCTCTGTCGGCCCTGATTGACATGCTCCGACTGGTCGATTGAACGTGCGTTCTCCCATTGGTTTGCCTTATTCAGCATTTACTTGCCTGGCTAGAATCCGCGTGATTCTATTCTTGCATTGCTCTAAAGAACGAATGGTTTGCTTACGCCACCTTAAGCGAGTGCGTGACACCGTGCTCCCATTGCTGGAGCATGCGATTGCCTATCTCCATGAATTCCGCGTGCGCTTTCATATAGGCTCGGAGTTCTTTTGAGGTGTCCGCAATCGCAGCTTCAATGCATTCGAGTATCTGTCGGACACGAGCGGGTGTGGAGCCCATCCGCGTCTCGCCAAGTCGCTGTAATTCCTTCGCGCTCGGCCATTTCGTCGTGCCGTTAAGGGTCAGTGCCATGCTGTCCTTCGGCAGATAGACGGAGGTGGTCACAAGATCATAGACGGGTGCGAGTCTCGCTTCGCCCTGAACTTCGTCGTAAACAATCCCGAAGTTCTTGAGATGCGCGTCGCCATTGCGAAGCGCGCAATTCATGGCAATCAGAGCGAACAACTTTTCGGTGTCCTCGCCCACATGCGTCGAGTTGGCAAACTGCCCGAATCGCTTCATGACTGAGGTCTCGTAGCTGCCGCGATATTTCTCGTCGGTCCTGCGGCCGTTCAGAACGCAGAAGTCCTCAAATCCGCGATAGGTCCCGTCCATACGCAGGTCGAAACGGTCAATGACCAGCGCCATGCCGTCCTCGGCTAAGCGATACGGAGGCACGTCGAGTCCGTATTTGCGAGCCGCGCTGAGGCAAAAATACTCATTGGCCGCCAGTTGCGGATATTCGTTGGCCTCCCACAGCTTCACGATGTGCGTCGCGCCCTTGTAGCTCTGCGAGAGACGGTGTCCTGTATGCTCCATCTCGGCGAAAGCTTTTTCGTCGCGCACGAGAATCTTGGGCTGCACGCCGCTGATCCCGGAGAAAGCCGCAAATTTCTCCAGCAGATAGCGAAAGAGGTCACCGCCGCGCCTGCGTTCGAGAATCTCGTCCACGGACTGGAAGGGCACGTCTTCGTGCAGATGTTCCTTGTCGCCGGTAAAGCGGATCCGTCCAACTTGTGAGCGCCCGACAATAGACAACAGGTCGAATTCGTCGAACGTGCCAGTGGCTTTCGCAAAAGCAAGGCGGAGCCGCTCCCGCAGCACGCCTTCCGGCAGGTTCATCTCAAAAACTGGAAGCAGGCCGAAGGGCACGCTCCACGACTCGAGCCTCAACGGCATCGTTACCGAAACCTCGCGCGCGGGCAGAATTCCGGGAAGGTAAGCGAACGTACTGCCGCGCTCGCCGCGACGATCAAGTAATCCCGCCTCAGCGGCGTCGGTCCAGACCTTGATCATCCCGTCCCTCTTCCATGAGTTCGTCGAGCGTCGGCCGGCGGGCACTCGTCTCTTGGAGCTTCAACTCCAGCCCCAGCGCCGTGAGAATATTTGTGATCTTGGAATATCCGAGTTCGCCCAGTCGTCCATTCTCCAGGGCGTCGAGTGTGGAGAGTCCAACCCTGGCTTTTTTCGCAAGCATCGACTGCGTCAAGCCGAGCGTTTTGCGCTTGGTAGCGATCTGCTTGCCCAATATAGACAAGGGCAACATTAACCCAGTATACAAGGTTAATGCGTTACTAACCATTAAAATAACTAGTATATTGGGTCAAATCGTGACGGAAGGAATAAAACCGTTTACCATTCGATCTTTCGCAGAAATCTGTGCAAGTTGTTCGCAGCCAATTTCTTCAACAGCTCCAATGACTTAGCCAGTCGGAAATCCGATGCGTCTGTCGGCACGCGAGGATCTTATTTATTTACTTTGACTTACGAGATACGCGGCATCCGATTTTGAGTCCGCTGCGTCTGCCAGTTCCGCCATCCCGGCACTTCTTGGAAGTGCTTGATTCTACAGTCTAGTTGATCCCTTTACCTTTGTCACCTGAACCAACTTCGTTATTAACTGTGGCTGTTCTGTGGTCAAACTCTTTCGCCTGTTGCTTGATGCGTTCCCTACCGTCACGAATCTTCTGCCCCGCGTTCACAAGGTGGTCATAACTTGTGATGTTGTATCGGTCGAATACGCTGCGGGTTTTATGTCCCGAGATGACCATCGCAACTTTTTCGGAAATGCCGTTGCGGATCATATTTCTTACCCCAGTTCGGCGAAGATCATGGAACAGCAGCCCTTTGTATTCTTTCTCGCCACCGCACGACTGGCATTTCGTACCCGTCACGATCTCACCGCATTCCCTACACACGAACTTGCCGACCCCCGCCGCAACGCAGGCTTTCCACCAAGCGACTCTGAAATCCCTGATCGGTTCCCCATCATCTCTCGTGAATATGAAATCGTCGTGGCTCTTTCCCACGGTGCAGGCAGAAATCAATTGATAGATCGTTTCATCCATCGGCGGCGTCTGCCGAGGAACATCGTTTTTTGTTTCTCCCGGTTCAAGAAGAATGATCCGGGCAATGGGGTCGAACTGGCGGACCCTAAGGCTTTGTATCTCGTCTTCCCGCCAGCCATAGCACCATCCAGCCTCGAACATCCCACCTAGCCACGGTCGTAGCTTCGCAGTCTCCTCCTTAGCTGTGGTGTCAGCCAGCCGGATGTATTCAGAGTCCTTCAGGAATCCCTTCCTGACATTCCGCTCTTCCAGCATTCGGAAATGAGGGGTTCGGACAACCTTTGGTGGAGTCTTCTCCGCTCCGTAGTTGAATGCAGCTTTGAGGAGCGCCAACTCTCGGTTGATAGTTCCATTCTCGGGCGGTCGCCTGCTGCGAGTAACCTGCGATTTCCGATGGTTGATGTACCTCTCGATCAGATCGGAGGAGACCTGTGCAGCACGAAGATGCCCGAAGAACGGCTGGATATGGTTCTTCCAGCGAGACTCATCATCTTCTACGCTCTTATTTCCGTCATTCTTATGGCGCAGGAGAAGATCGTCCATCAACTCTTTCACGGTCACTTTGTTGCTGCTCGGAGCCGAAAAACCGACAGAATACTCTGCAGGCTTCTTCGCCACGAACGCCTCAGCTTCTCGCTTTTTTCGGCACCCTGTGCTGCCACGTTCTCGATGACCATTGACGTAAATTTGATACCACCAGATATTGCTGCCTTCTCGTGGAAAGACGGACCCAGTACCCCGCTGGCGGCGGTTCCTCTGCTGACTTCGCGTTGGGTTTAGATCGTTCAATCGAGAACCTAGTCTACAAGGTCTGTTTCCGGCGCTCAATCCAGCAATCCAAGTCCTGTCTGTCGAACAACCACGGGCTTGTGCCGTCACCGAGGATACAGCCGATCTCGCCTGCCTGTACAAGATTTCTGAGTTTCCATGCGCTGATACCCAAGTACCGGGCGGCTTGTCCAGTCTTTAAGAGTCGTGGCGCGAAGTGGCTATTGCTACACATGCACCTTTAGTACTGAGAAAAGAGCAAAACGAATGGAAAAGCCCTGCATGCCGTCGTCAAACGGATGTGGGCAACTTCGGCTGCGTAATAGAGCGCCGAAAGCCCTCAAATTAGATAACTGCGCATCAAAAACCCTCGAATTAGCTGCCCGCGTTAAAAGCCGTGCCCCGTGCGGCTTCCAATCATCTCCGTGAAGATCATGGTTACCAAAGATCGCGAACCGAAATGCCTCGCGACGTTCATCAAAACGGTATGCAGGGGAGTTGAGCGAGTCCCCGGCAAATCGCAAGCCGAACGCATCGGCATAAGGAGAAACCAAAAATGAACGAGATTATGGCTGACGGAGTTGCCAAGGCGGCTCACCAGAATCTTCTGCATGAAGCTGAGAGCGTGATTACTGTCGATAAAGGACGGGGCTTCGTAATCAGGAGGAAAAGATGAGATACGTAACCTACACGGTTCTTGAGAGGAGCAGGAGGCTGCCCTCCACGATGACGGCGGACGACGAGCTTGGCGAGATGCTGACCACCAAGGTCGAGTTAAAGGTCTATCCGGGCAAAGTCGTCTGCGACGTCATAGACGACAACATGGGGTGGGAATCCGCTGACCTTACGGATTCGCCGCTCGGGCGCTTGCTTCTTGCTGCGGACGCGGGCCGCGAGGGAGGGAGCTAGAGGGGCGACACTGGTAGGCGAAGCGAATGAGACCGAACGCGCAGGACACAGCAGAGCGCAAGGATGAGGCAAGCGACAGTACTCGCCGTTTTGGTTCGGTGGAGGCGGGACAAAGCTCAAGACTGGCAGCGGTCAAGCCAGACCCGGAGACCAATCCCCTTGCGGACTTGGACGGCGAAAGGGTGCCGACGTGGGATGAGCATATGCCGCAGGCTACTCCTCTGCGAGCGAGTACATGCGAGTGATGGTGACCATATTCTCCGCAGAGTCATCAACGTCAGGAATGCCACGGTAGAGGCGCAGCTTGCGCTGGATGGTTCGGATCGTGAAGTCTTTGTCCATGCGTTTGCTGAAATCGTCGAACCACTCTGTCCACGTCGGTAGTCCGGCTGTGTCCATCATCTTTCGCAAGCAACCCCGTTGTGACAGCATCGCCTGCATCCGATCCAGTTCCGGCAGCATGGCGTCGAATTCGAGCTTGGCTTTTCGCGCCGAGGCGACGTAGATTCGCAGCTTGCCCTTGATTTGGTTGTTAAGGGCATCATATTTAAGGCGAATCTCACCCGGTGTGACTCCCAGTGGCGACTCGCGACAAGTGTCGCGAGTTTTCTGCCACTCGAACGGGAGATTAGACTTTAATTCCGCAAGTTGTATGTTTGCACCCATCGCAATCCTCGTTTCGTCCAGCAACCGCTACATACGAGGGAATTGTGAAGCACGCTGGGACCCGGCGCAAGTGACATTCGAGGTAGCCATTCGATCTGCCATAATCTTCTGCATGTGCGGTCGCTACCGACTGTCGCGGAGAAAGCAGATCATCGCGGAACACTTCGAAACTGCCGATTGGCAAGATGACTGGTCGCCACGCTACAACATTGCACCGACCCAGCAAGTCCCGGTGATCCGCCAGCATCCGAAGGAGCCTGTTCGCCAGCTTTCGAAGATGAAGTGGGGTTTGATTCCGACTTGGGCGAAGGACACCTCCAGCGCGGCAAGAATGATCAACGCCAGATCGGAGACGGCACACACCTTGCCTGCGTTCCGTGAAGCGATGAAACGACGGCGATGTCTCGTTCCGGCAGATGGCTTCTACGAATGGCAGAGGGCGGCGAAATCCAAACAGCCTTACTGCTTCGAGGTTAGTGATGGGGAATTGTTCGCGTTCGCCGGGTTGTGGGATGGATGGAAGAACACCGAAGGACAATGGATCAAGACTTGTTCGATTCTGACCACAACTCCAAATGCCGTGACCTTGCCCGTCCACGACCGAATGCCAGTCATCCTCGACCGCGAGAGCTATGACTTGTGGCTCGATCCCGGCATGACCGACGTGCAGGTCGTCTCGGAATTGCTGAAGCCATACGATGCTCGTTCGATGCGGAGCTACCCGGTGAGCACGCGGGTCAATCACGTGGGTAACGATGACGAGGAATCCTCGCGACCCGTCGAGATCGGAGAAGCTCAAGTCCGCCTTTTCTGATTCTTCAGAGAGGCATTTTCACAGGACTGGTCACGCCCTCATTGCCGACTCGCTTCGGTTCGGGGTGCTCATCCGCTCGCAAGGAACTCGGCAGACTTCGGTTTTCTTCAATAACAGGAGCGGGGGCTGACCTCGTCACGGCAGCTGGGACTACTTCCGCCGCACGTGCAGGGATCGCGTTTGCCAGCGGTGCAGGAATTGGATTAGGAACCGCTTCAGCGTGACGTGTTCTCGTGTTCAACGTTTCAATGATTCCGACTATCGGGAACGGCGTAGTTTTTGAGACAACCGCATCGAACCCAGACGCTTTCGCCAGTTCGTCAAGTTGTTTTCCGGCATGAAGGCTGAAGAGAATGAGTAGCGCTTGAGAATTCGTTTTCCGAATCTCTCGACCGACTTCAATGCCATTTATCCCCGGCATCTGAAAGTCAACAATCACCACAGTCGGTTGCGTTTGCTGAAAGATTGCAAGACCATCTCTTCCGTTTCCAGCTTCACCAACAATTTTCCATGCCGGATGTAATTCAAGGATGGTGCGGAGTGACTTCAATGCGAGAGGGCTGTCATCAATGAGAAGAATCTTGACGTTCTCGTCCATACCTTTCGTCGTATAGCCTACATTCTTCGCAGATTCAAGACTCTACAGGTAATACTGTATGTGGACTCGCACAAAAGCAGTGACACTTCCGGCTGCCCTTCCGCTGTCCGCTCTGCGACTGATCGCCGCCACACTCGCGCCCGAATAGCTCCTCGCGCCGAAAACTTTCGAGTGTGGCATCATAAGCCTATGGACGAGCCGATCCCCGATTCCGAAAAGCTTCGTCGTCAAGTTGACGAACTGCGCCAGACGGCTCAACGCCTGATAGATGAGGCTGCTCGACTCCTCGCCAAGTCCACTGAGTTGGAAAAACAGATTTCGATAATCGACAGTAGGCGAAGATAATTAGGCTTGCTCCACGGCACAAAACCGCCCGGATTTAAAGCGATTGGCATATTCCTGTTCTTCGGGGCGACGACGGCGGGGCTTGCAGCAACGACCTTCCTCCGACCTGGAACTATTCTTGATCGCGCTTGGACGCTCAATCCAACGGCTTATCGGCAACTCTCTCCGCTCGGCAGCAAGGTCGGGGTTCTGTTTCTGATCCTGAGTGCTGCCTTGGCGGTGTCGGGAATAGGGTGGTTCTGTCGTCGGCTGCTTGGATGGAGACTCGCCGTGGCAATCATCGCGACACAAGTCCTCGGCGACATCGCCAACCTTGTCAGAGGCGACTGGCTGCGCGGGGCGACCGGAGTGATGATCGCAGGGACATTGTTGCTATATCTTTTGTCATCTCGCATCAGAGCCGAATTTTCCGGCGCTGCTAAATGAACTCACGAGCAGCCAGAAATCGAACATCTTTACGGCTTTTTTATGTCGAATGTTGATGGAATCTGACAGAATGAGTCGGAGAGGGACGTGGCTGCGTTCTTCATCGCGGTCATCGCGCCTTGTGGGAGTTCCATTTCTGCTATTTTGCCTTTGGAATCTTCTGCGCGAGATGAAACCCAGAACAACGAAACGAGGCTGAACCACTCTTCTGTTCTCGTCACTCCGAAAAAACCCACAGAAACTCGTATTCCTGTAAGAATGAAAATCATCGCCTGACAGGAGACGGTACGGTGCAAGTTCCTAAGATACTTCAACTAATCAGTAAACCCGCTGCGTGGGCAAGCGGATGGACAAGTGCAGTCCTTTGCTTCAGTGCGGCTAGTGGATATTGGATAGCTGGAGAGCATCGTAGGGCAACCTGTTGGGCTGTCCTCGGCGCGGTCGAAGTAGCCGCTATCGTCCTGTAGACGATATGAGCTTTTCCGTTTGAAATCGCGGTCACTAAAATGGTCTCTACGCCGCAGGCTGTCGCTCCCGATATTCTTCGGCAGGTGCGCAAGGTACAAACCGTTACAATCGCATGGATGAGTGTGGAGGCTGCGGTATCCCTCTTCGCAGCTTGCCGGGCACGTAGTCCTGCTCTGCTCGCCTTCGGTGGAGATAGCGCCATCGAACTTTTCTCAGCGGTAGTAGTGCTGTGGAGATTTCGTGCAAGTGCCGCACGCGAGGACGTGGAAAAGCGGGCTGCCCGTGTCGCGGGAGCTTTGTCGTTCGCGCTGGCTGCCTTCGTTGCCGTCACTTCGGTCACGATTCTACTGGGGTATGGCGAACCCAAGCCCCCACTTCTAGGGATAGCCATTCTGGTCGCAGCCGCCGTCGTCATGCCATGGCTTGCGAAAGAGAAACGGCGGCTGTCAGGAGCTACAGGCAGCGCAGCTTTGAGGGCGGACGCCGCACAGTCGGCACTGTGCGCTTACCTCTCGCTCATCGCCTTAGCCGGACTGGCGACCAACGCGATCTGGCGGGTCAAGTGGGCAGACCCGATTGCGGCTTTAGCCGTTCTGCCGCTTATCGTGTGGGAGGGTCGGGAAGCCATGCTGGGAAAACACTGCGGCTGTTGCTAGTTTCGCCCGTCGCGTCTACCCAGTCTGTCGTAATCTTCCTGCCGAGCACCAAGACCACACAAGGGTTCAGTAATTACCGAAACTGTTCAAGATTGACCATCCCTGCAAACGCTTTGGGCGTTATCTTTTTGCCGTGAAGAGAGAACTCAGCTCCAAACAGGTACTCGCTGTCCGTTGTCCTACCTGTGGTGCTGCTCCGAAAGAAAAGTGTGAGCTTAGCACCGGTCAGCCCCGCACCGAGCCGCATCTTGACCGCCGACTGATTGCGGCAGATGCACGAAGCGAGACGGCAAGTGGTAAGCCGTCGCCGAGCAGATGATCAGCCTTCCAACACGTACCCTTGGCGAGGAAGGCAAAATCCAGTGAGCATGCCGAGAAGCGCGAGAAAAACTATTCCATCGCGCAAGCGTGTCTGAGACTTCCAATCGAGCGACGCTGGCTGACTCGAACGCGGTCGGCTAAAATGTCGTTGCGGTTCCCATGAACCTCACCCAGTGCCATCAAGGATAAAATCCGTGTGCTCATCGACGCTCAAATCGAGACATTCGGACAGCCAGCACCTTTGACGCCTTCCCAACTCGACGAATTTCACGACCGCTCAGAGACAATCAGGACGCTTTGCCAAGAACTGGATCGGATCGGCGGGAGGAGCGTTCCGGAACAGCGGTTCGAGAAGGCGTTTTAGCTCGCCTTTTCGAAGAGCCGTGACATCTCGTCCTTTACACAAACGCGGGACGACCCACAGCGTGCGGACAGTTCCAAGCACGAAGCCCGCTCCAAACACCAGTGCGAAATAGAGTGCGCCCGCCTTCACCGCCTGCATCACAGGGTGCCGCCGTCGTTGTCCGATGATAATCGCGATCTCTTCCGCCAACACCTCAGCACTATCAATTCGTTGACGACGAACAGCGTTCCGAAGATTGTTTTGTTGTGGCTGGCTAGCCAGTTCGGGAGGTAGATGTCGAAATTGCTCGTTCCCTCGTTGGTGTATCGGGCTGCCAAATCGGACAGCGGGCATCTGCCTCCATTAACCGCCAGTACCCCGCACTCCAAAAGAACAATCACGGTGAGAATTGCAGCCCAACGAAATCGGCGCAACACGCCTGCGACGGGCAAGAGCAGAATAGTCGCCGCCAGAAACGCCCAAATCAGCGTGTGCAAGAGCTTGATCGCTGTCAGCACTGAGAGCTTCTCGCGGCTTTCGTCTTGCGTTGCTTTTGCGCACCGAGAATTTCGGCTTCCGCTTGGAGCCAGTCGTCCAAAGCGAATCCGTCAACTCTTCCGCGCTGCTCGTACAACTCGAAGGAGCGTTGACGGATGCATTCTTCGATGTCACTCGAAGGGTCAGGCTTCCGTGAGCGAGGTCTCCGAGATTTGGACTTGGCTTTCATGGGAGTTCCCCCTCAATTGATACTGTCGTCCACATTCAGTATGCCCGCGCAAGGAAGGGCTGAGCAGTGATGATGGTCACCCCTACTCTAGCTCGGTAGCGGTAAGATTCCTTTGGAGGCTTGTGTATGTCCGTTAGCAGTACCAGCCCGGTGCAGCTTCGCAACATGGTGCGTGGGGCGCATTCGTCAGCCGCCGAACAGCCGCAAGAGAAGCACGCTTTTCCCGTTGGTCGCCAGTTCGCGGAGAGCATCGGCTACCCCGCAGACCTGCTCGCCAGCTTACCGCCAGTCGCTTGCGATGCGTTCGCAGGCGTCTCCAACGTCTCCCTGTTTGCGGAACTCCCGGTTGGAGCAACCGTTCTCGACTTGGGCTGCGGTTCTGGGACGGACACACTCATCGCGGCACGAAGAGTGGGAACGACTGGAAGGATCATCGGCTTGGACTTCAGCGAGGCTATGTTGTCCCGTGCCCGTCAGGCGGTTTCTGAATCCGGTGTCACCAACGTCGAAGTTCGAGAATCGGACGCAGAACGGTTGCCCCTTGAAGATGGGGAGATCGACGTAGCCATCGTGAATGGTATCTTCAACCTCAACCCTGCGCGGGAAGCATTTTTTCGCGAGCTTGCGCGAGTAGTCCGACCTGCTGGAACTGTATACGCGGCTGACCTGATACTGTCAAAGCCTTTGCCTCCTGAAGTTCCCGCCAGCGAGACCGACTGGTTTGCGTGAATCGCGGGCGCTAAGGAGGGAGATGCCTTCCTACGCGAATTCAAACAGGCTGGATTCTCCGAAGCCTCTATCCTCAGGGTCAGCCGCAACGCCCGAACCAAGAATCCACTGGTTCTGGCGGCGGACATTCAGGCACGAAAATGAGCAGCACCCGCTTGCTTCGAAGTGAAGTTTCTGCCACACGCGACCTCTCGACGTCTTCAGCACAGCCTCGATGTTTGAGCACCTGTCAATTCTGACGGTGGTGATCTAGCTCTCTACGCTGTTGAATGGCTCCTTCGGGTCACAAATCAATAACCTCAGGTCTCAGGCGATTTTGGCAGCTAAGCCGGGAAGAAGGCGTATAGTATTAAATCAGTTCTTCTTATGTGTCTCCCAGCCAGAATTGCTGATGGTTTATCCTTGCGCGTGCGCAACGACCTGAATTGCGGAACATGCGATGAATACAAGCAGTAACTAAACTCTGAGAGTCGGGTTTAGACGTACTTTCGAGGGGGCTGCTTGAAAACATCGTCTTTCCGTGTTCTTGTGGTCGAGGATTCGGAACCTTTTCGGCGATTCATCTGTTCAACGCTGGAAAAGAGACCGGAATTCCAGATTGTCGGTGAGGTCACAGACGGATTAGAAGCGGTTCAGAGAGCCGAAGAACTGCACCCGGACTTGATTGTGCTCGACATCGGGTTGCCATCGCTGAATGGAATCGAAGCGGCTCGACGAATCCGCAAGCTCTCAGCCGAATCCAAAATTCTCTTCGTGAGCCAAGAATCTTCCTCTGATATCGTGCAAGAAGCCCTTGGTGCGGGCGCACGTGGCTATGTCGTCAAGACCGATGCCGGAAGCGAGCTACTGGAGGCTGTGGATGCAATTCTTCGGGGCGAGCAATTTGTCGGTAGGAGGTTTTCTGGTCATGATTTCGTAGGAGCGGAAGTCTCGCAAGAGTTCCGAACCAAGAGTGCTTTTTCACCGCTCCCAAATCCGCAGATTGCCCATCGCCACGAAGTTCGGTTCTATTCTGATGATGAATGGTTTCTCGACAGTTTTACGCTCTTCATCGGGGCTGCACTCAACGCCGGAAACGCGGTGATTGTTGTCGCCACGGAGTCACACCGTGACAGCCTTCTTCTAAAGCTGCAGGCTCATGGCTTTGATATTGGTGCCGCTATTGAGCAGGGGAGATACATCCCGTTAGATGTTGCCGAGACCCTCTCGACCTTCATGGTGAACGATCTGCCTGATCCGGGCAAGTTCTTAAAGGTCACACTCGATCTCATCGCGGAAGCAGCCAAGGCTACTAAGGTCGAGCCTGCCCGCGTTGCAGCATGCGGTGAATGTGCGCCCTTTCTTTGGGCACAAGGTAAGGCAGACGCGGCGGTTCGGCTTGAACATCTTTGGGACGAGATAGCCAAATCACACGGTCTCGATGTTCTCTGCGCCTATCCACTGGGCAGCTTTCAGGGCGGGATGGGCAGCCGCATATTCGAAAGAATCTGTGCGGAGCATTCAGCCGTTTGTTCCGGGTAAGAAATCTAACCCGCCGTGGTGTCGTTTGTTTTAAGTTTCAAGCAATTCCGCAGTGCCCGCAGCGCATACAGAGCGTCATCAACAGCTTGCCCTTCTTCGCTGTTATCGTCGGACATCGCAAACAGTTCTCGCGCTCGCAATATAAGTGTTTTCTCAGCTTCAGCGATGCGCGATGGGAGCTTCTGCCTATCTGTCTCGAACAGCGCAGCCTTGTACAATTCGCGCCAGTTTTGGGCGTCGATGGGGAGCGGATGACGGATTCCTCATTTTCATGAATCGTCCTCCGCTTCGACCACTTGCGTCGGAGGTATTTTGCGCAAGGACTCGCAATTCGCCTTCGGGAACGGTGAACTCTGCTAATCCACAACGCAGGCAGACCACCAGCTTTGGGAATACCCACACGATAGGTTTGTCCAAACCTGGAGTCCGGGAAAGTGGAGGGCAATTTCGCTGTTGAACGCGCTTTGCGTATCGGAAGCGCATCGCTTACAAGCCATACCGCGCCTCCATGAACTGTCACTCTATTCTACGAGGAGCTTGGCAAGAGAGGATGTGACGATGATCACAGCGGCACGTACTACCCAGCCGCTCTTTGAAGAAGTTGCTCTGACCTGAAGGGGACGCGGGCATGGACGATGGTTCCACCCATCGGCTTTGATTCAATTTCAATCGTTCCTTTGACCAGCCGAACTCGCTCGCGCATGCTGATGAGACCCAGACCTCTACCCTGGTTCAGTGCTTCAATATCAAAGCCTCTGCCTGAATCGCTGACGATCAGATGAATCTCACCTGACTCTTCGTGGAGTTGCACTTCAATCCGATTCACCCCACTGTGCTTGACAGCGTTGTGCAGAGCTTCTTGTAGGACTCTTAAAAGACAAAGCCCGATTTCGGGCGGCAAGCCGAGTACGCCAGACTGCAATAACTCATAAGCAAGATGCACCCAGCAGTCTCGGTAATACCTCTCCCGCCTTCCCTACCGATCCATGTCACTTGCCCACGAAGCGCTTTGCGGCTCTTCTCGGGCCACGATGTCCCCCTGCCATGCAATAACGAGCGCATCCGTACGAGATTTTATGACCCAACGGAGTCATAGCCCATCTCTTAAATGATGACCCGCTCCTATTCGGGGACGTTCGCGCCCGAGCACTTTTCCGGAGTCATTGCGGTCATTGCAACGGTCAGCACATCTTTCCCTCGTAGCTTTTCGAGGGTTACGAAACCACTGGGGGACGCTTTCGCCCGTGAAAATAGCCAATCTCGCTATTTTCGATTATCATATATTATGAAAATAGCGCGATGCGCTATTTTCGCCCCTAAGGAGGCGGATGTGGCCCACGCTGCCAACATTCCCGGCAAGAAAGTATCGCAGGGCACCTATTCATCCTTTGTGCCGGCGCCCCTGCCTCCTGAACTGAACTGGACGCCCCGGCTGATTGGGGCACTCTCGGACGCAGATCGGCTAGTCGGAAGATTAGCAGGCGAGGGTGGTCGCCTTCCCAATCCTCATATTCTGATCCGGCCTTTCGTACAGCGTGAAGCCGTTCTATCAAGCAAGATTGAAGGCACACAGGCCACTCTGGGTGAGCTGCTTGCCGCCGAGGCGGGAGCGATCGTGGATCGAAGTCCCGAGGATCTTCGGGAAGTCGGCAATTACGTGGTGGCTCTCGAGCACGGAATTTCTCGCCTCAAGAAACTTTCACTTTGCGTCAGGCTAACCCGCGAGTTGCACGAAAAACTCATGACGGGCGTTCAGGGTCACCAAGCAGCGTCCGGACGTTTTCGCAGGATTCAAAATTGGATTGGCAAGCCTGGTAGCACTATCGCAAATGCTTCCTACATCCCGCCCCCTCCAGGAGAGGTCGAGCCGTGTCTGGCGGCATGGGAAAAATTCCTGCATGAATCGACGCTGCCGCCTCTCGTGACCATTGCACTCGCGCACTACCAGTTCGAAGCCGTTCACCCATTCCTCGATGGCAATGGCCGCGTCGGACGGCTACTCATCACCTTATTTCTGATCGAGCACCAAATCCTTCCGACACCGCTACTTTATTTGTCGGCGTTCTTTGAAGCCTCGCGGCGAGACTACTACGAGGGTTTGCGCGGAATCAGCGAACGCGGGGCATGGAACGATTGGTTGGAGTATTTCTTGCTGGGAGTCGCCCGCATGTCTGAGGATGCTTTGAGTCGAGCCATGCGCATCAACGGACTACTGGCCGAGTGGCAGAAGAAAGTCTCCGGAGAATCAAGCAACAACCCATTGAGCGTAGTTGAACTCCTGGGGGCAAATCCCTTTATCACGATGAAAGGCGCGGCGGACAAATTGAAAATCGCGTTTACGACCGCGCAGCGCGCCGTCGAACGACTCGAACGCGCGAAGATTGTAAAACGGATGGGCGATGCGAAGCGCGACCGAGTCTATTGCGCGACTTCTCTCCTGGATATCCTCGAAGAGCCGGCTCGCCTTAAGCCAGCCGACAACAAATAGCCCTGAGCGCTATCAAACCAGACATGCGTATCGCAACTGCAAAGCTCCTCAGCTCCGTTGATGGCAGTAGCGCCACCTGCGACTCGTATAATCCGACCATGCTGCTGACGCTCACAACTACGCATAACCCAGCAACGGACTTGGGATACCTGCTTCATAAGAACCCGGCAAAGCTACATTCGTTCGAGCTCTCGTTTGGGAAAGCGCACGTCTTCTATCCCGAAGCGACTACGGAGAGGTGCACGGCGGCCCTATTGCTCGATGTCGATCCGGTAGGGCTGGTTCGTGGGAAACGGGGACAGCATGAGGGCGGAACGCTCGATCAGTATGTCAACGACCGGCCTTATGTGCTCTCTTCTTTTCTGAGCGTCGCCATGGGCCGGGCTTTTGAGACGGCGATGTCCGGACGAAGTAACGGTAGGCAAGAATTGGCTGACCTTCCGATTCCATTGACTGCAAACCTGACCGTTGTGGCCTCCCGGGCGGGCGAAGGGTTGATTCGAGAATTGTTTGAGCCTCTCGGGTGCAGCGTGGTGCTCCAGCAGCACCCGCTCGACGAGAAATTCCCTGAATGGGGCGAGGGGTCTTACTACTCGGTGACCTAGCGTTGACTCGCAATTTCGAGACTTCGCCTAAGGTATGTCTCTGGAACTGAAAGGAAAGGATCGTCCTAAGCCGGATTTGGTCCAGGATGCCCGGGCTCTTTTGAGTCCGCGCGTCTGCCTGCGACTCTCGAGTCTTTCCTGGCTGGAAAAATCACAAGAACGCCATGCTGGCTGCGGTGCTTCTATGGTTCTATGGCTGCGGCCGCAGGGTGATCCTGTTCATCAATCTCCTTTGCCGCGCGATCAAGCAATTCATTGACATCCTGATCCGAGACCTGCGAAAAATCGTAGTAGAACTGCCCGACGCCATAAAATGGCTCGGGTGTCGTCAGGCAGATCAGGTCTTCTACTTCAGCCCTGAGGTCACCGCAGGTGGAAGCCGGCGCCACTGGGACGGCCACCACGATCTTAGTTGGCTTCATCTGGCGCAAGGCGTCAATTGCGGCACGCATTCCTGAGCCGGTCGCAATGCCGTCGTCCACAAGCATCACGGTGCGCCCTCGAACATTTAGCGAGGGTCGGCGGCCGCGGTATGCTTGTTCGCGTCGTTTCAGCTCTCTTGCTTCCCGATTGGTTACCAGTTCAATATCCCTCGGTGA